>Ga0247836_1000504_pt1 | contig 71784 bp, 59 predicted proteins | sample LaCruzMarch2015__4_FD_187116 | JGI IMG/M metagenome (GOLD analysis project Ga0247836, IMG submission 187116) | Freshwater microbial communities from meromictic Lake La Cruz, Castile-La Mancha, Spain - LaCruzMarch2015_14m | ecosystem: Environmental > Aquatic > Freshwater > Lake | place: Spain... | reverse complement strand
TTGGAGTGACTTGACCCCTCGATCCTCAGGACATTCGCCCCAGTCCGTTATCTCAGCCGTCTCAAGTGGTTACCGCCGATCCTTGCTCCGCCCAAGCAGGGGGCTTCCCGCGCTAGCGGGTTCGTTCTTTGGCCCCAAGCCGCCGTCAGAACCTGCCGCTTGAGAGGTCCTCGCAACAGCGTGAGGATGACAACCGACAGCTTGGAGCACAACACATCCCCCCGCCCCCATTCACCCCTCCGCGAGCGCCCGTTCCGCATCCTCCGCCGTCAGCGTCGAAAACATCCGCTGCAATTCAGCCCCCGTGCGCGGCGTATACCCGCCAATCCCATCCCGGCCATAAAACGCGGCAAACATCTGCCGCGCACTCGCCAGCGACAGCGGCCCGACCGCGATCACCTCGTCGATCCGCCCCGGACGCACGATCGCTGGATCAAGCCGCCCGATATGGTTCGTCGTCACAATGAACTTCAGCCCATCGGGCGTCTGCATCCCATCCATCGCGTTCAAAATCTCATGCAGCGCCGACCCGCGCGCAGCCCCCGCACTGCCGGCCTGACCCTCGCCGCCGACTTGCATGTCCCGGTTCAAGCTCCCCGAAATCGTGTCGATATCTTCAATCAGGAACAGATCGGTCTTGGTCCCGGTCAAAAACGCTGCACCAAGCCCATGCAGCGACTTGATATACTTGATGTTCAGATCGAAATCCGACGCCAGTGCATGAATGAGGCTCGTCTTGCCCGTTCCCGGCGGCCCGTGCAGCACAATGCCGAGCTTCCACGGAATGCCGCGCGCCGCGTGCCAGTCTTCCGCACCCATAAACCACGTGAGGCGTTGAACGAGACGGTCCTTGATCGCCTGATCGACAAACACGGTCTGCAGCCCGCGCTTGCGCCGCCGCAGTCCGCCCGCGCTCCCGCCCTCGGAATACATCCCCACATAAATCGACGTCTTGAGGTCGTCGGGACGGCTGTCGGCCACGAACCGTTCCACCACCCCCCGGTTCCGCGTCAGAAACGAAATGGTGATCGTCTCGAACGGTGCGATCTGCTGCGCAGACTTGGCCTTGACGTACTTGAACAGCGTACCCTGATAAGTGCCCCACCCGCGCCCGAACCCGGTCTGCAACCGCCCATCCTTCATCTCCAGCGACCGGCTGAACAACGACAACCGCAGCCCCTCGATATAGGCGTCAACTTCCCCGTACTCATTGGACTGGCTCTCGACGAAGACCTTGGTCCAGATCGTCCGCTCCACAAGATCCAACAGGGCCTCGGGAACCGCGCGCAACAGATACATCGCAGAGCCGAACGCCAGCGTCCCGATGCCCCCCATCAGGAATTGATTGGTCGTCAACGCCGCATAGGCCGTTTCCAGTAGCGTCATTGGTCCCCCTACCGCCAAAACAGCACACATCTAAAGTCGGCACATATACCAAACCGCGTTGAAAACACCGCTGACGGATTGGTAATGGACTGCGAACTTCCCCCTCGCACTCGCCGCCCCCAGCCGATATACCCCGCCGATGACAGCTCCGCTCCTCGCCGCCACATCGGCCACATTCGAAATCTTCCTCGTCGCCTCGCCCGGCCTTGAAGCCATCTTGTGCGACGAAGCCCGCAGCCTCGGCTTCACGTCCGCTCAAGCCGTCAAAGGCGGCGTGACCCTCACCGGCGGCTGGCCCGACGTCTGGCGCGCCAACCTCGAAATCCGTGGCGCGAGTCGCATCCTCGCCCGCATCGGCGAATTCCGGGTCATGCACCTGGCCCAGCTTGACAAGCGCGCCCGCAAGGTCCCCTGGGGCGACATCCTGCGCAAAGACGTGCCCGTCCGCGTCGAAGTCACTTGTAAAACTTCGAAAATCTACCACTCCGGTGCCGCCACCCAGCGCATCGAAAAAGCCATCCACGAAACCCTAGGCTGCCCGCTCTCAGCGGATGCCGAAGTCTGCATCAAGGCCCGCATCGAAGACGACCTGTGCACGTTGGCGGTCGACACCTCCGGCGAACTGCTCCACAAGCGCGGCCACAAGGAGGCCGTCAACGTCGCCCCCATGCGCGAAACGATGGCCGCAATGTTCCTGCGCCAGTGCAGCTTCACCGGAGCGGAACCCGTCGTCGACCCCATGTGCGGCTCGGGCACCTTCATCATCGAGGCCGCCGAAATCGCCTCGCACCTCAAGCCCGGCCGCTCCCGCAGCTTTGCCTTCGAACACCTCGCAACCTGTGATGCCGCCGCCTGGCAGAGCCTTCGCGCCACCGCATCGCCGCTCGTCCCGGGCATTAGATTCTATGGCAGCGACCGCGACGCTGGCGCCATCACCATGTGCCAAGCCAATGCCGAACGCGCAGGGCTCTCCGCCATCACCGATTTCCGCCAGCATTCCATCTCAGACCTGACCCCGCCCGACGGCCCACCCGGCCTCGTCATCACGAACCCGCCCTACGGCGCGCGCATCGGGGAAGCCAAAGCGCTTTATCCGCTCTATCGCGCCTTGGGCCAAACGCTGCTGACACGCTTCAAGGGCTGGCGTATCGCTCTTATAGCGACCGAGCCGACGCTCGCCAAAGCGACCGGCCTTCCGTTCATCACGCCGCCCCAGCTGCCCGTTCTCCACGGCGGCTTGCGCGTCACGCTCTACCAGACCCGTCCGCTAAAGTGATAGCTACCCGGATCGCGTCCGTCAGGCTGATGCCGCGCGCCGCACGATCCGTGACCGGCGGCTCGGCACACGGCGGCCCAGGCTCGCGAACTGTGCACTCTCGATGTTGCCAAGGAACAGTCGCGCCGCATTTTCCCAGCTGAAGTCAACCGCCTTGGCCCGCACCGCCGCCCTGTCGAGCAACAGCGCCGCACGCGCAGCCGCCCCCAAATCGTCCGACAACACCCCGGTAACGTCCGGCGTCACCACGTCGATCGGCCCCGTCACCGGAAACGCTGCAATCGGCAATCCGGACGCGATCGCTTCCAACTGCACGATGCCGAACGTCTCCGTCCGGCTCGGCAGCACGAACACGTCGCCCGACGCATAGCACTCGGCCAGATCGTCCCCGACGCGCTTGCCGGTAAACACCACGTCTGGATATCGCGCGCGCAATTCGGCAAGCTGAGGCCCATCGCCCACCACAACCTTGCAGCCCGGTAGATCAAGATCGAGAAAAGCCTCGATATTCTTTTCAACCGCCACCCGGCCGACGGTGATGAACACCGGCCCCTCGCCAAAGCGGCGCACGGGCCGTGGCGCAAACATCTCGGTGTCCACGCCCCGGGTCCACGGCAGAATGCGGTCAAATCCCCGTCCTGCCAGTTCCTGCGCCAGCGATGGCGTGGCAACCATCACGCCTGCACCGGCATTGTGAAACGACCGCATCAGGCTGTAGGTCCAGGCCTCGGGCACGCCGAACCGCGGCTTGAGATATTCTGGAAAGCGCGTGTGAAAGCTGGTCGTGAACGGGATGCGCCGCGCAAGACAATGCCAGCGCGCCATCCAGCCCACAGGCCCTTCGGTCGCAATATGGACAGCGTCAGGCGCTGCCTGGGCAAATCTACGACGAACCCGGCTGAAGCCGGGTAGCGAGAGCCGAATCTCGGGATATGTCGGCGCGGGCACCGAGAAGAATTCAGCCGGGGTCAGGAAATCGAGCTCTGCACCAAGCTTCTGCGTTTCTTCACCCAGCCGCTCGTACGTCCGCACAACGCCGTTGACTTGCGGCCGCCACGCATCCGTTGCGACCAGGATTTTCATCAGGCAGCTTTCAGCTCGGCGTCGGACCGCACCACTTCGAGTTTCGGACGCGCCCTCATCACTGCGAGCCAGTTGATCATCTCAAGTTCGCCGTTGGCGTTCTCGCCGACCGCCGTGCAGCTCTCGACCCAATCCCCGGTATTCACATAATGAACGTTATCGAACTGGCGCGATGCGGCGTGGTGGATGTGACCGCAGATGACGCCGTCGACATCCCGGCGCTTGGCTTCCTCGGCAAGGTTCTTTTCAAAGTCGCCAATGAAGTTCACTGCCGTCTTGACCCGGTACTTGAGGTAGCTCGACAGCGACCAATAGCCAAAACCGAAGCGGCGGCGCACAAAGTTCAACGGCCAATTCAGCCACAGCGCAAATTCGTAGCCCCGGTCTCCCAGGAAGGCGAGCCATTTGGCGTAGCGCACGACCACATCGAATTCGTCGCCATGCAGAATGAGATAGCGCTTACCAGCAGCAGTTTCGTACATCGCCTGGCGCTCGATCTCGATGCCGCCAAACTTCTGCCCGCAATATTCGCGCAGGCCCTCATCGTGATTGCCCGGAATATAAATGATCCGTGTGCCTTTGCGCACCTTGCGCAACAGCTTTTGGAGCACGTCGTTGTGCGACTGAAGCCAAACGGCGCCCCGGCGAATGCGCCAGAAGTCCACCACGTCGCCGACCAGATAAATCGTCTCGGCGTCGTTGTGCTTCAGGAAGTCCAGCAGCATATCAGCCTGGCTGGCCCGAGTGCCCAAATGAATGTCGGACAGGAACAATGTTTTGTAAGTCGGCATAAGCTTTTAGCGCTCCCGTCGCGAAGAATAGCCGCAAGTCTCGGGCTTGTCACGCCAGACAAGACCTCATTCCATTGCAGGAGTATGACATTTACCGTCCATGCACTGAGTTGCCCGGTCGCAGTCGCCGATTAATCGTGGAAAACCTTGAGTTAACGCTATCAGATCGACGTGGTAAAACCCACAGTTTAGTAGATCCGTGACGGAAAGTAGCGCTGCATGAGTTCGTCGAATCGTCCGCTTTCCCGCACCTTGACGAGCGCTCCATCGATCAGTGTCTTCAATGGCGGGTCGGATTTAGGCAAGGCGATGGCAATGCCGTCGCCGAAAAATTTAGGCTCGAGAAAGGGCCCACCTTTCAGCTCGCAGCATTGACGGCTGTTGGTGCCGTTGATCCACAACGACAATCCAATGGCGTCGTCGAACAGGTAGGCGACCTTACCATCGGCCAGCGCTTCACGGGCCAGTTCGATCGACTCGAAGGTCTTGATGGCACTCTCGTGGAAAAACGTCTTGAGATACGCCTCATGCGCGGTTCCCTTGGCGACGCCGACCGTTTTCGCTTCCAGCGCCTCGGGGGTCGTCTCGACCACCTCGCCATCCCGCTTCCCCGCGAAATGTCCCGGTGTATGGAAATATCGATCCGAAAAAGCAACCTTTGCAACCCCGGCCCACGTCACCCGCTGCGCGGCAATCGCGCCGTCGGCTTCGCCTGCAATCAACGCCTGGAACTGCTCATCCCAGGGCCGCACCTTGATGTCGCAGGCCGCATTCACCTCCAGGCAAATGGCACGCGCCAGATCAACATTGAAACCCGTGAGCGCGCCTTCCGCATCCGCGTAATTGAACGGGGGAAAATCTCCTTCCGTCACGAACCGCAACACCACCCGCCGTTGCGGGTCGGCAGCCGGCGCCGCACCGAAGTCGGCCGCCCCAGGATCGGCAGTCGTGCCATTCCCCTCCACTGCCATCGCAGGCGAGACGAGCGCCATCAGCAGCACAGCCGCCAGCGCGAGAAAACACATGAATATCGTTTTGCTTTGGGTCATCATACCGTCATGATACGCACGAAGTGGCGGCCAGCGGCGACCGCAACACGCTCCGCGCAGAGTTAACGGGACCAGTATTAGCCGCAAGCAAGACCGCCAGCAACCTTGCTCAGGGCGCGGGTGGCAAGGGACGCGACCGTTGACACAGACATCCGTGCCATTATTCGGCCCAGCAGACGGCCACCGCCTAGCTAGCCCGGATTCCCCCCGGTCAATGTCGCCCGGCGAACGCCTGGACCACGCTGTCACACATCTTCTGCACCATGATCCGTCCCTGTCGGCCAGCACCGGCCTCTGGCGCGCCCAACGCCGTTGGCTGACCGCCATCGGCATCGCGGCCGCCCTGGTCTCGATCACCGCCCCGAGCGCTGCCTCACTGACGGTTCAATTCGTCTTTGCCGCAGCTTTTGCCATGCTGCTGTGCGTCCGCTTACTGGCCCTTCATCATGCCCTCAGCCCACCGAGAACCGCGCCCATTGAATGCCTGACGCGCGCCAAAAACGACCCATCCTTGCCCGTCTACACCGTGCTTGTCGCACTCCATGCCGAAGTCCCCGTCGTCCCCCAGTTGGTCGCGGCCATGCGGGGGCTCATTTACCCCGTCGACAGGCTCGACATCATTTTTGCCCTTGAAGCCCACGACGAGCCGACCCGCGCCGCGCTTCTCGCCGAAGACCTCCCCGCGCACATGCGCCTGGTGATCGTCCCACCCGGCCTCCCGCGCACCAAACCGCGCGCCCTGTGTTACGCGCTCACGTTCGCCCGCGGCGACTACGTCGTGGTCTTTGACGCCGAAGACATCCCCGACCCCGGCCAGCTTCACGCAGCCCTGACGTCATTTCGCGCAGGTGGCCCTGAACTTGGCTGTCTCCAGGCAGCACTGGCGATCAACAACGCCAACAGCTCCTGGCTCACCGCCCAATTTGCGATTGAATATACGGTGCTGTTCGACGCCGTTCTGCCAGCCTTTGCAGCAAACCACCTCCCCATTCCTTTAGGTGGAACGTCAAACCACTTCACGCGCCAAGCCCTTGACGACGTCGGCGGATGGGACCCCTATAACGTCACCGAAGACGCCGACCTTGGGCTACGCCTCGCCCGCAGTGGCTGGCGCGTCGATGTGCTGCCCTCCACGACCTGGGAAGAGGCGCCTGTCACGTGGCGACCTTGGCTCAATCAGCGCACGCGCTGGCATAAGGGCTGGCTGCAGACCTATTTCGTCCACATGCGCAATCCAGCGAGGCTCTATCGCGACCTTGGTCCCGCCGCATGGCTATGGTTTCAAATCGTATTGGGCGGCGGCCTGTTATCGGCACTGGCCCACCCCTGGTTTTTCGTCATGCTGGCTGTGGACGGCTCCAATGGCCAGCTGTTCCCGCCCCTGTCGGAAGGGCTGTCCGCTTGGCTCTGGTGGATCGGCGTCATCAATCTGGCCATAGCGTCTGCCGTGACGATCGCACTGGCTCAGGTCACAGTGCGGCGGCGTCACCGCTTCGACCTGCTCTGTCACGCCGTGTTGGCCCCGCTCTATTGGCTCCCCGTCTCAATCGCTGCCTACGCAGCCATCCTGGAATGGACCCGTGCACCGTTTTATTGGGCCAAAACCCCCCACGGGAAAGCCCATTTTCAATCGGCACGCCCCGACGACGCCCAGCGTTTGAAGACATAGAAACGCGTGTGAGATCGGCGTCGGAATCATCCAAAAGCACCCCGACGCCCACCCAAACCATCAGTCTTTATGCTCGTCCGCAATCGGGAACACTTCGGGCACGTGGATCGCGTCCGGAACGGGAATGCGCACGTAGTCGGGATTATAAACCCGCTCCGGCAGCACCACCAGCGGACGCTCGATCTCCTCGTAGGGGAAATGCGACAGCAAATGATGGATGCAGTTGATGCGCGCCGCTTTTTTGTCGTCGGCTTCCACGACCCACCACGGTGCCTCGGGAATGTTGGTCCGCGCCAGCATCGCTTCTTTGGCCTTCGTGTACTGTTCCCAGCGACGCCGCGATTCCAAATCCATCGGCGACAATTTCCACTGCTTCAGCGGATCGTGGATCCGCATCTGAAACCGCAGGTTCTGTTCGTCGTCCGAGATCGAAAACCAATATTTGATCACAGTAATACCCGACCGCACCAGCATCCGCTCGAACTCTGGTACCGACCGGAAAAACTCCTCCACATCGTCTTCGCTGCAAAAGCCCATCACGCGTTCGACGCCAGCCCGGTTATACCAGCTCCGGTCAAACAGCACGATCTCGCCAGCCGCTGGCAAGTGCGCGACATAGCGCTGAAAGTACCACTGCGTCCGTTCCCGCTCGTTGGGCGCAGGCAGCGCCGCAACCCGGCAGACACGTGGATTAAGCCGCTGCGTAATCCGCTTGATAACGCCACCTTTACCGGCCGAATCGCGACCTTCAAAAACCACCACAACGCGCTTCTTGTTGTGCACGACCCAGTCCTGCAACTTAACCAGCTCGCGCTGCAACCCCAGCAGCTCTTTGAAATAGCGCTGCCGGTCGGCGGTCTTGATGTCGCTGGGGTTGTCGAGCCCCTCCATCAAACCCGCAAGATTCTCGTCATCGAACTCCAGCTCAAGCGACTCATCGAAACTGTCCGCCAGTTCGAGATAGGCCTCTTCACGCGTGGCCTTACGTCGGGAGTTGTCCGGGTTCATGCGCTGGTCCTTTGAAGTTGCCACAAGCTGGGCGGTCGAACCGGTCTACGAATGTTTTGTGACATGAATACAAAATTCGATAGCCTAGGCGCTTTAAAGCTGATGTCCTGCCAGCCATCCCGCGCCCTATTGAAAAGCCGAGGCCGCCATAACCGCTGCAAAACCCGACACAATAATCGCGCCACCGCGTTCAATCCAACCGCTGGCCGCCCGGTTCGCAGCGTTCGATCTCAACGCCGCACCGATCCCAATCCAACCCAATGCGGAAACGGCAATCACAAAGGGCAACAAAGCCGCCGCTTCTGGCCGGAAAACGTGCGAACCAGCAGGGTCTTGCGGCATGACAAACAGCGCCAGCACCAGCGCCTTCGGGTTCAGCAATGTCGTGAGAAAGACGTGGCCCCAACGGACCGGCTTGCCGTCTTCACGCGCTAAACGGGGCCGAGACCACAAGCTCCAGGCAATCTGGATTAGCACGGCCGCCGCGGCCAATCTCAAAACCCGGCCAGCAACAGGAATGGCTTCAATGAGCGGCGCGGCGACACTGATCAGGACGGCAACCGCCAGCCCGTATCCCAAGATTGCTGCAATAACCAGATGAGCCGAACGCCGCAATCCAGCCGACGTACCCGCAATCGCCAGCAGCGCATTGGTCGGCCCCGGCAAAGCCAGCGTCAGCGCAACGACAATGAAAGCTGTGGTCAGGTGCACGCCCCTCTAAGACAAGCCCCGAAACAAAGAGGGCCCTGCGTGGCGGCCATGGATCGGCCAAGTCGGCAGCACGCGCACCGCTTACGTTTCGAACATTGGAGCGGGCGAAGGGAATCGAACCCTCGTATGAAGCTTGGGAAGCTGCCGTTCTACCATTGAACTACGCCCGCGTTCCCCAACTCGTATCACAAGCGCAGCCCGCGTCAAACGCTCAACGACCGCCCCAAAAAAAACGCCCGCACGCAATGTCGCGCACGGGCGTCTCTCCATCATCCAAGCCTCAGCGCTTGACCAGCGCGTCGCGGATTTCCTTGAGATAGACTTCCGTCGGCGTTGGCGGGGGCGGCGTTGTGTCGGCAGCCGGTGCCGGCTTCTTCATCGCGTTCATGGCTTTGACCAGCAGGAAGATCGCAAACGCCGTGATCAGGAACTTGATCACCGCGTTGAGGAACAAGCCGTACTTGATCAACACGCCTGGGCCGGTTGGCGTCGGCAGCGTGACCGCAAGCGCCGAAAAGTCGATCCCGGCCATTAAATACCCGATCGGCGGCATGATCACGTTGTCGACCATCGTGCCCACGATCGGCGCAAACGCCGCGCCGATGATCACGCCGACTGCGAGGTCAACCACGTTGCCCTTCATGGCAAATTCTTTGAATTCGCTGATAATCCCCATACTCAGTCCCCTTTTGGTTCAACCCATACCGTCAACGACAGCGCACCCGCGCCGGTGGGCGGTCCGCCTGATTCGGGACGCTAGCTCAACTTTGTTGCAGCCACAAATAATCCGTTAACAACTTAGTAACTGTTTTTACGTTTTGACCGAAAACCCGAACGCTCTCAAAGCCGGATAGACAAACCCGGCGCGCCCGGCGCAAACTGGCCAGGTGGCTGAATGGGGCCATGTTTCAGAGATGGCCAACGCCGCATGACGGCCCCGATGTTTACCTCCACCTTCCTGGTCGCCGTCGCACTCGCCTACGTCGGTGCGCTGTTTGCCGTCGCCTGGGTCGGCGACCGCGCCATCCGCTTGCGCCAGGGCGCCAGCGGTCGCCCCATGATCTACGCCCTGACCATGTCGGTCTACTGCACGTCCTGGACCTTGTTCGGAAGCGTCGGCCTCGCCTCGACCACGGGTTATGATTTCATCCCGGTCTATCTCGGTCCGATCCTGGTCTTCGTGCTGGGCTATCCCCTGCTGCTTCGGATCGTGCGCCTCGCCAAAAGCCAGAACCTGACGTCGGTGTCGGATTTCCTGGCCGCCCGCTATGGCAAGAGCCAGAAGGTGGCCGCCATCGTCGCCCTGGTCATGATCGTCGCGACGCTGCCCTACATCGCCCTGCAACTGAAGGCGATTTCCGTCTCGATCGAGACCCTGCTTGGCGGTGGCCCGCTTGTCCGCATTGAACAGCCAGGCATCCCCTTCATCGACACGTCCATCGTCATCACGTTTGCACTGGCCGTTTTCGCGATCCTGTTTGGCACCCGCTATATCGACGCGACCGAGCACCAGGATGGACTGATGCTTGCGGTCGCCGTCGAAGGCATTGTCAAACTTGCAGCCATCACAGCCGTCGGCATCTTCGTCGTCTTTGTCATGTTCGACGGGCCCGCCCACCTGTGGCAACGCGCCAGCGCCGACCCTCAAATCAGCGCCGTCTACTCCAGCACGCTCCAAGGCGGCCGCTGGCTCACCCTCACGCTGCTCAGTGCCTGCTGCATTATTCTGCTGCCGCGCCAATTCCATGTTGTCGTGGTCGAAAACAACGCCGAATCCGAAATCCAGCGCGCCCGCTGGCTGTTCCCGCTTTACCTCGTCGCGATCAACATCTTCATCATCCCGATCGCAATTGCCGGCCACTTGGTGCTTCAGCGCGGTATCGCCGACCCGGATTTTTTCGTTTTGACCGTACCGATGCACGCTGGCAGCCAACTGTTTTCATTGATCGCTTTTATCGGCGGACTTTCAGCAGCGACCGCCATGGTGATTGTCGAAGCCGTTGCCCTCGCCATCATGGCAAGCAACGGCATAGCCCTCCCGCTCCTCTTGCGCCGCCGCCTGACCCGCGCTGAACGAAACGGCGACAGCCCCTCCGCTGGCGTGTCCGATCTGTCGGGCTTCGTGTTGCTCATCCGCCGTTCGGCCATCCTCATCATCTTGCTGTTGGCCTACCTCGTCTACCGCACACTCGCCCCCTACCAGACCCTCGTCTCCATCGGCCTGATCTCGTTCACGGCCATCGCCCAGGTCGCGCCAGCCTTCATCGGCGGCCTGATATGGCGCAACGCCACCGCCAACGGGGCCATCGCCGGCATCGTGTCGGGCATGGCGGTCTGGACCTACACACTCGTCATCCCGTGGGTCGCCAAAGCCGGCTTCATTTCTGACAGTCTCGTGCGCGACGGCCCGTTCGAAATAGCAGCCTTGCGCCCGCAAGCCCTATTTTTCCTTCAGTTCGACCCGTTGGAACACGCCGTCTTCTGGAGCCTCGCCGCCAATATCACAGCCTACATCGCAGTCTCGGCCCTCCGCCAACCCGAGCCCATCGAACGCCTTCAGGCCCAGATCTTCGTGCCCAACGACGTTGACCAGCGTCCCGCGAAAGCCTTCAAGCGCTGGCGCACGACGTTGACCCTCGGCGATCTCGAAACCACTGCGGCCCGTTATCTGGGCGTTGACCGCGCCGCCCGTTCGTTTGCAGCCTTTGCCGCCCGTCGGCAGCCGGTCGTCGGACCAAGCCCAACCTCCAGCACCGAGGCCGACGTCCACGCCATCCGGTTCACAGAACATCTTTTGACGAGCGCGGTTGGCGCGGCGTCTGCCCGCCTGATCATGTCACTTCTGCTGCGCCGGGGGAACGTCTCGCAGGTGTCCGCGCTGCGTCTGCTCGACGATGCCAACGAAGCCCTCCAGTTCAACCGCGATTTGCTCCAGTCGGCCCTCGATCAGGTCCGCCACGGCTTGTCCGTATTCGATAAGGACATGCGGCTCATCTGCTGGAACCGCCAGTTCCGCGAACTGTTGAACTTACCCGAGGAAGTGGTGCAGCTCGGCACTCCCCTCGACACCTTGTTGCGGATCTCAGCAGCACGCGCAGGCCTTGAAAGCCCCAACCTTGAAACCGTCATCGGCGACCGCGTCCTCAAACTCGCAGTCCGCCACGAAATCTACCACGAGCGCGAATTATCGGGCGACTACATCCTCGAAGTCCGCACCAATCCGATGCCACAAGGCGGCATCGTGATCACCTTCTCCGACATCACCCACCGCGTCCTGTCTGATGCAGCGCTGGCCCGCGCAAACGAGACGCTGGAGCGCCGCGTCCAGGAGCGCACCCGCGAGCTCGTCGACGTCAACAACGCTCTGACGCACGCCAAATCCCAAGCCGATCAGGCCAACGCCGATAAAACCCGATTTATCGCAGCCGCCAGCCACGACATTCTCCAACCCTTGAACGCCGCTCGCCTCTACGCGGCAAGTCTGGCCGAACGCTCGCTCGCAGGCTCCGAAGGCCACCTTGTCCGCAACCTGGACGCCTCGCTTCAAGCGGTTGAAGAAATCTTCTCGGCTCTGATCGACATGTCGCGTATGGACGCTGGCCGCCTGGAACCCGACATCGAGGTGTTCCCGGTCGCGGTGATCCTTGACCAACTCCTCGTCGAGTTCCAGCCCATTGCCAGCGCCAAAGGCCTTCAGCTGACCATTCTCCCAACCTCGGCCTGGGTCCGGTCAGACCGTCGTTTGCTCCGCCGCGTCCTCCAAAATCTGCTTGCGAACGCCATCAAGTACACCGCCCACGGCCGCGTGCTGATCGGTGTACGTCCGACCTGCCATACCATCGCCATCGCCGTCTACGATACGGGCCCTGGCATCGCCGCCGCCGATCAGGCCATCATCTTCAAGGAATTCCAGCGCCTCGACGAAACTGCTGGCAACGAGCGTGGCGTCGGCCTTGGCCTGTCGATCGTCGAACGGATCTGCAAAATCCTCGGCGCGCGCCTTGACCTGCACTCGACGCCCGGTCGCGGTTCGAAGTTCGCAGTCCACGTGCCGCGTGCCACAGCCCTCCCGCCCTCGCTGTTTGCCAACCAGAAACCAGCCCCGACGCTCGGCAGCTTCGACGGTGTCCGCGTCCTGTGCATCGACAACGAGCCAGCCGTTCTAGAAGGCATGGAAGCCCTGTTGAAAGGCTGGAATTGCTCGGTTGAAACGACCGCCAGCGCCGAAGCGGTTATCCTGCGCCGCATCGGCTTCCCCGCGTCGTCAAGCCTGTGGCCCAGCGTCATCCTGGCCGACTATCATCTGGACAACGGCACCGGCGTCGAAGCCATCGCCCGGCTCCGCGCAGCATCGAAATTCGCAATCCCAGCGATCATCATCACCGCCGACCATTCCACCGGCGTCCAGCGCGAAATCCGCAACTGCGGTCACACCCACCTCAAGAAGCCGATTAAACCAGCAGCGCTGCGCGCCGCACTCGCCCAGGTCCTCATGCGCGGCCGCGTCCCCACGCCCTCCAGTCCCAACCAAGCCGAGACCGAAACTGTCTGAAACCTGTCTTCCCAGACAAGAGCCACCCGTGTCATCCCGGACCAGCGCCACCCCTGTCATCCCGGGCCAGCGAGGCGCCAGCCGAGCGCCTGACCCGGGACCCAGATATACGCGCCGCAGGCACAAAATCTTTGGGTAAGCTCAAGTAACACAAACTCCGGCCTCAACCCTGCGCGCGCCACTCGCTGTCTTCCAGCCGGTTGATCGCGATCACCGCCTGCGTGCGGCTGTCGACGCCGAGCTTGGTGAGAATCTGTGACACATGCGCCTTGATGGTGGCTTCCGACACGTTGAGCTTGTAGGCGATCAGCTTGTTGGGCAGCCCTTCCGACAACATCATCAAAACCCGCAATTGCTGCGGTGTCAGCGTTGAAATCCGGGCCAGCAGATCGCCGTGTTCGGACGGCTGGGCAATGCTGAGATCGATATCGGCTGGGGTCCACACCTTGCCGTCGAGCACCGCCTGCACGGCTTGACGGATGTTATCGACCGGCTCTGACTTCGGCACGAAACCCGCAGCCCCAAACTCGATGCAACGCCGGATCGTTGTCCGGTCTTCCGTTGCCGAAACGACGATCACCGGCACACCGGGATACTGGGCTCGTAAAAACAGCAGGCCTGAAAGCCCCATCACACCTGGCATGGCAAGATCGAGCAGCACCAGGTCGACTTCGATGCCGCTGGCCAGCACCTGGGTCAACTGATCCAGCGACGAAGCCTCCTGGATCCCGGCTGCAGGAAAATTCGCACTCAGCGCCTGATGGAGCGCGCCGCGAAACAACGGATGATCATCAACGATAATGATACGAGCGGTCGTCACAAAATCCTCCCGGAGGCGCACTCTTCTATTCTGTGCGAAAATGTCGCCCACTCATTGATCACCCCACCGCTGAACCGCGACAGTTTGTCGACAAGTCATAGCACCAAAGTGCACCACAGCAGTCGCTTAGTAAACCGGCTCATTGATTCGGGGGAACACAAAACGGTTCCAAGTTTAACGTCTCACAGACAGTCCGCACTGCAAAACCGCCAGCAACCGACATCGTTCAGCGCTGAACATTTGCCCTGATGCCCAAATCCAAGCATGTTGCTGGCTTAACAGGGAAGTTCAATCAGATAGGCAAGGCCACCGGCTATGATCGAGCGCAAGGAACGCAAACCCTATTGGCAGCACACGAAGTGGCAGATGCTGGCCAGCCTGATCCCTTTTCTCGCCGTCATCATCGTTTTACCGCTCTACGCTGAAAAGCTGAATTCAAATCGTTTCATGGGTTTCCCGCTTGGATACTTCCTCGCTGCCCACGGTTTGGTGCTCATTGCCGTGATCACCGTCGCCAGCTTCGTCAACCGCCAGGATGCCATCGACCATTGGCACGGGGCGCACGAAGACACCTGATAACGCGCAAGTTCCAGCTCAGACGCGTTGCAACCAGGGTCACGCGATATGCAGTTCACGCCGGCGAGACGAATTGTTAACCCCAAACTTGGGTCCTATTTCGCAATCTTTGCAAGCGCTTACGTCACCGTTGTCCTGTTGGTACTGATCGGCGAGCACCTGGGCGTGTCGAAGCCGTCCCGCGATTGGGCGATGCTCCTTGTCCCGCTGGCCCTGTACGCCGTCATCGGCCTTGCCGGCAGCACTGAAAAATCGCTCGAATTCTTCGCCGCCGGCCGCCGCGTCCCAGCCGTCTATAGCGGCTTTTCGCTCGGTTTGACGGCATTCGGCGGCACCGGCATCGTCGCAATCACCGGCGCGCTGTTTCTGATCGGCTTTGATGCCCTTTGCCTCGTGATCGGCGGCTTGGCGGGCTTCGTCGTTATGGGCATTCTGCTGGCCCCCTTTTTTCGCAAATTCGGCGCCTACACGATTCCAACCTACCTCGGGCGGCGCTTTGAAAGCCCGTTCCTCCGAATTCTGTCCGCAGCCGTGATTTCCCTGCCCCTGATGTTGATGTTGATTGCCGAGATCAAGATGGCAGCCTTCTCGGCAGGCTTCCTGACGGGCGCGCCTCAAGCCAACCTCCTTGCCTTGATCGCTGTCACGATGATGGTGATGCTGTCGCGCGGCGGCACCCGCTCGCTGACATGGTCGAGCGTGGCCCAGACGATTGCCGCACTCCTGGCCTTGATTGTCCCCATTACCATCGTCGCCGTGATGTGGACCAACTTGCCTCTCCCCTTGCTCTCCCATGGCCCGTTGATGCGCCCACTGGCCAAGAACGAAGCGTTCCAAGGCCTCCCCATTCTGCTGGCGCAGGGCTTTGCATTCGACATGCCCGGCTACGGCCTTTCCGTGATCTCCAAGCGCTTTGCGACCACCTTCAGCGCCGTCGGCCCGGCCGGCTTTGTTGCCGCCACCCTCACCATCATGATGGGTGTTGCCTGCGCGCCGTGGCTGCTGCCGCGCATCGCAACGACCCCCGGCGTCTATCAGGCCCGCAAGTCGCTGGGCTGGGCAACCGTGCTGTTTGGCATCTTGATGCTGACCGCAGCATCGATCGCCGTGTTCTCACGAACGTTGTTGTTTGAAAGCACCCTCGCTGGCCTCGTGCCCGATTGGTTCCGCCAATTGGCGGCGATGGGCTACGCGGAAATCGACGTCAAGCAGATGACCGGCTCTGCCGAACAGGCCCGAAACCTCCTGTCCAGCCTCAGCATCAACCGCGACGCCGTCCTGTTCGCCTTGCCGCTGGCCGCTGGCCTGTCGGAAACGTTTGTTGCCCTCGCCGTGTCGGGCGCAGTCGCCGCTTGCTTGGCAGGTGCGTCCGCAGCCGTCGCAGCACTGGCAGCGTCCCTGTCCGAAGATATCATTCACGGCACCAAAGCCGAACCCCCGCCCGACCATCAGCGCCTTCCGATGGCCCGCTCAGCGGTGATCGCGATCATCGCTATCGGCAGCATCCTCGCAGCCATCGTTCCCGTCGACAGTCTAGCCCTTCTACTCATGTCCTTATCGCTGACCGGCTCATCATTTTTCGCCATCCTCGTGCTATCGATCTGGTGGAAGCGCATGAACGCATACGGCGCGGTTGCCGGTCTCGTATCGGGCTTCGCCGTCGCCCTCATCACAATCGCCACCGGTAGCATGGAATGGCTCGCTTTCGACCCTGCACTGGCAGGCGTCTTTGGCATTCCAGCAGCGTTTGCCGCCACCATTGCTGCAAGCCTTGCAACGCCACTGCCCAGCCGCCACGAACGAGAGCTGATCCGGGACATTCGCGTCCCAGGAGGCGAAATCCTATATGACCGCGAGATGAGGCTGTTACGATTGAAAAAACACCAGCGAGCTTCAGATCCGGTATAGCCAAGAGTCCGTTTGGCCTGCACGGACGTGATCGCGTTCCCCGAAAGATTCATAATGCAAAGCCCGAAATCCACGGCACCCTCATCCACCGAGCCGACCCGATCGACATCGACCGTACCCGGCGTCTCCGAGCGGTGGACGGTGTACCCGGCCATCGAGCCCTACGCGACGGGCACACTGGAAGTCGGCGACGGCCACACCATCTTCTATGAACAGTGCGGCAACCCGCGCGGCGAGCCCGTCGTGATGCTTCACGGCGGCCCCGGCGGCGGTGCAAACCCAACATTGCGCCGTTTCCACGATCCGAATACCCACCGCATCGTCTTGTTCGACCAGCGCGGCGCTGGCCGCTCGACGCCCTACGCAAGCCTCGATCACAACACGACGTGGCACCTCGTGGCCGACATGGAAAAACTGCGCCGGCACTTGGGCATCGAGCAATGGCAAGTGTTCGGCGGCTCCTGGGGCTCGACGCTGGCCATCGCTTACGCCCAAACCCACCCCGAGCGCGTCACGGGCATGATTCTGCGCGGCATTTTTCTGCTGCGCAAACGCGAGATCGACTGGTTCTATCAGCACGGCGCCAGCAACCTCTACCCCGACGCGTTCGAAGCCTTCCAGAGCATCATCCCGCCAGACGAACGCCATGACATGGTTGGTGCCTACCATAAGCGCCTGACCGGCACGGACAAAGCAGTCCAGCTTGCCGCCGCCAAAGCCTGGAGCATCTGGGAGGGATCGACTCTGGCCCTGCGACAAGACTCGGGCCGGATCGCAGCCTTTGGCTCCGACCATTACGCCATCGCCTTTGCCCGCATCGAATGCCACTATTTCAAAAACGGCGGTTTCTTGGATCAGGACGATCAACTCCTCGCCAACGCCCACCGCTTGGCTGGCATCCCCGGCGTCATCGTCCACGGCCGCTACGATGTCGTCACGCCGCTTGCCAACGCCTGGGCGCTGCACAAAGCTTGGCCTCAAGCCGACCTGCGCATTGTCGAAGACGCAGGCCACGCCATGACCGAACGCGGCAACACCCACGAACTGATTGCCGCCACCCGCCGCTTCGCCCAACAGCGCCGCACGAGCTAAAGCTGCCGTCGCCCCCCTTGCTCCGTCATCCCGGCGGAGGCCGGGACCCAAGCAACCATCAGAATTTGCTCATTATCTTGGCGAAAGCCCGTCTTCACTCAGGCGACTTTTGCGAATGCAAATAGGTCAAACAATCCGCTCGATGGTACACGCTGGTATTACAGCGGCTTACCCTCTGGCGTTGGCTTCGTATCCTGCTCAACCTTGTTGAGCCGCTCCCGCAGTTTCTTGACCATCCGTTCCACGTAATCGAACGCCTGATCGACATCCTTCTCGGTCGGCAACTCAACCCGACCGCGTCCCCCCGGCGGCTCCTTCGCCGGATCGCCGATCCCGGCCATCTCTTCCATCTTCGTGAGCTGCTCTTTCAGCACCAGAATTTCGCCCTTCAGCCCGTCGATCTCGCGGCGCAACGCCTGTTCGCCATCCTTCGTCGGCGTACACACCCAATCGCCCGAAGTCTTCGTGCAAAACGATGTCGCACCGGTAACGGTATCGAGCTTCAACGCCCCACCATCCGACGGCGTCATGGAAAACCGCCCCGGCTTATCTTCGGCAAACCCCGCCCCGCTCGAAGCCGCAATAATCGCCACGGCCAGCGCCGACATGGATGCAACACGCATGAGGTCTCTCCCTATGACACAGCCGATTGCTGACGCACGTCCGGTTAAGCGCCAACTATGGCGCAATCATCGCGGCATATATGTGATTTCGCGCAACACCCACCAAGGGCACGCCTCGAAATCCGTGATCCACAGCAAAATCCACCTTGACACTCCCGAATCAAAATAAACTGCCCGGTACTGATTTTCTTCTGATAAATCTGAGCCCTAAGACATCGCTTAACCGAACATTTACGGCTCAATGCGAAGGTCGCTATGGCACGGTTCTGTTTGTTTGAAGTCTGAACCAATCGGCGCTCGATATAGCGCGACATGGGGACGAGAGAACAACGATGTCGATAGACACCAATTCAAACCACGCCGGCGACGACATCAAGCACATGCTCAGCGAAGTGATCGCCCAGATATCCGATGCCGACCGTCGCAGCACGGCATCATTGCGCCAGATGCAGGAGCGCCTTGAGTCGCTGGGCCATGAAGCCCGCTCGGTCCGCAATGGCGTTCCTGCTGGCTACCTGCCAGGCTTTGATCGCATTGAAGACGGCATGTCGCTGTTGGCAGCCCGCATTGCCCAGTCCTACGCCGCCCGCGAGCATGACGCAGACGGCAGCGTTCCAGGCGCAGTCGCCGTGCCAGCCGCCATCCCTGCTGCCCCCGTCGTCGACCAAGCCTACATCCCAGCCACGCCGATCGCGCCCCCCGTCGTCGAAGCGGCGCACGCAGCCGCGATCCCGGCCAACGCCAACGCCACCCGATTCGATCAGGAACAGCCCAATCCGCTGTCGTCCACCACGCCCGGCCTGCTGCGCGCACGCTCCACGACGTACGCATCTGACGTCGACACCTTCGATGTCATTGAAACGCTGCCCGACACCTCCAACGAACCTTGGTCCGTCGACACCGCGGCAGCCCTGGTCGACATCTACGCTGGCGACGAAGCCCTGCCGTTCCATGCCGCAGCCCTGGCCCCAAAGCCGGTTGCCCCAGTTGCAGCTCCCGTTGCCGAAGACCGCGAACCAGCCGGTGTTGAAAAGCACTGGCTTGATGGCCGTCTGTCCGAAATTGCAGCCCGCGTCGAACGCTCGCTTGCCGAAAGCCGCTCCGATAAGGCGCTTGCATCGATGGAGCATCGCCTCGACGAATTCGAGAGCCGCATGATCGCCGTCTTGAACGGTGTCGCCACCAAACACGACGTCGAAAGCCTCGCCAATCTCGAAGTTCAAATTCGCGACCTGCGCTCCCAGTTCGAACTGACCCACACCGAACTGATGCGCATCGACGACCTTGAGCGCCAGCTCAGCCACATCGCCCAACAAACGTCCGACGAAAACGTCGGCGCCATGATGACCCGTTTCGTCCCGGCCCCAAACCCAGCCCCGGTCGTCGCCGCCCGGTCTGATGCCGACTTCCACAGCGTCGCGATCGCGGCCGCCGAAGCTGCAGCCTCGCGCGTCGCCACAGCCAGCAACGGTCGCGGCAATCGCGTCGAAGACATGCACGCCCTTCTCGCCGAGTTCATCCAGGAGCGCCGCCACGGCGAAGAGCAAACCGCCAACACCCTCGACACATTGCAGCAGGCGATGCTGCGCATCCTCGACCGCGTTGACGCCATCGAGCCCAACCCGGCCACATCCGCCTACCACGTCTCAAACCCATATGAACTACAGCACTTGGCCGTCGATCATGCCGAGCCGGATGCCCACCGCCCAGCGTTTGCAGCGCCGTTGGCAACGCCCGCCCCATCACCAACACCATCCTTTGAGCCCGAAATCGCCGCCGCTCCTGCCCAGCCTGTCCCGGCTGGCGACTATCTGGCCCAGCAGCGCGCCAAGATGCAGGCGAGCGTCCAACGCGCCGCCGCAGCCCAGCGCGACAAGCTCAAGGCCAACCCCGACGATGTCGCCGATAAAACCAGCGCCGCGCGCCCGGCAAAGCCCGCCCCTGCCGGTGGCTCACGCCGCCTGATGGTCAGCGGCTTGGCACTCGCCGTCGTCGCCGGTGGCTTGAGCGCCTTCGCCGTCCTCTCGAGCGGCCAGCGCGACCCAAGCACCATCGTCGGCATAGCGTCTCCGCAAGCCATCACCGACCAGTCGCTGGGTCAGGCCTCCTCGCACTCTGCCGCCGCAACTGTCGCAACGCAAAACGCGTCTGCTGCAGCAGCGACGGAACCCCAGTCGGCAACAACCAGCCTGACCGACGCCGTCGTCACCGAGCCAAAGAGCAACTCCAGCTACGCCCGCACCCAGGCTGTGACGCCCGCCCCCCTCAGCGGCATCCTGCTGCAGTCAGACGATCTGGAACCCGCTGAAGCAGCCGCTCCGGCCGCCCCAACCCAGGGCGGCGTGAAAGCAACCCCGGTCGCCGCCCAAATGACCGACCTCGAACAGATGACGGCGGCGAGCCCCAACACCCAGTCACGCGCAGCCCTCGACCTCCCGCCCGCAACCGTCGGCCCCCTGTCGTTGCGCCTCGCCGCAGCCCAAGGCGACGCATCGGCAGAGTTCGAAGTCGCCAGCCGCTTGGCCGAAGGCAAAGGCACCGACCAGAACCTGAAGGAAGCCGTCCGCTGGTATCAGCGCTCTGCAGCCCAAGGCTTTGCCCAAGCCCAGTACCGCCTCGGCACCTTCTACGAGCGCGGCCTCGGCATGAAGGCAGACGCTGCCCGCGCCCGCACTTGGTATCAGCGCGCAGCCGACCAGGGCAACGTCAAGGCCATGCACAACCTTGCCGTCCTGGCCGCTGGCCGCTCGGCGGAAAGCCCCGACTACACCACCGCTGCCCGCTGGTTCAGCCAAGCCGCCAGCTACGGCCTGCCCGACAGCCAGTTCAATCTGGCCGTGCTGTCCGAAAGCGGCCTCGGCATCGAAAAAGACATGGTCCAGGCCGCCATGTGGTTCAACATTGCCGCCCGCTCCGGCGACAAGGAAGCAATGCGCCGCCGCGACCTGATGAAGTCCAAAATGGACGCCAAAGACCTCGCCGCTGCCGAACACCTCGTGAAGTCCTGGCAGCCGATCGTGCCTGAGAAGATGGCCAACGACCCACGCGCCGCCGGCGAAGCCTGGAAAACCCGCCAAGCCGCCAGCCCCGAAGCCCGCTGAGCCCACCCACATCGCGACCCGCACGCTGAACCGCGACCCACCCCCTCTAGGGTCCGTCCGACTTTGATGGAATCAAAGACGGACCCTAAGCTACTGTTTGGTCGTGCTTCTTATCGGAAAACCGGTGCCCACTTTTCCGGAAGCACTCTAAAAGCAAGCCCTCACCGGCTTGCTTTTTTTTCACCCATAGAACTTGAAGCAGCACTGCACCCCGAGCCGTTGCGTCTCCACGGAACCGCCTTTCTCACTCCATGGCCGCCCTTGAGGCGGCCATCCAGGACAACAAACTCAACCCTTGCCGTATGTAGCCCAGAATGCCGGAAAAACGAGCGGTGAAAATGGGAATGCAAGCCGGTTTCGGCTTGGAACCATTGGCCGTCGCGGCGAAGCAGCGCAAACAAGCACGAAACGCGCATCCAAGGATGCGCTGCCGGTGACGCAGCGCCCCCCTCACACAAAAACCCCTTGCCACCTCCCCACTCCCGACTGACTACTCACGCACACAAACGCCCAACCTCCCAACGCCCGACCACAATGACCCTCTACCTCCCCATCGCCGAAATGAGCATCAACGTCTGGGTGTTGATCAGCATGGGCGCGGCTGTGGGCTTCCTGTCGGGCCTGTTCGGCGTCGGCGGCGGCTTCATCATGACCCCGCTGCTGATCTTCATCGGCATCCCGCCCGCCGTCGCCGTCGGCACCGGCTCCGCCCAGATCGTCGCCTCGTCGATGTCAGGGGCGGTCGCCCAATACCGGCGCGGCAACGTCGACATCAAGATGGGCCTCGTGCTGATCGCAGGCGGCCTCGTTGGCACCGTCATCGGCGTCGATGTCGTCCGCATCCTCCGCCGCCTCGGCCAATTCGATCTCGTCGTCGCCCTCGGTTACGTCACGTTCCTAGGCATCGTCGGCATCTTGATGCTGATCGAAAGCTCGACCACCCTGGCCAAGGTCCAGGCCGGCGGCAAAGGCCGGGGACGCCGCGCCCATGCCCACAGCTGGCTTGACGGCCTGCCGTTCAAGATGCGCTTCCGCCACTCGAAACTCTACACCAGCGCAGTCCCCCCCGCCGTGATCGGCACGTTCGTCGGCTTCCTGGCCGCCATCTTCGGCATCGGCGGCGGCTTTATCATCGTCCCGGCCTTGATCTACATTTTGCGCATGCCAACCAACATCGTCGTCGGCACGGCCCTGTTCCAGATCGTCTTTGTGACCGCCGCAGCGACCGTACTCCAGTCGGCGACCAACCAGACCGTCGACTTGGCGTTGGCCTTGGTGCTCGTCATCGGCGGCGTGTTCGGCGCGCAATTCGGCGCCATCGCAGGCCAGCGGTTGCGCGGCGAACAGCTCCGGTTCTGGCTCGCGGCCTTGGTGCTGCTCGTCGGCCTCCGCGTCGGCTACGATCTGGTCGTCAAGCCGGCCGAACTGTATTCGATCACGCCCCTGGTGCGAGGGCTCGAATGACCCCCATCGCACGCCTCGTGTCAGCCTTGATCGCCGTCCTGGTCGCATCCTCAACCGTTGCGACCGCAAACCCCGCGCCCGCCGGTCCCGAGACAGACATCGCGCGCCCCGGCCAACTCCGCACTGCCCAGCAGCAGACCAAACCCAAACCGTCCCCCAAAACGACCCCGCCTGACAAAACGCGACAACCGCGCCCCACGCCCACCGCGCCAGTCATCCTGTCTCCACCCCCCGAGCGGATCGAAGTCGACGTCTCGACCCGCACCATCGAAGTCACCTCAGCCTTCGCCGGCACTGAAATCATCGTGTTCGGCACTGTCCTCAACAGCCAGCAGGAGAGCGCGGAGTCGGGCTATTACGATGTCGTCGTAGTGGTCGAAGGACGCGGCGCAACCTCCATCGTCCGCCTCAAATCGAACGTCGGCGGGTTATGGATCAACACCCAATCCGTCCGCTTCGACAACCTGCCACTCTACTCAGCCATTGCCTCCTCGCGCCCCCTGGACGAAATCGCCGAGCCATCGGTCTTTGTCGCCAATGTCATCGGCTACACCCGCGCCCGCATGTTCCCCGGCCGCCATTCGTCCAAAGTCACCGCCGAAGAACTGGAAGCCTACAAAACCGCAGCCCTTCGCCTGAAACAAAAGGACGGCCTTTACGTCACGTCCGACTATGGTGTCGCCTTCATCGGCCCAGCCCTGTTCCGCGCCAGCATCAAGCTCCCAGCCAATATCCCCGTTGGCCCGCTCGGTGCGCGCGTTTTCTTGTTCCACGACGGCCAGTTGCTCGCCTCGCAAAAAGCAACCGTCATGCTGGAACGCCAGGGCGTCGACCGCCTCGTCTACGATTTCGCTTTCGAGCACCCCGTCTGGTACGGCATCCTGACGGTTGCAATCGCCGCCGCTGCCGGCCTCGCCGCCGCCCTCGCCTTCCGTCGTTAGACTTTTACGCCATCGGCGAACCGATCGCATTTTCGCCTCTTTGACCGGCGGGTCCAGGGCGCGCAACGTCCTGGCCTTCACGCCGTCGCGCCGCCGCACAAGCCTCAAACCGCTTCCTGGAACCGCACCGCCGTCTCCAGATCGACAGAAACGAGCTGCGAAATCCCCTTTTCGGCCATCGTGACGCCAAACAGCCGATTCGTCCGCGCCATGGTCATGGGGTGATGCGTGATGACCAAAAACCGCGTGTCCGTTTCCTCTGCCATCTTCTCCATCAGCAGGCAAAACCTGTCCACGTTGCTGTCATCCAGCGGCGCATCCACTTCATCGAGAACGCAGATCGGTGACGGGTTGGTCAGGAACACCGCAAAGATCAGCGACAGCGCCGTCAGCGTCTGCTCGCCCCCCGACAGCAGCGACAAGGTTGCGGGCTTTTTCCCCGGCGGCTTGGCGATGATCTCAAGCCCGCCTTCCAGCGGATCGTCGCTCTCGATCAGCTCCAGCCGCGCCTCCCCGCCCCCAAACAGCGTGGTGAACAGCCGCTGGAAATGCCCGTTCACAATTGTGAACGCATCGAACAGCCGCTTCTTCGCCTCCCGGTTGATCTGCCCGATCGCCCCCCGTAGTTTGGCGATCGCAGCCTCCACGTCGGCCACCTCAGCCGCCATCGACCCGACCTGCGCATTGATGGCCTCAAGTTCGTCGTCCGCCTGCAGGTTCACCCCGCCGAGCCGCTCGCGGTCCCCTTTCAGCCGCGTCAACTGCCGGTCCAGATCGAGCGGGGACGGCAACGGCGTCTCAGGCGCAACACCGGCCAACCCAAGACACTGCTCCGGGTCCATATCCAGCGCTTCCCGGGCCTTGCGCACGTCGTCCGCACGCCGCACCCGTGCCGCCTCCAGCTTTGCTTCGAGCCGCGCCCGCGCCTCCCGATGCCCGCCTGCCGCCGCCTGAGCAGCCTTTAGCGCCGACACCGCGGCCCGGAACGCCGTCTCGGCCTGCACGAACTGATCGGCAGCCTCTGCCCGCGCCTGTTCGACCTGAGACAATTCCGTCATCAGCTTCTGGCGCTGATCGGCAATCTGCCCCGGCAGATCCGCGAGATTCGCCAGTTCCGCCCGCAGGTCCGGCAGCCGCGCACGCAGCGTCTCCACCTGCGCCGATGCCGCCGCCGACCGCGCCGTCCACCGCGCCAGGTCATCGCGCAACGAAGTCTCGCGCTCCCGCCGCACCTGCCGTTCGCGGATCAGTTGCGTCGCCGTCGCCCGCGCGTCCGCCACCACCGACCGCGCTTTTGACGCCGCCATTTGCGCCAACTCAAGCTCTGGCCCGTCGTCTTCGGCGTCCTCCATCAAATCGAGCGTCACCGCCAGTTCATCGAGCTTGGCGTGCGCCTCGACGAGTTCATCCTCGGCCCGGGCCTTCGCCTCAGCGAGCGCCGTAAGCTTCCCCTGCGTATCGCGCGCCGCCCGCTCGACGACGGTCAACTGATCGCGCATCGCCGCAAGTCGGCCCTGCGCCTCCCGCCACTCAGCGCGCAACGCCCGCTCCCGCACACCAGCCTCCGCCAGCGCGACGGCCAGCGCAGCCGCGTCGCGTCCAGCAGCCTCAGCCGCCGCCGTCGCGTCGGCCTCAAGCGCTGCCAACCCCACCAGCCGGTTGCGCTCCGCCAGCCGCATGGCGGCAGGCGTTGCCCCGTCCGCTGCCGCAACGAACCCGTCCCACCGCCACAAGTCGCCAGCCTTCGATACCAGCCGTTGCCCCGGCTTCAACGCCGTCTGCAACCGGTGCCCCTGCTCCGCTGTCACCACCCCGATCTGCCGCAACCGCCGCGTCAACGCCTGCGGTCCCGTCACATGCAACAACAGCGGCTCGACATCGGCGGGCAACCCTTGGCCTTCCTCGCTCTTATCCAGATGCAGCCAATGCACACTCGCCCTTGCATCCAGCGACGCCTCCAGATCGTCCCCCAGCGACGCCCCCAGCGCCGTCTCATACCCTGGCGATACCGTCACGCGATCGACGATCGCCGACACGCCCCCCGCCCCAGACACCGGCACCAACAGCTTGGCAAGCGTTTCCCGTTCGATGCGGATCGCGTTCATGGCAAGCAGCGCTTTGGCCGCCATCTCCCGGGCAGCCGCTGCCTTCCCCGTTAGATCGCGGACCAAAGCCTCCGCCTCGAGTGTTTCGCCTTCAACCTCGACCAGCCGGGCAGCCAACGCTTCCCCCCCCGCCGTCAAGTCCGCCAGCTTGAGACTGTCGGGAGCCCGCGCCGTTGTCTCGCGGATCTGCTCGACAAGCCCCGCAATCGCCCGCTGCAATCGCGCAATGCCGTCTTCGCGCTCGGTCCGGTTGGCCTCCAGGCTGCGCCGCTGCGCTTTGGTCTCCGCAACCCGGTTGGTCTGCGCCGACAGCTTCGCCTCCGCAACCCGAAGGGCTGCTTCCCCGGCCGCCAACCGCTCGCGGGCCTCCTCGTCGGCACCGTCGTGCGCGTCGTCGCGCGCGGCAATCTTGGCGGCTTCGGCCTGCAATCGATCCACCGTGGCGCGGCACTCGTCCAGTAAGTCCTCTTCCCGCGCGATATCCTTCGCCGTCTGGTCAAGCCGCCCGCGCAACTCGCCCGCCCGCTCCACCGAGCGCTGCGCCTCCCGGTCGAACGTCTCCAAAGCGTGGGTCAATCGCGCCACGATTGCAGCCCGCGTCGCCTCCTCGTCCCGCAACGGCTGCAGCAGCGCCGAAAACTCGGCCTCCTCGCGCAACGCCTTGGCTTCCGCCTGCGTCGCCTCCGCCAACGCCGACAACACATCCCGCAGCGCGGCTTCCTCGCGCTCCACGAGTGCGTGCGTCTCCCGCCACGACACATAGTGAAACAGCGCCTCGCACCGCCGGATTTCCCCCGACAACTCCTTATAGCGCTTGGCCTGTCTTGCCTGCCGCTTCAGCGTTTCCAACTGCGCCATCAGCGCACCCATCACGTCGCCCAGCCGCGCGAGATTCGCCTCCGCAGCCTTCAGCCGCAACTCTGCCTCGTGCCGCCGCGAATGCAACCCCGCAACCCCCGCCGCATCCTCCAGAATGCGCCGCCGGTTCTCAGGCTTCGCGTTGACGATCTCCCCGATCTGCCCTTGCCGCACCAGAGCGGGCGACCGCGCCCCCGTCGCTGCATCCTCAAACAAAATCTTGACGTCGCGCGCCCGCGCGTCGGTCCCGTTGATGCGATACGCCGATCCGGCTTCCCGTTCGATCCGCCGCGTAATCTCGATCACATCGCGATCATTGAACTCGACGGGGGCCTTGCGCTCGCGGTTGTCGAGAAAGATCGTCACCTCAGCCGCGTTCCGCGCAGGCCGCGTATTGGTCCCCGCAAAGATCACATCGTCCATCGACGCCGCCCGCATCGACTTGTGCGAGGTCTCCCCCATCACCCAGCGCAAGCTCTCCAGCAGGTTCGACTTTCCGCAGCCGTTGGGCCCGACAACACCGGTCAGCCCGCGCTCGATGAAAAGCTCGGTCGGCTCGACAAACGATTTAAAGCCCACGATCCGCAGGCGGGTAATCTGCATGTTTCAAACCCGAACCAAGCCGCAGCCATACGAGTTGCAGCCGCAAATGCCAACCTCTTTCAGTTTGGCCCGATTCGACGGCCGCAGGTAAAACATGAGGCCAAACAGCGTGCTAAGACATGAAAAAACCGTGGGCAACTCTGCAAGTTACCCACGGTTCAGGTCGTCTCAAAATCCAAAGGTCGCCTACGCCGTCTTCGCTCCAGCCTTCTTAGCAGGCGCTGCCTGCGTCAATGCCAACGCGGCAGCCGACTTCGCAGCCTTTGTCGCCGTCTTGCTTCCCAAATCAGACACACGGTTTTCCGCCGACGTAATGCTTGGTCCGCCAGTCACTGCTACCCCCGCGCGCGTCTTGAAATGATCGCGTACGGTGTGAGTTAAAAACTCTGAACGGCTTATTCCCATCATCCGGGCTTCCCGATCGACACCTGCGACCAGATCGACATCAAGCATGACGTTGTACCGCGCTTTACGCTCAACAACGATCAACGGCACCGCCAACAAGACGGCCCCGCGCGCCAGCTCGGTCTTAACAAAGCGATCAGCTTGAATCTCGCTCAAAGTGCGGGGTGGAGGTAAACCAACTTCATCTTGCGCATACAGCGTCAAGGCAGTCTGTCCCGCTTCATGAACATCTGTCTCAGCATCTGCCGCGCCAAAGCAACCGGGCAGATCCGGAAACGTAATGCCGTAGGCACTATCGGCATCCTTATGAATCAGCGCGTAGTAGACCTTCATACGCTTACTCCTTCAGCCATCCGGCATGTTTGGCGATGGCTCTCGCCGTACCGAGCGGCAAATCTTTCTTGGGATGAGGCACGATCATCACGCGCCCATCGGGATGCTTCAACTTATGGTGCGATCCATTCACACCAGCGTCCGTCCAGCCCTCACGATGAAGCCGTTTGAGGATTTCCCGACTGTTCCGCTCAATCCTCACCGGACCTCAAAACGAGATCGTGTGTAATTCCCTACACACGATATATGTTGAATTGAGAGATTTCTCAACAACTCATTGGTTTGCACCACGCTTACTTCTTCTTCACAGCCGCCTTCTTAGCAGGCGCAGCCTGCGTCAATGCCGACGCCGCAGCCGACTTGGCAGCCTTGCTGGCCTTGGGATCGTCCAAAACCTTGGCCGCCTTCGATGCGACGGCAGCGCTGGTAACTTTCGTCGACTTTGTTTGTGCCAACGCCGATGCCGCAACCGACTTCTCGGTTTTTGTCGCCGTCGTGCTGGCCAGCACCTTTGACGCATTCGATGCGGGTTTTTTACCCGTTGATTCAGCTTTTGCCATGTGTGTCGTTCCCTCTCGCGTTCGTCGCATACTGCACTTTACCGCTAGCTGATTCGCAATTGACATGGTGCGCTCCTGCAAGCCACAACCGCGCACATCCCCCGATATTTCGCGCAAAGGAGCCCCGATGTCCGACGCCCACCTGCAGAAAACGATTGAAACCGCATGGGAGGCCCGCGACACCTTGAACTTCGCAACCAAGGGCGAGGTCCGCGATGCGGTCGAGCAAGCTCTCGATGCTCTCGACAAAGGCAAACTCCGCGTCGCCCAAAAGGACGGCGATGCCTGGAAAGTGAACCAGTGGCTCAAGAAAGCCGTCCTGCTCTCCTTCCGCATCAACGACAACCAGATGATCCCTGGCGGCCCCGGCGGCTCGTCCTATTGGGATAAAGTCCCCGTCAAGTTTGCAGGCATGACGGAACCTGATTTCCGCGCCGCAGGTTTCCGCGCGCTCCCCGGCTCCGTCGTCCGTCGCTCGGCCTACATCGCCCCCGGCGTGATCCTGCTGCCCTCGTTCGTCAACGTCGGTGCCTACGTGGACAGCGGAACCATGGTCGACACCTGGGCCACCGTCGGCTCGTGCGCCCAGATCGGCAAGAACTGCCACATCTCCGGCGGCGCTGGCATCGGTGGCGTCCTTGAACCGCTTCAGGCCGACCCGGTCATCATCGAAGACAACTGCTTCATCGGTGCCCGCGCCGAAGTCGCCGAAGGCGTCCACGTCGGCGAAGGCAGCGTCCTGTCGATGGGCGTGTATCTCGGCGCATCCACCACCATCATCGACCGGTCCACCGGCGAGAAAATGTTCGGTAAGGTCCCGCCCTACTCGGTAGTCGTATCCGGTAGCATGCCCGGCAAACCCCTTCCCAACGGCGAACAAGGCCCCGGCCTCTACTGCGCCGTCATCGTCAAACGCGTCGATGCCAAAACCCGCTCCAAAACGAGCATCAACGAGCTATTGCGGGACTGAGTCGGGTAGGTAGATGCACTATCGCCATCTTCATGCTATCATACTGTTTATAGATCGACTGCCTCTGGGGACTGCCTACAGTTCAATGGAACGACAATGGCGAAAACAGCACCAACGGTAAAAACGACTGCGTCGGCCGCATCGATAGTGTTGACGAGCAGGACCGCAAGCAAAAGCGAAAAGCAAGTTGCCGCGTCTGCTCTCGCACTGACAACATCCAAAGTCGTGACCAGCAAGGGAATTGCTTCAAAAGCCGGAAAGATCTTAAAAGACCCGAAGGCCAGCAACGAAGCAAGAACAGTTGCAGCCTCGGCTTTGATCCAGTGGCCTGTAAAGGCACCGAAGAACGCAGCGGAAATTCGAGATGCCGTCAACAGGATCACGCAAAGAAAAAATTAGTCCGCTCGACGTCTTCATCAATTGTCCGTTCGACGAAACATACCGTCCCCTTTTCGCCGCCATCATATTCACGATTACGGCAAGTGGCTATCGCCCTCGATGTGCACTTGAAGAAGAAAATGGCGCAGACATTCGGCTCGATAAACTATGTCGAATTGTCGGACAATGCCAACGCTCAATCCACGACTTGTCCCGAGTTGAAGTAGATACAGGCACTTTGCCTCGATTTAACATGCCATTCGAACTTGGAATGGTCATAGGGGCCAAGCGTTTCGGCGGCAAAGTTTACCAATACATCAGCGCGCTCATTATGGTCCACGAAGCGTATCAAATGCCTGCCTTCCTGTCCGATCTGGCCGGGAACGATCCTCACGCACATAGAAATCAGGTAGCAAACGTCATCAAAATTGTTAGAAACTTTCTAAGTACCTATCCAGGAGGCGTCGCGCCGTTGCCCGGACCAGCCGCACTTTTGTCCGATTTTGAAGAATTTCAAAGCAAATTACCAGTTTTGGCCGAAGCCATTCGGCATACGCCTGAAGAAATTGATCCGTTTCGTTCCTATCCAGAATACACGTCTATTCTAAGCGGTTATCTCAAAAACCTACCTCCACTATAAAAATGCAAACTGGTCGCATACAAAGTCGCATAAAAAATGTACCGCACCCTGAAGCCCGAGAAGATCGTCACGACCCTGGAGAAGCTCCAGGCGCGCATCAATCAGCGCTTCCCCGGCAAGGGCCTGGAAAGCGTTTGCGCGGAACTGGGTGAGGTCGCGCGCAAGACCCATGAACGGGCCACCGCGATCGCCCGCCCCGCTTACGGCCTGCGCCTCGCAACCGCCCTCATCATCGCCACCGCCTTGATACTGTTGGCCTACGTCGCCGGCCTCCTGATCGCCAACACCCGCGCCAGCGAAGACATGGCCTCGACCATCCAAGCCGTTGACGCGACCTTCAATATTGTCATCCTGACCGGCGCTTCGATCTTCTTCCTCGTATCGCTCGAAGAGCGCATGAAGCGCCGCAATGCCCTGCGCGCTCTCAACGAACTGCGCACCTTCGTCCACGTCATCGACATGCACCAATTAACCAAAGACCCGCTGATGATCGACGGCCCCACCACCCCCGACAGTCCCAAGCGCGACCTGACCCCGTTCGAATTGACGCGCTACCTCAACTACTGTTCGGAAATGCTCTCGCTGACCGACAAACTCGCAGCCCTTTACGCCCAATCGACCTCCGACCCCATCGTCATCGACGCTGTCTCCGACCTATCGGAACTGACGACCAACCTCTCCGCCAAGATCTGGCAGAAGATCACCCTCGTCCAATCCGAAAGCCATGCCCACGCACCCGGCCGTAACCTGTTGGGCTGACACCATTAAAGGCCAGTAGCGACGATGACCACCATCAACCCAACAACCGCGATTGATCCCACTGACCCAGTCGCAGTCACCCAAGCTCTTATCCGCTGCCAAAGCGTGACCCCCGCCGACGCAGGCGCATTGGCCGTCGTTGAACAGGCCCTGACTACAGCGGGTTTTGCCTGCCACCGGATGACCTTCTCGGCCTCGGGCACCCCCGACATTGACAACATTTACGCCCGCTACGGCACCAACGGCCCCAACCTCTGCTTTGCCGGCCACACCGATGTCGTCCCGGCAGGCGACCTCACCGCCTGGACCCATCCCCCGTTCGCCGCGCACATCCAAGACGGCGTCCTCTACGGTCGCGGCGCTGTCGACATGAAAGGCGCCATTGCCTGCTTCATCGCAGCCAGCGCCCGCTCCCTCAAAGCCAACCCCACGCCGCCCGGTTCGATCAGCTTCCTCATCACGGGTGACGAAGAAGGTCCCTCGATCAACGGCACCACAAAAGTCCTCGACTGGCTGGCGGCGCGTGGCGAAAAGCTCGACGCCTGCCTCGTCGGCGAACCCTCCAACCCCTTAGCCCTCGGCGATGAAATCAAGATCGGCCGTCGCGGCTCCATGAACGGCGAGATCACGGTCCACGGAAAGCAGGGCCACGCTGCTTATCCCAGCAAAGCGGACAACCCTGTCCCCAAGCTGATCCACATCCTCGACCGACTGTGCCGTCAGCCCATCGACCAGGGCTCGAAAAACTTCGAACCCTCAAACCTCGAAGTCACCGTCATCGACGTCCCCAACACCGCGACCAACGTCATCCCCGCCATCGCCCGCGCCAAATTCAATGTCCGCTACAACGACCTCCACACCCGCCCGAAAATCGAAGCCTGGGTCGCCCTCCAGTGCGAAGCGGCCGCCACCGCCGTCAACGCCCGCTACGACCTCACCTTCTCCGGCACCGGCGACGTGTTTTTAACCAAGCCCGGCCCCCTCGTCGCCACGCTCACCAGCGCCGTCCACGCCGTCACCGGCCGCACGCCGGCGCTCACCACAGGCGGCGGCACCTCGGATGCCCGCTTCATCCAGGCCTACTGCCCCGTCGTCGAATTCGGCCTCGTCAACGCCACCATCCACCAGATCGACGAACGCGTCCCCGTATCCGACCTCGAAGCCCTCACCCAAATCTACCAGCGCTTCATCGCCGCCTACTTCGCCGCCTGAGATAAGCTCAAACGAAGGTCAGGGGTCCAGGGGACAAGTCCCCTGGCCTTCACTGCACTTCCCTCAGCCAACCACCAGCCAGGTCCCGCCGCCGGCCTCGATGCATCAAATCTCGACAGTTCAACAAATCCGAACTATTGCGTCGCGAACCGATCCACGCCATATGCAGATCATGCAGCGCCCATTCGTACACCCAGCCCTGGACGACATCACCCTGGAGAGCGTCCTTTACGCCCTCGCCGACCCGACGCGCCTGGCCATCGTCCGCAAATTGGCGAGCCGGAATTGCCCCACCAATTGCCAGACCGCTGCCCCCGACAATCTGCCAAAATCGACCCAGTCACACCACTATCAGGTGTTGCGGGAAGCGGGCCTGATCCGCTCGGAGAGGCGGGGCACCGAAGTCGTGAATACGCTCCGCTGCACGGAAATCGAAAGCAAATTCCCAGGCCTCGTGCCCGCCATCTTCAACGCGGCAAACCTGTCGCTACCAAGCTGCCCGGAGAGCTAGATCGATGAAACTCGGATACGTGATTCTCTACGTACCCGACGTGACGGCGAGCGTTCTATTCTATGAACGCGCGTTTGGCCTGACCCGGCGCTTCGTGCACGAAGATGGCGGCTATGCAGAAATGGAAACCGGCGCAACCGTCCTGGCTTTTGTCGATGAAGCGTTCATCGCCACCTCAGTTGGCCCGTTCACCCATAACCGCCCCGAACACCCCCCCGCTGCCGTCGAAATCTCCCTCGTTAGCGACGATGTCGCAACGGACTTCCGCAAAGCCCTCAGCGTCGGCGCAACACCAGTCGTTGCCCCCACGCAAAAACCCTGGGGCCAAACCGTCTCCTACGTCCGCGACAACAACGGCATCCTGGTCGAACTCTGCAGCAAAGTCAGCGGCAGCTAAGCGCGACTTGCCATCCCGGCCAACCCCGGACACTTGATCCGGGGGCCGATCCGGGACCCAGCGCATAAGCGCCGCAGGCACCTTTATCCCTCACACCACGCCCCAAGCCGACTTAAAAACGCACTGCACCGTTCAAGTTCGGCCTTGGCGACCCACTCGTTCGCCGTATGGGCCTGCGCGATATCGCCCGGCCCGCAAATGATCGACGAACTCCCGGCCTCCTGAAACAGCCCCGCCTCGGTTGCATACGAGACCGCAAACGTTTCGTTCTGTCCGGCAAGCTTTAAAGCGAGCGCCGTCAGTTCAGACCCCGCCTCGGCCACAAACGGCGCCACCTGATTGGTCAGCGCAATGGTGATGGCAGCCTCGGGTGCCACCTTTCGCATGGCGGGCAAACACTTACGCTCGGCAAACCGCCTCAGGTCCTGCTCGATTTTGGCGATATCGGTCGACGGCATCGCCCGCACCTCAAACCCGAACCACGCCGAAACCGGCACGATATTCGACGCTGTCCCGCCTTCGATCCGTGTGATCTGCAAGCTCGCATAGGGCGGATCAAATCGCGGATTAACTGCACCCGTTAGTTCGTCCTCGATCCGCGCCAATTCTCCAACCAGCCGCCCCGCATAGGCAATCGCATTCACGCCCAAATGCGCCATGCTGGAATGCGCCGCCCGGCCGTGGATGTCGACATGCCACCGCACCGGCCCCTTATGCGCGTCGACGATGCTCATCATCGTCGGCTCGCCCACGATCACCATGCGCGGCCGGACGAGCGTTTTCCCGAACTCGGCAATCATTGGCCGCACCCCCAGGCACCCGATTTCCTCGTCATAGGAAAATGCGATGTGGATCGGCGTCTTCAGCGTTCGGGCCGTAAACTCGGGCACGGCGGCCAGTACGCAGGCCAAAAACCCCTTCATATCCGTCGTGCCGCGCCCCGCAACCCGATCGCCGAGGTCGGTCAACTTGAACGGATCGCTGGTCCACGCTTGCCCCTCGACTGGCACCACGTCGGTATGGCCCGACAACGCCACGCCCGGCACGCCCGCCGGACCGATGGTCGCAAACAGACTGGCCTTCTCACCGTCCACCGACGGCACGAGGCGGCTCGGCACTCGGCAATGGGCCAAATAGTCCTCAACGAACCGGATCAGCGCGAGATTGCTCTTGTGGCTGGTCGTGTCGAAAGCAACAAGGCGGTCCAACAGTTCGAGTGTGGTGTAGACGGGTGCTTTCATGTTTTGAGGGGACGGTGAAATACGGAATTGCGAGGTGCGAATCGCTCAGCCCCAAGGTCCTATTCCCAACTCCCCACTCCTTCTTTTCATCAGTTGACGCTTCTGATGGCATACGGACTGTCGAGCGAAAAGGCGGGTATCACGATATCAAACAACCCGCCCGAAGCGTCCGACATCTGATAACTGCCCGACATGATGCCCGACGGCGTCTTAAGCGGACACCCCGAGGTATACGTAAAGCTCTCACCGGGGTCGATCACCGGCGACTGCCCAACAACGCCGGGCCCGCGCACGTCTTCAGACCGTCCGCTGCCATCGACGATGTGCCAGAACCGCGAGCGCAGTTGTACCGGCTCCGTGCCCTCGTTGACGATTTCGATGGTATAGGCCCAGAAAAAATACCCATCCGCTGGCGTCGAGCGGTCTTCGAGATAATCTGGCGTGACGCGAACGCGGATCGCGCGGGTAACGGCTTCGTACATGCTCATCCCGGTTTGCTGAAGTTCGAGCATCCAAGTGTATGCGTCCGCCGCCCATTCGGCAATTCTTGTCGCACGCGAGCCCTCTAACTCCAAACCCGCAGGGTTCAGGGACCAACGCGACCCGGCGCACACCCCGTCACGGCCAAAGGCCGTCGGGAGCAACGCGACCCGGCGCCCCTGCGCCGCCCCGCCGGAGCGCCCTCAGCGCGTGAGGCAAAAAAACTGTGAGGCAGTAGAAGCCTGCGCGGTTTCGCCATACCCGTGCCCGGTGCCGGTCGCGGCGGGTTTCTTGACACCCTGAGAGGTGCTGACTATGAAACGGCAACTCTTTGAACGCCCCCTCCCCTTCCGGATTAGGGAAATCTTGTCATGGCCGCTTCGCAAACACCACCCGGCGGGGGTGAAACGGGCGCTGGCCGTGGAGATCTGACGCCTGAAGAACGGGATGCCTTCAAAAAGCGCGCTGATGCGCTCGGCCAACGGTTGGAAACGGCCAAAAGCCAGAGCTCGTCACGACCCAAAACCAAGGCTGGTTCGCGGAGTCATGCCGCAAACAGCTCTGCGCTTGGGAAGGCCATGCGAATTTCCACCGAGCTTCTCGGTGGCGTTCTCGTTGGGGCGGGTATCGGTTGGTTGCTCGATCAGGCGTTCGGCACGTGGCCTGCGTTTTTTATCATCTTCTTCTTACTCGGGTCCGCTGCCGGGATGATAAACATCGTTCGGGCAGCGTCATCGATTAAGACCGGACCGATGAACCCGGCCGCAGGGCCATCGGTCCGCGACGACGACGACAAAGAGGCGTAACGACGATGACCTGCGAGACGGCGACTAACAGCTAAGTAGAATTTCACGCCAAAACCGGCGAAAGACGTGCGGTAATCAGGCCGTAAAGATCACGACGAACCTCAAAGGGGGATGAACGGTGGCAGCCGGACACGAAGGGCACAGCCCAATCCATCAGTTCGAAATCAACAAGCTCATTCCGTTGGAACTGTTTGGTATCGACGCCTCGTTCACCAACTCGTCGCTGTACATGGTGTTCGCGCTCACCCTCATCAGCATGTTCCTGATTACCGCCATGCGGACAGGCGCGCTCGTTCCCGGTCGCCTTCAATCGATGGCCGAAGTGACGTACTCGTTTGTCGCAGACACGGTACGCGATAACGTCGGCGAAGAAGGTATGAAATTCTTCCCGCTGGTCTTTTCGCTGTTCATTTTCGTGCTGGTCTTGAACCTGCTCGGCATGATTCCCATTCCCGGCGTCACCTTCACCGTGACATCGAGCTTGGCGGTAACTGCAGCGCTCTCCGTACTCGTTATCGCGATTGTGATCGGCTACGGCCTGTATGCTCATGGGCTCGGCTTCTTCAAGCTGTTCGTGCCATCGGGCGTGCCGTGGTACATGCTCATCATCCTGGTGCCGATCGAAGTCATCTCGTTCATCTCGCGGCCAATCAGCCTGTCGGTTCGTCTGTTCGCCAACATGCTCGCTGGCCATATCGCACTCAAAATCTTCGCTGGCTTCGTTGGAACCCTGCTGGCAGCCGGCGTCTGGGGCTTGCTCTCGCCGCTTCCTTTGGCTTTGACGGTCGCTTTGACCGCGCTTGAAGTCCTGGTTGCGGTCCTACAAGCCTATGTGTTCGCCGTCCTGACCTGCGTCTACCTCAACGATGCGGTCCATGGTGCCCACTGACGACGACCCACAGCTTCCCTAACCCTTTCATCCCCCTCAAAACAATCAACCCCAAGGAGACGACTATGGCTGCTGAAAACATTGAAATTGCGAAGCAGACGGCGATCGCTGCCAAGTACATCGGCGCGGGCATCGCCTGCTTCGGTATGGCTGGCGCAGCATTGGCTCTCGGCAACCTGTTCGGCCAGTTCCTCGCCGGCGCCCTGCGCAACCCATCGGCTGCAGACAGCCAGCGCGGCACCTTGCTGCTCGGCTTCGCCCTGACGGAAGCCCTCGGCATCTTCTCTCTGCTGATCGCTCTTCTGCTCCTGTTCGCGGTCTAATTTTCCGCGCACCACTTGCGTCAGGAGCAGTCATCCTTGGGATGGGCTGCCCCTGACCACCTACCCTTTTCCCAGACCAGTCCAACACGGGGTTAGCCGATGGCTGCCAATCCAGCTACGACGACGGGCACGCAAGCCCAAGGCGGCACGCCAGGGGGCAACTTTCCGCCCTTTAATCCGGCCACATTCGCGCCCCAGCTCGTCTGGCTCGCGCTGACGTTCACCGTCCTCTACCTCATCATGTCGCGCAAAGCGCTCCCGCGGATCGGCGAAGTGCTTGCCGAACGCGCCAACCGCATCCAGCGCGACCTTGACGCTGCAGAACGCTTAAAGGCTGAGACCGACAAAGCGCTGGCGTCCTACGAACAGGCATTGACCGACGCCAAGGGCAACGCGGGCGCCATTGCAAAAGACACGCGCGCCAAATTGGCCGCCGAAGTCGACAAGGACAAAGCCGCGATCGACGCAAAGATGAACGCCAAAATCGTTGAAGCCGAAGCGCGAATCGCCGCTACCAAGACCAAGGCGCTTGCCAGCGTCAACGACATCGCCGAATCGACCGCAAGCGCCATCGTGTCCCGCCTGCTGGGCCATGACGCAACGCCGGAAGAAATCAAACGCGCGTTAGCGCCGGCCGCGGGGGAATAACCATGCCAGACTGGATTCATAACCCCGAATACTGGGTTCTCGTCGCCTTTCTGATCTTCCTGGCGATCCTCTGGAAAGCCGGAGTTCCGGGCCAAATGGCCAAGGCCCTCGATGGCCGCGCCGAAACGATCCGCAATGAACTGGACGAAGCCCGTCGACTGCGGGAGGAAGCCCAGGCCCTGCTGGCCGACTACCAAAAAAAGCAGCGCGAAGCCGAAACGGAAGCCAAAGCAATCGTCGACAACGCCAAGCGCGAAGCCGAGGCACTAGCAGCCGAAACCCGCCGCTCGATGTCCGAACAACTCGAGCGCCGCACCAAGCTGGCGGAAGAAAAGATCGCCCGCGCCGAAGCCCAGGCCATCGCCGAAGTTCGCAGTCTCGCCGTTGATAGCGCCCTTGCTGCGTCGGCCAAGATCTTGTCGGCCAAAACCTCAGGTGGAACCGCTGCCAGCCTGATCGATGCCAGCATCGCTGGCCTCAAGACCAAGCTGAACTGAAGATCTGAATGCTGCGAATCAAAAAACGCCGCGCTCAAAGCGCGGCGTTTTTTTTGCCGTTTCGAGCGGCGTTCATGTTCCTGACGGAACACGCTTGGAAGCCTGCACTTGCCTAGAGTAGTCTCACAACACGGCAGCAGGAGACGCATCCATGTGGGACGGCCTATTTGACAAGGGCCTCGAGGCCATGCGCGCCAACCAATGGCCCCGGCGCGCCATCTTTGCTGGCCTTTTCGCCGCTCTGCTCGTGGCAAGAGTCGGCTGGGTCTGGTCGGCATTGCTCATCGCAGCGGCTTTGATCTGCGAATTCGACGTCTGGCTCGTGCGCTCGCGCAAATCCAAGAACTGATAGGCATCAAACAGCGCATCGTCACGGAACCTTTTCCGCGCTGCAGCATTAAGCAAAAAACGAAGGCTGGATAAAAACACTTGCAACAAATCAACGCGTTGCCTGTCGTCGGCTAACAAGTTACTGACGCTGAAGACGACGAGCCTTCGAGCGAAAGTACCTGTTTTGTTGCAGCGCACGACACCCGCACCCATACTCAGTCCAATCGTTTCGTTTGCGCGTTATGTGTCGAGCGTCTGCGTCATCGCTGCGGCGACCGTGCAAACAACCATCCTCGTCGTGTCGGGCATCATCGCATCAGAGCTGTCTCATCCACCTCAAAACCGCGACCCCTCCCGCGTTGAACTGGTCATGCATGCCGCAAACGCACCATTCATCCGTCTGCCGCCGGTCAATGCCACCACCAACCAGCCACCAGCAGCTCTCGAAATCGGTGCCGCTAATGAGCTTGCAGCGGCAAATCTGGCCATCGAAATCGACGGTGCGGAACGAGCCGATGCGTCGCCGGTCGAGGCAAACGAGTCCGCTGCAATTGCAGCCGCCTCCATGCTCGCAAACGCCGCTGTCGAGTCCGAACTGAAATCATCTAAAAAGTCTCAGCGGATCGCCGCCCGCAAGAAAGAACGACAGTCTGCGGTGGCCGAACTCGAAGCACTGTCGGCTCCCACGGGCATAACTGATGGAGTAGGAACCGCACGCGACAACCCGTCTGCGTTAACCGCCGCATTCCAATCAGCGATGCCAGCCAAAGTTCAGCCCGTTCGAAAAAGGTTGGCACACAAACATATCAACGCAGGCGAACTCGTCCGGATGCAACTGCTGAACTTGATCTGATAGCAGCAGACCCGTCTTGTACTTTCGGTCGCCGCGCCACCCGATTTGACGAAGATCAAACCCCGCAAGCACAGGCGCGCTCAAGCTCGGCTGGAAATCGACAAGCCGCGATCCAAGCGGTCGAACCAAACGGGGACCAAAACCATGCGCAGACCACGCCTTGCAGCCGTCCTTCTGTCCGCCGCGTGCAGCTTCACCGCCACCGCCGCGTGCGCTGAAATGACTGAATCCGGCAAAGACGCCACCATCAAAGCCGGCCAGCACATGTTCGAACACCGCTGCCGCTCCTGCCACGCCGACGACCCGGCTCTCAAAGCCTACGGCCCAAGCCTGATCGGAATCGTCGGTCGTAAGGCGGGCTCGCTCGAAGGCTTTGCCTACTCCGATGCGATGAAAGCCTCCGGCATCGTGTGGACCGAAGGCGCACTTCGCGGCTGGATTGCCGACAACACCGGTTTCCTGCCCGGCACCCGCATGCGCCACGTCGGCATCGCCGACAAACAGGAACAAGATTACCTCATCGCCTACATCAAAACCCTCAAGAAATAAGCCCGGCCTGTCATCCCGGACAACCCCGGACGCTTGATCCGGGGGCCGATCCGGGACCCAGACATGAGCGCCGCAGGCCCCTAAATTTCGTCACTCACATCTTCGGCGGCACCGAGAAATCAAGGCTCGGTCCCGCTTGCCCCCCCGACGACATCGCCCGCGCGCCTTCAATAACCGGCGGCGTCCCCGGCAGAGCAAGCCCCTTGGCCCCGCTTGCAACGGGCACGGCCTTGGCCAGGCCCGGCACGGCATCCAGCACCGCCACCTTCGCGCCCATCGTCAGCCCTGGCATGGCGATCAGCAGCGCGACCATCGCGAGCTGAATCCCCACAAACGGCACCGCCCCCCAATAAATCTGCCCGCTCGTCACAGGCGCCGTCGTTTGCCCCGTCACCTTATCGGCATAAGCCGACTTCGGCGCGACCGACCGCAAAAACATCAGCGCAAACCCGAACGGGGGATGCATGAAGCTAGTCTGCATGTTGACCGCCAGCAGCACGCCCAGCCACACCATGAACGGCCCGATATCGACCACGGTCTGCGCGGCCCCGCTGCCCGCCACCGCCATGCCAAACGACTTGGCAATCGCAACCGCCTCTGGCGCGCTCCGAAAGATCGCCTCTGCCGCAGGTTTGATCAGCGGCACGATAATGAACGCCAGCTCAAAGAAATCCAGAAAGAACGCGAGCAGAAACACCGCAAGGTTCACCAGCAGCAAAAACCCATACATCCCGCCCGGCAGCGACACGAGCAGATGCTCCACCCACTTGTGCCCATCGACACCATAAAACGTCAGCGAAAAAATCCGCGCCCCGATCAGAATAAACATGACGAACGCCGAGAGTTTGGCCGTCTGTTCGACCGCCGAACGTACGATCTCCCAATTCAACCGCGCCCGATTGCCATCGCTGTACCGCTTGAACGCGGCCAACCCCAACGCACCGAGCGCCCCGAGCGCGCCCCCCTGTGTCGGCGTGGCCAGCCCGATGAAGATCGTGCCCAGCACCAGAAAAATCAAAAACAGCGGCGGCACCATAACGAACACGACCCGCTCGGCCAGCCGCGACAGCAACCGCGTCCCCCGCGCGCGCTCCAGCACCCGGCTCCCAATGGCAATCGGCAAAGCGAGCCCCACCGCCAGCGCCATCGTGATCAAAACCCGGTCCGGGCCAGAAAGCCCGGCATTGCGCAACAAAAACAACGCCAGCGCCGTCGTGGTAATCGCAAGCAGAACAAGCGAGGCTAAGCCCCGCGACCCGTCAGCCTCTTTGTCTACGATCGCCGACAGCGGCAACCCTGGCGCCGCGTCCGGTCGCAACAGGCACACCACAAACACAAACGCCGCATAAAGGCCCGCCAGCATCAGCCCCGGCACGAACGCACTGGCATACATCTGATGCACCGGCCGCCCAAGTTGATCGGCGAGAATGATCAGCACCAACGACGGTGGAATGATCTGCGCCAGCGTCCCCGACGCCGCAATCACCCCCGACGCCAGCCGCCGGTCGTAGCCATAGCGCAGCATGATCGGCAGCGAGATCAGCCCCATCGAAATCACCGACGCCGCCACCACGCCCGTCGTCGCCGCCAGCAGCGCCCCGACAAAAATCACCGCGTACGCGAGCCCGCCGCGCACCGTCCCGAACAACTGCCCGACCGTTTCGAGCAAATCCTCCGCCATCCCGGAGCGTTCGAGGATCAACCCCATGAACGTAAAAAACGGCACTGCCAGCAGCGTCGTCCCCGTCTCCCCGCTCATCACTCCGTAGATGCGATCGGGCATCGCCTGTAGAAAATCCGGCCGAAACAGCCCCAGCTCAATGCCGAGCCCCGCAAAGATGATCCCCACGGCCCCGAGCGAAAACGCGATCGGATAGCCCAGCAGCAAAAAAGCCACCAGCGCCGCAAACATCAACGGCGCCATATTCGCCGCCACAAACGAAGCCATCAGAAAGTGTCCCCCTCGTAGGTTGGGTCAAGCCCTTGCGCGACCCAACACTTTGCTCGAAACAAGACGAGCCCCCTCAAATTTCGTGCGCCATCTCCACCGGCCCCGCCGCCGGATCAGCCATCACCCCCCGGATGATCGCCACCCGCTTGATCAACTCCGACACCCCCTGCGCAAACAGCAGCGCGAACGCCAACGGAATCAGCGCCTTCAACGGCCACTGCGGCAACCCGCCGAAATTCGACGACCCCTCACTTTGCGCATATGACAGCCGCGCAAACGGCACCGATGTCCAAATCACCAACGCCGCCATCGGCAGCAAAAATAGGACATGCCCCATGACGTCGATCCAGTCCCGCGTCCGCTTCGACAGCCGCTGACTGAGAATGTCGATTCTGATGTGGTCGTTCGACGCCAGCGCCCACGGTGCTGCAAGCAGGAACGCCGCCGCAAACATCAGCCATTGCACCTCAAGCAGCGCATTCGCGAATGCCCCCGCGCCAAACAGCTTCCCCATGATGGCAGACCCCGCCGCCACCACACACACAGCGAGAATGAGCCACGACGCAGCCCGCCCTATGGCCCGCGTCACCCCGTCAATCCCGCGCGCGAGCCGAAGCAAAAAATTCATCGCAGCCCCCTACAATCCCATCCTGCACTTTAAGGCCCAATCCCCCCGCACGGCAATGGACCCTCGCGCATCGAGCAGCACGGGTAAGGTCACTTGCCGCCAACGGCGGCATGGGAGCCACGCGACCCGGCGCTCGTCCGCCGCCCCGCCGGAGCGCCACAGCGCGTGAGGCCGAAAAAACGTGAGGCACAAAGAGCCCACCAAAAAAACATTTCCTGTGACCATCGCGAAGCCGCCGCAATTGCCCCTCGTGGTTAACAGCACTGACAGATCACCGACCCAAGGACCAACCGCGAATGTTAAAGACGATCCTGCTGACCAGCCTTTTGACAATCGCACCCGCCGTCGCCGCCGCAACGACCCTCGATCAGTCCTTGGCGAAGCTCGATCCCGAGGAACGCTCGCGCCAGGCCTGCGCCGCCAAAGGCCTCGACGTGATGCGCAAGGACACCCGTTTGCGCCGTGCCGACCGCATCAACGCATCGACGACGATCCCCGCCGTCCTGAAAGGCACAGCCCTTACGGCCACGACCGCAGCCGTTCGGTCTGCCAAGAAATGGTACACGGTCTCTTACACCTGCCAGCTCAGCCCGGACCTGATGAAAGCCACCACTTTCACCTTCACCCTCGGCGCCGAAATCCCCAAAACCGACTGGGAAAAACTCGGCCTCTTCGGCTGAAGCGGTAACGATTGCGCTAATCGAGCCACGACGTTGCGAAGGCCGGCGTGCCTTCGCTGCCGACAATCAAAATACAACCGGAGGCATCACCGGCAATGACCTCGTGGCGCACCTCGTCATCCAAATCGAGCAGGTCACCCACCGTGTACGTGCCAAGCGCATCCCGGCACGCGCCGCGTAACACCATCGAGAGCTCTTCCCCGTGATGTCCATGCTCGGGAATGCGCGCCCCGCGACCCATTTTTAAAAGGCGCAGATCACCGTGCGCCGCAGGCGAAAGCGGAACCACATGCTGCTCGATACCGGGAGCAACCCGCGACCAGGCAAGCGCATCGAGGCTATCGCCAAGCACATGGCGCAAGGGTCGCGGAATCTCGCTATCGTGATGGTCAACTCTGACGTCTTCAAGCACGTCCGAATGAGCCCCATTCATCGACGGCATCGGTGCTGGATGACGCAACAGGGCCGGCGTTATCGTGTCGAACAACACGACGCCAACGTCATGCATCTCACGGAGAGCCTTAAAACACTTGGGACAAACGCAGATGTGTGACGCAACGACCGCGCACAAGGCTTCCGGTTGACTGCCTGCAGCGCACGTCAGGAGCGTTGAGACATCAGGATGTCGTTCGATGCGCATCGATCTACTTCGCCTTTGATCTGCCAGTATAAGTTAAGCTAACGCACGTACCGGTGTCCTAGATTGGTATGACAGACGCAAGTGCCGTAGCCTATTGACTGTTGGCCCTTTCGAAGGTCTTAAAAGCAAGCGTAGTGGGCAACCCCGCCTTTTGGCAATGCATCTCGGGGGACGCGCCCAACGACAGACCGAGCCAAGTGCAGGAGATGATGAACCAATCAGCCCAGGCCCTGACGAAACTTCTGGTCCGCGCACGAGATGGCGACCTTGACGCCTTTCGCGAACTGCACGACGAACTCGCGCCCCGGATCAAGAGCTATATGTTGCGTCAAGGCACCTCGGCGGACGGCGCGGAAGAACTCGCGCAAGAGGTCATGCTCAAGGTTTGGCGGAAAGCCCACCTGTACGATGCTGACAAGGGCTCGGTTGTGACGTGGGCGTTTACCATTGCCCGAAACTTACGCATCGACAAAATTCGGCGCGAACACGTGTGGCAGGCCATGCCGGACGACCTCAAGGAATTACCCGATGAAACGGCGTTGCCCGATCAGCAAGTCTCGGATAACGAACGGTTTACCATCGTACGTGAGGCGCTCCGCGAGTTACCACCAGATCAGGTCCAGGTCATAGAGCTGTGTTTTCTCGAAGGCCTGTCGCACAGCGAAATCGCAGCCAAGCTGTCAATCCCGCTTGGCACCGTGAAATCCCGCATGCGTCTCGCCTATTCCAAGTTACAAACACACCTCACCAAACTACGTTGACAGTATCCCGCTTCCCGCGCGTCAGACCGTGTTGCCGACCAGATGACGGCCCGGTCGCCCAGAGCCAAAACATATGCGGCTTGCCCGATACATCCCGTCCCGCCCCTATCCGCCTGCGTCCACGCCTGCTATCACCGCCCACCGCCACACGTAACGGCCCGCCCCTTGAAAGCGCCGCCGCCAGGAGCCCCTGAATGTCCGTGACCAAGCCGCAAGTCTTAGAACGCCTCCGCCGCGTCAAAGGCCCCGACCTCGAAGGCAACATCGTCGATCTCGGCCTCGTGTCCGAAATCCTGATCAAAGACGCCCGCGTCTACTTCTCGATCACGATCCCCCCTGCTCGCGCCAGCGAACTCGAACCCCTCCGCCAGGCCGCCGAGAAAATGGTCGCCGACATCGAAGGCGTCTCCGGCGTCACCGCCGTCCTGACCGCTGAGGCAGCCCCCGGTAAATCCGCGCCTGCCGCCAGCCAGTCCCCCGCCAGCAACGTGTCCACCATCGCCGAACACAAGCGCGTCAAGGACGCCCGTGACCGGGGCCAGACCGGCGACGGTGCCGCCCCGCGCGGTGCGCCCTCCGCACCCACCATGAGCCCTGCCAAATCCAACGCGGTCGCCGGGGTGAAGCACCTCATCGCGGTCGCCTCCGGCAAAGGCGGCGTCGGCAAATCGACCACCGCCGTCAACTTAGCCCTTGGCCTCAAGGCCATCGGCCTGAAAGTCGGCATGCTCGACGCCGACGTCTACGGCCCCTCACAACCCCGCCTGCTCGGCCTGTCCGGCCACCCCGACACCACTGCCGACGGCAAGGGCATGCGCCCGATGAAAGGCTACGGCATCAAGACCATGTCGATGGGGTTTATGGTCGATGAAGCCACCCCCATGATCCTGCGCGCGCCCATGGTCGTCTCCGCCCTCGTCGACATGCTCCGCAAAACCGCCTGGGAAGAAAACGGCGACGGCGGCCTCGACGTGCTGATCATCGACATGCCCCCCGGCACCGGCGACATTCAATTGACGATGGCCCAGCAGTTCCCGCTCTCGGGTGCCGTCATTGTCTCGACTCCGCAGGACTTGGCCCTGATCGACGCCCGCAAGGGCCTGAACATGTTCCGCAAGGTCGATATCCCCGTGCTCGGCATCATTGAAAACATGTCGACCTTCATCTGCCCCAAGTGCGGCGAACAAACCGACATCTTCGGCCACGGCGGCGCGCAGCAGGAGGCCGAAAAGCTCGACATTCCCTTCCTCGGCGGCATCCCGCTCCACATCGACATCCGCACCAATTCCGACAACGGCCGCCCCATCACGGCCACCCAACCCGACAGCGTCCACGCCCAGATCTATCGCGACATCGCAGCCAAAGTCTGGTCGGAAGTCTTGGCCGTCAGCGGCAAGCCGATGAAAGTGCCCAAGCTCTCCGTGAATACGGCAGCCGACGTCCTCACCGTTGCCTTCGACGGCGGCGAAACCTACCAGCTCTCGGCTGAGATGCTGCGTGTGATGAGCCCGTCCGCCGAAGTCCAGGGCCACTCCGCCGACCAGCGCGTAACGCTTGGCAAGAAGCGCGCCGTCAAAATCAAAGACCTGCAGCCAGTCGGCAACTACGCCGTCAAGATCGGTTTCGACGATGCCCACAACACCGGCCTTTACACCTGGCCGTACCTGGAGCACTTAGGCCACAGCAAGGATATCCTCTGGGCGGAATATCTGGCATCGTTGGAAGCCAAGGGCCTCACCCGCGGCTGAAACGCCCAAGGTGGCGCAAACGCGATAGAACCGGCGGATCGCTGGATGACACCTGAGGGAACCCGGCCCTTCCCTCAGCCGAGGCTTAGCTATGACTGCGCGCAAACTGCTTCTGATCGTTGGCACGCGACCTGAAGCGATCAAACTGGCAGGCTTGGCCTTTCTCTTGAAGGCACAGACCGACATCGACTGGATGCTCGTTTCGACGGGCCAGCACCGCTCGATGCTGGACGACACCCTCCGCGATCTGAACCTGAGCCCCCACATCAATCTGGACGTGATGGACGAGGCAAACGGTCCCTCACAGCTGACGTCCGTCATCCTCGACCGCCTCGCCCCCGTTCTTAAGCAACAGGCCCCCACCATCGTCGTCGTCCAGGGCGACACGACGTCGGCCATGGCAAGTGCACTTGCAGCCTTCTACCAGTCCATTCCCATAGCCCACGTCGAAGCAGGCCTGCGCACGCACAACCCGGCCAACCCCTGGCCGGAAGAAGCCAACCGTCGCATCATCGCAACGCTGGCCACCTATCATTTCGCCCCCGCCACCGCCGCTGCCGCCAATCTGCGCGCTGAAGGCATTCCCGATTGCGCGATCACCATCACCGGCAACCCCGTCATCGATACCCTGCTCCACACTCGTGCAGCCCTTGACGCGGACCCCGCCCAGAAAGCCCGCATCGCGCAGCAATTTGCTTGGCTCGATCCGGCCAAAAAACTCATCCTCGTCACCGGGCACCGCCACGAAAACATGGGTGCGGGTTTTGCCAACATCTGCGACGCGCTCAAAACTTTGAGCCGTCGTGGCGATGTTGATATTATCTACCCTGTCCACTTGAACCCGCGCGCCCGCGCACCCATCCGCGCCATGCTCGCAGGCCACCCAGCGATCCATCTGATCGATCCCGTGCCTTACACGGCATTCGTCGCCCTGATGTTGCGCGCCCACTTGATCCTGACCGACAGTGGCGGCATCCAGGAGGAAGCGCCCTCGCTCGGCAAACCCGTCCTCGTGATGCGGACAGCCAGCGAGCGCCCCGAAGCCATCGCCCATGGCACGGCCAAAATCGTGGGCAGCGACTCAAAGGTCATCGTTACTGAGGCCAATCATTTGCTCGACGACCCATCCGCGGTCGCCGCCATGACCTGCGCACAAAATCCCTATGGCGACGGCTCGGCCTGTCGCCGAATCCTCGATGTCCTGTCCTCATGACTCACACCTCATGACCAACGCGACCAACACCCCCACCGTCTGCGTGATCGGTCTGGGCTATGTCGGCCTGCCGACCGCAGCATTCATCGCAGCACACGGCCTGTCCGTCACCGGCGTCGACATCGACGCAGCCGTCATCGCAGCTGTCAACGCAGCCACCACACGCTCCAGCGAACCCGGCCTCGACGCCCTGGTCCGCCAAGCCGTCATCGCCGGGCGCCTGTCAGCCACACCCAAGCCCCAACCAGCAGATGTCTTCATCATCGCCGTCCCAACGCCGCTGACCCCCGGCAAACACGCCGACCTGTCCGCCGTCGAAAACGCAGTCCACGCGATGGCCCCGGTTCTGGCACGAGGCAACCTTGTCCTCCTGGAATCGACCTGCCCGATCGGCACCACAGCCCGCATCTCGCACCAACTCTCCAATGAGCGGCCCGATCTCACCTTCCCCCACCAGGCCCCCGAGCGCGCCGACGTCCAGTTAGCCTATAGCCCCGAGCGCGTCCTTCCCGGCCACGCCCTGCACGAACTTGCAGTCAATGCCCGCACCATCGGCGGTCTCGACGCGCGGAGCGCGGTGGCTGGGGGCCGATTTTACGGGCTGTTCTGTCGCGGTGAATTGAGCCTGACCGGTGCTGAAATCGCCGAAGCCACCAAGCTGACCGAAAACGCCTATCGCGACGTCAACATTGCGTTTGCCAATGAACTGTCGATGATCTGCGCCGACCTGGGCATCGACACCGACGCCGTGATCGCGCAGGCCAATCGCCACCCCCGCGTCAACATACTAGCTCCCGGCCCCGGCGTCGGCGGTCACTGCATTCCCGTCGATCCCTGGTTCCTCATCCAAGCAGCCCCTGATCGCGCCCATCTGCTGCGCTCTGCCCGCGACGTCAACACCGCCAAAACCGCGTTCGTTTGCAGCCAGATCCGCGCCGCCACGTCACAACTCGCCCACCCCGTCGTCGCCCTGTTCGGCCTCACCTACAAGCCCAACAGCGACGATCTGCGCGGCAGCCCGGCTGTGACCATCGCACGAGATCTAGCCGCCGACCCCGCCATCAAACTCCTGATCGTCGAGCCCCACATCACATCCCTCCCGCCACCCCTCGCAGCCCTTGCCAACACCCACCTCACGTCGCCCGACCATGCTCTCGCGTCCGCAAGCCTCATCGTGCCACTCGTCGCCCACGACGCCTTCAAGTCACTGAACCTGATTGATCCATTCAGCCCCCGCGCCGCAACGCCCGCAGGTAGAAACCCGGTCTAACGTCCAGCGGACAAGACCGATCAACCCGGTGTTAGACCCCTCACGCACGACCCACGCGCGACGCATCGAACTTGGTCAGCACGCAACCAGCCAAAGCAGCCCTGACCAACTGCAAGCGCGCAACCCCGTCACGGACACTGCCCGACCGCAGGCGTCCAGCGGCCACCACGAACACGGTCGCGCCAACCTCGCGCGCCAGCACCATCGCGTCCGCATCCCCCATCACCGGCGGCCCATCGATAACGACAAGATCAAACGCCGACGACGCCGCGCTCAGCAGTCGCGCAACCCCCGCACCCGACACCACATCGCGCCCCCCCGGCATCGTCGGCCCTGTGGTCAGCAGCGCCAAACCGGCAACCCCGCTCGGCACGTGCGCATCCGCTATCGCGACAACCCCAGCCAGCACCTGGCTCAGCCCGGTGGCATTGCCAGCGGCGAACCGGCGATGGAGCGAGGGCTGGCGCAAATCTGCATCGATGAGCAACACGGCCAACCCCTGCTGCGCAAACGCCCGCGCCAACCCGACCGCCGTCTGCGAACAGCCCTCACCGGCAGCAGCGCTCGACACCAACAGCGACTTCGGCAGCCCCGCCGGTGTCGACAACGCCAAAGCGGCAGCACTTGACCGGTAAGCCTCATTCACCGGCCATGACGGCTTAGCCATCGCCTGCTCCATCGCCGATCCTGCCAGCGGCACCAACCCAAGCACAGACAGCCCGGTCACCCGTTGAGCCTGGCTGGCCGACCGCACCGTATCATCGGCCTGCTCCATGATAAAAGCAGCGACAGCGGCGGCCAGCGCACCGATCGCCAGCGCCCCCAGCAGCGTCCGCACCAGCCCAGGCGACGACGGCGAAACCGGCACCTGCGCCCGATCGGCCACGAAAATCGTGTTGGCGGCCAGCCCGCCCGCCAGATCGACGTCTTTACTGCGCGCCAATAAACCGTCATAGAGCGCCCGGCTTGTGTCCACGTCTCGCTTGGCGATCGCGTAGGGAATGCTGCGTTTTTGTAAATCCAGCATCGCCGTCCGGAGGCCATCGATGCGCGACCGCATCTGCGTCTCTTGCTCAGACGACGCCTCGAATGCGGCTTTCAACGCGGCCTTGACGTTGCCAACCTCGGCGGCGATCTGCCGATCGATTTCCGCAATCTTGTTTTGCGTCTGGATCATCGCCGGATACCCCGGCTTGAATGTTTCGAGCTTTTCCTCGTACTCCGTGGTCAGCGCGTTTCGCCGCGCCCGCAGCCCATCGATAACCGCATTGATGAGAAACTGCGGCAACGCGATTTCACTCGACGCCTCCGCCTGCCGCCACATCTGCTCGTTCCTGATCCGCTCGGCGACAAGTGTCCCCAGCGTCGCATTCGCCGCCGCCAGATTGCCTTCCACGATCATCGCACGCTCGTTGACGACAATCAGCTCTTCTTGTTGCGCGAGGTCCACCAGCACCGTCTCGGATTGCTCAAGCTGTCGCTTCACGTGGCGCAACTGCTCGTCCAGATAGGCCTTGGCGTAGGCATGAGCCTCAAACCGCTTGTCGAATGCGGAGGCAATGAACGCATCACCATAGGCCGCCGCGATTTTCTGCGCCCGCACGGGCTCCCCGTCGCTGACGATAACATCGACCAGCCGCGAGCCCGGAACCGGCCGCACCACCCGCCGCTCAAGCAGCAAGCTGATTGCCGCCGCCTCTTTGCTCGTGGCCGAAGCGTGGAAAAAAAAGCCCTGCACCCAGGCAACAACGCCGGCAAAAATCGTGGCATCGGTCTGCGCAAGAAACCCCGGATCGTCGCCCAGCGCCAAACGCGTCACGACCCGCTCGGCCATGCTCCGCGTCTGCAACAGTTCATACTGCGTCCGCAGAAACTCGTGATCGATCGCCTCGCTGGGCGCAAGAGTCCCGCGCTCCAAAATCCTCGGCGACGTCCGGTCGATCTGCAGCCGGATTGCCGACGTGTACACCGGCGCCAGCACCAAAAACCGCACGGCCCCAAGCGCCATCGCCACCGCCAGGATGCCCGCGATCAGCCCCCGGCGCTTGATCGCAATCCGCCAATACCCCTGCAGGGTCATCGGCGGCACCGGCTCGTCCGCTCCATATGCCTTATGACCCGCCATCACAACGCAGCAAACACATTGGCCACGGGAATGAGCTTGAGGAACGTCTGGAACGCGGCTTTTGCGCCCGACGCGTTAGCAATCACAACGTCACCTTGCTGGATCGCTGGATCGTCAGCCGTCCCCGCTCGGATCGCATCGATATCAAACCGCCCCGCAAATCGCTGACCGCCAACTTGCCGCACGACAATCACGTTACTGATCTCAGCGGCCTCCTCAAGCCCGCCCGCCGTCGCGAGACAGGCAAGCAGTGAACTCTTGCCACGGATCGGATAGACCCCTGGCTTTTTCACCGCGCCTTCGACCGTCACGCGCTGGCTGTTGTATTCCTTGACTAATACCGTCACCTGCGGCGACCGCAGATATTTAGCACCCAGCCGCTTCGTCAAATCGACCTCGATATCGCGCGCCGTTTTGCCCGCAGCCATCACCTCGCCGACGAGCGGCAGATTGATGGTCCCGCGATCGGCCACCTGCACGCTGCGCGACAACTCCGGAACCTTGAACACCGACACCTCGACAAGGTCTTCTGGACCGATCTTGTAGGCGGTATTTCCCGGCATCGTCACCGCAACGAACCCTGCCGCCGCCGACCGCAGCGCAACCCGGTCGCCGGCCGTCGCCAGTCCTACCGGTCCCGTCGTATCCAAAGCCGCCGACCGGCTGACCGTCGCGCCCGACAGCGTCATCACAGCCCCCGAGCCAGCTTCACCCCCCGGCCCGCGCATCAATGCTTCGCCGCATCCGGTAAGCAGCAGCCCGCACACCAGTGCAAGCCCCACGTAAACCGTGTGGTTACCCGTCCCCATCCCAAAGCCCCTTACGCCGAACTGAACTGGCTCCAAGCTCGTCAGACTACCTTGGATAGTGAACCCACGAAAGTAAAACTACGCTCGCCGACGGTCCGCCTTCCCCATTCCAACGGAGACAGAATTTTGCCATAGAACAAACAATGAGAATCCTGTTCCTGTCCCATTACTACCCGCCCGAGGTGAACGCGCCAGCCTCCCGCACCAGCGAGCATTGCCGCGAATGGGGCCGCGCCGGTCACGACGTTACCGTAGTCACCTGCGCACCAAACCATCCGCGCGGAACGCTGTATCCGGGCTATGCCAACACACGCTGGCACGTAGAAACCATCGACGGCGTCTGCGTCATTCGCCTGTGGACCTACCTTGCCGCCAACGAAGGCTTTGCGCGCCGCACGCTCAACTATGCATCCTATCTCGCAGCCGTAACGGCAGCCCTGCCGCGCCTGCCAAAGGCCGACATCGTGATTTCCACGTCCCCGCAATTCTTCTGCGGCCTTGCCGGCAGCATCGTCCGAGCAGCCAAGCGCATTCCTTGGGTCTTCGAGGTCCGCGACCTCTGGCCCGAAAGCATCGTCACGGTCGGTGCCATGAAAACGGGTCGGGTGATCCGCGCACTGGAGGCCCTGGAGCGGACAGCCTACCGCACAGCCGACGCGATTGTCCCGGTCACGAACAGCTTCGTGCCCCACATCGTTGCGCGCGGCGGCGATCCATCCAAAATCACGGTTCTGCCCAATGGCGTCGACCACAGCCTCTTTCAGCCCGACCTCGCAGGTGCCGCCCGCCTCCGCCAAAACCTCGCCCTCGACGGCAAATTCATCGCCTCCTACGTTGGCACCCACGGCCTCGCCCATGCCCTCGACACCCTCCTTGATGCAGCCGCACACCTGCGTGACGATCCCCGCATTGCGTTCCTCCTTGTTGGCGACGGCGCAGACCACGCCCGCCTGGTCGCACAGCGCGCCGCCCGCAACCTCACCAACACCATCATCCTCGGCCAACGCCCCAAAGCCGACATGCCAGCCATCTGGACGGCAACCGACGCGGGGCTCATCGTGCTGCGCGACGACCCGCTGTTTCGCAAGGTCGTGCCATCGAAGCTATTCGAAGCCATGGCAATGAGCTGCCCCGTGATCCTCAGCGTCGCGGGCGAAAGCCGCGCCCTGCTTGAAACAGCCAACGCCGGCATCCCTATTCCACCACAAGACCCCACAGCCCTGGCCGCAGCGATCCAAACCCTCGCATCGAACCCGGCAGGTGCCGCGGCCATGGGCGCGTCCGGTAAAGCCTACGTCCGCGCCAACCACGACCGCACGACCCTTGCCGCCCGATACCTCGACATCCTCACATCGACGATCGCCCGCACTGCGGCCCAGCGCACACCGTTACAATCCCCGCCCGCCGTATCTTCCCCATGACGCAACCGGCGAGCCATCAGGCATCCCTCATCCATCGCACCTTGCGCGCCTGGCAGTTCGCACGCCACATCCCGCCCGCAAAAATCCTCCGCCGTGCAACTCTCACAGCCAAGCGCTGGCTGTCCGACCAATGGCCCATCCTCGCCCGCCCCTCGCGCGCGCCGCCACCTGCCACCGCACCCAACCCACCGCGTCCGGTCCTGCCGCCGTACCAAAATCCGCTCACCGTCGACGGCCCGACACTGCGCTTCACCTTCCTCAACGACACCCGCGAAACCCCGCGCGCATCCATCGACTGGCACCCACCCGCAACCCAGCTCTGGCGGATGCACCTCCACTACATGGAATACTTAGAGACCGCAGACGACGCCCTGTTTGCCGACATCGTCTCAAGCTGGCTCGCCAGCCAGTCACGCCCAACCATCGGCGCATGGCGCGACGCCTGGAACGCCTACGCCCTCTCGATCCGCGCACTGATCTGGATGCAACAGCTCAGCGAGCGCAGCGCCCGCCTTCCGCCATCCCTCGTCGTCGCCATGGAAGCAAGCCTGGCAACCCAACTCCGCTACCTGTTAGCCAATCTCGAAACTGACCTTGGCGGAAACCACCTGATCAAAAACATCACCGCCCTGCTATGGGCCTCGGCCTACTTCACAGGCCCCGAACCGGACCGCTGGCGCACCCGCGCCCTGACGCTTCTCGTCGCCGAACTGCCCCGCCAAGTCCTGCCCGACGGCGTCCACTACGAACGCTCCCCGTCCTACCATTGCCAGGTCTTTGCCGATCTCATCGCCTGCCGTCACATCGCAGGCCCGGCCCTATCGGCCTTGGACGACGCGCTGACCCGCATGGCGCAAGCGACCGCCAACCTCACCCACCCCGACGGCCACATCGCCCTGTTCAACGACGCGGGCCTGTCCATGTCCCACAGTCCAGCGGCCTGCCTCGACGCCGATGCACGCCTCGGCCACGAACGCCCAGCGCCCGCCTCCGTTTTCGCCCATCCAACCGCTGGCTACTATGGCCTCCACTCCCCACAGGCGACCCTCGTTATCGATTGCGGACGCATGTCCCCCGACGACCTCCCCGCCCACGGCCACGCCGACATCGGGAGCTTCGAGCTCTCCATTGCGGGCCAGCGCGTCATCGTTGATCAAGGCGTCTATGAATACATCGCAGGCCCTCGCCGCGACGCCGCCCGCGCCACCTGGTCCCACAACACCCTCTGCTTCGAAAATGCCAGTCAAGCCGATTGCTACGGGGCCTTCCGCTGCGGCCGCCGACCCAACGTGACGCTCATCCGCGCATCCATCAATGGCACGTCACTTGAACGTCCGGGTTTCCAAAGGCCTCAGGCCTTTGGTGGAGGTTTGGAGGCAAAGCCTCCAAGCACCCAATCGCCCCACCTCATCGTCGAGGCAAGCCACGACGGCTTCGCTCGTCTTGACGGTCGTCCGACCCATACCCGCCGGTTCGACGCAACGCCCACGGCGCTCACCCTGACCGACACCATCACCGGCGATCCAACCACCGCCGCAGCCATCGCATTCCTGCTTCACCCATCGACCGGCATCACCCCCACGCCCGACGGCATCATCATCCATCAAGGCCCTGCAACCCTGACGCTGACCTCCACCCTCAAGATCACGATTGAACCCGCCGTCTGGTGGCCAGACCTTGGCGTCGAACGCGCAACGCACCGCCTCCGGCTACCCATCCCGCCCGGCACCAAATCCGCCACGACACATTTGCGATGGTCTTAGGAAAAAGCCCCTACCCCTTAGCCGCCGCCGCAGCAGCAGCAGCTGCAGCTGCCGCCATCATGCGGCCGAGCGTCTGCGTCTGCTGCGCCAGCGTCAACGCCTGGGTCTGCGCAAACCGGACTTGAATCTCTGCATATTCCTCGACATCGTGCGCCTCGGCCAGCTCTGCTCCCATGCGAAAGTTCGCCTCCATGTTGAGATCGGCGTACCGCTTTGCCTTGAGCTGCACCGCCGTCAGTTCAACCCGCTCGGCCCCGCCCGCCATCATCTCCTGCGCTTGCCGCGCAAAGCCCAAAAACTGCTCGTAGGCAGCCTTGGTCTGCGCCATGTTTGTCTCCGCCATCTCGCGGATGCTGCCTGGAATTTCAGTCGACGTTGGTGCTGACATCGTCGCTCCCTTTCGATTTTTTTCCACTTTACGCCACTTGGCCCATCACGCTACCACCTTCACAGCTTTAACCAATAACCCGTCCGCGCTGGACAATTGGCGTCAGAGTGGCTTGAGATACCCTCATGACGGACCAACGAAGCCAAGACGCGCAGACCTTGCGCCTGATTGCCGAGCGCATTGCGCAAGGCATCACGCAGGCAGCCCCCGCTGATCATGCCCACAATCAGCCGAGCGCCCAACCGCGTCTGACGCCCGCCGCCCAACACTTGGCCAAACTGGCCCATGAACTGCGCACGCCGTTATCCGCCATCGTCGCCGCTGCCGAAATCATGCGCGATGAGCGCTTCGGCCCGATCGGCGACCAACGCTACAGCAACTACGCATCCGGCATCTACGACAGCGCCTATCACGCCCTCGGCGTCATCAACGCCATGCTGGGAACAACGTCGAACACAGAGCGATCGAACGAAGCCATCGCTTTCGCCCAATTAGACCTGAACGCCATCGCCCAGCAGGTCGCAGCCAGCGTCCAGGCTTTGCTCGAAGCCGCAGGCCTTACCGTCGAACTGGCTCTGGAGCCGCGCCTCCCCCACATCGTCGCCGACCCCGTCACCATCCGCCAGATGATGCTGAACCTTGTCACCAACGCCATGCGCGCGACGCCAGCTGGCGGCACGATCCAGATCGCAACCGCTTACGATCTCGCGGGCCCCGTCCACCTGTCCATCACCGACACTGGCAGCGGCATGAGCCCACACGAAATCACGCGCGCTCTAGACCCCGGTCGTGAGGCCGATTTTGAGCCCCGTCCCACCGGTGGCCTCGGCCTGGGCTATCCGCTGATCCTGCGCCTCGCGGGCCTCAACGGCGCAACTGTCGCGATCAGCAGCCAACCAGATCTCGGAACCTGCGTCCGCATCACCTTCGCCGCCGGTCGCGTCATCCCCGTCTGAATGTCACCATCACCCCACCCCTCTCGTTGTCATCCTCGGGCTTGTCCCGAGGAACCATCGTTCCGCAATACGGACTCTCAGCCGTTGGCACCAAACCCAAAGCAACCCACTGTAGAATAAGAATAATTCTAAACTGTAACGACCCTGCACAGCGACGTTTAGACCATTGACCAAACCCGCGCGCACAGCATAACCTCCCAAAGCGCGAGACGCTCGCGCGGGGTCGACAGGCCTCTGACCGATACCGGGGCCTTGAACCTCGGCAATTGGAGAATGACCATGAAAAGACCGCCGTTCCCGGCCAGCGCATCCGTGCGCGCAGCAGCCCTCATCCTCATTGCCACAACAATCCAATCGCCGTCCGCGCTCGCTGGCGGCGACGTGAACATTTATTCCTACCGCGAACCCAAGCTGATGGAGCCGCTCCTCAAGCAGTTCACGGAAAAGACCGGCATCAAGGCGAACTTGATCTTCGCCTCGTCCGGCCTGATCGAACGCATGACCGCCGAAGGCCGCAACAGCCCCGCCGACATCCTGCTGACCAACGAATCCGGCCTCCTCTTTCAGGCCGTGGCTGCCAACGTCACGCAGCCCGTCACCTCGCCCGGCCTGGACAAGGCAATCCCTGCCGCCTTTCGCGACCCCGCCGGCCATTGGTTCGGCCTCACCAAACGCGCCCGCATCGCCTACGTCTCCAAGGACCGCGTCAAACAACCCACGCTGACCTATGAAGAGCTGGCCGACCCCAAGTGGAAAGGCAAAATCTGCATCCGCTCCGGCCAGCACACCTATAACATCTCGTTGATCGCCTCAATGATCGCCCACCTTGGCGACGAAAAGGCCGAAATCTGGCTCAACGGCTTGAAAGCAAACTTGGCTCGCAAGCCCGCTGGCGGCGACCGCGAAGCCGTCCGCGATGTAGCCGCCGGCCAATGCGACATTGCCATCGGCAACACCTATTATATGGCCGCCATGCAGGCAAACCCCGAGCAGAAGGCCTGGGCCGATGCTGTCCGGATCGTTTTCCCCGGCAACGAAACCCGCGGCACCCACGTCAACATTTCCGGTGCAGCGGTTGCAGCGAACGCGCCCAACAAAGCCAACGCGATTGCCCTGCTAGAGTTCTTAGCCTCGACTCAGGCTCAAGCCCTCTACGCTGGCGCCAACGGCGAATATCCCGTCGTCGAAGGGGTGGCGGTTTCAGACACCATCGCCAGCTGGGGCACGCCCAAGCCCGACACCCTCCCCCTCGCCGAGATCGGCAAGTTACGCAAGAAAGCCTCAGAACTGGTCGACAAAGTCCGCTTCGACCAAGGCCCCGCCTCCTGACAGTGATCCCCTCTCCCCGTCTCGACGGGGAGAGTCAAAATCCGAAGGCAAACCGGCAACCAAGCACCTCACCCCTCCCTCACAAATTGTCATTCTCGGGATTGCTTGCCTTCGGACTTGATCAGGTGGTCCCCAGGACCCATCCCGCAACGATCGAAACGCCACATTTTGTCCCCCGCCAAACACGCCTGAAACGTCGCGGGCGGAGCACACGCCTCAGCCCATGAGCGGAGCTCACACCTCAGCCCGTTAGCGGGGCAGGCGCTCAACCCCAGACGTGCCGTCCATTCTAACGCAAAAGCCCACAGAAAATCCCCATGGCATCACGCTGTCCACTCATCGAGCCGGAAAACCTTGTCGGTCTGGGATTCCGCTGCTCCATGTCCTGCTTCCGCCCTGGCCTCGATGCAAGTTCGAACGGCTGCCGCCTGTTGGCGGCGACCATCGCAGCGCGGGGCCTTTCCCCTGGAATTCAGGACCACTTCACCGCTTGGGCACTCGCGATCACTGCGACGGCACAACGACCCATTACGCTGAACCCGCTGGAAACCGCCTCTTTCAGCCAAGACGAGCGGCTCGCCATCACCCTCGTTGCCGCCTGCCAGCACGCCCCATGTCCAGCGTTGACCGCCTGCGCATCCGCGCTTTTGGGGACGTCTGATCTGGGACGAGTACTTGCTGCGACCCAAATCATCGCTCATACCTTGGCGGCAACGGGCATCGTCGTGCAAAACCTCGGTCCCGGCCCGTCGCAGTTCAGTGCCGCAAGTCCTCCCACCAGAGCGCCGAGACTTCATTGACCCTCTTTTCATCATGGCGTCGTACACGGCCAATCACGGACTTGGCGGGTCACGGCCATGATTGACAGCGCCCCACCTCAAAGCATGCTGACAACCACGTGGCGCAGCGTCGCCAAGTGGCGGGCACGCCGACGCGCATCCCCAGTCTGGAGCGTCGTCGTTGCACTGATCCTCGCGGTCATCGCCCTGCCCGTCATCACTGTGCTGGCCCTCGCCATGACCCCGGCGGACAACATCTGGCCCCAGCTGATCGCGACGGTTTTGCCTGCATCGCTCTACAACACCGTCATGCTGATGGCCGCAACCGGCGCCGTCACGCTCGCGACTGGCGCCGCGACCGCTTGGCTGGTCACGATGTACCGCTTCCCTGGCCGCGCGATCGCCGACCGCCTCCTGGTCCTTCCCTTAGCGATCCCGACCTACATCGTCGCCTATGTCTATGCCGATCTGCTGTCGTACGCAGGCCCCATCCAAACCGGCCTGCGCGCCATCTTCGGGTTCGGCCCCGGTTCCGGCGCGGTGCTGCCGGAAATCCGCTCACTCCCTGGCGCGGTCTTCGTGATGTCGAGCGTGCTCTACCCCTATGTCTACCTCAGCGCCCGCGCGAGCTTCGTCCAGCAATCGGTCTGTGCGCTTGAAGTCGCCCGCACGCTTGGCCGCACGCCGATGGGCACCTTCTGGTCCGTCGCCCTTCCCATGGCCCGCCCCGCTCTCGTTGCAGGAGCAGCCCTCGTGATGATGGAATGCTTGGCCGACCTGGCCGCCGTCCAGTATCTCGGCGTCCCAACGCTCACCGCTTCGATTTACGCAACCTGGCTCCAGCGCGGCAACCTTGGCGGCGCAGCCCAGTTGGCGTCCATATTGATCGGTGTCGTCGCCGTCGTGTACGCCGTCGAAACCTGGGCCCGTGGCGAAGCCAAAACCCACGCGACGACAAGCCGGTACCGCTCCATTCCGTTCCACGAATTGACCGGCTGGCAGGCCACCGGTGCTGCGGCTTTCTGTCTTTTGCCATTTGTTGTCGGCTTTGCCATTCCAGCCCTGCTGCTGATCAAGAACGCCTCAACCCACCTTGCACCGGCATTCGAGGCGGGGTTCTGGCCCGCCGTCCGCAATTCGCTCCTGCTGGCGGTCACGGCCGCCGCCGCGTCCCTCGCCGTGGCCCTCATCCTCGCCTATGCCCGTCGCGTCGCCGCCAACGGGCTGACCCGCCCTGCCTGCCGTGTTGCGGGCCTCGGCTACGCCCTCCCCGGCACCGTGCTCGCGCTCGGCCTATTGATCCCGCTGGGTGCCTTCGACAACGCCGTTGATAGCCTCATGCGCGCCCATTTCGGCATCTCCACGGGCCTCATGCTGACCGGCTCCCTGCTCGCCCTCACGCTCGCCTATGTCATCCGGTTCCTAGCCGTCGCTCTCGGCGCGCTCGAAAGCGGCCTTGCCCGCATCTCGCCCAACCTCGACGCCGCCGCCCGCGCCCTTGGAGAAACCCCGCTATCGGCTTTGCGTCGCGTCCATATCCCGTTGCTGACCCCGGCGCTGGCCTCGGGCGCACTGCTGGTCTTCGTGGACGCCATGAAAGAGCTTCCCGCAACCTTGCTCATGCGCCCGTTCAACTTCGAGACCATCGCAACCCATGTTTATTCCCTGGCCGCCATTGAGCAATTCGAGCAGGCCTCCCTTGGCGCACTGATGATTGTGATCGCAGGCCTCATCCCTGTTCTAGCCCTCCACCAAACGGTCGCAGGCGGACGCGCTGGCGGCAAAAGCCCAAAAACGCCCTCCGGCCAACCAGTTAACGATACGATCGGCAGCAACGAAACCGCAAGTTAACCTATTAAGCCGCCAGCAGCCACGCGACGGTGCGACGGAACCCGATAACACCCACATGCGTTACACCCGTATCCGGCCACTCGCCCCGCCCGCTGGCTCATTGCCCGTACACAAATCTGACTGGGACTGCCCCCACCATGACAACCAGACGGCGCTTTTGGGACCGCGATTTCGACATTCGCACCCGCGTCATCGCTCTCATTAGCGTGCTGCTTATTCCGCTTCTAATGTTGGCAGCCTGGCTTGCCTATAATTTTGCCGACGCCGAACGGCGCGTCATTGAAACAAAGCGCTTCGACGCCGTGAATAATCTGAGTTTCATTTTCGACCGCGAGATTGCCCAAACCATAGGGGCGCTCAACGGCCTGGCGTCCTCGCCGGACTTGATCCAAGGCGAATTCAAGTCCTTCCGCAACCATGCCCGCCCCGTCTCAACCTTGCCGCAGCTCAGTTCGCTTGTTGTCTTCGATCAAACGGGCCAGCAACTCTTCTCGACGTTCCTTCCTGAAGGAGCACCGCTCCCCCAGCGCACCGATTTGAGTTTCATTTCCAGAGTGTTCCGCGGCGAAACCGTCGTCTCCGGCGTAACGCTGGGCACCGCATCGAATCGGCCCTTGATTACGGTGTCGGCACCCGTCTATCGCGACGGTAAAATCCAATACGCCCTCACATGCGGTATCTTCTTGGACAACTTCCAAGCGTTTTTCGCCAAGGCGGGCCTTGGCCGCGATTGGGTCGGAGCCGTCGTGGACCGAGACGGCCTCTTCGTTTCACGCAGCATCAACGCGGACAAATTCGCAGGCAAACCCGCACGGCCAGAACTGGCGGCCGCCGCAAAAGCACCATCGGACATGGGCACGTTCGAGAATGTCACCCTCGAAGGTCTCGCGACCTCCAATTCCTATCGGCGGTCCGACCTAACGGGCTGGACGTCGGTCGTCGCGGTTCCCAGAACCGAACTGGCAGATCCGCAAAACAACGCCCTTTTTGTTCTCCTCGTCACCGGACTGACCGTTTCGTTGTTCAGCTTGGCGTTCGCCTGGCACATGGCAACCCGCATCTCCGAGCCCGTGCGCCGTCTGCGCGAAGCCTCCGTCGCCCTGGTTGAAGGACGCCCGATCCCCGAACTCCCAGGCCGCGTCACCGAACTCATCGAGGTCCGCGCCGCCTTTGAGCACGCTGGCAACAAGCTCGCCCATCTGGCGGCGATCGTCGCCTCCTCCGGCGACGCCATTCTCAGCGTCGGGCTCGATGGCAAAATACTATCCTGGAACCCCGGTGCCGAACGCCTGTTTGGCTACACCGCCGAAGAAATCATTGGACAACCGAAATCCATCATCATCCCGCCCGCTCTTCATGATGGGGCGATGAAACAACTCAACCGTGCCCTTCACGGCGAACGCGTGCGCACCGAAACCCAGCGTCTGCGCAAGGACGGCATACTGGTCGATGTCTCGCTCGACTTAGCCCCGATGGGTGACGCAAACGGCGCGATTATTGGCATGTCGACCATCGCCCACGATATCACCGACAAAAAGCTCGCCGAGCAGCATCAGCGCTTCTTGATGCGCGAGCTGACCCATCGCTCCAAAAACCTGCTGGCCGTCATCAACGCGATGGCCCGCCAGACAGCCCGTTCTGCGGGCTCCCTGGCCGAGTTCGAGACCCGTTTCTCCCGTCGCGTCCAAGGCATGGCCGCCTCCCACGACCTGCTCGTGAGCCAGAATTGGACCGCAGCCTCCCTGCGCGAACTCGTCACCCGCCACGTCCAGATTTTTCTCGACAACATCGACAAGCGTCTCGAACTGTCAGGCCCTGAAGTCTACGTCGGCGTCGAGGCCGCACAGACCTTAGGGCTAGCGCTTCACGAACTCGCCACCAACTCTTTGAAATACGGCGCTCTTTCGCGCCCCGCTGGAAAAGTCATCTTCGATTGGAACTTCGAACCCATGGATTGCGGCGGCCCCGGCTTGCGCGTCACCTGGACCGAACGCGGCGGCCCACCCGTGTCCGAACCCGACCGCACCGGATTTGGCCACATCGTCACCGAGCGCATGGTTGCCCAGTCGCTCGATGGCAAAGTGACCTTGAGATACCTCCCCACCGGCCTCGTCTGGGTCTTGAAATTCCCCCAATCCCACCTCGTCGACGCCGACGTCCGCCATGCCCCCAAACCCATGGCCGACGCCTTGAGTTGACGCGATCGTCATCCCCGCGCCGGCACGCCATCGCGCGCTAAAAACCCGCCGCTCTGATGGGCCCACAAATCCGCATAAAGCCCGCCACGCGCAAGCAATTCCGCGTGACTGCCATCCTCGACAATCCGTCCTTCATCCATGACGATCAGCCGGTCGAGCGCTGCAATGGTCGACAACCGGTGCGCAATGGCAATCACCGTTTTGCCAGCCATCAGATTGGCGAGTTGCTCTTGAATGGCGGCCTCCGCCTCGCTGTCGAGTGCGCTCGTCGCCTCGTCGAGCACAAGGATCGGTGCATTCTTCAGCAACACCCGCGCAATCGCAATCCGCTGCCGCTGCCCGCCCGACAGTTTCACGCCCCGCTCCCCGACCTGGGCATCGTATCCGCAACGCCCGCGCAAATCTTCCAGATCCGCAATGAAGACCGCAGCCGATGCCTGCTCCGCAGCCCTGACCGCTGCAGCAGCCCCCGCATCTGGTCGTCCATACAAAATGTTATCCATCACCGAGCGGTGCAACAACGACGTGTCTTGCGTCACCATGCCGATTTGCGCCCGCAGACTGTCCTGCGTCACGCACGCGATGTCTTGCCCATCGATCAAAATGCGTCCTTTTTCGAGATCGTAAAAACGCATCAACAGGTTGACGAGCGTCGATTTGCCAGCCCCCGACCGGCCGATCAACCCGACTTTTTCACCCGCCCGAATGGTCAGCGACAACCCATCGATCACCCCGCCGGGCCGCGCATCATCAAGCCCCCGCGTCCGCCCATAGTCAAACCCGATCCCGTCAAACAAAATCTCACCCCGAGACACCTCCAGCGGCTTGGCCCCCGCCACATCCACCACCGTCTGCGGTCGCGCAATCGTCTCCATACCCTCATGCACCACGCCGATGTTTTCAAACACATCGGCCACCGTCCACATCACCCACCCGCTCATGTTGACGATCCTGATCGTCAGACCCGTCACCAAGGCGATGGCACCCAGCGACACAAGCCCCGCCTGCCACAGCGCGATAGCAAGCCACGACGTCGCAACGATCAGCACGCCGTTGATCGTGAACAGCGAGAATTCCATCATTGTCGTCACCCGCGCCGCCCGCAGATTGGCCTCGAGCAGTTCGCGCAACGCCGAGCGCGCGTATTCGTCCTCGCGATCGGTGTGGGCAAATAGCTTCACGGTGAGAATGTTGGTATAGCTGTCGACAATTCGTCCCGTCACCATCGAGCGGGCCTCGCTGGCAGCCACCGCTCGGGCCTTCATGCGCGGGATAAAGTAAAACAGCGTACCGAAATAAACCACGAACCAGATGATGAGCGGTGCCAGCAGCTTGACATCGGCCTGGGCAAACAACACCAGCGCAGAAATCCAGTAGATCGCGACGAACCACAGCGCATCGATGGAGGCGACCACGCTGGCCCGCAGCGCTGGCCCCACCTGCATCACCTTATTTGAAATCCGCCCGGCAAAATCGTTCTGGAAAAACCCGAGGCTTTGCCGGAGCACGTAGGCGTGCGTCTGCCAGCGCACCAGCGTGACGAAAGGCCCGTTGATGATCTGGTTCTTGATAAGGTCGTGCCCCGCCGAGACCAGCGGTCGCGCAATCATGGACACAAATGCCATCCACGTCAGCACCACCCAGTTGTCGGCAATGAACGTCTCCGGATTGGTCGCATTCTTCATCAGATCGACGAGATTGCCAATGAACGCAAACAGCGAGGCTTCGATCACCGCTCCCAGAAATCCCGCCACCAGCAGCGCGGTAAAGGCTGGCCACGCCTGCCGGACAAAATGAAAATAAAACGCCCACAACGTGCTGGGCGGCTGCACCACCCCGTCGCCGGCAAACGCATTGATCCGTGTCTCAGACCACGCGAAGATCCAGTCGACGAACGCAAACCCGCCCGCCACCACGGGCTTGATCCGGTCTTGCGCCAGCGCAAAGGCAACTTTTGGCGACATCACTCACACTCACTCTATCTTCGTTCCCGCGTATCGGGGACCAAACTCATTTGACCTTGCGAGGGCAAAACCCTGGCAGCCGAACCTGCGAGCTGCACCCCGTTGAACAAAGCCCCATGTCGCGCCGCCGGCGCCAAATGTCGCCGTTGTGTGCGCCAGGGCCAACGGAAAGGGCAAACGGATGGGGTATTCATAAGCCCGCAAACCCGCGATAAGCACGCTGCGCTATACCTCAGATGCAAATCTGAAACTCATGCTAGCCCTATCGTAACGCTCCAAGCCGCCAAAAGGATGACACGTGGCAACACCGACCGGCATCGCCCCCTCCGCCCAGGCCCATCTGCTTGCAACCGCAGCGCCGCTTCCCTCCCAAATCCAGCTCGACTCGATGAAATTCGCCGCGCGCTCCTGGTTTGAATCCTTGCGCGACGACATCTGCGCCCGCTTCGAGCAACTCGAAGACGACCTTCCTGCGGGCCTGCCCCACTCGTCTTTGCCAGCCGGCCGCTTTGTCCGCACGCCCTGGCAGCGCGGCGAAAACGGCCAGACCCGCCCGGCCAGCGAGACAGGCGGCCATGGCGGCGGCGGCGTGATGAGCCTCATGCACGGTCGCGTCTTTGAAAAGGTCGGCGTCCACACCTCCACCGTCGAAGGCGAATTCGCGCCCGAATTCCGCAAACAAATCCCCGGCGCTGAGCAAGACCCTCGATATTGGGCGTCCGGCATCTCCCTGATCGCGCACATGCAAAACCCACTCGTCCCAGCGGTTCACATGAACACCCGCATGGTGGTGACCGACAAATGGTGGTTCGGCGGCGGCGCTGACCTCACGCCTGTATTGGAACGCCGCCGCACCCAAACCGATGCCGACACCCTCGCATTCCACTCGGCGATGTATGGCGCATGCCAGCCCCACGAAACGATTGCCGACTATGCGCGGCTGAAACAGTGGTGCGACGAATACTTTTTCCTGCCCCACCGCAACGAAATGCGCGGCGTTGGCGGCATCTTCTACGACTACCTACAGCCCGCGCCAGAGCAAGGCGGCTTCGACGCCGCGTTGGCCTTTACCCAGGACGTCGGCCGCGCTTTCGCGCGCGTTTATCCCATGTTGGTGCGCGGCAACTTTGCCCTGCCCTGGACCGCTGCCGACCGCGAAGAGCAACTCATCCGCCGGGGCCGCTACGTCGAGTTCAACCTGCTCTACGACCGCGGCACGACCTTCGGTCTGAAGACAGGCGGCAACGTCGATGCCATCCTCTCCTCCATGCCCCCGGAAGTGAAGTGGCCGTGATCGACACAATGGGCGCGTCTGCGCCAATAACGCAAATATGACCGACGCAATTGTGCCGTGAGGTGGCCCAGGCCAACTCACGGCACCCACCGACCTAATCTGGATGAAACTGGACTACTGAACGACAAACATGTGTCCGGCCGGCAGCTTGCCTGTCCACAAGGGTTTGTCGCCAGCGGCGTCGTAGCCGGGCTTATTGTCGCTATCCAACGACATCGAAACCCACAACTTATCGCCCGTCTTGGCCTCACCGGTCAGCTTCACCTTCACGTTGCGATGATCGCCCGCGTTGATCGAGGCCGACCCAATCGGCGCGCCTTGCGGCATGCCCTGGGCATCGCTGCCCATCACGACGAGGTACCCCTTCGATGGGATATTGGCATATGCGACATCAACCGCCCCATTGGTCAGCTTCTGGTTGAACACCAGGACCGACGGCTCCGTGGTAAACGTTCCTGGCACCGTCAATGCAAGAACGGCCGTCGAAGCGCCAAAAGCAGTCGCTCCCATCACGGCACCGACTGCCAACGATTTGAACATGCGGAACATAAAATCCTCCATCTCGATCAGCGAGGCCATCCTCGCTCGCAGACCGATATAGGTTCCCGTCCTGCGTCAAACACCCGCAGCCCCGGTCACGCTTGATCACGATGCCTCGGGTTTCAGTTGACCAGCGCTTTTATAAGAGCCCCTCCAGATAGGCCCGCGCCGCTTCAGATTTGGGTCCGGCAAAAAATTCAGCCGCTGGCCCGGTCTCGCACACCCGTCCGTGCGCCATGAAGAGAACGTCGCCAGCCAGCCGCCGTGCCTGCCCGATGGTATGCGTCACCAGCACCACCTTCGTGCCGCCAGCACAAGCATCAGCGATCATCCCCTCGACCGCCGCCGTCGAGACCGGATCGAGGCTCGCGGTAGGCTCATCCAAAAACAGCACCTCGGGAAACGAGGCCAGCGCCCGCGCCATCGCCAACCGCTGCTGCTCGCCCCCCGAAAGCTGCCGTGCTGGCGTGGCCGCCAGTGCCGCCAGTCCTGCCCGCTCCAAGACCGCCATCGCCGGTTGCCGCCGTGCAGCACCTGGATGATGCGCGAGCACGAATTCGATGTTGGCTAGTACCGACCGCCGCAGGAGTGTTGGTCGCTGAAACACCAGTGCCGAACGCCGCCCCGCCACCTCGGCATCAAGGCCCGCACCCCAGACGACCACGCCCGACGTCGGCGAAATCAGCCCATTCAGCACCCGCAACAACAGGCTCTTGCCAGCGCCGTTAGCGCCCATAATCACCGTCGGCCCGCCAGTGCGAATCACAAATGACACATCGTCAAGCAGCGCTTTTCCCCCGCTCACGACAGTCAGCCCGCGCGCCTCCAGCGGCAGCAACCCGGCGACGATCGGCGCATAAGCGTTCCCCCCGTTACGCATGACGGGTACCCGTCTCGGTCGCGCGCAGCAGTGACACCCCCGCGTTGACGCCAATCGCGATCGCAATCAGGATCAAACCCAGCGCCAGCGCCAACGTGAGATCCCCCTTCGATGTTTCCAGCGCAATCGTCGTCGTCATCACCCGCGTCACCCGGTCGATATTCCCGCCGACGATAATCACAGCGCCCACCTCCGCGATGGCGCGCCCAAACCCCGCCAGCGCCGCCGTCATCAGCGAATAACGGTCCTCCCAGATCAGCGTCGTCACGGTCTCAAACCGCGTCAGCCGCATCGACCGGAACCACTCGTCATAGTCCTGATGCCGGTCCGCCAGCGACTGCCGCGCCAGCGCTGCGATCAGCGGCGTCACCAGCACAGCCTGCGCTATGATCATCGCGGTCGGCGTATACAGCAGCCCGAACACGCCGAGCGGCCCTGCCCGCGATAGCGCGAGATAAACGAGCAACCCGACCACCACCGGCGGCAGCCCCATCATAGAGCTCAACACCGTCTCGACGACGAGCTTGCCGCGAAACCGGCCGATCGCCAGCAGTGCGCCAAGCGGAATACCCACCACGCACCCGATCGCGACCGCCGACACCGACACCGTTAGCGACAACGCCACGATCTCTAAGAGCCGCCCGTCGCCCCCCACGACCAACCCCAGCGCCAACGAAAAAACCGACCAGAAATCCGCCATGTACCGCTAACCGATCCCTTCAGCGCCCTTATTCCGGTCCAGTTATAACGAAAACAACTCGATCACAACAATCGCCCTGTCTCAACCGTGATCCCAGCGTAGGCTGGGATCCAGACACCTTTCATGTGAACCCAAAACCCCCGACTTCGCTCCCGTGCCGTTGCACTCACCCGCAAAACCGCTATTGCCTTGATGAACCTCTGACATCAAAGCAAATCAGTCCCGATGGCCCGTCCCAAGCAGCAGCAAGCCCCTCAATCCGTCCCCGCCGCCGAGCCCACGAACGGCACGGACTGTCATCCCGGCCCAGCGGAGCCTCTTCAGGCGCAGCGCCGAGCCGGGACCCAGCACATGAGTGCCGAAGGCCCGTCATCTGCGGCCGGACCTGCGGTAACGTCCCCCGCCGCCATCGCCGAAGCAACCCCCTCGATGGCGCAATTCCTCGAAATCAAAACCGCCAACCCGGACAGTATCCTGTGGTACCGGATGGGCGACTTCTACGAGCTGTTCTTCGACGACGCCGTCATCGCCTCAGCCGTGCTTGGCATCGTCCTCACCAAACGCGGCAAGCACCTCGGGCAAGACATCCCCATGTGCGGTGTCCCCATCCACCGCGCTGACGACTACCTCCAAAAGCTCATCAAAAAGGGCTACCGCGTCGCCGTCTGCGAACAGATGGAAGACCCAGCCGAGGCCAAAAAGCGCGGCTCGAAGTCCGTCGTCCGCCGCGACGTCGTCCGCATCGTCACGCCGGGCACCATCACCGAAGACGCCCTCCTCGACACCAAAGCCCGCAATTATCTCACCGCTCTTTTCGTCGCCCCCGGCGCAAATCAACATGCCCCCAATGCAGGTCAACTTGCACCGGACGCCACCATCGCGCTGGCCTCCCTCGATATCTCGACTGGCGAATTCGAAGTCGGCGAAATCGCCGGCGCCGACCTGCCCGGTGAACTGATCCGCCTCTCCCCCAGCGAAATCATCTTGGCCGACGCCCCCTTCGCCGACAAAACCTTGCGCCGCTGGATCGACCTTGCCGGTGCCGCCGCAACGCCCGCCCCGAACGCATCCTTCGACAGCCGGTCAGGCGAACACCTGCTCAAGGCCCGCCTCGGCATCTCAGACTTGGCCGGCATCGGCACCTTCTCGCGCGCTCAGTTGTCAGCCATCGGCGCGCTTTTGAAATACGTCGACCTCACCCAGCTTGGCCGCACCCCCGTCGTCCGCCCGCCCAAAATGACCGGCGCTGGCACCATTCTCGTGATCGACGCCGCCACCCGGTCCAGCTTGGAACTTGTCCGCACCGCGGCAGGTGAACGCGCCAATTCGCTGCTGGGTGCCATCGACCGCACGGTCACGGGTGCAGGCTCGCGCGAACTGGCCGCACGCCTTGCCTCCCCTTTAGCCGACGTCCGCGCCATCAACGCCCGCCTCGACGCCGTCACATATCTGGCCCGCGACGACGCGGCCCGCGATGCCCTGCGGTCTGGCCTGAGCCTGGCCCCCGACATCGCGCGCGGCGTCACGCGGCTGGCATTCGGACGCGGCGGCCCGCGCGACTTAGGCTGCGTCCGCGACGGTCTTCAGGCCGCCTCCGCCTGCGCCAAAATCCTGTCCACCAGCCGCGAGCCGATGGGCCTTCCCGGCGACCTTAATGCGGTCCTCGATGCCTTAGGCAGCGTTTCGCCCGAACTCATTGCAGCCCTTGAGACCCACCTGGCCGACGACCTTCCCCATCTGCGCCGCGACGGCAATTTCGTCCGCTTAGGGGCTCGCGCCGATCTCGACGACGCCCGCCGCCTGCGCGACGACAGCCGCCAGGTCATGGCAGCCTTGGAGGCGAAATACGTCAACGACACCGGCGTCAAATCGCTCAAGGTCCGCCACAACAACATCCTCGGCTTTTACATCGAGGTGACGGCCCTCAACGCAGGTCCGCTCCAGGCCGCGCCCCACAACGAGACCTTCCGTCATCGCCAGTCCATGGCCAACGCCATGCGCTTCACGACCACCGAACTGATCGACATCGAAGGCCGCATCGCCGCCGCAGCCGACCGCGCTTTAGGCCTCGAGCAGGAGGTTTTCAACGACCTCGCTACGGCAATAGCCCGCCAGGAACGCCCGCTGCTGGACATCGCCCGCGCGCTCGCCGAACTCGATTGCATCGCCTCGCTGGCCGAAGTCGCCCGCGAGCAGGGCTATGTCCGCCCCGTGATCGACAATTCATCAGCCTTCGCGATCCTGGGTGGCCGCCACCCCGTGGTCGAACAGGCCCTCGACACCACGAAATCCGGTGCCTTCATCGAAAACGACTGCATCTTGGGCCGCCCCCCTGCGAGCAGCCTCAGCCCCGGCATGGACGACCCCGGCCCCTCGACGAATGCGGGCGACCCCGACGCCCGTATCTGGCTCATGACCGGCCCCAACATGGCCGGTAAATCGACCTTCCTGCGCCAGAACGCCCTGATCGCCCTGCTAGCCCAGATCGGCAGCTACGTACCCGCCCGCGCAGCCCACATCGGCGTGATCGACCGCCTGTTCTCGCGCGTCGGTGCCTCCGACGATCTGGCGCGAGGCCGCTCTACGTTCATGGTCGAGATGGTCGAAACCGCCGCCATCCTCAATCAGGCGACCGAGCGCTCCCTCGTCGTGCTCGACGAAATCGGCCGCGGCACGGCAACCTTCGACGGCCTCTCCATCGCCTGGGCGACCGTCGAATACCTCCACGACCGCGCCAAATGCCGCGCCCTGTTCGCCACCCACTACCACGAGTTGACCGCACTGGCCGGCCGCCTCAACGGCGTCGCCAACCACACCATGGAGGTGAAGGACTGGCAGGACGAGATCGTCTTCCTCCACAAGGTCAAACCCGGTGCCGCTGAAGCCAGCTACGGCATCCAGGTCGCCAAACTCGCAGGCCTCCCCAAGCCGGTCATCGACCGCGCCCGCCAGGTCCTCGCCTTGCTCGAAAAGAACGACCGCCGTCGCGGCGCAGGCCCCGCCGCCCCCTTGGACGACCTTCCCCTGTTCGCCGCTGCCCGCCCCAAAGGCCAAACCGCCTCCGACCAAGGCCCCTCCCCTGCAGAGCTTGCCCTCGCTGCCCTCAACCCCGACGACCTCACCCCAAAGGCAGCCCTCGACGCCCTCTACCGCCTCAAGGCCCTCCAACAGGCCAAGAAATAAAAAAGCACCACCTCCCCCTCTCCCCGTCCTACGGGGAGAGGGTCGGGGTGAGGGGCGGCCACGAGTCCAGCCTGCGGGGCTTCTCGCCCCACTCCTCGAAGCCGCGCTGTCGTCCCGATGCCGACATACCCTTGGCGTTTCGGCTGTCGGAGATGGACCGTCCTTCTAGCGCGCTGTAAGCTCACCGTAGGTTTTGACCCAGACTGTGTGAAAACCCCTTCCATGCTATGATTCCCTTGCTGAATCGGCGGGGGCTTTGATGGCGGCATTCGTGCAGGGGGCGGTTCGGGGACAAGCGGCACTGTTGCCGGAATGC
>Ga0247836_1000499_pt1 | contig 72290 bp, 55 predicted proteins | sample LaCruzMarch2015__4_FD_187116 | JGI IMG/M metagenome (GOLD analysis project Ga0247836, IMG submission 187116) | Freshwater microbial communities from meromictic Lake La Cruz, Castile-La Mancha, Spain - LaCruzMarch2015_14m | ecosystem: Environmental > Aquatic > Freshwater > Lake | place: Spain... | reverse complement strand
GCTTCGGCTCATAGGAGATTGGTTTTGTTGTGTGGTAACACAAAATTCTTTCTCCTATTCTTTTTTCCAAAATATCAAACAACTTTTTCCTTTTTCTCAGCTAGAAAAAGTGTACGCCTAGAAAGTGCAGGGTTAAATTGTTGGATGAATTCTTTTTGTTCAGAATTGAGCTGGTAATTTTTTTCCAGAAAGATTTTTTGTTCCAAGGCTTTAAAACGGGCTTCTGCATTCCCTAAGCCGTGCTGTTGAAGTAATTTTTGGATGCTAACTGCTGAAACCTGTAGCTGTTCTTCGGATAACTTACTGCTAAGCGAATGGCATCCGAAAGGAAAAAGTAAAGCAAAGTTTAAAATTTTTTCTACTGCGTTTGAATCCAGTTTCCGTGGTCGATATTTTTTTTTCTCAACAGTTTTGGGTTGATTTAATAATTTATAGTATTGACTTTTGCTGATATTCAATCGATTACAAGCTTCCCGTACATTTCCACTTGCTTGAATGATGGAAATTAAATCTGTTCCTTTTTTGTTTTTTTGCATGCATCAAAAGTGTCCATAAATTTACTTAACTATATACAAAACTTCAAACACTTTAAAAAGAAAAAAACCGAGTTTCTTTGTCTTATCAAAAAACGATACGCTGAATGTATTCTTTTTGTCTGTTCCAAAGCCTTACAATTTTCTAAATGACTCATTGCGATGCCACAATTGAACACTGTAATACTTAGAATTTTAAATTTGTAAAGTTCCCTATCACTTTTTTTAAAAACCCTCCTCCCTCATTTTTGCACGCTAATTCTGTTTTGAGGGAGGGGGTTTTTCCCCGACATATAGTCCCATTTTTAACTGATGGTATCAGATCGCTTCAAAATGATCTGATACCACTTTGATTACCAGTTACCTTTGTTACCCTTCTCCTTTAAAATCGGTTTTGGCTACATATACCAACAAGAATCCCAGTACGACCATAAAGACACGTACAAAAAATCCAAAAACGTGTCCTGGTGCATCCAACCAGATCAAAAAAGTAAAGCGCAGTCCCACAAAACTCAACGCCAAAGCCAATATTCCGAAAGTAACCAAGATAAAGCCAACCAAGCTCAGCCATTCTGCGTTCTTTTTCATAGTCAATAAGTTTGCTGTTAATCCATCCTAACAATCTCAATTAGGAGTGGTTGAAAATTGCACAAATTTAATGCCTTTGGTGGTTAATCTGAGAAATCACTACTTTTAAGGAGCAAAATAAACGACCATAGGCCATGAGCCAGTACAATATGCCATTAAAGATCATTGAATGCCCTCGTGACGCAATGCAGGGTCTAAAAGTATTCATCCCTACTGCGATAAAAGCGAGTTACATCAACCTTTTGCTTAAAGCAGGTTTCGATACACTGGATTTTGGGAGTTTTGTTTCCCCCAAAGCCATCCCTCAAATGCGCGATACCGCTGAAGTATTGAGCCGACTCGAATTGGAAAACAACCACACCAAGTTGTTGGCTATTGTTGCCAATAGCCGGGGTGCTGAAGACGCTGCCACCTTTCCAGAAATTGACTACCTGGGCTATCCCTTTTCCATCTCCGAAACATTCCAACTGCGCAATACCAACGCAACCATCCAGGAATCGTTGGATCGGGTCAAACAAATTCAGGACATATGTGTGCAAAGCAATAAAGAACTTGTTATCTACATTTCCATGGGTTTTGGCAATCCCTATGGCGATCCCTGGAATGCCGAAATTGTAAAAACCTGGGTAGAGCAGTTGCAGGCGCTGGACATTCATATTTTTCAGCTATCGGACACCATTGGCGTAGCTACCCCACAAAGCATTCGGTACATCTTTTCGGAGTTGATCGGGGCCTATCCTGCGCTGGAATTTGGAGCCCATTTCCATACGGTTCCAGCACTCTGGCACGAAAAAATCGACGCTGCTTACAAAAGTGGATGCCGTCGTTTTGATGGCGCCATCAAGGGCTACGGCGGTTGCCCCATGGCCAAAGACGACCTAACCGGAAACATGCCTACCGAAAACATGATTGCCTATTTTCACGAGGCTGAAGATCCTACTGGGATAAACCTGGAGATTTTATTGCGGGCATTGGCCAAAGCCCAGGAAGTTTTCCCCGCGCATTAACAGCGCAGAAAAATTACTTCCCGATTTTGGGTTTTGAATAGGAAGTCGAACGGTTCATTTCAAGTGAGCTTTCTATTCAAAACCCTCAAAAAAATCGGGAAGTAATTTTTTGCGCCATACTTAGGTTTTTTCAGAACACTTTTATAGTGCTTTTTTGCGTTATTGGCGCAAATTTTTGTTCAACTAGTTCCACGATACATGCTAATGAGATATACTACTGTCCTTTTTTCAATGCTGCTGTTTTGCGGTACAGCACTTTTGGCCCAAAATGAACCCATGCAGGTAGTTAGGTGCCTGGCAATCGAACCAGATCAAGCCATTCGCAACATATTTGTAGATGAGTCCAATCAAAAATGGGTCGGCAATGGCAGCATGGTTTATCAGGTAAAAGCACTGGATTTGGCTACTCCACTTGCCCTCAATCCAGGGGAGCAATCCCTATTGTCGATCGCTGGAGGCAATGCCGACATCCGCTGGAATGTGGAAAAGTTACAAAGTTTACTAAAAATTAAACTGAGCGCGGATAACCGCCTTACGACTGGATTTTACGATGCTCAAAAAGATTTGCTCTTGCTCGGAACGAGCGCCAGTGGTTTTTTTGAACTCAAAACCAAACCCGCACTCCAACTGCTGTCCTCCAATACCACCGCCAACTCCAAAGTACGCTCCAACAACATCACGACCATTTACCGAGACAGCAACGGCAAGATCTGGATCGGAACCGACCAAGGGCTGCTACAGGGCAGCACGGGCAAATGGGAACTGGTCAATAAATACTTCAACGTGGCAGGTATTCAAACTTACTTGCCCTTTACCTATGTACTTTCGGATGGCCAATTGTGGCGCTGGGATGGCAAGGGCGAATGGGAAGACTATGGTTTTGACGAACGGATGATTGATGGAAACATTGCCAGTTTCACCCTCGATTTGCAAGGTCGGTTCTGGATTGCTTCCGAGATTCTGGCCCGTTACGATCCTGAAATCGATAAATTCCAAACCTTTGGCCCAGCAGACTATTACACCAGCCAGTTTCCAACCTGTTTGACCCTGGATAAAGAAGGCGCATTGTGGGTAGGTACCGAAGACAAAGGGGTTTACCTGGTAGAAAAAGCCAGCGCCTTGACCCTCAACTTGATTACCGGAATCCTTCAGGGTTGTGATCCTTCGGGCATGACCATCAAAGCCAAAATCACTGGAGGCAAAGCACCATTCACTTACGACTGGAGCAATGGTCAAAAAACCGAAACGGCCAAAGATCTCGGCCCTGGAGAATACACCGTTACGGTTACGGATGCGGCTGGATTGAAAAAAACCAGCAAAGCCAATCTCCCCGACCCTCGCATTACCCTCAAAGTCAGCCAACAAAATGAAGAAAGCGCTGCCAATGCCAAAGATGCAGTAGCTGCGGCAATTGCCACTGGTGGTAGCCCAGCCTACACCTATCAATGGGACAATGGCGAAACAAGCAATATAGCCCTCAAACTGGGCGAAGGTCAACATACCGTTACAGTCAAAGACAAAATGGGCTGTTCTACCCAAGGTACCGTAACCATTACCCAAAAAACTGCAGCTTTGCGGATCGTTTTGACAGAAAAACAAAAATTGAATTGCAATGGCGACAAAACTGCCGCACTTGTACTTACCGTATCCGGAGGAAAAGCTCCGCTCCAGTACCAATGGAACAATCCTGCCTTGTCTGGAGATGCCCCTACTGGCCTTGCCGCCGGGGATTACCTCGTAACCGTTACAGATGCCGTAGGCCAAAAAGCCAGCGCCAATGTTAAAGTAGAGCAACCATTGGCACTCAATGTTAAGCTTCAAGTACAGAGTCCTGCTACCACCAACAATGCCGATGGCAAAGCCCAGGCTCAACTGAGTGGTGGCACAGCTCCTTACACCTATGCTTGGGACAATGGAGAAACTACAGCATTGGCCACTAAACTTGCACCCGGTACGCGCAATCTGACCGTAACCGACAGCAAAGGTTGTACTACTCAGTCCAATATCGAAATTGCCGAAAATGTGCTAGCGCTCAATGCCACCCTGCGGGAAACGAAAAAACTGGATTGTGCTGGCGCAAAAGATGCCGCACTGGAAGTTGAAGTCAATGGTGGAAAGCCGCCATTTACCTATCAATGGAATGCGGCTGGTTTGAATGGAGGAAAAGTAGCTGGTCTTGCAGCTGGCGAGTATTCCGTTACCATCAGTGATGCCAGTGGAAAAAGTGTGAGTTCGCGCGTAGCCATTGGGCAACCTAACCCTATTCAAATCCAAATTCAAGCCCAGGCTCCGGCTAGTACGGGCAATGCCGACGGCAAAGCAACCGCTCAGGTAAATGGAGGAACAGGAGTCTACACCTACAGCTGGGACAATGGGGAAAACCTCCCTACTGCATCAAGATTATCTGCTGGAAAACATACACTTACCGTTTCTGATTCAAAAGGTTGTAAAATTGAAGCTCCAGTATCCATTTCAGAAAATATTCTTGATCTGGTGGTTAGCTTGTCTTCTAAAACCAGTATCTCTTGTAATGGCGCCAAAGATGCGGCTTTGCAGGCTTTGGTCAAAGGTGGAAAAGGCCCGTATGTGTACAAATGGAGCAGCCCGGAGTTAACCGGAGCTCAAGCTTCTGCACTGGCAGCAGGTGATTATACGGTCAGTGTAAGTGATGCAAGTGGAAGAAGTGCCAGTGCAACATTCAAAGTGGAACAACCGAACCCCATTCAGCTTAAAATCAATGTGATTGCCCCAGCCAGCACGGGCAATATTGACGGAAAAGCGACTGCTCAAGCCAGTGGTGGCAACGGCAATTTTGTTTTCAAATGGGACAACAACGAAGCTATTGCTGCTGCCGTCAAACTCGCTCCTGGCAAACACATGGTTACAGTCACAGATTCCAAAGGTTGTGCTGCTACTTCCAGCGTTGACATTACTGAAAACATTTTCGCATTGGAAGTAAGCCTAGACGAAAAAGCAGCCATCCAATGCAACGGCGCAAAAACTGGTGCCATCGCAGCAACCGTCAAAGGCGGCAAAGGCCCATTCCGCTTCCAGTGGAGCGATCCTTCCGTCAATGGGGAACAAGCCAACGCACTGGCAGCAGGCAATTACAGCCTGACCGTGACCGATGCGCTGGGCAGCCAAAAAGCTACCCAAATCAGCTTAAATCAGCCTGAAGCCATTACAATCGCAATAACCAGAAAATATGGCGTAACCTCAGAAACCGCTACCGATGGTCTCGCAACTGTGGTAGCCAAAGGTGGTGCTGCACCCCTCAAATTCGCCTGGAGCAATGCCGAGACTTTGCCAACTGCCCAAAAATTAGGCTTGGGTAAAAATACCCTAACCGTAACCGATGCAAAGGGTTGCACGGCTCAAGCGGTAGTTGAAATCACCAAGAAAAACATTCCTGAATTAACTGCTGGTCGCATCCGCAATGGTCAGGCCATCCGGGTAGAACAATTGCAATTTGACATCGACAGCATCAACATCAAGGCTTCCTTCAAACCGATTTTGGATGAAGTGTTTGATTTCCTAACCGACAATCCCGGTATCGTGGTGGAAGTAGGTGGCCATACCAATGGCTTGTGCCAGGACGAGTTTTGTATCAAACTCTCCACCGCACGCGCCAAATCGGTTGCCGAATACCTGATCAACCGCGGAATTGACGCCAAACGAGTGCTGTTTAAAGGGTATGGCCGTACAGTCCCTATTGCCACCAACTCTACCCCGGAAGGCCGTCAAAAAAACCAGCGCGTAGAGATAAAAATCGTGCGCATGAACCCGTAATTGCATCCCTTTGTAGATGCCCTAAAATCAAATCAACATGCCAACCAGAAGAAAATTTATCCAGCAAGCCAGTGTACTGAGCGGTGGTTTAATGCTGAATGCATCGGAACTCTTAGCAGCAAAATCCAGTGCCTTTGAAAGCAAGCGTCCAACTCCAGCCAATCGCAAATTCAGCAGCGAAAGTGTGGAGGCTGCTATTGTTCAAATCAAAAAGCAAATTGCCGATCCAGAACTGGCTTGGCTTTTTGAGAATTGTTTTCCCAATACCCTCGATACAACCGTTGAATTTGAAATCATTGAGGGTAAGCCCGACACTTACGTCATCACTGGCGACATTGATGCCATGTGGTTGCGCGACAGCACCGCGCAGGTTTGGCCGTATTTGCCCTTGATCAAAGGAGACAAAAAGCTCCAGGAGCTGATTGCAGGGGTGATCAATCGCCAGAAAAAATGCATCATCCTGGATCCTTATGCCAATGCATTTTACAAAGACTTCAACAAAGAAAGCGAGTGGAAAGCAGACCTGACGGCTATGAAACCAGGCATCCACGAGCGCAAATGGGAAATTGATTCATTGTGCTACCCCATTCGCCTGGCTTATCACTACTACAAAACCAGTGGCGATACCTCCGTTTTTGACAGCAATTGGGTACGCAGCATCGAGCTGACCCTGCAAACCTTCAAAGAACAACAGCGCAAAACGGGCAACGGCCCTTACACTTTTCAGCGGAATACTTTTTGGGCAACCGACGGTGTGCCGCTCTCTGGGTATGGTTACCCGGTTAAACCAGTGGGTTTGATCTGCTCCATGTTTCGCCCCAGCGATGATGCTACCATCTTCCCATTTTTGATCCCCGCCAATTACTTTGCGCTGGTGTCGCTCAAGCAGGCAGCCGAATTGTTGAATACAGTTTTAAAAAACACCAAATTGGCCATGGAATGTACTGCCCTGGCCCTGGAACTCGAAAAAGCCCTGCTCGAACACGCCATCATCAATCATCCAACTTTTGGGAAAGTGTACGCTTACGAAGTCAATGGATTTGGCAGTTTCAATTTGATGGACGATGCCAATGTACCAAGTTTGCTTTCTCTGCCGTATTTGGGAGCGGTCAAAAATACCGATCCGGTGTACATCAATACTCGGAAGTATTTGCTTTCCAACAATAATCCATTCTTTTTCAAAGGAAAAGCAGGGGAAGGTATCGGTGGTCCACACGCAGGAATGAACATGATTTGGCCACTGAGCGTCACCATGCGGGGGTTGACCTCTGGCAATGCGACAGAGGTTGAGCAATGTTTGCATGTTTTGAAGTCGGCGCACGCCGGAACGGGCTTTATGCACGAGGCGTTTCACAAAGACGATGCCAGCAATTTCACCCGCAAATGGTTTGCTTGGGCCAATACCCTTTTTGGCGAACTGGTCATGCATACCAACAGCAAGTATCCACAAGTATTAGCCAAAAATCCAATTTAACAATCAATCCTTGAGCCACACTAGACTTTTTCATTTCACGCAGATTTACACAGATTAATTCGCAGATTTAACGCAGAAAAATCTGTATAAAATCTGCGATTTAATCTGCGTCAAATCTGCGTGAACACAAAACTATGGTTCAAGGATTCATTTTTCCCAAAACTTACACCGTTTGAATGATGTCGTACTGCGTAATGATGTGGTACGCCCCGGTTCTATCTTTGGCCAATACCGCTGGAATTTGCTTGCTGATGTAATTGCGCAATTGGCTGAATGGCAAAGACTCATCCACAACTGGCAGTGCCTCAGACATGATGTCTCCTACATGTCGTTCGGCATGCCGCATCGGATTTTCCAATAAAAAATTGAGTACTACATTTTCTGCCAACGACCCGACTATGGCTTCATTGTCAACCACTGGAACCTGAGATATGTCATGGCTTTTCATCAAATCAAAAGCCTGGCGAACTGTATCGGTCTTGCGTACCGTGTAAAAAGATTTGTCTTGTTTTCGGGCAATGATGTCCTTCACCCGCAATTCGGTATCCAGAAATCCTCGCTCCCGCATCCAGTCGTCGTTGTAAATTTTGCCCACATAGCGGCTGCCGTGGTCGTGGATAACCACCACCACAATGTCCTCTGGGGTCAATTGGTTTTTGAGCTGAATCAGGCCAGCCAGGGCAGATCCGGCAGAATAGCCCAACATGATGCCTTCTTCCCGTGCCAAGCGGCGGGCCATCAAAGCGCCGTCTTTATCGGTCACTTTTTCGAGGTGATCGATGATGTCAAAATCGATGTTTTTAGGGATAATGTCTTCGCCAATGCCTTCGGTGATGTAAGGGTAAATCTCCTTTTCATCAAATTGGCGGGTTTCGTGGTACTTTTTCAACACTGAGCCGTAGGTATCGATGCCCCAAATTTTTATGTTGGGGTTTTGCTCTTTCAAATAGCGTCCGGTGCCAGAAATGGTTCCACCGGTGCCTACCCCGGTGATCATGTGGGTGATTTTGCCCGCAGTTTGCCGCCAGATTTCGGGGCCCGTACTCTCGTAATGCGCCTGTCGGTTGGACAGGTTATCGTACTGATTGCACCAATAAGAGTTGGGGATTTCCTTACTCAAACGCGAAGCCACCGAGTAATAAGACCTTGGATCGTCTGATTCCACATTGGTTGGACACACAATCACCTCCGCTCCCAAGGCACGCAAGAGGTCCATCTTTTCTTTGGACTGTTTGTCGGTGGTCGTAAAAATACATTTGTAGCCTTTAACTGCGGCTGCAATGGCCAGGCCCATCCCCGTATTGCCCGAAGTGCATTCAATGATGATGCCACCTGGGTTTAAGTCTCCCCTTGCCTCTGCATCCAGGATCATTTTAAGCGCCATGCGGTCTTTGATGGAATGCCCGGGATTAAAGGTCTCTACCTTCATCAGTACCAAAGCGGGAATCTCTGATACAACTTTATGGAGTTGCACCATGGGTGTATTGCCAATGGTGGAGAGGATGTTTTTGTGGTAATCCATTGTTTTATGTTCTTGGTTTTGGGTTGTTCGATTTCAAAAATTGAGTTATTTAAAATACTTGATTTTGACAAAAAACTGTTCATCCTTTGCGCCAAGTAACTTGGCTGTATTAGGAGAAAGAATGACCACTACGTTGGTAGAATACGCGGTAGCCGGAATCTTACCCAACACTTCTGCATAAACGGTTCTTTTGGTCACCGGGTTGTTTATCTCGATGATAGAATTTAGTGGCGCTTTGTCGTGCAGGGCATAATAGTTGCGGGCTGCCGGGGCATCTTTTTGCCAGACAGCAATTCCCTGGTTCTTGACCTCTTGCTTTTTTTTGTCTACTCCATACCGGTCAAATTTCCCTTTGAGATCTGCTACTTTTTGTAAGGAAACAGGTAGTGGCGTACGGGTTTGCCAATCGGCAGGGATACCCAGAGGGCTGATCCAACCGATGTGAATCAATTGCCCAGGCTGCAAAGAACCACCTTTTAGTTTTGCCCGCGCTTTGATGGTATCTTCGGGCATACGAAAATACACACTGCTCAATCTGAACAGGTTATCGCCTTTTTTGACCCGATAATAAACGGGCGTATTCCAACGTGGATTGAATTTGGCTTCACGGTAACGAATGATCGCCCGATTGGGGATGGTTACCTTGATGCGCTGGTTCGGACTTACGGCATCAAAATTGAGGCTGGGATTGAGGTACCGCAGGGCATCCATGCTTATCCCATAAAACTTGGCCAAGGAAAATATAGTCTGGCCTTTCTGAATCTTGTGCTCAAAGATTTTTTCTTCGTTGGCTCCAATCGTTATCGTAACTGTATCGCGAGGAGTCAAATAACGCAGGCTGTCTCCGGTGGCAAAAACATAACCGGGCAAGAATAGCAATAGCAATTTCCACATAGTTTTCAGTATGTTTGGAGTTTAATAGGTGTATCCAATTCGTGTGCTGAACAAGCTGTTAACCCTTGGCAAATTTATGAAAACTCTTGGTATTATCCCTGCCCGTTATGCATCCACCCGTTTTCCGGGTAAGCCATTGGCCGATTTAAACGGCAAAACCCTGATTCAACGCGTATACGAGCGGGTCGTTGCCGCACCTGCCCTGGACGCCGTAATTATTGCAACCGACGACCAGCGCATTTACGATCATGTACTCAATTTCGGAGGCAAAGCCCAAATGACCAGCAGTGAGCACCAAAGCGGTACCGATCGCTGTGCCGAAGTAGCTCGTGCCTTTCCTGAATACGAAGTGGTGCTGAACATCCAGGGGGACGAACCCTTTCTAGCCTATGAACAAATCGATCGGGTTGCACAGCCCCTACACAGTGGCTTGGCAGAAATTGCCACCTTGGCCATGCCCATTGTTGATTCCTCCGATTTGTTCAATCCGAATGCGGTGAAGGTGGTTTTTGATGCCCAAAACCTGGCCTTGTATTTTAGCCGTAGCCCCATCCCCTATTTGCGTGGCCTGCCCGAGTCAGAGTGGTTGGCAAAGGCTTGTCATTTTCGGCATATTGGGTTGTACGGCTATTTGCGCTCCACCTTGCTCGAAATCGCCCCTTTGCCTATGGCCGATCTGGAGAAACTGGAAGCGCTAGAACAACTCAGATGGCTATACCACGGAAAATCAATCCACGTAGCCATCACCGATCGTGCCATCATTGGAGTGGATACGCCTGAGGATTTGGAGAAGGCGAGGGTTTTATTGGGGGCTTAGTTGTGTTTTACAGCTTCGCTGATTTTTTTTCCACCACCTAAGGCACTTCAGGCCACCTAAGACTCACCTGAGTCAAAATATACCTATCTGAGGTGGAAACTTAGGTGTCTGAAGTGCCTTAGGTGGTGGAAAAAAAAGCAGCGAAGCTGCCAATAAAAACGCTTTCCACTACTTCAGCACCCCCAATTCATACCCCACACTCGTAAAGGCCGCAACTGCTTTTTCCAGGTGTTCGATCTCATGCGCTGCAGACAGTTGCACCCGAATGCGGGCTTTGCCTTGTGGAACCACCGGAAAGAAAAAGCCGATCACGTAGATGCCTTCTTCAAGGAGTCGGGCTGCAAACCGTTGTGCCAGTTTAGCATCGTACAGCATGATCGGTACAATGGGATGTTCGCCAGGAAGAATGTCAAATCCCGCAGCCGTCATGGCAGAACGGAAAAATTGGGTATTGATCTCCAGTTTATCCCTCAAGGCAGTAGATTCGCTCAACAAATCCAGTACCTTGATGGATGCCCCTGCAATGGATGGCGCTAATGTATTTGAAAACAAGTAAGGGCGTGAGCGTTGCCGCAATACTTCCACAATTTCTTTTTTGGCCGCAGTAAATCCGCCTGATGCGCCGCCCAGGGCTTTGCCCAAAGTGCCTGTAATGATGTCAATTCGTCCCATCACATTGCGGAATTCGTGGGTACCCCGGCCCGTTTTGCCCAGGAATCCGGTAGCGTGGCATTCGTCAATCATGACCATGGCATTGTATTGCTCTGCCAAATCACAGATTTTGTCCAATTGGGCAATCGTGCCATCCATAGAAAAACAGCCATCGGTGCAAATTAAAATGCGGCGCGCACCCGCGCATTCCTGCAATTTTGCTTCCAGGTCAGCCAGATCATTGTGCTTGTAACGGTGGCGTTGCGCTTTGCACAAGCGAATCCCATCGATGATGGAAGCATGGTTCAGTTCGTCTGAAATGATGGCATCTTCTGCACCCAAAAGCGGTTCAAACAACCCACCATTGGCATCAAAAGCAGCTGCGTATAAGATGGTATCTTCCATGCCCAGGAAGTTTGAAATCTTTTCTTCCAGTGTTTTATGGATGTCCTGAGTACCACAAATGAACCGCACCGAAGACATCCCAAAACCATGGGTATCAATGGCATCCTTGGCAGCTTCGATCACCGCTGGATGAGCCGACAACCCCAGGTAATTGTTGGCACAAAAATTCAGTACTTCTTTGCCACTGGTCAGCGCGATTTCTGCGCCTTGAGGGCTAGCGATGATGCGTTCCGATTTGAACAGCCCTGCTTCGCGCAGGTCTTGCAGTTCTTGCTCTAAGGCGTTTTTAATGGTGTACATGTGATAGCGTTAAAGTAGACAAGGAAAGATTGAAATACATAAATGAGGCTCAAGGTTTAAGCGTATCTGCCAAATACAATTCTTGCAAATGGCTGAGCATGTCCTGGGTCATCAGAGACAAATCAAACTTGGGTTTCCAATTCCAGTCCCTCCGCGCAATTTGGTCATCAATGCTTTGTGGCCAGGAATCGGCGATGGCCTGACGAAAATCAGGCTGATAGGAGATGCTAAAATTGGGTACATGTCGCTGGATCTCCCTTGCAATTTCAGCAGGCGTAAAGGAAATTCCTGCCAAATTGTAACTGGTACGCAACGTGAGCGCTTCTCCTGGTGCATCCATCAGTTGCAATACGCCCTGAATGGCATCGTCCATATAGAGCATGGGCAGGCGGGTATCCGGCTCCAGGAAGCAAGTAAAACTTTCACCCAATGCCGCTTTGTGGTAAATGTCTACGGCGTAATCTGTAGTGCCCCCACCTGGAAGAGATTGATAACCAATGATTCCGGGGAAACGCACCGAACGAACATCGAGGCCGTACTTGAGGTGGTAGTATTGGCACCAGTTTTCGCCAGCTGCCTTGCTGATACCATACACCGTGCTGGGCTGGGTGATGGTATCCTGAGGCGTATTTTGTTTGGGGGTATTGGGGCCGAAAGCGGCAATGGAACTGGGAAAAAAGACTTTCAATTGGTGCTCTTTCGCCACATCCAATACATTGAACAGGCTGTCCATGTTGATGTCCCAGGCAATCTTAGGATTCTGTTCTCCACGTGCTGAAAGGATAGCCGCCAGGTGGTAAATCTGGGTGACTCGGTAGCGTTTCACCAGCTCGTGCAGCCGATTGCCATTGAGTACATCGAGCAATTCAAATAGTCCCTCGCCCAGTTCGGTACTGCGGATGTCAGTGGCCAATACCGCATTCGTACCGAAGGTTTGTCGAAGCGTTTTTGACAATACCGAGCCGATCTGTCCACCGGCACCGGTAATCAGGATGGTTTTTTTGGTCATTTTGGTTAGGCTTGTTTTCGCCAAAAGAAATTAAGGGGCGATAAAAACATGACTCATGTTTGCCCCACTACAATGGAGCAAAGGTATGCAGTGAAGGGCGTTATGGCAAGTCTTCCAGAAGAGTATATTGTTGATTTTCGACATCAATTTTGCCGATGTAAGATGAAGTTCCGTTGCTCATCATCAGGTAAGGCACATGCAACTGCATGTTGTAGACGGCCATTTGGTGGAAAACATCAGCGCTGAGTGGAATTTCGGGGGCTTTGCATTCGATGAGAATAAAAGGTTGGAGGTCTTGGTCAAATACCAGGATATCGCAGCGTTTGGCCAGGCCATTTACTTTAATTCCCCTTTCAATGGCGATGCGGTTGCGGTTGTAGCCTTTTTCCTGGAGCAGGTACTGCACCATCAATTGTCGAACAAATTCCTCTGGTTGCAAAACCAGCCATTTTTTGCGGATAGGATCAAAAATAAAGCGCTTTTGATCCTGGGTTTTGATTTGAAGTACATCCACGAAGGATAGAAAATTCAACATTCATTCTGATTTGAATCCCGGATGTTTTCAGGTTTGAACAGCATCCGGGATTCAAAGATACGATTATTCTGCAATCACTTTGCGGGTTGCAAACTGACCATCAACCAGCAAGCGGACAAAGTAAAGTCCTTTACTGGTAAGTTGTGCGCGATTTATTGGAAACTGGTGCTTGCCCGCAGACAAATTGCCTTGATATAGCGTCGATACCAATTGCCCTTGCAAATTGTACGCCTGTACCAAAACCTGTTGGCCCGATTTGGGCAAGTTGAATTCCAGCAAACCTTTATCGGTAATGATGTTGGGCAAAATTGTAAAACCAGCTTTCAACTCCTGATCTTCCTGCACGCTCACCGTTGTCAAAGATCCGGCCACATCAATCCAGTTGGAATTGACCATCGAGTACACGTTGCCGTCTTTTTGCCAAATGATACTGGCCACAATGGTATTTTCGGGTTTCATGGTGCTGGGCAAAGTAAGCTTGGTGGAGGTTACTTTAAAAAAACCGCTCGTCATTGTGCCCTGGCCAATTTCAAAACCAAATTCATTGGTTCCAAAATGCGTACGCAGTAAGTTGAGGTGATTTTCGGCACTGGTGCGGTTGGCCTGCGGTGCGATCACCGATTTTTCGATGAGATAGATCCCTGTGGTAAATTCACCAGTCGAAGTTTTGAAAAACTCGGTTTTCGCCATTACTTCCAGCACGCGATTGGAGGCATTGTAACGTACCTGTAGTCCTGTTTGTGCATTAGGATTAGCGAGTGCTGATGCATTGTCTACCTGTTTTTTCATTTCGGTACCCGTCGCAGCATCACCTTCACCCACCACCTTGGTATTAAAAAAGAAATAAGGTTGGTAAAAAACCGGCTCATAACCACTCAGGATTTTTTCGGCGGTGGCGCTATACAAACGACTTGAGGCGCTGCGGTGTACCACCATCACCAATGATTTGGGGCTTAGATCACTCACCATTTTTTTGTAAGTATCCCATGCTTGCCCCCCACAAAATGGACACCAGGTAGCAGCGAGTTTGGTTACTACCCCCTGCTGTGTTTTGGGTACCACGATGTTTTGGGTTTGAGCATTAAATTTTGCTGCAAATCCCAATAGACAAAATAAGACAATGATCTGTTTCATAATCGGTAGGTTAATTTTTTAATCCCTCAAAAATAGCCTAATTAAATCAAAAATGCACCATGGGGGAAACCTGGAACAATGCAAAACGAGTGGTATGATCCTGGATTTTGAAGCGATCATCGATGCGAAAACCCACCACCCAAATGATCATTCCATTCCCATTTATGAGCAACCAAATGCGGTTTTTGGCAAAACGGTCGATCTTTTCATCGGTGAAATAATCCTGCACTTTCTTAGGTTTTCCGGCCATTCCGAGGGGGTAAAAGTAGTCGCCAGTACGCCAGTGCCGCAGCTCCAAAGGGAATTGTAAAGCATCGGCATCCAGCCAGGCAAGATCGGGTTGATTGGGTAGAATTTGGGGGCTTTCAGCGTGGGATGAAAAAGCTATTTTATGTCCGTCCAGCGACAGGCTCGGCTCGTCTGAGGGCCAAAAGATAACTCTTTCATCCTGGGTTGTTTGAAGTTCAATTATCAAAGTCCCCTGGTGAAGAAGGGCCTGGTGGGTTTTACTAAAAAAAAGCTTGCCTTGCTTTTGCTCGAATATCGCCTCACTAAGATCGGCAACCTGATCTGCTACATAACCAAAGGGCTGCAACCAATGGAACAACAAAGTTTGCAACGCAGGATGATAGATGATTGATTCCAGGCAAACTACGTACCGTTGCCCCCGTGTTTGCCAGATTTCAGCGCGAATCCTGGCAGCTTCCTGTTCAAACCAGGCATTCATTTGCTGCCAATACACCAAATTGCGGTTGATGGTCACTTCCAATGAAGGATTCAATTTTTGCAGCGCGGGTACCACTTCATGGCGGATCCAGTTGCGCGCATAGCCCACCTGAGCATTGCTGGAATCTTCGCGGTGCACCAATTCCGCTTTTTGATAGTAGTCATCAATCGTTGGGCGGGTAGCAAACAACATAGGGCGAATCACATAGCCATTGATAGCGGGAATGCCCAAAATGCCTTTGATTCCGCTGCCTTTGGCAAGATTGTACAAGATGGTCTCGACTGTATCGTTGAGGTGATGGGCCGTGACGATGTAGTCAAATCCATGCTCGACCCTGATTTGTTCCAGCCAAATGTACCGGAAGGTTCGGGCCGCCATTTGGGTAGACAGGTGATGTTCCGTCGCGTAAGCTTTGGTATCCAGGGCGGTACAAAAACACTCGACTTCGCAGCGTCTTGCAAATGCCTTTACAAAGGTCTCGTCCCCATCAGAATCGGCTCCACGCAGCTGAAAATTGACGTGTGCCATGGCAAAGGGTATTCCCGAACAATAAAACAAATCACTCAATACTACAGAATCCTTTCCTCCACTCACTGCAAGTAAGAACCGATAATTGCTGGGCAGATCCCCAACCAGCCTGGTTAAATATTCCTGAAAACCTTTCAACATAACTCCCTTATTGGAATTTCAAATTTCTCCAACGCTACAAATTTCGTTAGAGGATTTGACTTTTGGGAAAAAAATCCAATTTACCCTAAACTACAGGTTGGTGCTTTTGTTATGATAGCGGATTTTTTGTCCTCCTCAACCTTTTTGACCATGAAGAGAAGAGCAATCATGTGGTTTCGTCTGGATTTGCGTTTGCATGATAACGAAGCACTGCAAGATGCAATGCGCAATGCCTACGAAGTCATTCCAGTATTTGTATTCGATGACCGGGTGTTCAAAGGAAAAACCTCTTTTGGTTTTCCCAAAACAGGAAAGTACCGTACCCAATTCATACTTGAAAGTGTTGCCGATTTGCGTCATTCGTTGCGCAAACTCAACAGCGACTTGATCATTCGGGTGGGCAACGCCGAAGAAGTGCTGTTTGACCTGGCCAAAGCCACCAAAACCAGCTGGATCTTTTGCAACCGGGAACGCACCCAGGAAGAAGTGCGCATCCAGGATACCCTGGAGCAAAAATTGTGGAGCATCGGCCAAGAGATGCGCTACAATCGCGGCAAAATGCTGTATTATACCGCTGATTTGCCGTTCCCGATTCAACACACACCGGATGTATTTACCCAGTTTCGCAAGGAAGTAGAACGCATCGTTCCGGTTCGGGAGCCACTGTCGCGTCCCAATCAAACCTTTAATCCACTTTCCATCGACCTCGAGCCAGGAGAAATCCCCACCTTGGAAGATTTCGGACACCAACATTTTGAGCCTGATCCCCGAGCAGTATTGAATTTTAAAGGCGGAGAAACCGAAGGCCTCAAGCGCTTGCGGTATTACCTCTGGGAAACCAATTTCATCAAGGACTATAAAGAAAGTCGCAATGGAATGCTTGGCGAAAATTACTCCTCCAAGTTCAGTCCTTGGCTGTCGCAAGGGTGTATTTCGCCAAAAATGGTTTACCACGAATTGAAAAAATACGAGCAGGAACGCGGTGCCAACGAATCGACCTACTGGTTGTTTTTTGAATTGCTCTGGCGTGATTTTTTTCGCTTCATGGGTAAAAAATACGGCAATAAAATTTTTCAGAAAGGAGGCACCCGTGGTCAGGTCGATCCAAAATGGGTTGAAGATACAGCACTATTGGAGCGTTGGACAGAAGGAAAAACCGGCATCCCCTTCATCGATGCCAATATGCTGGAATTGAAAAACACCGGCTTCATGTCGAACCGCGGACGGCAAAATGTAGCCAGTTATTTGTCCAAAGACCTGAATCTCAACTGGCAAATGGGCGCTGAATACTTCGAATCCATGCTGATTGACTACGATGTTTGCAGCAATTGGGGTAACTGGAATTACATCGCCGGGGTTGGATCTGACCCTCGGGAAGACCGCTATTTCAACATCGAAACCCAGGCCAAACGCTATGATCCAGAAGGCGCTTTCATCAAGCACTGGTTATCTGAATTGGCAACACCAGTTGTTTAAGCATGACGCAAAAAACTAAATCCAGATTTTCTGCGTTGTTAAATTTCTTCTTTGGTGATCCATTTTGGAACGGGAACAGGTTCGTATGCGCGCATTTTTGCCAAAACATCTATCGGTTGATTGGCATCCAAAATGATACCACGGTTTTCGGATTTGAGAAATCCATCCGTTACCAGTCGATCCAAAAACTGCAGGAGTCCATCGTAGAAGCCGTTGGCATTGAGGATGCACAAAGGCTTTCCGTGTAGCCCCAATTGGGCCCAGGTGCAGAGTTCAAACAATTCATCCAAGGTACCAAAGCCCCCCGGCATGGCAATTGCAGCATCCGAGATTTCAAACATCTTCATTTTGCGCTCATGCATGGTCTCAGAATAATGCATCTCGGTTACTCCGGTATGCTCCACTTCTTTTTGGGCCAAAAAGTGGGGAATTACGCCGATCACTTTGCCTCCTTTTTCGAGTACTGCATCGGCAATTACGCCCATCAAGCCTACTTTACCGCCACCATAAACCAAAGCGATGCCTTCTTCAGCCAACAAATGCCCCATTTGACGGGCTACTTGAGTATATATAGGGTCTGTACCTGTATTTGCTCCACAAAAAACCGTGATTGCTTGCATGGTAAAGTGAAATTTTGGTTTGAAAGAAATCAAAATTAGCGCTAATTTCGTAGCATGTCAAAGTACGATGAAAAAACATTGAAGGAAGCCTTACTGGAATTGGTAAACCAATACCGCCTAAAGCAAGGCATCAGTGAAGCGCAGATCAAAGCAGCCTGGAGCAGCTTGATGGGGCCTAGCATTGCCAAACACACCACCCAAGTGCGGGTGATCCGCCGCAAGCTTTATCTCCTCATTGATTCTCCCTCCCTGTGTCAGGAACTTTTTTACGGCCGTGAAAAAATCCGCAAAATGCTCAATGAAGAGCTTGGAGAAGAATACCTCGAAGAAGTAATCATCAAATAATTTGGTGATGGACTGATGTTCTGGACAGGCCATCACCAAATTAACCTAGTCATTCACAATGACTTGCTCTTTGACCCAGCTACCGGGTTCCAATACAAAGTAAGATTCTGAAGACACGCCAATCTTTTTCAGCAACAAGTATCCTTTGAGCAATAGCTGCTCGCGGATAGGCATTACCGGTGAAATCAGGAATGCGGTATCGAGCAGAACAAAGCGGAAATCTGGGCCAACTTCGTGCGCTTGCAAGGTAGGATAATGGTTTTTTAGTTCAATTTTGCCCTGAGCAGCCAATTCATTCACCGCCCTTGGGAAGAATTCACTTACATCCGGGTGAATTTTGTAGCCCAAGTGGAAATCAAGACGGTACATCAACCCAGCTTCAATTTCCGTAAACTTGTAGTAGTTGGTATATGGTTCATCTTCTTCCGAAAAGTGAAGCAACCAATACACATCGGCACGTTTGGGCTGACTGACATAGATGGATTGTGGAATGGCTTCCTCGATCAGGTCTTTTTTACGTGTAGAAGTCAAAAATACCAGGTGAGACGCATAAAGCGGGATGGTTGCATCCCGACTAACCGCCCGGATCGTAAGCAAAGCTTTGGCCAACATGATCACATTGCGCTTTTGCTTGGTAAGCAACTTGGCATTGTACACCGTAAACATGACCAAGAAGAACAATCCCCCCAAAATCAAGGCAAAGCCGGCGCCATGGGCTATTTTTTGAGCATTGGCCACAAAGAAGGTTCCTTCAATCAAAATGAACAAAAAGATCAGAATGTATATGGCTGCCGTAGGCATGGCCTTGCGGCTTTTGAGGTAAAAGAACAATAAGATGGTAGTACTCAACATGGCAATGGTGATGGCAATGCCATACGCAGCTTCCATTCTGGATGAACTCTTGAAATACAATACCACAGCCAAACACCCTGCAAAAAGCAACCAGTTGACAAATGGAATGTACATCTGCGAACGGTGGCGCGATGGGTGGTATACCACAATTCGAAACCAGGTTTTGATGCGAATGGCCTCGTGAATCAGGGAGAATGATCCGGTAATCAAAGCCTGACTGGCAATAATTGCCGCAATGGTTGAAATAGCCGAGCCAAAAGGCGCAAACCAATCGGGCATCAAACCGCCAAAGGGATTGGAGGGCAGCTTGTGGCCAATATGCCCCATCATCCAGGCACCTTGCCCAAGATAATTGAGCATCAGGGCTGTCTTGACGAAAATCCAGGAAATTTGTACGTTTCGCTTACCTACATGACCCAAGTCAGAGTACAAGGCTTCTGCACCCGTCACGCAAAGAAAAACCGCACCAACAACCCACCAGGCATTGTGGTGATGTTGAAAGAGTTTTACCGCATAATAAGGATTAAAAGCAAAAAATATCTCTGGATGCCCCACTATGGAACCTACCCCAAGTACAATCAGCATAGTGAACCAAACCAGCATTAAAGGCCCGAAAAATTTGCCAATCGTATCGGTACCAAATTGCTGAAACATAAAGATTGCCACCAAAATCGTGATCACTCCTGGCACAATCGGAAGCCCAGGCACTGCTTTTTCCGCAATTTCCAGGGCAGACGTTAACGAAATAGCAGGAGTAATCATCCCATCGGCAATCAACGCTGCGCACCCAATCATGGCTACATAAATCGTCCATTTGGGGGCACGCCTTCTGACCAATGAGTACAAAGCAAAAATCCCACCTTCCCCATTGTTGTCGGCATTCAAAGTAATAAAGATGTATTTGAAAGTGGCTTGGAGGGTAAGTGTCCAAAAAATCAAGGACAAGCCGCCGTAAATGAGTTCTTTGGTGAGAATATCCGTCCCGGCGATGGCATTGAAAACATAAAGAGGAGAAGTCCCAATATCACCGTAAACAATTCCTAGGGTTACAATGAGGCTGCCAAAAATAACCTTGTGCTGTTGTTCTTTCACTGTTTGTTCAACTTGGTTGAATAAATATTTTTTGAGAGCAGCAAAGGTAACCCAATTGATATATTCTCATTAATAATCAACGCCAAAATCTTGGAGAAGTCCCTTCTTCTCCAAGATTTTTTCAAACTAAAAACCTAGTTATTAAATCTTATCGTATTTTTCAATGCTGGTATTTTTTGCAAATGGACGTATAATCAAGCGCAAAGCTCGGTCGTAAGTCAAATAATTGTATACCCAGCCCATCAAGGTAGCCACCTTATTGCGGAAACCAACCAAATACATGATGTGTACAAACATCCACATCAACCAGGCAATCAGGCCATGAAAAGTTTGACCTAAAAAGTTGACCACTGCTCGATTTCGGCCAATGGTTGCCATGGTTCCTTTGTCAAAATACTTGAAGGGTTTCCATGCCTGACCTTTGCGGGTACGAATAAGATTCAAGCCCAATTGTTGGCCTTGCTGAATGGCTACGGGGGCCATCATGGGGTAACCCCGGGGCGTTTCAGGGGTAATCATCGCTGCAGCATCTCCCAATACATACAATCCATCGTATCCATTGACACGGTTATAGGCATCTACCTGAATGCGATTGCCGCCTACAATTTTTTCACTGGCAATGCCTTCTGGAAATTGCCCTTTTACTCCAGCAGCCCAAATCAGGGTTTCAGTTGGCAATTTAAAGCCGTCTTCCGTGATTAAAACTGCACCATCGTAAAATGAAACTTTGGCATTCAGCTGCACTTCTACCCCCATATCCTGTAAGTCTTTCAAGGCCCTTGAACTGGCCTTTTCACTCATTCCACCCAACAGTTTTGGCGCAGCTTCCAATAAAACGATGCGCATTCTGTTCATATCCAGGTCTGGATAATCCTTTGGAAAAACGAATTTCTTCATTTCTCCCAGTGCACCAGCCAACTCTACTCCCGTAGGGCCACCACCCACAATGGCAATATTGATCAATGAATTCTGGGTTTGGTGGTTGTCAGAAATTGTCGCTTTTTCAAAATTTTGAAGAATATAGCTGCGCAAATTCAGGGCTTCTGGTACTGATTTAAGCCCCATCATGTGCTCTTCCTGATCTGCAAAATTAAAGAAGTTGGTTTGGCTACCCGTTGCGACCACTAGGTGATCATAGCTGATGGTACCAATGGAGGTTTCAACTTGTTTTTCTTCAGGATTGATGCGCAGTACATCAGTCATGCGAAATGAAAATTTTGGATTGCCCTGAAAAATTTTGCGCAGGGGATATGCTATGCTATCGGGCTCGAGACCACCAGTAGCGACTTGATAAAGTAAGGGTTGAAAGGTGTAGTAGTTGTTGCGATCCAACATCACTACTTGAATGGGTTGCTTGCGCAGTTTTTTTGCCAAAGCCAATCCGGCGAAGCCGCCACCAATAATCACCACTCTGGAGTGATCGGGCAAAATGGGAAGGTTAGCATCCATAATAGGTCTAATTTATCTAAGTTTAGGTTTAAAACTAAGCAAAGTTAAGTCGAAACAACTTATAAGTCAATCAAAACTTTCAATATTTTCAATTTAAATTGAAAATAAATACTTTCCACTGAATCAAGGAGTTATGTCGATATACAAATTTGAAATTAGAAAAAAAACCGCATAAAATTGGACTTACACTCCTTATGTACAAATAACAGACTGTACCAGGTAAAATCAGCCTTCGATTTGTTTTTATTTTATGCTTTCTCAAACCAAAATGGATTTAGGTTTGTTAAATTGCCGATAATTGTTTTTCTCATCCAAATTGGCATAACTTACCATATAAAACCACAATTGGAGGAACACTGTTACTTCGATTGGTAAGCGCGTCAAAATGCACGAAAAAAAACCACAATCCGATATGGTTACTACTGAGAATACTCTCGATCTGATCTTGAGTCAGAAAGCTCAAATCATGGGAGACAACCATAGCAGTTCAGGGATAGAAACTCCTTTGCGACCTGATGCTTTCGAGATGAATGATAAAGAGAAGATGGAAATTATTGCGCATCATTTTGCAGCGATCATGGATACCTTGGGAATGGATCTTACAGATGATAGTTTGCAAGACACGCCCAAGCGAGTGGCTAAAATGTTTGTGCAGGAAATTTTCCAGGGTTTGAATCCGGCCAACAAACCAGAAATATCCGCTTTTGAAAACAGTTACGATTACAACCGGATGCTGGTTGAAAAAAACATTACGGTCAAAACGTTTTGTGAGCATCACTTTTTACCGATTACGGGCAAAGCCCATGTGGGTTACGTGTCCAGTGGCAAGGTAATTGGCCTTTCCAAACTCAACCGCATCGTGGATTATTATGCCCGTCGGCCCCAGGTGCAGGAACGCATGACCAAGCAAATTTTGCTGGCATTGCAAGAAGCACTCGGTACAACAGACGTCATTATTGTGGTAGATGCAAAGCACATGTGCGTGAGTCACCGGGGTATTCAACACGACGAAAGCTCTACGCTGACCCTGGAATACAGTGGCTGTTTCGAAAATGCAGAGACGAGAAGAGAATTTCTGGATCACCTCAAGTAATCTTTTTCCGCTGGCTTCGTATTTTCCATTTGCTCCAATTCCTTTTTGTTTAATTTTGCCCGCATGATTGTAGCAAAACAAATTCAAAAATCATACGGGAAGCTGACTGTGCTGAAAGGTGTTGATCTGCAGGTAGCGCAAGCAGAAGTCGTATCCATTGTTGGTAAATCTGGTGCTGGAAAAAGCACCTTGTTGCACATTTTAGGAACTTTGGACGCTGCCGATAGTGGCCAGATTCACATTGCAGGAGAAGAAATATCCAGGCTGAATCAAAAGAAATTGGCCGATTTCCGCAGCAAGAACCTGGGCTTTATTTTCCAGTTCCACCACCTGTTACCTGAATTTACGGCCTTGGAAAATGTGTGTATTCCTGCCTACATCAATGGTACCAGCGATGGCGTAGCCAAAAAAAGAGCCAGTGAATTGCTGGATTACCTGGGATTGGCGGCGCGCACCACCCACAAACCAGCACAACTTTCGGGCGGAGAACAACAACGGGTGGCCGTAGCCCGTGCACTGATGAATCAGCCGGCAGTTATTTTTGCCGACGAACCTTCTGGGAACCTCGATTCTGCATCTTCTCAGGATTTGCACCAACTGATTTTTAATCTGAGGAAAGATTTTCAACAAACTTTCATCATCGTTACCCACAACGAAGAGTTGGCTGCTATGAGTGACCGCAGGCTGGAAATGAAGGATGGATTATTGCTGAGTTGAGTTCGGTTTATTGTATTATTTGACTTGATGTAACCATATGTTATGGACCAGGAATCAAGAGAGCTCTACACCGTACGAATGTTGGGGCTAAAACTACCAACTGATCCTCGTTGGGTCAATCTTGCGGAAATGGATTTGGCAGAAATCCTGACCGACCACGCTTATTGCGAGCAAAAAGCAGCTACTTCCTGTATTTCCTTGATCCAGGGATTTCATGACAAAGAAGATCTGGTACGAGAAGTAGCGCCAATCGTAACCGAGGAATGGGGCCATTTCCGAATGGTACTCAGCGAACTGGACAAACGAGGGCTCAAACTAGGTCGCCAGCGCAAAGACGAGTATGTCAACGGATTATTGGCTTTCCAAAAAAACAGCAGCGGCACCAGAGAAGAGCGCCTGCTGGAAAAACTCTTGACTTGTGCCCTGATCGAAGCCCGCAGTTGTGAGCGTTTTCGCCTGCTTTCTCTGCACATTTCGGATGAAAGCCTGCGGGAATTCTATTACAAATTCATGGTTTCAGAAGCAGGTCACTACCGTTTATTCATCGATTTGGCAAAACGCTACAACGACGAAGAAAAAGTAAAGCAACGTTGGCAAGAATACCTGCGTAAAGAAGCCGAAATTTTAGAAAACCTGGATTTGCGGGGTGACCGAATGCATTAAGTTTGAAGCAAAAAATTACTTTTCGATTTTTTGAGCAGTAATTTTCCCTGAGCTACTAATGCACTTTTTTCAACTTCATCAATCGCTCTTTGCCCGCGTCATTCATCTTGAGGTTCAAGGAATCTGGGCTCAACTGCAATATTTCAACTATTTTTTCAGTAGAAGCCCGATTGAGGGTATCCATCGTAAACAATTGCTTGTTGATGATGTAATAAGTCCCCGATTCCTGGTAATTGAGGGTGCTTCTGAAAGTATAGCCTTCGTCTTTATTGAAGGTAAATTTGACGATCTTCGGATCAATTTCTAAGGAATCACCTTCCTGGGTGATCGAAATGGCTTGCCACTCACCGATCAAGTCGTTTTGCCGATACGGCGCACAGCTCAAGCCCACGAAAATCAAAAAAGCCACAATTACAAACTTTGTCTGCATCACGAATTCTGTTGTTTGAAATGGTTTTTCAGGTTATTCATTCTTTCATTTGAATTTCTCCCCAAAGCCAGAAAACACAAAAGTACAGCCCCTTGTGTTTATTCGAACCAGAATTAACATGATTTTAAGTAAAAAGCCGAATAAATTCTTCAATTTGGAATTTTTTTGGAACGCAAATGGTTAATTCAATCTATTTTTGTTCCATCAATGCGCAAAGGGATATGGTAAAAATTGAGCATATTGAATTAGGTGAGTTTCCATTGCTGCTGGCACCAATGGAAGATGTGAGTGATCCTCCCTTCCGGGCTTTGTGCAAAAAGCAAGGTGCGGATATGATGTATACCGAGTTCATTTCGGTAGAGGGCTTGATTCGCGATGCCACCAAGAGTTTGCAAAAACTGGACATCTACGACTACGAACGCCCGATTGGGGTACAGATATTCGGAGCGGAACTAGATTCGATGATGAGGGCTGCCGAAATTGTAGAAGCCGCCCAACCGGAAGTACTGGACATCAACTACGGTTGTCCGGTTCAGAAAGTGGTGTGCAAAATGGCCGGAGCAGGCATTCTGCGGGATGTCAAAAAGATGGTGGAGTTGACCGAAGCGGTGGTCAAATCAACTTCCTTGCCGGTAACGGTAAAAACCCGTTTAGGCTGGGATTCCAACATGATTTTCATCGAAGAAGTAGCCGAACGCCTACAGGATATTGGCATCAAGGCGCTTTCCATTCACGCCCGGACTCGGATGCAAATGTACAAGGGGGAAGCTGATTGGAGTTGGATCGCCAAGGTGAAAAACAATCCCCGCATCCACATTCCAATTTTTGGCAACGGGGACGTCGATACGCCCCAGAAAGCCAAAGAATACCGCGACCGCTATGGCGTAGATGGCATCATGATCGGTCGGGCAAGCATTGGCTACCCCTGGATCTTTCGGGAAATCAAGCATTACTTCGCTACCGGAGAATTGCTTCCCCCGCCAGATATTCATGAGCGGGTGGATGCAGTGCGTCAGCATTTGCAGCACTCCATCGATTGGAAGGGACCAAAATTAGGTGTCGTAGAAATGCGCCGGCATTACACCAACTACTTCCGTGGTTTTCCGGGAATCAAGGAATTCCGTGGCAAGTTGGTCACTGAAGAGACACAATCAGTTCTTTTTGAAATACTCGATTGCATGGAAGAGCAATACAGCGCTGTCGAGGCCATTGAGATGGTTTAATTTTTCCTGCTGATGCAGTAAAAAACAAACCAACTCAAATCGGCATAATAACATGATTTAGTGGTTTTTAAGATTCAAGATACCGAACGCAAGATCCTGGAAATTGTCAGCCAGGCCGCTACAAAAATGCAGGTTCCTGCTTATGTAGTGGGCGGTTATGTCCGGGATCGGCTATTGGCCAGAGCATCCAAAGACATCGACATCGTATGTGTGGGCAGCGGCATTGATCTGGCGCAACAAGTGGCAGGAGAATTGCATCCTGTACCGCGCATTACCATATTCCAGCGTTTTGGCACCGCCATGATCAAACACCGCGACATTGAATTGGAATTCGTTGGTGCCCGCAAAGAATCGTATCGCCATGATTCCCGCAAACCCGCAGTAGAAAATGGCAGTCTGGAAGACGATCAAAATCGGCGCGATTTTACCATCAATGCATTGGCCGTCAGCCTCAATGGGCCAGATTTTGGCACCATCATCGATCCTTTTGATGGCCTGGGTGATTTGGAACGCAAAATCATCCGTACCCCTCTTGATCCAGGTAAAACTTTCTCTGACGATCCTTTGCGCATGATGCGTGCCATTCGATTTGCCACACAACTCGATTTTGAAATCGAACCCGAGACTTTTGCAGCCATTGGCACTTACAAGGAGCGCATCAAAATCATCTCTGCCGAAAGAATCGCTACCGAATTGAATAAAATCATCCAAACCTCCAAGCCTTCGGTGGGATTCAAATTGTTGTTTGATTCGGGATTGTTGCACATCATTTTCCCGGAGATGACGGCATTGCACGGGGTAGAAATCCGCAATGGTCGAGCCCATAAGGACAATTTTTACCACACCCTGCAAGTACTCGACAATCTTTGCAAAAAATCTGATAACCTGTGGCTGCGTTGGTCGGCCATTTTACACGATATTGCCAAACCCCCAACCAAGCGTTTTCAACCAGAACAAGGCTGGACATTTCATGGGCACGAAGTGCTGGGTGCCAACATGGTACCTGCCATTTTCCGGCGTTTTCGCTTGCCGATGGATCACAAAATGAAGTTCGTGCAGAAAATGGTACGCCTGCATCTGCGCCCCATCAGCTTGACCAAAGAAGAAATAACCGACTCAGCCATGCGTCGTCTGTTGGTAGATGCAGGAGACGAGCAGGAAGACCTGATGATGCTCTGTGAAGCAGACATTACTTCCAAAAATCCGGAAAAAGTAAAACGTTACCTCGAAAACTACGAATTGGTCCGCCAGCGGCTGCAGGAAGTAGAGGAACGCGACCATTTGCGCAACTGGCAGCCGCCCATCACCGGAGAGGTCATCATGGAAGCTTTTGGCATTGGCCCATCCAAAGAAGTAGGCGAAATCAAAAATTTTGTGCGTGAAGCCATTCTGGATGGGGTAATCCCGAATCAGTATGAGGCTGCGTATGCCTTGATGATGGAAAAGGCGAATGAGATGGGCTTAAGGAAGGACTAGCATTTAAAACCTAAGTCATATGCGTTATTTATTGCTGTTTTTGTCGCTTTCCACCTGGTTTGCGTCCTGCTCATCCAATGCAGATTCATCAACGGTCATGGTTAATGCTGACTTCAAACCCATTGAAGCCGACCTGGAGGATTTGCTAAAAGCAGGAAAATTCCCTCAGGATACCCAGATTGCCATCTCCTACGATCCTTTTTTCAAACAAGCAAAGCGCTTCAAAGCCTATTCTTTGGCCGCAATCCTGAAGCCCTTGGTCAAAAACATTAAGGACACCAGCAACTTGCGCATCACCTTTACCTGCACGGATGGTTATGCTCCGAATATGAGCCTGAGCAAAGTACTCAACAATGAAGGGTACATAGCAGTACAAGACCTGGATCAGGCCGCTACCGGAAAAGATTGGGCAGATTCCCTGGCTACCAAATTCAGGCCATTTTACCTGGTTTGGCAAGGGATCGGCAAAACAGACGAGACTTTCGCCTGGCCTTTTGGACTTGCCGAAATCCGCATAGCCTCCTTTATCGAAGATTTTGCCGATGCCTACCCCATGCACAATAAGGCTGCGCAAAAGGGTTTTAATTTATTCCAACTCCATTGCATGAAATGCCATTCCATCAATAAAGTGGGTGGCGTGATGGGACCTGAATTCAATTACCCCAAAAGCATCACCGAATATTGGCAAAAAGAAGACATCTGGAATTTTCTGCGCAATCCACAATCCTATCGCTACAGCGCCAAAATGCCCGCTATTGGAAATCTTACCAGCGAAGAATTTGAGGAAATATATGGGTACTTAAAAGCCATGAAGGGCGTAAAACCTGGAATGTAGAGACACGACGCATCGCGCCTCTACACACCATATGTCCTTTAGACTTGCGCTTAGAAATCCGTATTCGATTCCTTGATGTCCAATTCTTTGATCCAGATGTTGCGGTAAAGTACATTGTGCCCTTCCGCCTGTAATTTCAGGCCGCCAGGTACATCGGTGATGCCCTTTCCGCCGTCATTTCCCCCATCAATCCCCGAGTTGAGTCCGCCCCATACTTGCTGGATGTGGTGATTCACGTGTACTTTTTTGCCATTGAAATAAACGGTAACCAGCGCCTTCTCGGTCAGTTTTCCATCCTTAAAACGCGCAGCCCGGAATGTGATGTCGTAAGCATTCCACTTCCCTATCCCGTTGTACGCGAAATAAGGGGATTTGCTTTCATTGATTACCGCTGCCATGCCATGAGAAGTTGAATCCCCATCCAGTACCTGGATTTCATAGCGGTTTTGGAGGTAAACTCCGCTGTTTCCACCCTTTGCAGAAATGTAAAACTCGATATGCAGGCGAAAATCTCTAAATGCTTTTTGGGTTACGATATCAGCAGAACCGTATTTTCCGCCAGCAGCCGTAGGGTCGTTGCTGTTGACTACGGTGCCCGCATCTACTGGATCCTTTTCTATGGCCCATTTGATGGGTAAAGTTGCCGCCAATCTTGGCCCATTCCAATACGTCCAGTTTTTGTCCAGCGACTTGCGGCTGCCGTTGAAATAAACTTTGGCACCTTTGATGGGTTTGAGACCCACCTGGGCATTCAAGGAAGCAATGCCTGCAATGAGGCAAAGGGTGGCCAAAATTAATTTGGCGCAGTTGATGGTTGATTTTGCGATCATGTCTTGCGATTTATGACCCTCAAAATCTGGATTTTTTTTGGGTTCTCGTTTTTTTTATTTCTTTGTTTACATCAAAATAGCAAGAAAAAATCGTCTGAGTAAAAAATCAAATAGACCTTTTACTGGTTTTGAGCAACACGAAAATTTACAAGGGAGGTTTGAGGTCTTTAAAATGACCATTTAGCAAGGCCCTTTGCTGAAGATTCCGCATTTCCTTGACCATTGGTAAAAACTGTTCCAGGTGTTCGAGCAACATCGCTTGCCGTTCTTTTTCGGTAGGCAAAATCAGCAATTCGTATTCCTGCTCGATGGATAGACCGGCATGATGGGCCACATCAAATGAAATAAAATCACTGGGACCTTCGGGCAGGGTTTTGTCAATGTCCAACAAATCAAATAGTTCCATCAAAAACCCAAGGATTTTTTCGTTCAAACCCCAGTCGTATTCCTGGTCGGTTTCAATTCGTCGAATGGTTGCTCCGGCATACAATTTGCCAGGTACAGGATTGATGAATTGCTCCATATGGTACACACCAATACCTTTGGTCTTGATGTCCATTTCCCCACCTTCGTGCCGCTTTTCAACGGTGAGGAGTTGGATTTCCGTCCCATAGGGCATCACACGCTGGTTGAGAAAAGTAGGAATCCCAAAAGTGATGCCCTTTTCTTCGCTTTCTGCAATCAATTGACGATACCTGGGTTCAAAAATATGTAGGTTCAGATTTTCGTTTGGGTATACGACAATCTGCAGCGGAAATTGCGGCAATAAAACAAATTCCATACTGCGGTATTTTTAGATTAACTTACAGGAAAATAAATATGTAACCTTTCATTGTAAAAGCACGTATAGGAGCTTAAATTGAACGAGTTTTCGTGACAATAGTTTCAAAAAACCAATCCTGAAAAACCATTTTAACTGCACACCATGTCTATGTTTAACGCCAGAACTCTGCGCCCACTTGTACTTGGGACAACGACAGTAGTACTTTTCCTCGCCATTTTGAGTACAGGTTGTCGAAAAAACCACGACCTCACTACTCTCTCCGCTGAAAACCCCTTTGTATACGCCTATACTTCCGGGGTAATTTCAAAAAGTGATCCGGTTCGCGTACGCTTTGCACAAAGTATTGCCAATAGCAGCGAAATCGGCAAAGAAGCACCTGCGGTACTCTCTCTTTCGCCCAATGTAAAGGGCAAGCTCACCTGGGAAGACGCCAATACCCTGCGTTTCGACCCCAACCAGGATCTCGCTTCTGGTACAACCTATGATGTTTCCGTAAATGTAAAACAAGTCATTCAGGATGCCAAGGGAGAAAACGCTAATTTTGCATTTCAATTCCACACCCGCGAGCAGCACTACCAAGTAGACCTCGAAGGAATGCGCTCCGCCAGCAATACCGATTACTCCAAGCAGAGCTTGAAAGGTGCGGTTTATACTGCTGATGTAGCTGAAAACAAAGAAGTTGAAGAAATCGTCAATGCCAAACAGGAAGGAGAAAAACTCAATGTACAGTGGCAACACTCCAACGACCAACTCGTACACTATTTTACTGTAAAACCTGTCAACCGGGGCAAACAACCTTCCGAAGTAAAATTGGCCTATGATGGCAGTTCCATTGGGGTAAGTACCAATAAAACTGAAGACTATAAAATTCCGGCAGTAGGCAACTTCAGCGTGATGGACGCAGATCCCGTACAAATCCCAGAACAATACATCCGCATCGTTTTTTCAGATCCGCTCAATAAATCTCAAAACCTGGATGGTCTCATCACCATCGATGATTTTGAGGGGGCGCTCAAATACATCATCGAAGACAACGTGGTACGGGTATATCCCGATCAAAACCTGAACGGCAACTTCCGCGTACGCATTTTAACTGGCATCGAAAATACCAAAGGGAGCACCTTTGCCGAAACAACCGTTTGGGATGTCAATTTTGAAGAAATCAAACCTGGCGTTCGCCTGGTCGGAAAAGGGGTCATTCTACCCAATTCCGAAGGACTGATGTTCCCGTTTGAATCGGTTGGCCTCAAGTCCGTAGACATCGAAGTATTCAAAATTTTCAACAACAACATCCTGCAGTTTTTGCAAGACAATCCCATCGATGGAGAATACGACCTGTACAAAGTAGGCCGCATCGTGTTGCAGCAAAAAGTCAACCTGCAAATGCTGAGTCCCAATGCCAAAGCTGGGCGTTGGTCGCGTTATGCCATCGACTTGAGCAAATTGATCAAAGCCGATGAGCAAGCCATCTATCAGGTACGCATCGGTTTTCGCCCAGAATATTCAGCCATTTCTTGCATGGCCAATCAAAGTGCAGATACCAACCTGAGTGCTGATCCTTTCTCCAGAGCGGGTGAAGACGAAGACGAGCCACTGGAAAGCATTATGGATCATTACTATGGCTACGATGGCTATTTTGAAGAATACGATTACGACAAGCGCAGTGACCCTTGTTCGAAAGAATATTACAACTCCGACCACTTTGTACAACGCAACGTCATTTCTTCCAATTTGGGCCTGATCGCCAAAAAAGGCGGCAACCGCAAGCTGATGGTCATCGTAACCGACTTGCGCAGTACCGACCCCATCTCTGGCGCACAAGTAGAAGTGTTTGACCGGCAGAATCAGCCTATTGGCAAAGGCAGCAGCAATGGCGATGGCATCGCCGATGTGGCTTACAAAGGCAGCCCTTTTGTGGCCATCGTCACCCACAATGGCCAGCGGGGTTACCTGCGCCTGGAAGAAGGGGAATCACTCTCATTGAGCAAATTCGACGTCAATGGTTCGGTCACCCAAAAAGGACTAAAAGGATTCTTGTACGGCGAGCGGGGCGTTTGGCGTCCTGGCGATTCGGTGTTTCTCAATTTCATGATTGAAGACCGCGAAAAACGCTTGCCTGAGAGCTACCCCATCACCATGGAATTGTTCAATGCCCGGGGGCAGTTACAGGAAAAAAGAACCACTTCCAAAACCGTTGGAGGCATTTATCCGCTGTATTTTGCTACGCATCCTGATGCACCTACGGGCAACTGGCGGGTAAAAGTGAAAGCTGGGGGAGCTATTTTTGAAAAAATCCTCAAAATCGAAACAGTCAAACCCAACCGCATTCGGGTGGATTTGAATACCGGAAGTGAAAAAGAATTGCAGGCCGAAGGAGGCAAAATGAATGCCCGCTTATCGGCGGATTGGCTGACTGGCTCACCCGCCAGCGGTTTGAAAGCAGTAGTTGAAGTCCAATTGCGTGAAGCCAATACCAGTTTCCCCAAGTACCCCAGCTACAACTTTGATGATCCGGCCCGCAAACTGACCAAAACCGAACCTCGCGTCATTTTCGACAACGTATTGGATGGCGAAGGCAAAGCCAACATCAGCGCTACGCTCCTGGAAGAAGACCTTGCTCCCGGAATGCTTACCGCATCCTTCCAAACCCGGGTGTTTGAAAAAGGCGGTGATTTCAGTACCGACAACGTTTCCGTCAAATATTCTCCTTATGATACCTATGCCGGGATCGAGATTCCACGCAACAAATACGGTAGCCCACAATTTGAAGTGGGTAAGTCCAACGCCATTCGCTTTGTAGACGTAGATAAAAATGGCAAACCCGTCAGTGGTCGCCGCCTCTCCATTGGTTTGTACAAAGTAGAATGGCGCTGGTGGTGGGATCAGTACCAGGAAAACGAAGCCAATTACAACTCTGGCGAGCATGTTGGCGCCGTTCAAACCGCGGCGGTAAGCACCAATGCCAAAGGCGAAGCTTCCTGGAATTTCAAAACCACCACCTGGGGTCGCTACATGATCCGGGTTTGTGATGCCGAAAGTGGCCACTGCACCGGAGGATTCATCTACATCGGCACCCCTTGGTACGAAGGTGATGACGAAGACGACAGTTTCCGCGAAGCGGCAGCAATGCTGAGTTTCCAATCTGACAAAGAAAAATACAATGTTGGTGAAAACGTCACTTTGACCATTCCCGGTGGAAAAGGTGGTCGGGTACTGGTTTCACTCGAAACAGGCACCAAGATCATTAAGACATTCTGGACAAAATCTGTAGAAGGCGAAAACAAGATCACCTTCAAGACCACCCCAGACATGTCGCCCACCGTATACGCCAACGTGGCACTCATTCAACCACACGGACAGGTGGCCAACGATTTGCCCATTCGCCTCTACGGCATCACGCCAATTCAGGTAGAAGACGCTGAAACCATCCTCACTCCAACCATCACTGCGGCGGCTGAATTCCGGCCAGAAACCACTGTCAGCGTAGAAGTTGGAGAAAAGGCGGGCAAAGGCATGGCTTACTCTTTGGCCATCGTTGACGAAGGTTTACTGGGACTGACCCGCTTCAAAACACCCAATCCACACGATGCATTTTATGCCCGTGAAGCCCTGGGTGTACAAACCTGGGACATTTACGACAAAGTGCTAGGTGCGTTTGCAGGTGAGTTGGAAAGTATCCTCAGTATTGGCGGCGACGGCGCTGTCGATCCAGGTGCTTTAAACAATACTGCCAACCGCTTCAAGCCAATGGTGGTTACGATGGGGCCTTTCCTTTTGGCCAAAGGCCGCAGCAACAAGCACCAAATCAAAATACCCAATTACATCGGTGCGGTACGCATCATGGTGGTAGCTGCTCAAGACAATGCCTACGGCGCTGCCGAAAAGAGTGTCCCCGTACGCAATCCACTGATGGTACGCTCTACCCTGCCCCGGATGATTTCTCCAGGCGATCAGTTTGAACTGCCCGTCAACGTTTTTGTGACCGATGCAAAGATCAACAACGTACAAGTGAAAGTGACGGAAAGTAGCGGTTTGGTAAGCATCGAAGATGGCAACCAAGACATGAGTTTCAGTCGCAACAACACCGACCAGATCACCGGTTTCAAAATCAAGGTGAAAGACAAAGTGGGCATCGCCAAATTCAAAATCGTAGCCACTGGTGGCGGCGCATCCTCTTCAGAAGAAATTGAAATCGACGTGCGCAACCCCAATCCCTTCCAAACCAAGGTATTCACCGAGGTGGTAGAAGTAGGCAAATCTTGGGAACAAGCAGTGGATGTCTTTGGTACGGCAGGCACCCGCAGTACGGTGTTGGAAGTATCCAATGTGCCACCACTCAACCTGGGCGAGCGCCTGGGCTACCTCCTCTCCTACCCTTACGGCTGTATTGAACAAACCACTTCTGCTGCTTTCCCGCAATTGTTTGTGGGCAACATGCTGGAAATGGACGAGAAACGCCAAAAGGAAGTAGACACCAACATCAAAGCCGCCATCGAGCGCATCAAAAACTTCCAGACCAATGAAGGTGGCTTCACTTACTGGCCCGGCAACGGCACTCCCGATCATTGGTCCAGCAGCTACGTTGGTCATTTTCTGGTGGAAGCCAAAAACAAAGGCTACGATGTACCGAATAACCTACTGAAAGACTGGATGAAATTCCAGAAAAAAGTAGCCCGTATGTGGGACTCCAAATTACCCGCCTTTGGATTCTGGAGTATCGAAGGCCACGAATTGAACCAAGCTTACCGCTTGTACACGCTCGCCCTGGCCGGAGACCCTGACATGGCCTCGATGAACCGCTTGCGCGAAAATGCTAAAATCAACCTTAGTGCACGTTGGCGCTTGGCCGCAGCCTATGCCCTGGCTGGCAAACCAGAAGTGGCCAAAGAATTGGTACAAGACAAGCCTACCGAAGTGGCCGATTATACCGAAATGAGCTACACCTACGGTTCGGGTATGCGCGACCGTGCCATGATTCTCGAAACTTTGGTCTTACTCAAGGAAATGAAAAAGGCAGGTGCCCTGGTACAATACCTTTCCAAAGGATTGAGCAGCACCGGTTGGTATTCCACTCAAACCATTTCGTATACCCTGATTGCCATTTCCAAATACCTCGGAGACGACAAGGCAACGCAGGCATTCAGCTTCAGCTACGCGGTAAATGGTGGACAAAGCACCTCTGCCAATTCCAAAAACGCGGTGATGCAAATCAACCTCCCAACGGCAAGCAACAGCAACCTGACCCTGAAGAATACCAGCAAAGCCAAGCTGTTTGTTCGGGTGGTACAACGTGGTCAGCCTACTGCCGGGCAGGAATCTGCACAAGCCAACGACTTGAAAATTGCAGTGACTTACACCGATATGAGCGGCAAATCAATCGATCCGGCCAATTTGGCGCAAGGCACCGATTTCATTGCTGAAGTGCGCATCGTGCACCCGAATTCACGCCCTGTACCTTATCAGGAACTGGCCTTGAACCAAACTTTCCCTTCAGGTTGGGAAATCATCAACAGCCGCATGACCGAGGTGGAAAGCACTTCTCAATCGGCCTTTGATTACCAAGACATTCGCGATGACCGGGTGAATACCTTCTTCGACTTGCCCGAAAGCCAAAACAAAACCTTCCGGGTGCGTTTGAGTGCGGCATATCCTGGGCGGTATTATTTGCCCGCAGTGTCTTGCGCAGCAATGTACGACAACTCGATTAGTGCGAATACTAAGGGGATGTGGGTGCAGGTAGTTGCGAGATAATGAAAAGTGAAAAACAACCAATGTTCGGGCGGAGTACCTGGATATTGGTTGTTTTTTTTTAGGCATTTATTCCAAAAATGAAAAAGTCATAAAATCCGTTTAAATCCGCCCTAATCCGCGTTCATCCGTTCTCCAATTAGACTTGAGGTAAGTTGATTATCAAATGATTGAATAATTCCAGGCATAACGACCAGCGGCAGAGCCGCCAAAACGTCTGTAGTTATAATGCGTTAACCTGAATTAAAGGTGCGGCGCACCGCAACAAGAAGGGGTTACGGTGCGCTGCACCTTTAATCCATAACTTGGTATTGAATACTACAGACGTTTTGGCGGCTCTGCCGCTGGTCATTTAGCTTAACATTATTTAATCCACTGATAATCAATACACTTCAAGTCTATTGTTGTCTCATTCCCCCAACCCCGCGATCCTCGGCAACATCACTTCGATCATTCTTTCCACCACTCCTCCCGGATCATCGGTGAATTTCCCATTGAGTCGATTGCCCAAGATCACATTACAGGAAATGGCCCGATGCCCCAACAGACGCGCCAATCCGAAGATAGCCGAAGTCTCCATCTCGAAATTGGTCAAACGAATGCCATTGTAACTGAGCTGACTCCAGGCATCCAGTGTGGCGATGCTCATCAACACAGGTGTGCGCAAACTGCGGGCTTGCGGCGCATAAAAGCCCGGACAAGTAATTGTGATGCCTTGTTCCATGCCCTCTCCCAATTGTGCGGCCAATTCAGCGCTTCCTTCACAAGCATAAGGCGATATTGGGAATTTTTCCAGTTGGGTTTCCAAATGCTGTACCTCGGCCATCAGCCCCAGTTCGGCAGCATTGGGTTGATAATGGTAAAAATGCAGCAGGTTATCCAAGCCCAATCCATAGCGGGACAAGATCAAGGATCCAGGCTCAATATCGTGTTGCAAAGCCCCCGAAGTACCCAATCGGATGATGTTGAGCTGTCGGAGATTGGTTTTGGGAGTCCGGGTTGTAAAATCGATATTGGCCAATGCATCCAATTCGTTGAGGCAGATGTCGATGTTGTCTGGCCCAATACCGGTAGACAATACCGTGATGCGTTGCTTGCCTACCCACCCGGTGTGGGTCACAAATTCGCGATGCGCCGCCTGAGACTCGATCGAATCAAAATGCTTGGTAATCGCAGCTACTCTTGCTGGGTCTCCCACGGTAATGACTGTATCTGCCAGCTCATCGGGATGCAAATCCAGGTGGTAAATTCGGCCCTTGGAATTGATGATGAGTTCTGTATCCGCTAGTGCTTGCATAAGGTATCGCATTTAATTGTAGGAACGAAAGAAATCAAAAGCAGCAAAAAAGTAGCAAGAATACGTTTACTTTGCAACTCCTCTAACTATTAAGTTTGACGCAAAAAATTACTTCCCGATTTTTGAGAGGGAAGATAATTTTTCTGCGTTACTAAAGCGACAATAAATGAAAACTTTTTCTGCGCCGAGCGTCGATCGCGTTTCCATTACTGAATATTTCAAAGATTTACAAGACGATATCTGTCAGCAATTGGAAACTGCCGATGGAGTTGGCCGCTTTCAGGAGGATGCCTGGGAACGCGCAGGTGGCGGTGGTGGACGGAGCAGGGTCATCGTGGGACAACACATCGAAAAAGGGGGAGTGAATTTTTCTGCCGTGCACGGCGCTATGCCCGAAAAAGTAGCCCAGGCCTTGAAGTTGCAATCAGCCAATTTCTTTGCAACTGGAGTATCCATCGTTTTGCATCCCAGCAATCCTTATACCCCCATCATCCATATGAATGTCCGTTACTTTGAAACCGACGGCGGGCATTGGTGGTTTGGGGGCGGTATTGACCTTACCCCGCATTATATTTTCCCCGAGGATGCTGCATTTTTTCACCAAGCCCTGAAAACAACTTGCGATAAACACCATCCTGATCACTACCCTAAGTTTAAAGCTTGGGCCGATGCGTATTTTTACATCAAACACCGCAGCGAAACCAGGGGAATTGGTGGCATCTTTTTTGATCGACTCGCGGGTGGCGAAGAAAACAGCAAAGCAGAAATCTTTGCTTTTGTGCGTGCGGTAGGCGAAACTTTTTGCCCAACTTACATTCCCTTACTGCACAAACACAAAAACGACCCTTTCAGCGAGCGGGAAAAAAATTGGCAATACCTCCGGCGGGGTCGCTATGTAGAATTCAATCTGGTATGGGACAAAGGCACCAAATTCGGTCTGGATACCGATGGTCGAACCGAATCCATCCTGATGAGTTTGCCCCCCACCGCCAATTGGGTATACAATCACCACCCCGAACCGGGATCTCCGGAAGAACAAACCCTGAATTGGCTGAGCGACAAAGGGAAAGAATGGATATAAATGCAACGAATTACGGTAGATAAGCTTCCGGATGCTTTAAAGGATCGCGTTTTGCTGGATGTGCGCACTCCGGCTGAATACGCCAATGGGCATATCCCTGGCGCCTACAATCTCCCTTTGTTTTCGGATGAAGAACGGGTCGTGGTTGGCACTTTGTACAAGCAACAAAGCCCCGACAAGGCATTCCTCAAAGGATTGGAATACGCTGGAGCCCGCATGCCCGATTATGTGAAACAAGCCCGCTTGCTTGCCCCTAGGGGAAAAGTGGTTGTGCATTGTTGGCGGGGTGGGCAGCGCAGTGGCAGCTTGTCCTGGCTCTTGTCTTTTTCGGGCATGGACGTGATTACATTACAAGGAGGATACAAAGCCTACCGACAGTTCATACACCAGGAATTTGTACAACGCCAGCTCAAAATTCTGGTACTTGGCGGTGCAACGGGCAGCGCCAAAACCAAAACCTTGCACGAATTGGCGGCATTGGGCGAACAAATAATCGACCTCGAAATGCTGGCGCACCACAAAGGTTCTGCTTTTGGCGACCTGGGTGAAACACCTCAGCCTACCGTGGAGCAGTACGAGAACAACCTCTACGAGGTTTTTACCCAAATCGATCCGCTACGCAGGGTTTGGGTCGAAAATGAAAGCCGAGGCATCGGTCGGGTTTTTATGCCTCAAGGATTTTGGGATCAGTTTCGGGTTGCCCCCATGGTAGACCTGATGATCCCTTTTGAAAAACGGGTAGCTTTTTTGGTAGAAGGATATGCCAGTTTTGAAAAATCGGCGCTGATCAATGCATTTAAAGCCATCGAACGCCGTTTGGGTGGCGGCAATCTCAAGTTGGCCCTGGCCGCGTTGGCCGGAGATGACTTTGCTGCCGCCGCTGAAATTGCCTTGCGCTACTACGACAAATCCTATTTGCACGCCGACTCAAAATGCAACTTTCAAACCACCTGGGCGTTTCCTGTAGAAACCGACTCTATCACCGAACGGGCCCATCAATTGATTCAATTTGCCAATGACAAGCAACTATAAACTGACGCAATACAGCCACGGAGCGGGCTGTGGGTGTAAAATTTCACCCAGTGTACTCGATAAAATCCTTAAACAAGCAGGTGAAAAGATTCATTTCCCTGCACTTTTGGTCGGCAATGAAGAGCGCGATGACGCAGCAGTAATGGATCTTGGTGATGGAACCGCCATCATTTCTACTACCGATTTTTTTATGCCCATTGTTGACGATGCCCAGGATTTTGGTCAAATCGCGTCGGTCAATGCCATTAGCGACATTTATGCCATGGGCGGAACGCCTCTCCTCGCCATTGCCATACTAGGTTGGCCAATCAATACCTTGCCCGCGGAAGTTGCCAATCAGGTGGTAGAAGGCAGCCGTAAAGCTTGTCTGGCGGCAGGCATTCCATTGGCAGGAGGCCACAGCATCGACAGCCCAGAGCCCATCTTCGGATTGGCAGTTACGGGTAGAGTCAACACCGCACATCTCAAACGCAATGGAGGTGCTTCCGTGGGCAGTAAATTATTTTTGACCAAACCACTGGGAGTAGGCATCCTGACCACCGCTCAAAAGAAAGGACTCCTCCAGGAGGAACACGCCCTGCTGGCGCGCAATTCTATGTTGAAGCTCAATAATGCAGGTGCTGCCTTTGCAACGCTATCCTATGTGGAAGCCATGACCGATGTAACCGGATTTGGATTGATGGGGCATTTGATCGAAATGTGTGATGCTTCCAATGCCAGTGCAATCGTGGATTTTGAAAAAGTCCCACTTTTAGATTCCGAAGCCATCAATTATTACCTATCTAAAGGTTGTGTGCCAGGTGGCACCAATCGAAACTTCGAAAGTTACGGACATAAAATATCCACCCTGACCGACTTGCAGCGCAGTATTTTGTGCGATCCACAAACCTCAGGAGGCCTACTGGTTGCTGTGTCAGCCAGTCAGGAAAATACCTTTAAAAATTTTGCCGCTCAACTGGGTTTAGGGCTGGAACCAATTGGGGAAGTGATTATGGAGAGGGAAAAACGGGTCGGGGTAAAGTAATAGGGAAGGGAGAGGGTTAAAAAAACAGAGGGTCATCTTGTTTTTTAACCCTCAAATCGTGTCATTTACTTCAAGCTGTACAAATAGCCTTTGCCATCAAAGTTTTGTTTGTCCAATAGGCCAAGTTTGTTGCCCAATTTTACCAATGCCTGATTCAGGCGAACTTTGAGTTGAGCTGGGCCTTCTTGCACATTGTCGCGTTCGGCGATGGTTTTCATGATGGGCATGAAATCATCATTCTTTAAAGGTTTGTTGGCGTCTTTTAATACGCTCAAAATACCTTCTTCCCATTTGTTAAAACCAGGAATGCGCCCGCGCTTTCCATTACCTGCACCAGCTTCTTTTTTAGCTTTTGCCGCTTTAGGTTCTTTAACTTTTTTGGGTTTTTCAACTTTTTTGGGTTTTTCAACTTTAATGTCCTCCAGCGGAATGAGTCTAGGCCGGCCAGGTCCTTTTTTGGGGCCTTTTTCTTCCTTAACTTTGGACTGTTTCGCAATTGATTCGCCATTAACCGAGGCGGTTTCAAGTATAGCTTTTTGTTTTTTTGTTGAGTTTTCAATCTTGCTGCTTTCTTTTTTGTCTCTAGCAGAAGAGGTTTTTCCCAACATGTCTTCCAAAGCATCAATATTCGCTTTGATTGAATGAGCTTGATAATCAAGCTTTCTTAGATCGGATGTATACGCGTCTATCAACGATCTAATGTCTAACACAGATAAATCTAGTTTTGCCATTTCTAAAATTTTGGTAAAGATAATTCTATTCTATAATTAATGCAAGCACAATCTATTTTATTTTCAAATCTTCTATTTTAACATGTCCTCTCTTTAGAGGCTTACTCAGGATTTTTGAACATTCTTTTCAACACATTTATTTAAAACTCATCTAGTCGCTTGATTACAATATACTTACTAATTGGTATTCCCATTTCTCTGCTTCAACCTGCTTTGATGTGAAGCTACCAGCAGCCAAAAGCCGTTGATTTTGGCATAGGTATCGGTATAACGCGAATTGAACACGATGACTCCGTTTTTTTCATGTTTTTCAATCGCATAAATACCACGCAAAATCGCAATTTTTCCATTATTGTAAATATTTACTTGAATTGATTTTGTATAATGCTTTTCAGCCGAGCCTTTAAGATGATTTGTTTGCAAACTTTTAAAAATTTCTCCAACGTTTTTCAATTCTCCATAAACAGTGGTGAGCACGAAATCAGGGGTAACCATTTCTTTCAAGCGATTTGAATCCAAAGTATTGATGGCGTTGTTTCTATTCTTTTCCAATTGAAGCAGTTCAGCAGCAATGTTTTTATTTTTTCTGCTTTGGGCTGGAGCGTTGGACTGGTCTTCAGATTTGCATGAAAAAAAATACAATGCAAGCAAAACCATGATTGTGCTGATTTTTTTCATGCCAGTTAATTTTGAATAGGATTTAAACGGTGTAATAAATAGTGATAGCGTTAATACTTTTCAGAAAAATTTTGACCATTGCGCCATACCGGAATCTCATTGTTTTTTCCCCAATACTCAATAATCTCGATTATCTTTGACTCTCCAGCAAAGGTGAAGAAGGACGTAATGAAGTAGCTTTCAGGGGTTTGATCAGAGTAGGCCTTCACCACAGTTACAATAATTCCTTCTTTCATCTCCGATAACATGTCGATTTCTTCAATGCGCCAAGGCTGTGGATTGGCTTCATGCATGTGAATAAACGCATCTCTGGACCGGAATACTTCTCGCGTATTGGGTTCCCACACAATAGCGTGTTCGTGCATTAAGGAAGACGCTGCCTTGAAGTTGGCCTGATCAAAATGATCCCAAAATTTTCGAACAATTTCCAATTTACTCAACATAACAATAAGGATTTGTTAGTCTTTGGTGAAAAAATTAAACCGAAGCATCTATCTTCATGCTTGCCAATTGGGCACAAAATTAATCCTATTTACTTATGAAACATTGCTTGGCTTGGCTTTTTGTTGCTAACCAGTAAATTTCAATTCCTTTGCTGCATTTTCAGCTCGCATTTGCCAAATCATGCCTATATTTCCTGACCTTAAAAGATCAAGCATGAATCAAAAGAAAAACACGATCAGCCATTCTCGCCGGAATTTTATCAAAAATTCAGCTTTGGCCTTAGGCGCATTCGCCATCGTGCCTCGCCACGTATTGGGAGGAAAAGGATTTTTAGCGCCTAGCGATACCCTCACCAAGGGGATTATCGGTGTAGGTGGAATGGGCCGCGGCCACTTTGGCTACGAAGGCACCAAATTGTTAGCCGTTTGCGATGTGGACAAAAACCACCTCAAGCAAGCCATTGATTTGTCTGGAGGACAAGCCCGCGGGTATTCCGATTTTCGCGAATTATTGGCACAACCCGACATTGATATTGTACACATCGCTACCCCTCCGCACTGGCATGGGATCATGTCGGTGATGGCTGCCCAGGCAGGCAAAGACGTGTGGTGCGAAAAACCCATGACCCGCACGATTGGGGAAGGCAAGCGGGTAATCGAAGCCATGGAACAGTACGGACGGATGTTTCGCCTGAACACCTGGTTCCGTTTTACCGATAATTTTTACGGCATGAACACCACCGTAAAACCACTTAAAAAAGTAGTGGAAAGTGGCATTCTGGGCTGGCCACTTACCGTGACCATCAGCGGCTTTACTGGCTTCAACTGGAAATTTTATTGGGTGGGAAAAACCAACCTCGAACCCACTCCAGTACCTGCCGAACTGGATTACGATATGTGGCTCGGGCCAGCTCCCTATAAGCCTTACCATCCGCACCGCGTACATGGTACTTTCCGGGGCTACTGGGATTACGATGGCGGCGGATTGGGTGATATGGGGCAGCACTACATCGACCCCGTTCAGTACATCCTTGGCAAAGACAACACCAGTCCTGTACGCGTGGACATCGACTGCCCACAGCAGCACGACGATGCAGTAGGTACCTGGCGCAGAATTGAATTTACCTATGCAGATGGCTGTAAAATCATTCTGGATGGGGAAAACAAAGACACCAACGCCGCTTACATCGAAGGACCCAATGGCAAGATTTTCCGTGGGTTCAAATCGACCATCCCCAATATTCTGCAAGCCATTGATACCTTCCCTGATCCTGCACCACAGGTAACCAGTTTCAGCGAATCCGTCGTATCGCGCCAAAAATTCGGGCTTAACGAACTCAATGGCCACCGCTCTTGTACAGTAGTCAACATGGGAAAAATTGCCCTCCAACTCGGCCGTTCCCTCAATTTTGACCCGGTCAAACAAGAGTTCATCAACGATGAAGCCGCCAACCGCTTGATCAATCAGCCCATGCGCGGTCCCTGGAAAATTTAGTCACCAACCAAAAATCAATCATGCACGCACATATATCCTCGCTTTCCGCAACCCACGACTTCAGTCGTGGGCAGGCACACCACAGCCCCACCCCACGACTTCAGTCGTGGGCAAATCCAATAAAATCGTCAGATTTTATCAACAAGATAAAATTGCCAAATTTTATCAGCACCATAATCACCCTCATCCTTGTCTTCAGCAACCTCCACCCCCTCTCTGCCCAGGATCAGCGCAGCACCAAGACCAAAATTGCCGACATCCTGGCCACTCTGCCTAGTACCTCCAACCCCGAAGCCGAACGCAGTTTTGCGGAGCTAATCCGTACTGGTCAAGAAGGCATCAACCTCATCACCGAGCAGGTACAAGCCAGTGGCCAGGCCAGCGGTGTTGCCCCTCGCTATGCAGTCTCTTTGCTCACGCACTACGCCAAAAAAGCAGAAGACAAAGGCTTGATCGAAAAAGCCTTTCTGCAAGCCCTGTCCGAAGCCAAGACCACTGAGACCAAAGCCTATTTCATCAGCAATATCCGGCTGGTTGGCAGCAATACCAGCGTTGCCCCTTTGACCACTTATGTTACCAACGCGGATTTATTTGCGCCGGCCATTGGAGCCTTGGTTACCATTGGTACTCCAGATGCCAAACAAGTATTGACTGCAGCATTGCCAACTGCACCCGCAAATGTCCAAAATCGGTTGATAGAAGCATTGGGTGAACTCAAGTACAAGCCTGCCATTCCGTCCATTCTGCCTTTTGCCTCCAACAAAAATATTGGACTGCAAAAGCAAGCCCTCTGGACGCTGGCCTTAATGGGTGAAAACAGCGTAAGCAACACCCTACTGGAGAAAGCCAAAGCAGTAGGATTCAAAAATGACCCCACCGAAGCAAGCAACGCCCTGGTAGAATATTTGCATCAAATCCGGCAAAAAGGCAACACCGTGCTGGTAGGTACTTTGAGCAAAGCTATTTTGGCAGGCACGCTGGCAGCCGATCAACAGCATTTCCGTCTAGCTGCGCTCAAAAGTCTGGCCTGGTCCAATGTTGCAGCTACCGCAAAGCTGTTGATTGCGGAGCAAACTCGCTTTGACGACGGCTACCGGCTTGAAATCCTCAAAATTGCCAGTTTGAGCCTGCAGAATCCTGCCGTAAAAATGCAATGGGAAGCGGCCTATAAAAAGGCCAAAGGCGCTGCACAAGCGGATATTCTGGCCATGTTGGCCAAGGCCCAAACGGAGGATTCTTACCTGGAAGCGCAATTGGTGCCTGCCTTGAATTCAAGTAATGCAGCCGTGCGAATGGTAGCAGCCGATGCCATCGCCCGCAGCAAAAACAAAAAATTTGCACCAGCCATCCTGGGGTACTTGACCAAAACTACTGAAGAAAAGGAGATCAAAGCAGCACAATTGGCCTTGCTGCAGTTGGTTGACAAAGACAACACGAACCTTTTGGCTGCAAAATTGGGTACTGCGGCAAGTGCTGCCAAGATTGCATTGATCCAGGTATTGTCCGACCGCCGGGCAGTCAATCAGTTTGACGATGTGGCCGCGTTATGCAAGTCCACCGATGCGCAAGTGCAAAACGCAGCTTTTCAAGCCTTGTCCAACCTGTCTTCTGGGAAAAAAATTCCAGACCTGTTGAACATGCTTTTTGCAACCGAAAAAGAACCGGAAATCAAATCCATTCAAAGTGCCATCGTTTCAGCCCTGGATGCCAATGCTACGAGCTTGATTGCGGACGCGTATCAGCGCGACAAGACCAAGGTCATTCCCATTTTGGCCTTTATGGAAGACAAAAGTGCTCTTGAAAAAACCAAGGCAAGTTTTACTCAAGGAACCGGAAAAGAAAAAGAAGCTGCTTTTGCCGCTTTGTGCAACTGGAACAACAGCGACGCCATTCGCACACTGTTGGGCATTCGCCAGGACGCTGCTTCAACCGCTTACCACGATCGGGCATTCAGCGCCTTGATCAACCAAATCAACAAATCGAGCTGGTCTGACGACGATAAATTGGCCATGCTGCAAGAGTCTATGCTGGCCGTTTCCTCCAAGCAAGACCAATCTACGGTGATTCGCGGCATGGGCCGTTTGCGGGGGCTGCCTGCCTTGATGTCGGTCAATCGCTATCAAGACAATCCCGATTTAAGCGCTGCGGCCAGCCGCTCGGTGATGCAAATTGCCCTGCCCACCGCAGATGCCAAGCCCGGTCTAACCGGAAGCATCGTACGCAATGCCCTCGAACGGGCGCGCACCACCCTGAGTGGGCCGGATAGCCAATACGAGCGCATCGACATCGAGACCTACCTGGCTACGCTGCCGCCTTCCAGCCTCGAAGTGAGTAAGCCTTATGAACTGAGCGCCGAGGAGACCCAGCAAGGTTTTGAAATTCTGTTCAACAGCAAAAACCTCGACAACTGGGTGGGCAACAAAACGGATTACGTAGTTGAAGACAACAACATTGCCATCTACCCTACCGCTGCCCAAAACCGGGGTAACTTGTATACTGCCAAAGAATTCAGTGATTTTACTTTCCGCTTTGAGTTTCAATTGACGCCTGGCGCCAACAATGGATTGGGCATTCATGCGCCATTGGAAGGTGACGCCGCATATGTGGGCAAGGAAATCCAGATTCTGGACAATACCGCGCCAATTTATGCCAAGTTGGAACCTTATCAATACCACGGCTCGGTATATGGTGTCATTCCTGCCAAACGGGACTTCCTCAAACCCGTTGGTGAGTGGAACCAGGAGGAAGTATATGTAGTGGGCGACTTCATTCGCGTCACCCTGAATGGCACAGTAATCCTAGAAGGTGACATGAACCTGGCCTCAAAAAATGGCACCATGGACCACAAAGACCACCCTGGACTAAAACGCAACAAAGGCCACATCGGCTTTTTGGGACATGGTTCGGTGCTGAAGTTTCGGAACATAAGGATCAAGGATTTGAGTAAGTAACGTATTTTAGTTTCGCGCAGATTTTCGGAAAATCTGCGCGAAACCAAATTGATCATCGCCTTCAAAAAATAAAACCTATGAAACCATTTTTCCTTCCCTTACTATTGCTGATGGTCTTTTGCACCAGCATCCAGGCCCAAGAACCAGCTGCACCCGACTCCCGATACGAAAGAAAAATGGTGATGATCCCGATGCGCGATGGCATCAAGTTGAACACCTTAATATTTGTACCCAAAAACAGCAAAGAACCGCTCCCCTTCCTGTTGAGCAGAACGCCATATGGTGTAGCCGAATCCCCTTATCCTGAGCGCTCCAATCCAGAACTCGCCAAAGAAGGTTTCATTTTTGTAGATCAAGACATTCGGGGGCGCTACTTGTCTGAAGGCAAGTTTGAAATGCTGCGCATGACCCGCGACCCTAAGTTACCCAACAGCATTGATGAAAGTACCGATACTTACGATACCATCGATTGGTTGTTGAAAAACATCGCCAACAACAACGGCAAAGTTGGCGTATTTGGCATTTCTTACGGCGGTTGGACCAGCATGATGGCGCTCATCGATCCGCACCCCGCGCTCAAGGCCATTTCAGAGCAAGCCACCCCAGCCGACTGGTTCATCAACGATGACATGCACCACAACGGCGCCTTCCGACTGAGCTATGGCTTCGATTATGCATTTATGGAGGAAGCAGGTAAAATTGACACCTTGTTCCCTTTTGATACCTACGACAATTACGATTGGTACTTGCGCCTGGGCCCCTTGTCCAACGTCAATGACAAGTATTTCAAACATACCATCCCTTCCTGGGACAACTTCGTCAATCACCCCAATTACGATGATTTTTGGAAAAAACAGTCTTTGTTCACCCGCTTTGCTAATCGCCCCCTAACAGTTCCAACCCAACACGTAGCAGGTTGGTTTGACCAGGAAGATTTTGCTGGTCCACTCTTCATGTACGAGCTATTGGAAAAACAGGACAAAAACAACCTGAATTGCATTGTGATCGGCCCCTGGAACCACGGTGGTTGGGCGCGTTCAGAAGGGCGCAGTTTGGGCAACTTGCAGTTTGGCTCACCAACCTCCAAAACTTTCCGCGAAGAAATTCAGCTCGGATGGTTCAATTACCACCTCAAAGGCAAGGGCGACGGGAAATTTGCGGAAGCCATTACTTTTCAAACGGGTTCCAACCAGTGGAAGCGCTATGATTCATGGCCTACAAAACAAGCCATCCAACAAGCCTTGTATTTTCATGCCGACGGAAAGTTGTCTTTTGAGCAACCTAAAGCCAGCACTGGTTTCGACAGTTTCATCTCCGATCCTGCCAATCCTGTTCCTTACCGTACTCGCCCCATTGAGCAGACCTATGGCCCTGATTCGCGCTGGTTTACCTGGATGACGGAAGACCAACGCTTTGTAGATGGCCGCCCTGATGTGTTGAGTTGGGAAACCGAGGTATTGGAAAATGACGTAACCATCACCGGCAAGGTAATCGCTGATCTTTTTGCTTCCACCAGTGCCTCTGATGCCGATTGGGTCGTGAAACTAATCGATGTCTATCCCGCCCTGGATGCAAAAAACCTCAAAATGAGCGGCTACCAGCAAATTGTAACTGCTGACGTGTTGAGAGGTCGCTTCCGCAAAAGTTTTGAAACGCCCTTGCCCGTCAAACCCAACGAGGTAGTGGAATACAAAGTCGATCTTCTACAATCGGATCATACCTTCCAGAAAGGCCATAAAATCATGGTGCAGGTACAGAGCACCTGGTTTCCCGTGATTGACCGCAACCCACAAAAATTTGTACCGAATATATTTATGGCCAAAGCCAGTGATTACATAAAAGCGGAGCATCGGGTGTACCGAACAGGGGCGAATGCATCGAAAGTGATGGTTTCGGTGGTGAAGTAATTCAAAATATTGCCAAAAAAACACAAATAAATATTGTATTTTGATGTAACTTTGTTTCGTTTTTAAACACAAAATCAACACGTGCTCAAAACCATTGGAAAATCCGCCGCACTACTGCTCCAAGGACTTTACATGAAAAACATGGAGTATTTTTGCATTTCTGATGCTACACAAATTTTGAAAAAAAATGATGAACCAATTGTACGTCGGCTATTGAGTGATATGGTTCGCAAGGGATTACTCATGCGTTTGCGAGATGGATTGTACCACATCATACCCTATGATCGGGATCCTGAAACTTATTTTCCAAATTGGCATGTAGTTGCTCACCACTTGGCTAGAGATACACCGTATTATATTGGATACTACAGTGCCCTTGCATTGCATGACCAAACAGTACAACCCTCTTTAGGTGAACAAGTGGTAGTTAGTCGTTCGTTACGGCCAACTTTGCAGGTCATCAATGGCATTCCGTTTCAATTCATTGCCCACAATTCTAAGCATTTTTTTGGCATAACCAAAAAATGGGTGCAAGAGGGAACCTTTAGAATAAATTGCTCCGATCTGGAAAAGACCTTCATAGATTGTGCATTTATGCCCCAATATGCCGGAGGAATTTCCGAGTTAGGTCGAGCATTGTACAAATCACGCCAAGATTTAAATCAAGGAAAACTGTTGGAGTACATCCGTTTATTTGATTCAGATGGAGCAATCCGAAGGATAGGATACTTATTAGAGACACTGGATATTCTACCAGAGCTGTCTCGTGAACTAAATGATCTGATTAAACATTCTCAGACCTACGTTCTCTTGGATACTGCTTTGCCTAAATCAGGACATATGTTGAGTCGTTGGGGAATCATTCAAAATTTGGATGAAGCAACCATCTTATCTGTAAACTTCAACTAATGCTTAAAGCAAGAGACATTCAAATCATTGCAGGCAAGAACAAAGTCAATGACACGCAAATTGAAAAAGATTACGTCATCAATTGGCTGCTTTGGGGGATTTCACAAATAGAGTTGCTGAATAACAGTTTAGTTTTTAAAGGTGGCACAGTTTTGAAAATGGCCTATTTTGCTAATTATCGATTTTCTGAAGATTTGGATTTTACACTTGTTCCAGATACAATAAGTAACGAAAAACTTATTGATGGATTCAACAACGCAATTCAAGCCATTGAAGAGGAATCCGGAATACAACTCAAATTGAGCCCACTGGAGGTTCACATCAGTGGTAGTATAGCCTTTTACATTTATTTCTTAGGCCCACTTGGAGGAAAAATTGACAGCAAATCTGTAAAAGTGGACATTACCCGAGGTGAAAAATTATTATATCCTTCTCTTGATCACCCTATTTTTAAGAACTACTCAGATTTACCTCAAAATCAATTCCTTTTACGCTGTTATCCACTTGAAGAAATCATGATAGAAAAACTCGTTGCTTTGATGGGGCGAACTCAACCCAGAGATCTTTATGACATTTGGTATTTACTTGAAGAAACAGAATTGGATTTAGAATTATTAAAGCTTGAGTTTGTTGCAAAAGCCCAACACAAAGGACATCAAGCAACCCAGTTTTTGACTACATGGAAACGAAAATCCAAACAATTTGAAAACTTATGGAATCAGTATCTCAATCACCAATTTGCTGACCTCCCAAAATTCGAAGGAATAAGTCGAGCTGTAAATCGACACTTTAAGACATTTGGACAACTCTGATATCAAGCTGCACCGACCATGACCCAAGCCAACAACGTCTTTGTCATCACGCTCAGCATCATCCTTTTGGGGTTTTTGTTGAAAAAATACGGCTTTGTTACCGAAAAAGACGGCAAGACGATTTCCAGATTCCTGATGCACACCACTTTTCCCGCCTTGATGATTGTATCTACGGCGCGGGTGCAGTTGGATCCTGAATTGTTTTTGATCCCCTTGTTTTGCATTGGTTTTTGCGTGATCATGCTGAGTATCGCCTGGTTTTGGTTTTCCAATTACACCAACGACTTACGCGGCGTACTCACCATGGGCGCAGGAACCGCCAATGTGGGGCTTTTTGGATTTCCCATCATTGAAGGCTTGTTTGGCAAAGAAGCATTGGTGTATGCGGTAATGTTCGACATAGGCAATACCCTGATTGCGTTTGGCGTAGTTTACCCCCTGGGGCGCTTTTTCGCAGCGGGTGGCAGCGCAGCGGGCCTTGATTGGAAAGCCATTTTAAAGCGCGTTTTCAGTTTGCCTCCATTTTTGGGCTTGTTTGTGGGTTTGAGCATCAATGCCTTGTCAATTCCAATGCCACCCCTGGTATTCGATGCGCTGGATGTATTGGCCAAGGGCAATAAACCGCTGGTGCTGTTGTTGATGGGCGTTTATTTGAGTTTCAACCTGGATAAAAATCAACTGAAGGCCATCTCCAAAGTATTGAGCATCCGCTATGTGGTGGGCTTATCCATGGTGGCATTGCTGTATTTCTTCCTCCCGCCTTCGCTCATGCAAAGCGTGCTGATCATCTGCGTGCTGCTGCCCCTGGGCATGACCATTTTACCATTTTCAGATGAAATGAACTTTGATTCGCGCATTGCTGGCACCCTGCTCAACATCTCCTTGTTGATCAGTTTTGGTTTGATGTGGGTGCTGGTTTTGGTGCTGGGATTGATGCCTTAAGTATGACGCCTTACTATTGGACGTTTTTTGTTCACGCAGATTTGACGCAGATTTATTCGCAGATTTTCACGGAAAAATCTGTGTGAAATCTGCGAATAAATCTGCGAATAAATCTGTGTAAAATCTGCGCGAAACATCATGTCAAATTGGTGATTTAGGCTGCCTTATTCAATCCCCTGCAATTTCATTTTCTTCAATTGCTCATTGATCCCCGGCAATACCTCTTTGTACAGTGCATCCCATTTCTTGGTGACTTGTTCGAGATTGCTCTTCGACTCCTGCGCAGCAGCGATTGCCTGGGTAGTAGCGGGCATATCTGTGTCTTGCAATACGTTGAACACGCCAGCAAATGCCCGATTCAGGCGACCCAATTCATTGTTTTGGATGCTTGCAACGGTTTGATCCAATTGCTGCAAAGAGGTAGTGAGTGGGCCTTTTTTGATCATGGGCAACGTAAGTGCCACTTGCTTGCGCAAACTGGCAACCGCTGCTTGCAACTCCGCCACTTTTTGCTGACCCTGGTAACAATCCAGCGACAAATCGTGCTGTTGCTTCAATTGTTCAGTTGTGCTGCCTACCCGAGGATCCATTTCAACCGTCAGGCTTTGAGTCAGAACTTGACCATCCGCCTTGAATTTAATGTAATAGATGCCGGGCAAGACCCAAGGGCCCGTTGGTTCTGGAGCTGTATTCTGATAAGTCGCCGCAATGGAAAAAGATGCCGGTTCATCCAATGGCGTATAGTGCAAATCCCAAAGGAAACGGTGCGATCCGGGTGCTCCCGACAAAATTTGTTGCGGACGAATCCAGTAAGGAGGTACATTGCCGGGGTTGATTTCGATGGGTTTGTCATTGGTACTGTAACTGCGAACCACAGTACCAAACTTATCATAAATCACCAGCGTTAATTCGCTTTGTTTTTTTAGGAAATAATTGATCACGGCCCCATCTGGTGGATTGTCGCCAGAAGGTTCTTCTTGTGGAATGGGAGTATCGGTGTTCATGTTCCAGCGCACCCGGTAGGCCAATTGCGGCTTATAAAAAATAGCATTTTGCGCCGCCAAATCTTTGGTCAATTGCCGCAGCGGCGTGATGTCGTCCAGAATCCAAAAGGAACGACCATGCGTACCCACTACAATGTCATCGTCTTTGATCACCAAATCGCGGATCGAAGTGGCGGGCATGTTCAATCTGAGCGGCTGCCAATGCTCGCCATCATCGAAAGAAACGGAGACCATCCGCTCAGAACCTGCAAACAACAAGCCTTTTTGGAGGGGATCTTCCTTGACGGAATTGATAGGGTCATTGGGCAAACCTGTCACAATTTCCTGCCAGGTTTTGCCTCCATCGCGGGTGCGGTAGATGTGTGGGCGCAAATCGTCGCAGCGGATGCGGTTGACGGCAGCATAGGCCGTATTGGGGTCAAAATGGCTGGCCTCCATAATGGACACCTTACTCCAGGAAGTAATGGCTGGTGGGGTAACATTCGTCCAGGACTTGCCCCCATCACGGGTCACCTGGATATACCCGTCATCCGTTCCGGCCCAAATGAGGTTGACATCAAGTGGCGAAGGCGCTACGGTGTAAATAACGCCCCGCCGTGGCATGGTTTTCATGTCTGGCGTGGTGAACACCCCCACACTGGCGGGGATATCGTAAGTTTCGCGGGTCAGATCGGGGCTGATGACTTCCCAGGAGTTGCCGCCGTTTTGGGTTTTGAACAACACATTCCCCGCAAAAAATAGCGTTTTGGGATCAATTGGCGAAAACAAAACCGGAGCAGTACGGATGAAACGGTACTTGCCACTGCGCACCGCCTCGGGTGCTATGTTTTGGGTTTGCCCCGTACGTTTGTCGAATTTGGTGATTTTGCCCCCGTAAATGATGTTGGGATCCAGGGGATCGACAGCTACGTAGCCATATTCTTCAACGCCCACCGGGTGCCATTCGCGGAAAGTAATGCGGCCATCGTTGCCACGGGAAGCAATGCCCACCGAGCCACTTTCTTGTTGGCCACCGTATACATTGTAGGGAAAAGCATTGTCGGTACTCACGTGGTAAAACTGCGCCGTAGGCTGGTTGTACCAGGAACTAAACGTCTCGCCGCCATTCACGGTAATGATTGCGCCTTGATCGCTGGCCAGCAGAATGATATTGGAATTGTCGGGATTGATCCAGATGCGGTGGTAATCGTCGCCACCTGGCGCGCCACGGAAAGCTGTCCAGTTTTTGCCACCATCGGTAGATTTCCAGCAAACCACATTGGCCGAATACACGATATCTGCGTTCTTTGGATCAACTTTTACTTCGGCGAAGTCGCTGCCCCGGCCCCAAAGTCGAGGATCTGGATTCATCAAAGTCCAGGATTCACCGCCATCGTCACTGCGGTAAATGCCGCCTTTGGACGCATCAACGGTAGCATACAAGCGTTTGGGATTGCTGGGCGCGATGCAAAATCCAATTCGGCCAAGCCCTTCGGCAAAGGTGGGCAGTCCTTTGGTTTGTTTTTGCCAGGTATTGCCGCCGTCGGTGGATTTGTAAAAACCACTTTCTGGGCCTTGCCAGACACCATTTTCCCAAGGGCCTTGTCGGGCAGCCCAAAGGGAGGCGTAAACGGTATTGGGGTTGCTTGGATCGATGGTGACCTGAACGGCACCAGTATTTTCGTCTTTGTACAGTACGCGTTGCCAGGTTTTGCCGCCATCGGTAGTGCGGTACACGCCCCGTTCGGTATTGGGGCCATACGGGTGACCCAATACCGCAGCAAAAACACGGTTTTCGTTTTTGGGGTCAATGTCAATGCCACCAATTTGTAAGCCCTCACGCAGGCCGATGTGCTGCCAGGTTTTGCCTGCATCGGTGGATTTGTACATGCCATCGCCCACCGATAAGTCGGGACGTTGCAGGCCTTCGCCGCTGGCCACATAGAGCACATTGGGGTTGGAAGGCGCTACTCCCACATCGCCAATTGATCCGGTGGGTTGATCATCAAAAATCGGCTTCCAGGTACGGCCAAAGTCGGTCGTTTTCCAAACGCCTCCGTGATTGACCCCGATGTAAAACACATTTGGTTGTTGGGGGACACCGACTGCGCCTACGGTGCGCCCTCCGCGGTGCGGCCCGATCATGCGCCATCTCATGGCGTCAAAGAGCTTGGCATCGTAAGGTTGAGCCTGGATTTGACTAAGCGCCAGGATAAAAAAGAAGAGTGTGGTCAGGAGCATTTTTGTTTTCATACGAAATCCGTGATTGTTGGTTGATGGAAAGTTAAGGAACAGAAATCAAATAAAGGTACATTTCGGCAGGACTCTTTGTATGTAGCCGAAAAATCGAATGTAGCACATCGACTGAGGGATGTTTTTCAAGAAAAATTTATTATCTTTGAAAACAAAACAAGTTGAAATGTTTAAACTCAATGAATACATCGGGATTGACCCAAACATTCGTTTTGGAAAACCTTGTGTAATTGGTACTCGAATAGCTGTTCAGGACATCCTTGGTTGGCTTGCCGCTGGCATGGGTTTTGAAGAAATCATTGAGGATTTCCCCGAATTGAACATGGATATGATCAAAGCTGCACTTTCCTACTCGGCATATCGGGAGTCACGTACTAAAGTTTTGGCTGCTTAATGAAGATTTTACTCGATGCCAACCTTTCCTTCCGGTTGGTAAAAAAACTCGCTGATCTTTCTACTGAGTGTTTACATGTTTATTAAAACAACACAATTTTATCATGCCACTGCCCATATTCAAGCAAGCCCAAGCCCATCCTGAACGCAGCGCTATCTTTTCCGACGAACAAATCTATTCATACGCAGATCTGCTGCAAGCGGCCGAGGGTTTCGCCCTTCAATTGTTGCACGCACAGGCCGATCTGGCCGAAGCGCGGGTAGCCTATATGGTCAACCCCGGTTTTGATTACGTCAGTACCCAGTGGGGCATCTGGAAGGCTGGTGGAGTCGCCGTGCCCTTGTGCATCAGCTATCCATTGCCGTCGCTGCAATACGTGCTGGAAGATACCCAAGCCGAAATCGTGGTGGTTTCGCCAGAGTTTGAATCCATTTTAGGCGAGTATACGCGTGAAAAAGGCTTGCGCTTGATTGTTTTGACTGAAAACAGGCCACAACTCGAAGGGAATTTGCCAGAGATTGCACTGGCCCGCCGTGCCATGATCCTGTACACCAGCGGCACCACCAATTTGCCCAAAGGCGTGGTGACCACCCACCAAAACATTGCCGCCCAAATTGAATCCCTGCTACAGGCTTGGGAATACAGTGCATTCGACCATACCCTCTGCATCCTTCCTTTGCACCATGTGCATGGCATCATCAACGTGGTTTCCTCCACCTTGTGGGCGGGGGGTACCGTAGAGTTTATGCCCCATTTTGACGCCAAAAAAGTGTTGGACTTGTTTTTGCACGGCAGCCTCAACGTATTTATGGCCGTGCCCACCATATACTTCAAATTGATTGAAGCCGTGGAAAGCCTGGATGCCGCAACCCAGGCTCAATTGCACCAACGCTTGCTGGCATTCCGTCTGATGATTTCGGGATCAGCAGCATTGCCTGTATCCGTCATGGAAAAATGGGAGAAAATCAGTGGACATCGCTTGCTGGAGCGTTATGGCATGACCGAAATTGGCATGGCCGTCAGCAACCCTTACCACGGAGAACGCCGGGCAGGTTACATCGGGCAGCCGCTTCCTGGAGTGCAAGTGCGACTAGTGGATGAGCAACAAAATGAGCTAGTGGAGGGAGAAGTAGGCGAAATCCAGATCAAAGGCGATACCGTTTTTCAGGAATACTGGCAACGCCCGGAGGCAACCGCACAAAGTTTTACACCCGATGGCTGGTTCATGACCGGAGATACGGCGATAGTGGAAGACGGGTATTACCGCATCCTGGGGCGGACTTCCATGGACATCATCAAATCGGGAGGTTACAAACTTTCTGCCCTCGAAATTGAAGAAGTATTGCGTACCCATTTGGTCGTTCTTGATTGTGCGGTAGTGGGTTTGCCCAGCGAAGAATGGGGTGAAACGGTGGCCGCTGCGCTGGTTACCAAAGCCGAAATCGACCTCCAGGAACTGAACAGCTGGATGCGTGAAAGAATGCCCGCGTATCGGGTGCCCCGGCAGTATTTGATCGTGGCCGAATTGCCCAGAAATGCGATGGGGAAAGTGACGAAAAAGGATGTGAAAGTACTGTTCAACTCCTGATTTAAAATCTCACTGCTACTGGAATTGTTGTATTTTTGTGATCAAAAACTCCCAAAATGGCACGAATTGATAAACCTTTAAAATATGATGCCAACCATATCATTGGGGTTCATGGTCTGGAAAAAGGATTGGATTGTGAAATCTTGGGACGCCTAGAAAGTGCTACCGGAGTCATTGAAGTAGAGTATCAAGCCTATCTCGAAGTGCACCGCCAAGCATTGCGCAACAAGGGAGAATACTGGAATGAAGAAGAGCTAAAAATGAACTTTCTTGCTCACGTATTTTATGTCGCCCAATTGCAAGAACCACATAAGATTGACATTTTTTACGAGCGCACTTTGAGTTGGGAATTTGACAAAAAAATCGAACGGGTCGTTTGTGATTGCCTCCTGGCCAAACCCTTTGGCGTTTACGCACCCCAGACTCCTTATTTTTTCTTACAGGAATTCAAAAAACAAAAACAAAATGAAGACGCAGAAGGCCAAATGTTGCTGGCTATGCTGATCGCACAGCAAGAAAACAACAATCAACAACCTCTATACGGTTGTTATTTGCAGGGCAAATTCTGGGTATTTTCCACATTGCATGGCAAAAATTATTGCGTCACCCGTGCTTATGACGCTTCCCAAACTGAAGATTTGAACCAGATCATTTTTATGCTGAGAAAATTAAAGCAGATCATCTTGACGGAGTTGAGCTAAGGGCCTCAAAAAAAATCGAGAAGTAATTTATTGCATCATACTAAGTTGAGTATTTTTACCCCCCACACCACAATTGCCTCATGACAACTACCAACATTGCTGCGCCTCTAGCGAAGCGCGATCCCAAAACACTCGTCACCCACGGTGACCAACGCATCGACGATTATTTTTGGCTCAACGATCGGGAAAACCCCGAAGTCATCGCATACCTCGATGCGGAGAATGCTTATACCAAAGCCGCAATGGCTGATACCCAGGTCTTTCAAGACAACCTGTATACCGAAATGGTGGCCCGTTTCAAGCAAGACGATCAATCTGTTCCTTACTTTGAAAATGGCTATTGGTACCAAAACCGTTTTGAAGAAGGCGCTGAATACCCTTTTCATACCCGCAAAAAAGGCAGCCTGGATGCCACCGAGGAAATCATCCTCAATATGCCCGAAATGGCACAGGGACACAGCTACTTTTCCATTGGCAGCAAAAATGTGAGCTTCAACAACCGATATTTGGCTTTTGGGCAGGATACGGTGAGTCGCCGCATTTACACCATCCGGGTTCGCGATTTGGAAACGGGGGAATTTTTGAGCGATGAAATCCCCAATACGACTGGCGCTGCGGTATGGGCCAAAGACAATACCCACTTTTTTTATACGGCCAAAGACCCCCAGACTTTGCGGGGCTACAAGATTTTTCGGCACAAACTCGGTACATCCGCTGAAGCCGACGTAGAAGTCTTCCACGAAGCCGACGAAACCTTTGACCTGGGCGTAGGCATCAGCAAGTCGAAAAAATTCATCGTGATTGGCTCGCAACAAACCATCTCTGCGGAGTATTTGTACCTGGATGCGGAAACGCCCGAAGCGGCATTTACAATTTTTGCCCCCCGGGTACGCGGCCTCGAATACGACATCGATCATTTCGGCGATCGCTTTTACATCCGCACCAACCTGGATGCCAAAAACTTCCGGCTGATGTACTGTGGCGAAAATGCAACCAGCCAGGAAAACTGGCAGGAACTGATCCCACACCGAGAAGATGTGTTGTTTGAAGGCATGGAGTTTTTTAAGGATTACTACGTGATTTCCGAGCGCAAAGCGGGCATCACCCAGTTGTGGATTCGCACCTGGACGGGCCAAAACGAGCATTACATCCCTTTTGCCGAAGAGGCTTACCTGGCTTATGTGGGTACCAACCCTGAGTCGGACACCGATTTGCTGCGCATTGGTTACCAGTCGTTGACTACCCCGAATTCCACTTTTGATTACCACATGCAAACCCGGGCTTTTACCTTGCTGAAAGAAGAGCCGGTACTGGGTGGTTTCAACAAGAATAATTATCGCTCGGAGCGCCATTTTGTTACAGCCAGTGATGGTGCACTGGTGCCCATTTCGATTGTGTACCACCGCGATTTTGTGATGGATGGACAACAGCCTTTGTTGTTGTACGCTTATGGTTCCTACGGATACAGCATGGAACCTTATTTCAGCTCTTCGCGCCTGAGTTTGCTGGATCGGGGTTTTGCTTTCGCCATTGCCCACATCCGGGGGGGCGAAGAAATGGGCCGCCATTGGTACGAAAACGGGAAACTGCTCCACAAGAAAAATACCTTCTACGACTTTATCGATTGTGCGGAATGGCTGATTGCCAACAGCTATACCAATTCGAACAACCTATACGCCATGGGCGGCAGCGCTGGCGGCTTGCTGATGGGCGCGGTGCTCAATCTCCGCCCCGACCTATGGAAAGGGGTGGTTGCTTCGGTGCCTTTTGTAGATGTCGTAACCACCATGCTGGACGACACCATTCCGCTTACCACTTTTGAATACGACGAATGGGGCAACCCCAACGAAGAGGAATATTACCACTACATGAAGTCGTACTCGCCTTACGACAATGTAGAACCCAAAGAATACCCAGCCATGCTGGTCACCACGGGTTTGCACGATTCCCAAGTGCAATACTGGGAACCCGCCAAGTGGGTGGCCAAGCTCCGTTTGCTCAAAACCGACCAGCATCCCCTGCTGCTGCATACCAACATGGAAGCAGGTCACGGTGGCGCTTCCGGGCGTTTTGCCAGGCTAAAGGAAACGGCACGGGAATGGACTTTTTTGCTGGATTTGGCGGGGAAGGCGTAGATATGGGAACGCGGATGAGGCGGATTTAGCGGATTTTCGCAGATAAAATCCGTGTAAATCCGCCTCATCCGCGTTCCCATTGGTGTCGCTTTGGTGTATCGATTATAAACAAATCCAAAAAACTCGTCATTCCCTAAAACCGCAACATCTTCCGCGTCTCCGTCCCAAACGCCGTTCTCAGGGTATAATAAAACACCCCTTTTGCGTTGCCCAATTGCTCCGAATTCAAGATCAATTGGTGGTCACCATTGGGCAGGTTATTGGAGGTCGTGTAAATCGATTTGCCCTGTACATCCCATACCATTAAATCAACCAATCCGGCCTGAGGCAAGTGGAAATTGATGGTAGTTTCGTCCTGGAAAGGGTTGGGTTGGTTTTGCCCCAGAATAAGCCCTGGATTCAGGTTCTTTTTGATTTGCTTGAGGTCAAAAGCGCTTAAGTCCAGCAATTCATCACTGGTCAATGAATTTTGAGACTTGGAATTGTAGCTCCCATCGATGTCACCAAGTCGGAAGGCCACAAAATTGGCGATCACCCCGGTTTCCAGGTTTTTGACCCATATCGAATCAGGGTATGCTCCCGGTTTCAGGGAAACCGACAATTTGTGATCGGCATCCACAAAGCGCCAACAGTTACCACCGGGGAACGAATCCCGCTTATAAAGAATTTGCAGCAATTTACCAAAATCGTCTGCATTGACTTCTCCATTTTGATCAACATCGGCGGCCAAAATTTGATAAGCGCTGAATTGATCCAATTTCCCCCGCAACATTTCCAGCAGCAGGTTTAAATCAGTCGTACCGATCCCGTCAGTGCCCTGGTCTTTTTTCCAGGGGCGTACAGTATAGCTCGATTCCTCTGGTAAGTTTGAAAAACGATAGCTGCCGTTCCGACTGGTTTCCGTTTGGTGAATGCTGTCTCCCTGGGCGGCAAGCAATCCAACTTTTTCTAGTGGTTGTCCGACTGGGGTGATGATAGAACCATTGATGCCAGGAGGAATTGGGCAAATGCGGCGATTGTCTTGTACCAAAACATACGTCACGCAGTAGGCATGATTGCCCAATGCATCCCAGGCGTGCAGCTCAACGTCAATTTTTTGAACGGCTTCAGCGCAAGTAAAAGTCAGTGAAGTAGAACTGGGCTTGGGGGTCTCCCCTACTCGATTGATGGAATAAACGGTGATCTTTTTCAGTCCATCCTTGTTGGTTTCCGGCCCCTGACCGTTGCAGTCGTAAGTTGGGCTGGCCACAAAATCAGTTGCCCAAACCGTATTTACTCCGCCACCTTGTCCGTCATCCATCAAGCTCAAAGACAATCCTTGCTTGCAAATTGGGGAAGGCGCGTTGTTGTCGATGATTTCAAAAGGGATTCGCGTAGGCAGCGACAAATTGCCGCATTGATCCCGCACCACCGCAATTAAATCGTGTTTGCCTTCAGGCAAATTGGCGATTTTGATGGTGAAAGTGCCGTTTTTATTGTCTTTCCACGACCATTTTGTATCATAGTTCACTGGCATGCGGATGGCGCTTGGGCTGATGGTTTGCAGCGGCGCAATCATGATTGAAGGCACTTCCAGGCTTAATTGATCCGAGCAATTGTCGCTGGCGCGAAAAGTTACCTCTATTGCCCCTTTGCAGGAGGTGAGGGAAGTAGAGAATTTGGGTAAGGTAGGCACCGTTACCACTGGGCGCACGTCGTCGTACACCTTGATGACCTGCGTGTACATGAATGCCCGGAAATGAAAACCGCCATTGTCAAGACAAATGGGGCTTAGCGTGATCTTACGGTCATCGGAAGAAATTACCCGATCCCGGCTGAAGTAGGCTTCGTTGCCACGCACCAAAACGCAAACGCCTTCGCCGTATTTTCCATCCAGAACGGGTTCGTCCCGATCCAAAATTACTGGATTCGACATCGGATCGAGTTGACATTTTTCATTGTACAACGCCCAGTTCATGACCGTGTAGGTGCGGAAGATTTTGTAGCAGGCATCCGCACTGGTGCGGTAAATTTTGTCGGTCACGTTGACGGCCAGTTTGTCGTCTCCCAGTTCAATGGCTTGTACACCCGGGATGTTGGTTGGGGCAACGCAGGTGTTGCTTTGTACATCCGCAGGGAAACAAATGTCGTAATTGTGGACTTTGGGTGGAGGCATGTGGGTCCACCAATTCTTGTTGGTTTGGGCTTGCAGGCAGGTAAACTGGCCGAAGCACATTGCTAATAATAACAAATGGGATGCATTGATGGCATTCCGTCTACGCAACGACGGTGTGGTCGAATTGAGCATAACTCACTTGAATTGTAACTGTTTAGTAATGGCCTGATACCGGGATGGAGGAAAAAAATGTTTACCTGATGGAATGGAGGGAATGCAAAGTGTCCGCAAGTAATTTTTTGCAAGACAAACTGATTTACGAAAAGTACCTGAAAAGGGTTTCAATTTACCCTTGTAAATTTCCCGCAATATACAGGATTTTTCATTTTTAGCCCATAATTCTTTTGTCACTTCCTTGCAAAAGGCGAATAATTCACCTACAAAAGGCTATTTTTGCGCCGATTTAATCCAACACGATGAAGAATTTTCTGGAAGAACTGCAATGGCGTGGAATGTTACATTCCAAAATTGATGGCATTGAAGATAAATTGAATGCGGGCAAAATAGCCGGGTACATTGGCTTTGACCCTACGGCGCCCTCGCTGACTATCGGCAATTATGTGCAGGTCATGTTGCTGAAATTGTTTCAGCTCAGTGGCCATCAACCCATTGTGCTGATGGGTGGCGCCACCGGACGCATTGGCGACCCTTCCGGAAAAGACAAAGAGCGCGACCTCAAAACCACCGATGAGCTGGACAATAACCTGGCGCATCAAATCGAGCAATTCAAAAAAATGCTCGATTTTGACGGAGAAAATGGCGCGATCCTGGTCAACAACCTGGATTTTTATAGCGGAATGAACGTGTTGGACTTTCTGCGCGATGTAGGCAAAACCCTGACGGTAAACTACATGCTGCAAAAAGATTCGGTGCAAAACCGCCTGGAATCGGGGATTTCCTTCACCGAGTTCAGTTACCAATTGCTGCAAGGCTACGATTTTCAGTGTTTGTTTAAAAAACACGACTGCATCCTGCAAATGGGTGGTTCTGACCAATGGGGAAACATTACCTCTGGCACCGAATTCATTCGCCGCAACCTGGCTGAAAAAGCGTACGCCATCACCACCCCACTGCTGACCAAAGCGGATGGCACCAAGTTTGGCAAATCCTCAGAAGGCAATATCTGGCTGGATCCTCAAATGACCACGCCTTATAAGTTTTACCAGTTTTGGATCAACGCAGATGACGCCGATCTCCCAAAATTGACCCGCTATTTCACCTTGCATTCGCAGGCCGAAATCGAAGCCCGCGAGCAGGAATTTGCTGCCGATCCACGTGAACTCAAACGACTCCTGGCGGAAGAGCTTACCAAACGCATCCACGGCGAAGAAGCTTACCAGAGTGTATTGAAGGTGTCGGATCTCTTGTTTGGCCGCAATGCCGATCGGGAAATGTTGTTGTCGTTGAGCAGTGCTGAACTGGATACCGTTTCGGCAGAAATCCCTTCTTTTCAGGTAAGCAAAGCTTTGTTTGCTGCCGGACTCAATGTATCTGATCTACTGGCTGAGCATACCCAGATTTTGGCTTCCAAAAGTGAAGTTCGCCGCGCCATTCAAGGCAACGCGATCAGCATCAACAAAGAAAAAATCAGCTCCCACGAAGCTCCAATTGCCGAAGATTCACTGCTGCATGACAAGTATTTGATGGTGGAGAATGGGAAGAAGAATAAGTATATTTTGGTTTTTGAGTGATGAAGTGCCGGTCACTGAGCGTAGCCGAAGTGCGGCACTTCGGCTACGCTCAGTGACCGGCACTTCGACTACGCTCAGTGACCGGCACTTCGGCTACGCTCAGTGACCGGCACTTCGGCTACGCTCAGTGACCGGGTATTCATCATTCGTCTTTCGAAAAATTCTTATTTCAACAACAAATACAACAACTGCGCATACACGATTTTCACCACAATCGACATGGGCGTCATCAGGGAATAACCCACGTTAGGCAGTTTGTTTTTGCTGCGGCGCACGTTGAAATCCAGGATCGCCGGGTGATTGGACACCAGGCCAATCAGGATACTGAAAGGAATTTTTAGGATTTTATAGCCTACCAATAAGGTGGCCGATACGGTCAGGATGCTAATCACCGCGCTGCTGGCAAAAATCCAGAGGCCGATACCCCCGCCGGTGATGGTTTCAACAAATTGATGGCCGGAATTGACGCCCACACCTGCCAAAAGGAAAATCAAACCGATTTGCCGCAAAATCAGGTTGGCGCTATAGGGCAAGGACCAGTTGATAGGGCCACTGCGGCGCAAACCTCCCAGGATCAACCCCACGATAATCGGGCCGCCGGCAAAACCCAATTTAAAATCAAACCCACCTGGCAACTGAAAAGTGACCATACCCAGGATCATGCCCATGGCCATGCCTAGGCCAAACGAAAGCAAGTCAATTTGGCTCAGTTCATCGTAAGAATCACCAAACAATTTAGCGATATCGGGCATGTCTTTGCGCTTGCCAATTACCCGCACGCGGTCGCCCAGTTCCAGTACCATATCCGCATTGGCCATCATGTCGATGTCGCCGCGGCGCACCCGGGAGATGAGTACGGCGTAGTCTTCGTTCAGGTTCAAGGAGGCCAGTTTGAGGCCAGCCACTTTGGAATTGGATACAAACATACGCCGGGTTTCGTATTCGGTTTGGTCGTAAGAGAGTTGAATGGGCAGGATGGTACCAATTTCCTGGGCAACCTGTTCTACTTCTTCGCGATCGCCAACCAGTGCCAGTTTGTCGCCCAATTGAAATTCAGTATCCCAAGAGCTCAGGTGCATGCGCTCGTTGCGCTCAAAACGGCCAAATAGAACAGTCCAACCGCGTTCTTTGCGCAGGTCGCGAATGGATTTGTTCAGTACCTCTGCGTGGTTGACTTCTACGGTAAGGGTGAGGATGTCCTGGCGCACGGGGTAGTCTTTGCGCAATTCGCGCTCTTCCTTCAGAAAATCTATTTTGAGGAATTTCTGCATCATGATGACTGCCAATATGGGCCCTAAAATGCCCATGGGGTAAGACAGGGAATACCCGATTACGCTATTTTCGGCATCGAGTTTGCTGACGCTGTCTTCGAGGCCCATATTGCGGATCATGTCTACCAAGCCCGCCAATGCCGGAGTATTGGTGGTGCTGCCTACAAATAAGCCCGCCGTAATGCTGCCGTCTAATTTCAACAAGTAATGCAAGCCCGCCGCGATGCTGGCCGAAAAAGTGAGCATGATGAAGACAAAGATCAAATCCTGCCAGCCTCGGCGCTTGAAAGTACTGAAAAAACTGGGGCCACTGCCCAATCCGACCGTATACACAAAGATGGAAAGTCCTAAAAAGGTAATGATTTCGGGAATGCGCAATTCGGGGCTAAAGCTTCCGACAAAAAGGCCGACAAACAGCACCGCCGCAACACCCAAACTGTTGCCTTTGATGCTGATGCTGCCTACTCCATAGCCCAATCCAGCTACGATAAAGAGCAATAGAATTGGATTGGAGGTCAATGCTTCTATCATGTAATTACTTTTACGAAAGCCAAAATACAACTTCAAGGTGAACAAAAGGGAGATAAAAAATCATGTTCTACTCCTGCAATCATCACTAGGAGTTAAAGTGTTAAAATCGACCAAATTTAAATTGGCGATGACGAGCGTTCACAAAAAAATCGACCTGCGTTTAAAATTTTTAGTAAAATTTTGTGAGTATTCATAAATTGCCCTATATTGCCCTCATAATTAAGGTTTCCTTAACAAAGTTGTTAATTTCGTTAACGACTTATGAATTGCTTTTTAGATCCTTCATAATAACAGTCGGGTGATTTCTTACAAGAGCGGAGCATTGTGCTTGCGCTCTTTTTTTATGCCTGTGCCTAAGCGGATACTTCGTATTCGCTTAGGCACAGGCATAAAATCCCACGACTGAAGTCGTGGATTGGGGTTTTGGGGTGGCCTCCCACGGATAAATCCATGGGTTGGCGATGTACGCAAGCTGTTTCGGGTTTTCTTTGAAATATAGGATGGGAGTACATCTTTTACGTTTTCACAATTTTTCTTTTCGTGAAAAATTGAATATCATTACAAATATTTTTTTAAGTCCTTAGATTAGCAACTTAACGCTTGTGCTAACAGGGGCGATAAAAAAATAAGTGTTTCATTTTGCCAAAGGATTAGATGAGTAAACGGTTCATTTCAAGTTTCTTATCTAATCCTTTGGCTCCAAGAAAATGAAACACTTATTTTTGCCCCACTACTAAGCTTAAGCAAGCGTACAAAATTTTTATAGTGAAGAACAAACCGGATCTTTCTTTTTGGCAAATCTGGAACATGAGTTTCGGGTTTCTGGGTATTCAATACGGCTTTGGTTTGCAGCAAGCCAACATGAGTCCGATTTACCGTTATTTGGGTGCAGAAGAAAGCAGCATACCTGGACTTTGGTTGGCCGGGCCGCTTACGGGCTTGCTCTTGCAACCGATCATTGGCACCTTATCCGACCGCAGTTGGTCCAATACCTGGGGACGACGCAGGCCCTACATTTTCATCGGTGCAATTGTGGGCAGTATTGCCATGATTTTGATGCCCAATTCCAAATCGGTGTTCATGGCCGCTTGTTTGATGTGGTTGCTCGATGCGGGTTTGAACTCTTCGATGGAGCCATTTCGCGCTTTTGTAGGCGATTTGTTGAATCCTAAGCAGCGGCCTACCGGGTTTGCGGTACAATCCTTCATGGTGGGATTTGGTCAAACCCTTTCCAATTTGATGCCCCTGATTTTGCCCTTGGTTGGGATCTCGATGGCGGTTGGTGGTACCTTCAGCAATGGCATTCCCGATTCAGTGCGTTTGCCCTTTTACATCGGTGCAGCGGCGATTTTGTTGACGGTGTTTTTCACGATGTCTACCACCAAAGAATATCCACCTGAAAATGAAGACTATAAAATCAAGCCTACCTTCAGCGCGGAACAAAAGAAAAACATCTCTTACTGGCACCTGTTCATTACCATTGGTGCAGCGCTGATTGGGGGCATGTTTGCCTGGCGTTTGGCCGAAATCAGCAATGCGTTGATCTGGGCAGCAAGTATTGGAGTCGGGTTGTATTTTATTTTGATGTTGCCGGTATTTAAAGAAATCCTTGCTTCGCTTTCTGAAATGCCGGAAGTGATGCGTCAATTGTGGTGGGTGAAATTCTTTACCTGGTACGGTTTGCCTTTGATGTGGCAATATTTGTCTTTGGCAGTTGCCAAATATGCTTTTAACGCTCCAAGTCCTGATGCCAATCCAACAGGGTTTGAGGCTGGAAAAAACTGGGGCAGTTTGTGCTTTGCCATGTTCAGCATTTCCTGCTTTGTGATATCGGTCTTTTTGCCCGCCATTTCCAGAAGTTTGGGCAGTCGGCGGGCAACGCACGCGCTGTTTTTGACCATCGGAGCGATTGGTTTTTTCAGCGTCATTTTGAGCAACGACAAATGGATTTATTTCACCGGTATGACCTTGATTGGTTTGGCCTGGGGTTCGATCATGTCGATGCCTTATTTGATGTTGGCAAACGCGGTTTCTTCGGCCAAAATGGGCGTGTACATGGGCATTTTCAATGGCTTCATCTGTGTGCCCCAATTCATTGGCATGTTGACTGTTCCGTTGTATTACAAGTCGGTTTTGGGTGATGATCCGCGCAATGCGTTGATTTTAGCAGGCGTCTGTATGGTTTGTGCAGCTGCTTCTTGCTTCCTGGTTAAGGAGGTAAAAAGCGCTGATGAGGCTGCAGTAGTTTAGGTATTGAGTTTTGGTCTGTTGATTAATCAAAGGATTAATTTTTGACCCACAGCACGTATTATAACCGCAGAGTAAAGGAGTTGACGCGGAGTTGCGCGGAGTTTTTTCAGGGCACCTTCGGTGCGGAGAGGCCGCAGAGCTGGCCGTTGTTGAAGTTTGGTTCGTTGCACTAAATCAAGTCCCAGCAGTATACTTGATTTAGGCAAGATTTTCCTGGAACACGATCTCCAACCACCGCAGGTGGCAAACTTCTTCGCACTAAAAAAACTCCGCGCAACTCCGCGTCAACTCCGTTACTCTGCGGTTAAAATGCGTAATGTGAGAGCGTAAAATAAACTTGAGTGGGACTCAAAACCCACGGAAACTAGAAAGCTCTATCCGTCGTTAACAATTTTTAACCTTATATCAAGGCAGATTAACTTCTTTCCCGGAAAGGCGCAGGTATATTTGCAGAAAGAAATCACTCGATTTAACTTTCTGTTTATGAAGAACATTTTTACCCTCGTTTGCGCCCTATTCCTGACTGTTGTTGGTGCTCAGGCACAAACCAAAATTTTTGGAACGGTAATAGATACCACTGGAACCACTTTGACTGGTGCAACCGTGATGATCTTGCAGGCCAAAGACTCCTTACTCAGTGGCTTTGCCCTTGTTGATCCCAAAGGCGCTTTCGAAGTTGTTGGGGTCAAAGCGGGCGATTACGTTTTGCAACTCAGCTTTTTGGGTTATGGCATGAAAAAAATTCCGATTACCCTGGCCGGAGAAAAAGAAAAAGACCTGGGCAAAATTGTGATGAAGGAACAGACTTCTACCCTCAATGAATACGTGGTAGAAGGGGAACGCACGCCCATGACCATGAAAAAAGATACGGTAGAATTCAATGCTGCCGCTTTTAAAGTGCAACCCAATTCAACCGTAGAAGAATTGCTCAAACGCCTCCCTGGCGTTGAAGTAGAAAAAGACGGAAACGTCAAAGCGCAGGGTGAAAGTGTAACCCGGGTTTTGGTCAATGGCAAGGAATTTTTTGGCCGTGATCCCAAAACGGCTACTCGCAACCTCCCCGCCGATGCGATCGACAAGATTCAGGTATTTGATAAAATGACCGACGTTGCTGAATTTACTGGCGTTGACGACGGCCAGCGTGAAAAAACCATCAACCTGACTCTCCGACCTGATCGCCAAAATGGCTTGTTCGGCAATTTTCGGGCAGGTAGTGGTGGCCGTTCGGGCGCAAGCGGACTTAAACAATTTGATTTGGGTGGCAACCTCAACCGCTTTTCCAAAACGGGTCAGTTGTCGTTCATCGGTTCGGCCAACAACATCAACAAAAATGGTTTTTCCATCAATGAATACCTTGACTTTTCCGGCGGCGGTGGCGGCGGATTTGGCGGCGGCGGAGGTGGATTTGGTGGCGGCGGAAACGATGCCCCCATCAACTTTGGTCGCAACTATGGTTTTACTACTTTTTACTCCACTGGGGTAAACTTTAGTAAGGATTTTAGCAAAAAAACCAAATTGAATGGTAGCTACTTGTACAGTGGATTCAAGAAAGAAACCGATAAAAGATCCAGTACCGAAAATTTTGTAGAAAACTCCTCTTTTACCCAAAAAGATACATCCGAACAAGAAGAACGCAGCAATGTGCACCGACTCAACTTCACTTTGGATCATCAATTGGATTCAACCCAATCGATTCGAGTGGTCAGTCGCCTGTCTTTCAGCAACAATGGCAACGATCTGATTTCCAACTCTTTTTCAACCAATGAATTGAATCTTCCGCGTAACTCCAGTGATCAGAATAGTGTATCAAATGGAGAGAACATCAATTTGAACAATACCTTGTTGTACCGCAAACGGTTCAGCCGCCAAGGACGGAGCTTAAGCACCACGTTTACGATGAACAATGTGTACGGCAATTCTGATGGTACCAACCTTTCCAAGAACCTTTTCTTTGGTACCGATGGTGCTTTGACGCGGACTCAACTGTACGACCAAGTCAACAATTCAAACAATGACCGTACGAGCTACAATGGGCGCTTGTCCTTTACGGAACCTTTATCTCGTGGCAAGTTTTTGGAACTCAACTACTCGTACAATCACCGGGGCAACGACAACAACCGCGAAGTATACGACGTAACCCCAACCGGGCAAATTCTTAACCGTACGCAAACCAACCATATCCTGAGTGATTTCAACTTCCACAATGCAGGATTCAACTTCAGAATTGCCAATCCAAAATTGAACTTTTCAACAGGTTTGGCCATCCAGCAAGCCAAATTGGAAGGCGACTTGCTCACCAGCGAGCAAACGGTCAAGCAGGAATTCACCAACTTGCTGCCAAGTTTGCGCCTGCGCTACAACTTCAGTTCCATGCGCAGCTTCAACTTTGATTACAGCACCGACATCAATGAGCCTTCGGTAACCCAGTTGCAACCTGTAAGGGACATCAGCAATCCACTGAGCATCTACATTGGCAATCCAAACTTGAAGCCGGAGTACAGCAACCGCTTTACCGTGCGGTACAACCACTTCAACCAGTTCAATTTTACGAACTTCTTCAGTTTTGCCAATTTAACCTATACCCACAACCGCATTCAAACGGCGCAAACCATCAACCTGGAAACCTTGGTGACCGAGCGTACGCCCATCAACGTTTCTGATGATTACCGCTTCATCAGCCGCTTGAATTATGGGGGTCGCTTCAAAGGATTAAAAACGCGCTTTAACTTGTCAGGAGGATTCAACTACAACTGGGGCATCACCTTCGTCAATGCCGCGCGCAACAATACCAAAACCATGAACCCAACTGCTGGGATCACTTTTGACAACCAGAAAAAAGAGAAGTGGGACTGGAACCTTGGCTACACCGTCAACTACTCCAACACGGCTTACTCTCTCAATAGCGAACGGAATCAGGATTACTACACCTATACTTACACCGCAGGTGTGCGCAAGTTTTTCCTGAAAGACAAACTCAACATCGAAACGGATCTGGATTACAATCTTTTCCGTGGATTGGGTGCGGCCTACAACCAGGATATTCCGATCTGGAACGCTGCTGTGTCGGTGTATTTCCTCAAAGCCAACAAGGGCCAGTTGAAATTGGGCATGTACGACATCCTGGATCAGAACAAAGGCATCAGCCGTACGGTACAATTGAACTCATTCCAGGATCAAAATGTAAGTTCCCTGGCGCGTTATTTCATGCTAAGTTTCATCTACTCGGTTAAAGGCTTTCAAAAAAGCAACAACAATAACCAGATGAATATGCGGATGATGCGGTAATATTCTGATTTAGGGTTTTCATTTCACGCAGATGAAGCACAGATTTTCACGCAGATTTCACACAGAAAAAAATCTGCGTGAAATCTGCGTGAAAATCTGTGCTTCATCTGCGTGAAATAAAATGCCACCCAATATAGAAACCTTACAATTCTAAAACGCCCATTGCAAAAACTCCGGCATCACCTTTCCCCAGGTCGTTTGATCGTGCCTTCCTCCTTCTACTTCTCTGTATAGGAAGTCATTCTCTCTTTGATACCAGCTTGACGGGGTTGAATATGCTCGGACCAAAATCCTAACTTATTCTCATCCCACTTTTTTATACTCCTCTTGCCAAACTGCTTGTTCCATTGCCTTAAAAGCAGGGAATAACTCATTCTTGTGCTTTTGTACAAAATACAGGATTTCAATGCCAACAATTTGGTCGCTTTTATCGTAATCGACAACGACATGTGGCTCAACTTCCTCACTGTCTACAATTGACTGATTGCTAAGTTGGATGTAGAGCGCATCCGCTTCATTATCGTAGGTAAATTTCATTTGCAGTCATTTTTGGTTTTCTTGCGATCAAAATGCGCAGTAATGACAATATTCGTTAAAGGATTCAATACAACCTTCAAGCAGCGGCTTGCGGCTTCCAAAATTCTTTTGAAAAAATGAGTTTCGTCTACCCGCTAGCCTGAGTCTTCCCAAACCAACCAAAAACATTGCGCTACCGCTGGAACAACGTCTTCAGACTTGTTCCCATTCTCCTGGCGTCTCGGACGCACAAGCATGCACAATCCCCCGAAAAATACACCATTTGAGGCTTTCATTAGAAACGAAAGCCCGTTCTTTTTCTTCAGCCAAAACGTTCTGGCCATTTGATGCTCGATGCTCGCATTGACTTTTACCGCTGCAGTGCAAGACTTGCACCAGCTAAGGAAATTGCATTTTGAAAAACACATTTCACTACAAAAAAGGTTTTAAATTTTTTAAAAAAACTATTTTGTGGCGAAATTCAAAACTTATGACTGAAAAAATCAAAGAATCTCTATCCATACAATACATCAGCATTTTAGCTTCAAATGGTGGTTTCATTGCGCAGTCGCCGTATACTGATTATGGTGTGGATTTAATGATTGAGGAAATATCATCGTATCAGTTAAATGATAAAACTCGCTATTTTAGTTCTGGCAGGACATTGGATATTCAGGTAAAATGCACAACCACAGCCAATATCTCAGCTACAAAAAACGAAATTAAGTTCGATTTAGAGAGCAAAAATTTCAACGATTTAATAAAAAGGCACCCTTTTCGAAAAGAACCATCGTTCCATTATGTCCCATTGATTTTGCTCGTTTTTATTTTACCGGAAGAACAAAAACACTGGTTGAATTTCACTCCTGAAAAATTGAGCATTCAGGGCAAAGCGTTTTGGTTTTATCCAGATCAAGATGAAAACATTACGCTAAACCGCTACAGCAAAAGGATAATGATTCCTACGCAGCAACAGGTTGATTTGAATTTTTTCCAAAACTTTTTTAAATTGCTCGATCAATGAACACCAGCATGCAAGTTAATCAGGTACCACAAGGTCAAACCATTATTGCTTTTTTAAAATCCAAGGGCTGGGAAGAGCAAAGTCGGGATCAGCACCAATGTGTACTGACTCCTCCAGCCAGTATCGCCCTGATTCCTACTTTTGAGTATCGGGTTCCTCTTAATGACTCAGTGATCGACTATCGGGAGTATGCCATAAGGGTTGTGTTTAGCATTGCCGATTTATACCAGTTGAACAAGTGGGATTTGGTTGAATTGCTTTCTCAAAGCATCGAAGACATTCAAAAAGACATTGCGTTGCGGCAAGAGTTGGTGGCGCATGCGGTTTGAGGACAGGAGCTTTAGGTTTCTAAGTCTCTCCAAACCAACCAAAAACATTGCACTACCGCTGGAACAACGTCTTCTATGTTGAATTCCAAGCACAACGCACAATTTTTTTAGAGCCAGACAAATAAAATTTTTTCGGCCGCAAGCTCTTCGGAGCAACGACCGTCAAAGTAGATATTTTTCATTTCAACAGCGCCC
>Ga0247836_1000498_pt1 | contig 72434 bp, 80 predicted proteins | sample LaCruzMarch2015__4_FD_187116 | JGI IMG/M metagenome (GOLD analysis project Ga0247836, IMG submission 187116) | Freshwater microbial communities from meromictic Lake La Cruz, Castile-La Mancha, Spain - LaCruzMarch2015_14m | ecosystem: Environmental > Aquatic > Freshwater > Lake | place: Spain... | reverse complement strand
CGGCGTCCACTCCCACCAATCAACTGGATTTTCTGCATGCTGCAACAGATATGGCGAAGTAGATTGCCCTAGTCGATTCACGGGTTGCAGCGTATCTGAATTGGCAAAATATGATGTGCGAGGATAGGAGCACTAAAGGAGGTCACGTGTTTGAAGCCGCAAAGAAAGAATACGATCAAGCGATTAATCGCAATGCCACCTTGGGTCAGCTAGCTAATCAAAAGTCTGCTTCGTCGGGTTGGCGTCCTTCACGGACACTCACCGCGATAGTGATTGTTGGTGCAACGGCAATTGCAGTTGCACTGCTCATTATTCTTTCGTAAAACCTTTTTTCAGGACCTCCATTGCCCCGGTCAACTCACTAGGAATTATCCACACTTTATTTGCATCCCCTTGGGCCATCACGGGCAGTGTTTCGAGGTAACGGTGAGCAAGGGCAGCGGAACTCGGATTTGCCTCGTGGATTGCGCTGTACACCTTCTCAAGTGCCGCAGCTTCACCTTCTGCCCGAAGGATTTGCGCCTGGGCTTCTGCACTGGCCCGAACAACCTCGGACTGGGCGAACCCTTCCGCCATGAGAATCGCACTCTGCTTTTCTCCCTCAGCGGTAAGAATTGAACTCTGCTTTTGACCCTCAGCAATCAGAATGGTCGCTCGACGTTCACGTTCGGCCTTGAGTTGCTTTTCCATCGATTCCTGCACCGACTTTGGCGGGTCAATGGCTTTAAGCTCCACTCGATTAACCCGAATCCCCCACTTACCGGTTGCTTCGTCCAATACTCCACGCAACTGCCCATTGATCGAATCCCGTGAGGTGAGGGTCTGTTCCAGATCCATGGAGCCAATCACGTTACGCAATGTTGTAACGGTCAGCTGCTCAATTCCCAGGATGAAACTTGCAATTTCATAGGTCGCTGCTTTTGGGTCGGTGACCTGGAAGTAAACAACCGTGTCAATCGAAACAACCAGGTTGTCTTCGGTGATCACGGGCTGTGGAGGAAATGAGGCCACCTGCTCCCGCATGTCAACGCGCTCGCGAATTCGATCAACGAAGGGAATGAGAACGGTCAAACCCGGAGTCAGAGTTCGTTGAAACCGACCTAATCGCTCTACCACTGCTGTACTTGCTTGGTTCACAATCACAACAGTTCGTGACAACATGAGAAGCAAAACAGCGAGCACCACAACAACTCCGGTAATTACTCCAAATAATTCCATGACATCTCCTTTGTTTCTTTTAGTCGAGTGGGAAAATCAAAGCCGTTGCACCATCAATGCGTGAAATAGAAACTCGAACATTGGGTCCAATTGGATCAAATGCAAGGTCAGGGTCAAGGCGAGCACTCCACGTTTCCCCTTTGAGTTTCACCTGACCTTCGTGTGCCGTAACACTCATCAGGGTTAATGCCTCAGCGCCGATCAGGGCATCAACTCCCGTGCGAGTACCGACAGGAACCCTGGAAAACCTTTTTATTGCGAGTGGGCGAATCGCGACAATTCCAAATAATGTAACGGCGGCTGCTACCAAGACTTGGACAACAACGGGAGCCCCCACGGCAGCGGCCGCGAGCCCACCGGCTGCACCAACGGCAAACAGCCCGAAATACAACGTGGTCGTGGCGAACTCAAGGCCCAGAGCAATGCCAGCCGTTAATCCCCAAAACCAGATCATGTTTTAACTGTAATACCGAATCGGCGCTTTGGCAGGGGTACGGGCACGTGGGACTCATCATCTAATCTTTTTCTATGATGCTCGATGTTCAGGCTTCCGTGCACCCGAGTTGGTTGCCAGTTTTTGAAGGCCTTTCACCTGAAATGGCGACCGTTCGCGGTTTCCTTGAACTCGAGATGGCGGCAGGTCACGATTGGTTACCGGAACCCTCTCGGGTAATGCGCGCATTTTCTCAGCCATTGGATCAAGTGAAAGTTGTCATTCTTGGACAGGACCCCTACCCGACTCCGGGACACAGCGTTGGTCTCGCCTTTTGCGTTGCCCCAGAGGTCGCTCTTCCTCGCAGTTTGGTAAATATTTTTAGCGAACTGCAGTCCGACCTTGGCGTTAATGCCCCCGCAAGTGGCGACCTCACCGCATGGGCCGAACAGGGAGTGTTACTACTGAATACTGCGTTGACGGTGGGCAGCGGTCAGAGCGGGAGTCACCGGGGTAAAGGCTGGGAACCGATTACGAGCGCAGTAATTGCAGCGGTCACAAATCGACCGGAGGGTTCGCCCGTCGCGATTCTCTGGGGGAAAGATGCTCAGTCTTACGGGAGTGATTTTGATCCACGATTTGTTATCGCAAGCCCACACCCCAGTCCGCTCTCGGCACGGCGTGGCTTTTTTGGAAGCAGGCCATTTAGTCGCACAAATGAATTACTGCGGCAACAAGGTCTCGCCCCTATTGAGTGGGATCTTGCTTGACGGCCTTGTCAACGTTTTTGTCGGGCAAGGACGCCACATACCTGTGCATAACAAAGTCCGCGTAAAAAGATGCAAATGGGATTGTTCCAGCGAGTAGCAAAGCCAGAGTTTTTAGAAGCGGGAAGCGCAACAGGAATGCCAGGTTTACCGCAGCAATCAGATATGCGAAATACAACCAACCGTGGGCGATCCACAGGATGCTGTAGAGAAGTGGCTTTCCGCCTTCTGCCCCGTAATTCAAAAAGAGGTAGCCATAGAGCGCCCAGACCGAGGCAAAAGCAAGGACTACTCCCGTAACCCAGGCCATAATGCGAAATGCGAGCAGCGCCGTCGAAATTTTTTTCATAGCGGCAGCCTACGTTCAGATTAATTCGTGCGCGAAGGGTGGCATAGCCCCTGCTCGCTGGCAGGTCAATCCAGCTACCTTGATTCCAAACTCAACCGCGGCACGGACAGCCTCTGCATCCTGTAGCTCAACTCTGCTCAAGTTGTGCTCATCCCAATGGGAGAGAAACCCGCCACCGAATGCGTCACCCGCTCCCACGGTGTCGACAACGTGGACCTCAGGGACATTGACCTGAAATTCCTCAGTTTGAGTCAACACAAACACCCCGTTCGATCCATCGGTAAGCAGCACAACGGCCTGTGATCGGCTACAAATATCTCGCGCAGCCTCACGATTGCTTAGATCAGGGAACATGTAGTCGAGGTCATCACCGCTGCACTTGACTACATCAGCGCGCTCAAGGCAACTATTGAAAGTTCCCCAAAATTGCGAAGGGTCTTGCATGACACTCGGCCGAGCATTCGGGTCTACCATCAAGATTTGGTTTTCAGCCATTTCCGCTACGACGGCGCGCGTTGCTTGTGACAGCGGTTCGAAAACAAATGCAAGAGTTCCAATATGAAGCGCTGTGGCTTTTTTGTTCAATACCTTCAACGCTATTTCAGGGGTAACCGAAAGTGAAGAAGTTCCCTCAATCAGAAATCGATACTTTGCGGCACCCACTTCGTCGAGTGATGCAATTGCCAAAGTTGTTGGTGCAGCGCAGTCCTTTTCAATTGCACAATGAACACCATCACTTTCAAGTAACCGACGGATTCGCTTTCCCAACGCGTCCTGGGAAATCCCGCCGATAAAGGAAACTTCTGTGCCCAAACGCGCAATCGTGCGCGCGGTATTGACGGGACCGCCACCCACAACGGAATCAATCTCTCCGTCAGGGGAAACGATGATGTCAATAAGGGCCTCACCCATGACATGAATCATTTGCGTAACTTAACGCCAACAACCAGCCAACGAATGTAGATCGTGACCGCGAAGAGGGCGAAAACCCACCACTGAATCGCGTAAAAGAAGTTCTGCAGTGGGAACGCAACCTCTGCTGTCGAAATCGTGGGCGGGACGCTCTCGGGTGAATCGGCTTCCATTGGTGACTGGGACTGCATAACTACGTATCCGTCGAGCAGCGGGGCATTCCACAATTGTGATAGTTGTTGCGAGTCGATCGTCACAATCTCGCCACCCGAATCACTTCCCGAGGCATAAAAAGTGTCATTTGGTTGCAAGACCCCTTCAAGGCTTACTGTTCCCACTGGGGTCGTGAACAGCTGCCCCTGTGGCACCCAGCCGCGAACAACTGCAATCAACTGACCCGTCTGGGTCTCCAAGGCCGAAACAATCCAGTCACCTGCAATTGATTCCCGCGAAAGCCTGCTTCCGATTCGGACTTGGGCTGAATCGATGAAGGACCCTGTCGCAGTCACTGTTCTTCCGTAGTCCTGCGGATCCAGTGGCTGTTCAATTTCACTCACCGACACCGCTGCCATTGTGGCTGCTCTTTCGGCGTCCAAAATGACTTGGGTGCGATCCCACTGCCACTTGCCGAGGAAGAAGAAAAGCACGCACACCAGAATCAGCGAAAGGAGCGCCAAGATGGATGCCGGTGTTTTAGCCCGTCTCCAGAAATCACTGCTTGGCGGCATCAGGATCTTGCTCGGCACTCTCTTCCATCTGCGCTATGTCATTCAATTCCTTATTAACGCGAGCTTCGCCGCGTCCACGCGGAAGATCTGGATCAATCCGTTTCATTTGGCGGTTCATGTTGAGCCACAACAGGACGAGGGCGATACCGACAAGCAAGACAAAGAATCCAGCGATAGGGCCGGCCCCTGCAATGGTTTCACTGAGATTCGATTCATTTTCCATAGTGGTTCCACTCTAATCTGTCGCTGATTATTTAGCGCAGGCCGGCAAAAAGGTCGCTCTCAGGCAGGGTTGTGGGCACCAAACTAGAAGCTAATTGGAATTCCTCAGTCGGCCATGCACCCTGTTGAAGTTCTGTTGAGACAAGAAACCAACGGCCCTCGGGTTCAATTTGAGTGGCATGGGCTTTGAGGGCAGCATCTCTGATGGGAAAATACTTGGCGCATTCGATGCTCGTAGTAATTCTTTCGGCATCTTCTGGCTTGTCTTCCCATTTATCTAGCCACTCAACGTAGGGTGATTCGATTTCCTGCTCCAGTAGAAGATTGTGCATAGCCACGATACGCGCCTTATGAAACTGCTGGTTGTAATAAACCTTCTGCACTTGATGTGCCGGTCCAAATTCTTGGTAAAGGTTCGGATCCGCTGCAGCAGTAATTGCAGCCATGGTGATCACGTGCGTTTGAATGTGATCGGGGTGTGGGTATCCGCCGTTTTCGTCGTAGGTTGTTACGACCTGTGGCCGGAATTCGCGGAGCAGTTTCACAAGGGGCGGGACACTGATCTCAAGTGGGACAAGTGCGAATGCGTCTTCGGGAAGTGGCTCACCTTCGGTGAAACCCGAATCCATGAAACCGAGCCACTCATGTTGCACCCCGAGGATTCTTGCCGCTTCAGCCATCTCCCTTTGACGCACTTCATGGATCCCGTACAGGTCAACTAACTCTTGGGCCTGCGCATTAAGCACGTCACCTCGCTCACCACCGGTACACGAAACCACCATCACTTCGATGCCCTCGTCGACGTATTTGGCCGTGGTGGCTGCGCCTTTACTTGATTCGTCGTCTGGGTGGGCGTGAATCGCCATTAGCCGCAAAGGTCCCCCGGTTGTTCCAATTGGCATTGGAGCATCCTCTCACTCAGGCTCGTCACTCTCGTTAGTCTGGGAGGGTGTCGAGCCCATTCCGTAAAGATCAACTCAGCCCGGAGATGCAGGAACGGTATGGACTCAACCAAAAAAGTCATCTGCGCACGGCCGTGATCGCAATAGTGACCGTAATTTTTGCGATTGGGGTCGGATTCGCGACTTTTTCGATGTCCCAGAAAAATATCCAATACAAGCTGCTCACGTGGAGTGTGGTGAGCCCAGAGCGAGTCGATCTAGTCTTTGAAGTTCGACGGATCGGCAGCGACCCACTTGATTGTGTTGTTCGAGCCCAGGATTCCCAGCGTATTGATGTGGGGTACTACGTAATTGCTGTTCCTAGCGGCAATGATCTTGAAGAAGTGAATTTATCGCTCAGAACGCTATCTCCCGCATTCGTGGTTGAGGTGCTCACCTGTGTGAAATCCGGTGACCCCACCAGGGTGCCGGGACCCCAATTCCCCGCTGGAGTTGCCCCACCACCCCAACCGTGGACACCCAATTCTCAATAGTGAATGGGGTGCACCCATCCACAAACTGAAGAAAAGTATTAGAGTTTTACGTTATGACCGAAATTACCTGGTTGACCCAAGACGCACATGACCGCCTCACGGCCGAATACGAAAACCGCCAAGGTCCGATGCGCGTTGAAATTACCAAGAAAATAGAGGCCGCCCGCGAGGAGGGTGACCTCAAGGAGAACGGTGGTTACCACGCTGCTCGTGAGGAGCAAGGGAAAAACGAAGCGCGGGTCCGCCAGTTGCGTCAGTTGTTGGAAAACTCCCGGATCGGAGTTCCCGAGGCCGCCGAAGGGGAAGTCAGTCACGGCAAAGTTATCTCAGTTCGCCTTATTGATTTTGACGAAGTAGAACGCTTTTTGCTCGGCTCACGCGAAGAAGCAGCCCACGCATCCATTGATGTCTACTCTCCCACCTCGCCTCTCGGGGCTGCAGTTTTAGGAAAGCGCGTTGGAGACACGACAAGTTACCAGCTTGCCAATGGTAAAGAAATGTCGGTTGAAATCCTCAGTGTTGAGGACTACGTCTGACTTTATCGCCAGATGACTTTATCGCCGGCTAGCACTGCGGTATTTACGGATCGCCAACGGAGCGGAAATCGCAATCACGACCGTACAAGAAATGATCGTGTAGGCAATTGGGTATTGCAGTGACCAGAACCCAGGGTCGGCCCCCGGGGCATATCCCGTCGGGTTGCCAAACAGCTCACGGGTCGCCAATACCAGAGACGAAACTGGGTTGTACGCCGCAAATACCTTGAGAACACCGGGAAGGGAATCAATCGGCACAAAGGCGTTGGATAAAAATGTCAGGGGGAAAATCCAAATCAAACCAGCGGTGTTCGCGGTTTCGGTATTGGGTACGGACAGTCCAACAAATGCACCAACCCAGGTGACCGTGTAAGCAAAAAGCAGGAGCAACAGGTATGCATAAATTGCGTTGAGAATTCCGTCGCTGATTCGCCATCCCACGATATAGCCGGTGATACTCAAAACCGTGAGCACCAAAATTTGCCTCAATGCATTAGCAAGTGTGTTGCCAATCAACGCCGCAGACTGCGACATCGGTAATGCCTTGTAACGGTCGATAATTCCTTTTTGCATGGCTTCGGCTAAGCCAACAGTGCTAGCGGCCGCCGCAAAGGCAACTGTCTGACCGAAAATACCGGGCATTAAATATTGGCGGTACAGACTGGAATCAGCTGCACTTCCTGGATCGGCTCCCGGGATGGGAATCGCCCCACCGAAGACATAGGCGAAAAGCAAAACGAAAATTACGGGTTGAATAAGCTGGAAAAACAGCGCTTCCGGGATTCGAAATGATGCCAAAATTGTGCTGCGGGCAATAACGATCGAATCGTGAACTGTCCATCCGAGCAACGGGCGCGACATTGCGATGGGTACTGACGTGCTCAAAGTTTTCACTTGACTCATGATTGCTTGCGTCCCTTCTTTGAACGGCCTGCTGGTTTATCTATGGCTTCATCTTCAGCGCTGTGTCCTGTTAGTGAAAGGAAAACGTCATCGAGAGTTGGCCTTCGCAACGCCAGGTCAGCGATAGCGATGTTTTGTGAATCAAGTAACCGGACGACGTCAACGAGTACCGTCGAACCACCTGAAACAGGACCCGAAACGAGGCTCTCGTTGATCAGTGATTCACCCCCAAAGACGGGGCCTAGGACTACTTGAGCGTCTCGGACGCGATCAATGTCAGCGACTCTGACTTCAATTCTGTCACCACCAATTTGGTCCTTTAACGCTTCGGCGCTTCCGTGAGCAATTACGCGACCGTGATCAATCACGATGATGTCATCAGCGAGCTTGTCGGCCTCTTCAAGGTACTGGGTTGTCAACAACACCGTGGTTCCCTCGGCAACGAGACTTTCAATCACACCCCACAGCCCTAGGCGCGAACGTGGATCAAGACCGGTTGTTGGCTCATCGAGAAACAAAATACTGGGTTTTGCAATCAAACTTGACGCGAGATCCAGGCGCCTTCGCATCCCACCCGAATACGTCTTTGCGGGTCGATCAGCCGCCTCACTGAGGTCAAACCACTCCAGGAGTTCCTCAGAGCGATCCTTAACGTAGGTCGGGGCAAGGTGGTAGAGGTCGCCAAACATGCGCAGATTCTCACGACCGGTTAAAAACTCATCAACTGCCGCGTACTGTCCGGTGAGACCAATGCTGTGGCGGACTTGGTCGGACTGTTTTTCGACATTGAAGCCATTGACATAAGCCACGCCTTTGGTTGGCTTGAGCAACGTGGCAAGAATACGAACAGTCGTGGTCTTCCCTGAGCCGTTAGGGCCGAGAAGGCCAACAACTTTGCCCCGGGGTACTACAAGATCTAACCCGTCAAGGGCTTTAACGTCGCCAAATTCCTTAACCAGACCTTCAGCATGAACTGCATCTTCTTTAGCCATGAGGCGAACTTTATACCTAGAGTTCCGTAACGTTAAATCCCTGCTTTACCAGATTGGCAAGGAGTTGACTGAGATCAAAGGAGTTGGCTGGGATTAGTGGGATAGCTCTCGTCGACTTCCGGGCAATTGGGTGTGATTTCCGAGATTGGCCCCCGACGCTGCCTTGCGACCTGCATTTGCTGCCGAGCCTGAATTGGCCATTGCGGCTCCGGAGTACCCGCCCCAACTTCCCCGAGCCTGTGAATTATTGCGGTGGAAAGCACTCACTTCCTTTTCTCGGCCGGCCAAAACTAACGCTCCGGAAACAGCACCGGGTTGTGTGGCGCGTGAATCATTTTCTCGAATTGCTTCGGCTCTCCCCTGCTGCAAACGTTCACCGATACGAAGAATGTATGCCCGGTAAAATGCGGCACGCGCTGTCTGTGCTGTGAACTCAATACGCCGACGACGATAACCACCAGCGACGCGAACCCGCCCGTCGAATTGTTCACCGCGCCAGGAACCAGCATTAACATAGTGATTCCCGTGCGTTGTCATTTGAACGGCCAAAGATGAAAACAAAGTCTCAATGGAGTCCAAGTCGCCGGGCATCCCGTAACTGATCACATAGGTTGAATCGCGAGCAACATCAACATGAGCACTATTTGAATGCGCTACGGTGACAAAGAGGTTGACTAAGTGTGTGTTGGCACGCTTCCCCTTCACTCCGATCGTCACCGTTCGACTCACCGGTGTTAACGTTTCGGTTTTTTTCGTGTGATTACGCGCGGTCGCCAGGTCAATGCTGGCAAGAGTCGCCAACATTTGTGCCTTTGTTAAATAGGCGTCAGCTTCGGCCTCGTTATCAGTTCTCTCCGCTTTAGCGAGTAGCGCTGCGATTCGTTCAAGTTTCATGTTGTGCTCTCAAGTGGGATAATTTCTTGATGATCCCCAACGTCTACGCCGAGTTCAAGGTATCCCGCTGAAAGTAGTAGCCGTGCTTGGTCTCCCAGCGCCACCTGCACCAAATGCAACATGGCTGAGGTGAACATGGGTCCGTGTGCAGGCTCACCTGCCGGTGCCGATTTTGCTACTAGGTGGTGCGCACATTCATGCAAAATCACCGCCTCACGTAACGCCCATCGTGCTGAAGGTCCAGAGACAGGTATGGCAATCACCGCTTTTTCATATTCGTAGTGCGCTTTTGCGCACCCTTTGCGCTCACGAACGTCAGGCGGCGCCACATCAGCGTTAATTTGGGCAAAAAGCACGTGAATATAGGTCCTAATGGACTCAAGGCTCGCAAATCGTTTCTGCGCTGGAATATCGAGTTTTGACCCAAAGAACTCAACTACTCCGCCTCGGTTCATCATGTTTGAGAATTGATCCTCAGCGGCATAAACCTTTGACCTTTGTGCATCAGTTGCTCGCGCTCCCGCAGATGTGGCCACATGGCTATCTTGCCGTGTCACCGGTACATCGCAAAAGAGGTTCCTTTGGCCTGGGGATCACCGCGCAAGTAGAGCAAGTAGAGCAAGTAGAGTCGCTCTGCACTCGAATGCCGAATTAAAGGAATAACGTGTCCGAAACACCGACCGATGGAGCAGGACCCTCCAATAATTCCTCCCGCACCCACCGGCTCGGAGGTGCGATCAGGCGAACCCCACTGTTAAAAGGACTCCCTAAAGAAGTTGCCGTCCTGTCAGCGGTTGCCTTCTGTGTCGCAATCGGGTTCGGGATTCTGGCACCCGCACTCCCCATTTTTGCCAAGACATTTGACGTAACCGCGCTTCAAGCTAGCGCCGTAATCTCCGTCTTTGCCCTGATGCGTTTTGTTTTTGCGCCAGTCGCCGGAGTTCTTGTTGACCGACTCGGAGAGCGCATTGTTTTGACTTCTGGACTATTCATTGTCGCCACCTCCAGCGCAATTGCTGGCTTCTCACAAACGTACTTACAACTTGTCGCATTTCGCGGAATCGGTGGAATTGGCTCGTGCATGTTCACTGTCTCAGCACTAGCGCTCCTTCTCCGCGTTGTTGATTCAAGCCAGCGTGGCCGTGCCGCTAGCGCATTCCAAGGTGGTTTCCTTCTCGGTGGGGTGGCCGGGCCAGCCGTTGGCGGGATTGTTGTTGCAATATCAATTCGAGCACCATTCTTTGTTTACGCGGCCTCACTATTTGCGGCGGCCCTCGTAACCCTCATATTTCTCACTCGTGCGCGACTGCATGAACGAGAGGAAGAGGTATCGCACGGGCAGAGCAATAAATTGGAGGAACTACGTACTGCGCTTCGCGACAAGGCCTACCAAGCGGCGTTGGGGACAAATCTCATAGCCGGATTCGTCACATTTGGTCTGCGAAGTTCGGTCGTGCCGCTTTTTGTTGTCGAGGGATTGCAACGCGGGGCATCATTGTCTGGCTTCGGTTTCCTCGCAGCTGCAGCAGTACAGGCACTTGTTCTGCTACCTGCTGGCCGGATGGCGGACACTCAAGGGCGGCGTAAGGCATTACTTTTCGGGACCATAGCCACAGCGATCGGAATGGTCTTCCTCACACTCGCCGATGCCGCCGTCAATGGCCTAGGTCAAGCCGCAATGTTGGGGACGATCCTGTTCTTGGTCAGCATGGCAATTCAAGGATTTGGGGCCGCATTCCTCGGCTCTGCACCTTCCGCGGTCATCGGTGACGTCATGGGTGGCAAAAAAGGCGGCATTGTGGTCGCTACGTTCCAAATGATGAGCGATGCGGGCGCGATCCTTGGCCCACTGGCGGCAGGCCTACTCGTCGACCTTTTCGACTTTGACTGGGCATTCGCTTTCGCGGCGGTTTTAGCGATTTTGCCCATATTCCTCGTAATCCGGATGCCCGAAACTCTCAAACGCTCGGGCGTAACGTAGTCTGTGGCGTCGGCCCCACACTTGATTCTCTCCATCCCGTTAGGACCACGAGACCAATTGACCCAGACTTCCCCCCAAAGGAACCGAGTGCTCGTTAACAAATTAGTTGCCGCATGGACCTCAATTGCTATTCCACTTGCAACCGTTTCTCATTAGCGGGTGCTTGCTCTAACGCAATTTGACCGGCGCCTAACCCAGCGCCTTCTCCAGGTCCGCCAAAAGGTCGTCGGCTTCTTCGATACCAACGCTGAGTCGAACTAGATCATTGGGTACTTCAAGTGGACTTCCACTTACCGAGGCGTGAGTCATACGACCAGGGTGTTCAATCAAAGACTCAACACCACCAAGGGATTCACCTAGTGTGAATAGCGTTGTCTTGGAACAAATATCCAGTGCTGCTTGTTCCCCAGCTTTCACTCGGAATGACACCATGCCACCGAAGCCTCGCATCTGCTTTTTAGCAACTTCATGGTTCGGGTGGGCAGCAAGTCCCGGGTAGAACACCTGGCCCACCGATGCGTGCCCTTCGAGGAGTTCAACGATTTTTCCTGCGTTGTCATTGTGACGATCCATGCGTACGCCGAGAGTCTTTATCCCGCGCATGACGAGCCATGAATCAAATGGTCCGGCAATGGCACCCATTGCATTCTGGTGATAGGCCAGTTGCTCGCCCAGCTCAGCGTCGCCTACCACGAGTGCGCCACCAACAACGTCACTGTGACCGCCAAGGTATTTGGTTGTGCTGTGCACAACGATGTCGGCTCCCAGAAGGAGCGGTTGCTGCAAATATGGAGATGCAAAAGTGTTGTCAACAACCAGCAGTGCGCCGCCCTCGTGTGCGATTTCAGCAATTGCTGCGATATCTCCGATGTTGAGCAGCGGATTTGTCGGGGTTTCAATCCAGATCAACTTGGTTTTTGGGGTCATAGCCGCAGCGATTGCATCAAGGTCTGTTACGGCTGCAGTTGTGTGATCAATTCCCCACGGCTCTGCGACTTTTTTAAATAGTCGATAGGTGCCGCCATAGGCATCATTGGGGATTACTACATGGTCGCCTGGCTTAAGAACCGTGCGGATCACAGTGTCTTCGGCTGCAAGCCCCGAAGCGAACGCTAGCCCGCGCGCGGTATCAATCCCAGGGGCTTCAAGGGCCGCCATGCACTCCTGCAGGGCGGTACGCGTTGGATTCCCACTGCGGGAATACTCGTAGCCGTTTCGCAAGCCACCTACACCGTCTTGGGCGTAAGTCGACACCTGATAAATCGGCGGCACAACCGCTCCGGTTAACGGGTCTGGTTCTTGCCCTGCGTGAATTGCGCGTGTATTAAAGCCGTCCATGGCTTCAGCCTATGGCTCAATGATCATCGCACCAGAGCAGAGGTCAACTATTGGTATTAGATTGGCTCCATGTTTAGATTTGGTAAGCCCTCAATGGTCACCCCCGAGTCAGCCTTACCGGGGCGCGACTCCCGCCCATTGCCGGTAGGTGAGAAAAACACTGTTCTAGGTTCCTCCCTCGAGGGCCCCTGGCCAGAAGGCTCCGAAGTGATCTACTTGGGCGCCGGTTGTTATTGGGGTGTTGAGGAGATCTACTGGAAAACACCCGGTGTTATCAACACCAGTGTTGGTTTCATGGGTGGATTCACTCCCCACCCAACCTATGAAGAAACTTGTACAGGTTTAACGGGCCACACCGAAACCACACTGGTCGTCTACAAGCCAGAAATCATATCCACGCGCGAGATCCTGATTACCTTTTGGGAAAACCATGACCCCACCCAAGGCGATCGCCAAGGGAATGATGTTGGCACGCAATACCGATCAGCAATATTTTGGACCTCACCCGAGCAGGAGTTGGTTGTCAAGGAAACAGCTCAACAATACGAATCTGTGCTGATTGCTCGAGGATTAAATCCGATTACAACTCAAATTGCACCTGCCAGTGACTTCACCTATTACTTAGCTCAAGATTCGCATCAACAGTACCTGTACAAAATCCCAAACGGTTACCGCTGTCACGCCAATACTGGAGTTGCATTCCCGCGCTAAATCACCGATTTAGGTTGCCAAGAAAGCCAGTACATCTTGGCGGGTAATTACACCAGTTGGCTTACCGTCGTCGACCACAATCAATGCATCAGAGTTGGCGAGAGCTGCCATTGCAACCGACACAGATTCACCAGCACCGACCATGGGCAGTGTTGGACTCATCACTGATTCAACCGGATCGGAGAGGTGAACAGTTCCGAGGAAGAGTGCATCGAGCACTACCCGCTCAATGATGGCACCGGAAACTTCAGCGGTCATGATGGGTGGCTCCGCGCGGACAACCGGAATCTGGGAGACACCGTATTCTTTGAGGATCGCAATAGCATCAGCGACGGATTCTGTCGGGTGGGTGTGAATGAAGTCGGGAAGGTTACCGTCACGTGACTTGGCCTTTAGAACATTGCCAATTGTCTGGTCTGTGTCCGCCTGCAGAAATCCATACGCGGACATCCAATTGTCGTTGAAAACTTTCGAAAGATAACCGCGACCAGAGTCGGGTAGCAAGACAACAATCAAAGATCCTGGCTCGGCTTTTGCGGCAACCCGAAGCGCTGCAACAACGGCCATGCCACATGAGCCGCCGATGAGAAGACCTTCTTCGCGCGCCATCCGACGGGTCATCTCGAATGAGTCTTTGTCGGAGACGGCAATGATTTCATCGGCGATTGCTGGGTCATAAGCGGTTGGCCAGAAGTCTTCACCGACGCCTTCAACTAAATAGGGACGACCCGTGCCACCGGAATAAACCGAGCCTTCAGGGTCAGCGCCAATTACTTTGACTTTGCCGTTGCTGGCCTCTTTCAAGTAGCGGCCCGTACCTGAGATCGTGCCTCCGGTTCCCACCCCTGCAACAAAGTGGGTGACGGTTCCATCTGTTTGCTCCCAAATTTCTGGTCCGGTTGTTTCGTAGTGTGAGCGAGGGTTATTCGGATTGGAATACTGGTCTGGCTTCCAAGCACCGGGCTCCGTTGAAAGCCGATCGCTAACACTGTAATAAGAACGTGGATCCTCAGGATCAACGGCAGTCGGGCACACAACAACTTCCGCGCCATAAGCCTTCAACACATTCCGTTTGTCTTCGGAGACCTTGTCTGGGCATACAAAAATGCACTTGTAGCCGCGTTGTTGAGCTATCAAAGCCAAGCCAACTCCGGTGTTCCCACTGGTCGGTTCAACGATTGTTCCACCGGGCTGCAGTGAGCCATCTTTTTCAGCAGCATCGATCATTCGCTCAGCGATTCGATCCTTGACCGAACCACCAGGGTTGACGTATTCAACCTTGGCCACGACGGTGACACCTTCAGGGACGATTCCCTTAATTACCCTGTTCAATTTCACCAATGGTGTGTTGCCTATTAAATCGACGACCGAGTCATAAATCTGCACGGCATAACCTTACGTGATTTTTTTTTCGACACCTCAGGAGCCTGCTAACTAGCACTTTATTGCGTGTAACTATCAATTAAGGATGTTATGCATATGCTGGGATCATGGAATCGCTTCGTGAGGAAATGCTGCGTGAACTTGATCGCATAACAATCAGATTGGCCAGTTTGAATCCGGAGCGCCTTGCAGCAATGGATGAATCGGTATATCGGTGTGCCAAAGTTATCTGGCGCGCAACAGAGGGAAACGACATTGATCACGAACTGCCCCAGGTTGGTGCAACCGCTTACGCCGCACAACTCACCGTATTAACACGGGACTTACTGGTAAGTATTCCCAATGGGGAACCTGAAGCTGCCGCAGCGCTTACCGAGCTGCGGCAAACACTCCCCTAGTCGCGACCGGCAAATATTGACAAAAAGCGAAGAATTTCGAGGTAAAGCCACACGAGGGTCAGCAGTAGTCCGAAGGACAATCTCCATGATTCCCGCTCTGGCAGCCCCATGGCAATACCCTGTTTGATCGCCTCAAAGTCAATCATTAAGGCAAAGGATGCAAGGAGTACGCCTGCGGCGCACAGGAGCAAGCCCCAGCCACCCACACCGTAGAAGCCCCAGCCACCGCCAACACCGAACAAAGCGCCCACGAGGGATGCCATTGCGATCACGAAGTAGCTGATCATTGCTGCCATGAAAATCCGCATGAACTTGCCGTTGACCTTGACGATCCCCGTTCCGTAGAGGAACAGCATCACTCCAAATGCGGTGAGCGTGCCAATAATTGCTTGGCTGACCAGGCCTTGATAATCCTGTGCGAGAGCCATTTGGTCGTATGCCCAGCTGATTGCTCCCAGCATGAGTCCGGCGAAGATTGCATAAAGAAGCACGAGTACCGGCGAGACTGATTTTTTGAACGCATTGATAAGACCGAAGACCAATGATCCGCCTAATCCGATCCACAGAACCGCGGGCATGCTGGGTACAAGCGCCCAGCCAACAAAGGCCATGACAACAGTAATTATGAAAAGAATCGTGCTTTTCACGACTACGTCAGCAAATGTCAGGCGAGCGCCACCACCAGCAGTGATCGTGTCGAACTGCTCCTGCGTACCGGCTGATCCACCCGCAGCTTGCGTGTAGGCCGACTGGCCTTCGGCGTATGCGAAACCGTCGCCTTTTGCGGGCCGATCATAACGCTTCAGAATTGGATTTGTGGTCTGTGAGAATCGAGAGGACATGACTTCATGGTAACAAATAATCAGGAAACGAACAACATCTATGTGTCCCCGGTGGGATTTGAACCCACACTGTGCCGGGTTTAAGCCGGGTGTCTCTGCCGATTGGACTACGGGGACGAGAAGGTCTCCCCTCTCCGGCGCAACCCTATCTACCGGCAAGATTCCCCTCGCCTGTGAAGTGTGATTCCTATGCCCACCCCTTTACCGGTTGTAATGGTCTACACCGGCAAGGGGTGGGTCATCCGTTTAGGAGGTCTTTAACTGAATGACTTTGTCACCTTTGCCATAAAGGCCAACGAGCATTGAATCTGCATTGCCACATTCGCCTTGATTCTTTGATCGACATGGACCCATTTCAAGTCCGTAGAAATAAGTTCCCTTACGACCAAACTCAGCGTTAATGGTGAACCCACCATCTTTCCGAACGGTCGTGCAGGCTGAATCTAGAGACTGCCACGGCCATGAACCATCAGCTTCCGGTGTGGTCTTGTAACGGGTGAGACACACAATATTGTCACCAGCGGTCCAACTGGCCAGTTCTTTGAGAGCCTTAGAACTCACGATCTTTCCAGTAAAAGTTGCCGTATCTCCAGAGGGAATTTTTGTGGCGTTAACGGCCATGCACGCGTAGTCCTTTGTGCCATCCTGTGAGCAGACCGACTTACTCGGTATTGGCTTATCGGCTGCTTGAGCAGCCGTAGGAATGACCAATGGTGCTACCAGCGCAATTGCCGCGATTCCAATGATTTTTTTCGTTAAGGATTTCATAAAAGCAGTCTGTCACAGAGATGAGTGTTTTTGCAGACTCAAAACTACCCCGTCGAGTAAATCTTTTTCACTGACCAAGACTTGGTCAAAGCCAATTAGCCGCATTGACTCTCGAAGTACCAACGCCCCACCACCGATTACGTCGACTCGACCGGGGTGCATGAACCCAAGACTCGCTCGCTCCTTGTGGTTCATCTGGAGCAATGCATCCGTCACCGATTCAACCTGCTCACGACTCAAGATTGAACCATGAATTATGTCGGCGTCGTACTCAGTGAGTCCTAATGCCATTGCCGCGATCGTTGTCACGGATCCGGCAAGTCCAATAAAGGTCGTTTCAGAATTGATCGGGATAGTCGCTTTTATCAATTCGATGTGAATATCGATGTCACTGATGGTGCTGGCAATTTCAGGTTGGGTGGGCGGATTGGAATGCAAGTGCCGCTCGGTCATACGAACGCACCCAATATTCACACTGCGCGAAACCAGTGAACCGTCGGATAGCGCAGTGACAAATTCGGTTGATCCCCCACCAATGTCAGCGACCAACACCGAACCATTTACATCAAGTCCGGAAAGTGCGCCGTGATATGACAACCCTGCTTCTTCATCACCGCTAATTACTTCGGGTTCGACTCCAAGAATTGTTTTGATTCCAGCGCTAAAGGCATCGCGGTTAGTTACATCGCGTGATGCGGAAGTAGCGATAAAACGAATCTTTTTCACGTCATGGTTATCCAGCAACTCGGCGTATTCACGAGTAGCAGCAAAAGTGCGCTCAAGGGCCGCTTCACTGAACTCGCCCGAGGTGTCAACGCCTTCGCCCAATCGGACTGTTCGCATTTCCCTCACCAGGTCTGTGATGTGATCACCGTCAACGCGTGCAATGAGAAGCCTGATGGCGTTGGTACCGCAATCAATTGCAGCAAATATGGGTGCTACGAGTTCCGGAGTTAAGCCAGACATGAGGTTGGATCCCACCATGGTGAAAGCATTGCAAGGGCGCGGTCACCCAGTGGATTAACACCTGGACCACAGGCAAGTGACTGCGCGATTAACACGTGCAGGCACTTGACCCGATTGGGCATTCCACCTGCACTAATACCTTCAAGTTCGGGGACGGCGCCTAATTTTTCGCGGTCAAGCAGGTAGCGCTCATGTGCAGCTTGGTATTGGGCCGCTAACGCTGGATCCTGGGTTAATTCCGCCTCCATCTCCCGCATAAGCCCCGTGCTTTCCAGGGTTCCAATTGCCCCGGCAAGTCGGGGACACGTCAGGTAGTAGGTGGTCGGAAAAGGGGTGCCGTCGGGTAGGCGAGGTGATGTTTGAACAACAAGTGGTCCGGTGCATTCACACCGCGCAGCGACGCGACGACATCCGCGCGGGAATCGACCCAGCTGTTGACCAACTATCTCTAGATCCTCGGGTGTTATCTCACTCAACGTTGACACTGCCGGGCTCAACTGAGTCATCGGCCTCGACTAGCGCGCCCCAAAGCTTGCCGTACCAGTTGGGCTCTTCCGCGGCGACTTGATCGGAAATGGTTTCGGCAGCAGGTCGGCCGTCCGCTCCCAATGACACATATCCGGTCTCACCTGGCATTACGAAAAGCAAACGGCGCCGCGCTTCCGCTGCAATGTATGCGGGATCGGCCCAACGTTGTTGTTCAAGTTTTAGTCGGTCAACGTTTTCCTGGGTGACTTGAATTTGGGCTTCAAGGACGGCAATTTCCGCTCGCTGACCAAAATAGTTGCGAACGGGTACCGCCAGAATTACGGCCACGAATCCGAGCGTGAGAAGGAGCACTAAAGCACGGCCCGTCAACGAGCCGTTCAGCCGATCTTTAGTGAGAGCCACGAGTCAATAGTCACACGGTCCGGGCGCAAAAGCGCTCAGGCACCGCCGCCAAAGCGCGGAAATGCGGTGCGGCCCGCATAGCGAGCACTGTCATCGAGTTCTTCTTCGATCCGAAGAAGTTGGTTGTATTTAGCGACTCGTTCGCTGCGAGCCGGGGCACCTGTTTTGATCTGACCGCAATTCACGGCAACAGCAAGGTCTGCAATGGTCGTGTCTTCGGTCTCGCCCGATCGATGCGACATCATGGAGGTGTAACCATTGCGGGTTGCCAGTGCAACAGCGTCGAGTGTTTCGGTCAGCGAACCAATCTGATTGACCTTTACCAACAGCGAGTTTGCGGCACCATCAGCAATTCCACGCGCCAACCGCTCAGGGTTGGTGACGAATAGGTCGTCACCAACAAGTTGGACCCGGTCACCGATTGCATCGGTCGCATGAATCCAACCCGCCCAGTCGTCTTCGGCTAGGGGATCTTCAATTGAAACCATTGGGAAGTCAGCCAAAAGCGATTCGTAATAGGCGGTCATCCACTCTGAAGAACGGCTTGCACCCTCGAATGTGTAAGCACCACCAACATAAAACTCGGTGGATGCGACATCAAGTGCAAGTGCGATGTCTGTTCCCACAGTGAAACCGGCCGCTTCAATCGCAGTCACAATGAGTTCAAGGGCTGCACGATTGTTGGGAAGATCAGGTGCAAAGCCGCCTTCATCCCCCAGCCCCGTTGCGTAACCGTTCTTTTTCAGCACCGACTTGAGTGAGTGATACACCTCGGTGCCGCTGCGTAGTGCTTCGCTAAATGTTGCTGCCCCAATTGGTGCGATCATGAACTCCTGAATGTCAACACCCGTGTCAGCGTGCGCGCCACCGTTGAGGATGTTCATCATGGGGACCGGAAGCAGGTGGGCATTGGGACCACCCAAGTACCTAAACAGTGGCAATTCGGCAGAAAGTGCCGCAGCTTTTGCAACCGCCAGGGATGCACCCAAGATCGCATTGGCTCCAAGCCGGCTCTTATTGGGTGTTCCGTCAAGGTCGATCATGACTTGGTCAACGGTTCGCTGGTCATCAGCTGACAGACCGATGATGGAATCGGCGATTTCACCCTCGACAGCCGCAACCGCTAGCAATACACCCTTACCGCCATAACGTGAATCTTCATCTCGTTTCTCGGCCGCCTCGAAGGCTCCCGTTGATGCACCCGAAGGAACGGCTGCCCGAGATACGGTGTCGTCATCGAGGAGAACCTCAACTTCTACGGTTGGATTTCCCCGCGAGTCAAGAATTTCGCGGGCAATTACTGCTTCAATGATCGCCATGATGTTAAGTCTACATATCGAGCAGATGTGTCCGAATTTCCCTCCGATGCGAAATTGAGATCAAAATAAGGAAACCTATGAGCAGGACCACACATCCAAGTACCGGTCGGTAGACCACCTCTTATATTGAAGGAGCAGAACATGCATAGATCCAGAGTGGCGATCCTCGCTGGAATGGGGCTCGCGGCGATTGCGCTGGCCGGCTGCGGCAATACCGATTCCAGCACCGTGGCTGAGCCAATGAATATTGGATCCATGGACTCCGGGGTAACAACAAGCGAGTCAGTCTCATCTGGCTCATTCGATCAAAAGGCGGCCGATCAATACCTCACCCGCAATTCAAGCATTTCCTTACAGGGATCAAATGTGAGTGAGATGACCAACACTGTTCTTTCAATAACAACTGAGTTCGCCGGTGCGCTCTCGCAACAAGATATCCGCAACGAGGGCGAGTTGAGCTACTCCACTCTTACGGTTCGCATTCCCGATGCCGAACTTGAGCCATACTTAGACCAACTCGCAACCGTCGGAGAAGTGACTTTCCTCAGCACGTCAACCACCGACGTGACAACTACCGTAATTGATCTCGATAGTCGCATTGACACGTTAAACACATCGATCGCGACTCTCACCACACTTCAAGCAGATGCCACTTCTGTTGCAGACCTTGTCGCCGTGGAATCAGAACTCACGGCACGCACCGCCGAACGCGATTCACTTGTTGCGCAGCGCGAATTCTTGCAAGATCAGGTTGACCTTTCCACCGTTTACATCAGCATCGCAGCTGATCCTGCAACAACTACCGACTCACCCAATTTTGTTCAGGGAATAGTCGACGGCTGGAACGCGCTCATAAACACGTTCGCTGCGATCATTACTTTCGCTGGATTCATGGTGCCATTCATTGGGGCCTTGATCGTGATCGTGGTTGTCTTTGCGCTCATTCGCACTGTCCTAAAGCGAGTGCGTTCATCTTGATCGTGGGGTCTGACATGTCACCTTTAACATTGAAGTTGCCCCGTGAGGCCGGTCAAAACCTTTTCCGCCGCGATCACAGCGTCACGTGCTGACAGTGCGGCATCAGCCATGCCGAGAGTTTTTGAGAAGGCATTTTCTTCTAACTGAGCGTCATTGAATTTTTGCACCGCATCGTTTTTTACGCTCACTGCCGCGTCAAGGTCAGCCTGCAATTCTTGTTGTTCAGCTGTGTCGCCCTGAAGCGATTCAACTAGGTCATTCAGCAAGATGACCTGATTATCAAACTCTGAGCTGAATGCCGAAACGAGATCTGGTTTAGCAATTAGATCAGTCACTGCAGTGGTTAATGAAGATTGCATTTGGTCAAGTACAGCGCAAGCATCGCTTGACTCTGCACTCGGCTGCGGATTCGAAGGTTCAACAGGTGTGTTAGCCACCGCTGGATCTGACGAAAGGTTCATGTCATTAATCACTGTATTTTCTGCTGAGCATGCGCTCAGCAAAAGAGGGAGAGCAAGAGCTGCGGCAATGAGTTGTTTATTCACCGTAACATTGAAACACGGGGAGGCTCAAAGACCTAACAGGGTGCACACATGCTGTGGCGTAGTCCACTACTCATGGGATTGAATCAGCTGCATTCGACGCAGGACTGCCTTTCGGACGGCTGCTTCCGAATCAAGGCCCTGGGAATTTGCTGAACTCACCAAGGCAAACAGGTAATCACCCAATTGCTCCTCTGTACTGAGGCCTTCGATCAGCTGATCTGTTTGCACCAAATATGCCGGGTCTGGAGCAGAAACAGATTTACTCCGAGAGATGAGTTTTTCCGCACGCATTAGTGCTGGTAAGGCTTCCGGGATTCCCTCGGTGACTGAATTCCGACTCTTTTCCTTTGCCTTACGCTGATGCCAATTCAGTTCCACCTCGGCTAAATCGTGCACTTGATTCTCAGTCTCCACCGACCCATCGACGAAAACATGTGGATGCCGGCGAATGAGTTTTTGAGTGATGCCGTCAATGACAGCATCAATATCCCACCCGCCCGGCTCCTCTTGGGAAATCCGCGCATGAAAAACAACCTGAAGGAGGAGATCGCCCAACTCTTCACACATGGCTTCGCTGTCATTTGCGTCAATCGCCTCGACGCTTTCATACGCTTCCTCGATTAAGTACTCGACAAGACTTTGATGGGTTTGCTGCGCATCCCACGGGCAGCCACCGGGAGATCTCAACTGATCCAGAACAGCCACCAACTGGGTGAACTGGCTCCCTCTCACGAATTACTCCGAACCGAGGTCAACACTTTGCGGCTCTGAAAGCGAATTAGCACTCGGACCTACGGTCAAATTCTCGGGATCCCACGTGCCAAAGCGCGGGGAAACTTCAGTGCCGATTTCGGAGCTCAACTCAGTGAGAGCGAGAAACACCGCTGCACTTTTGGCATCGGGTTCGGTGTTGGGAGACAACACGTCGCCCAATTGAGAAACTTGAATATTCAGGCGAATGATTGAGTCAACGTCGTCAATTGCGATGCCTTGCTGACTGATTTGAGATTCAAATGCCTCCACTCCACCGGCTTGGGCGATGTATTGGAGTCGAAGATCATCGATTTCACCCTGGGTCACTTCAATTTTCTCGCGACTGGCCAATTCATCAACCAAAATCGTGGTGATCATCTGGTTAAGGGTGCTGGTGATCAGTTCGTTTGATGAATCAGTTGCTGGCAGACCCTGCAGGGATAAAACAGACTGCACTTCTGAGTTGAGGGTGGCCTCACTGATCCGCTGATCCCCCACAACCGCGGCAGCACCGGCTGTTGGGGTTCCGCACCCACTGAGTCCAATAGTCGCGGCGATTACGCCGATGCCAACAATGGCTGCTAGCCGGAAGCGGTTGGACTTGACATTCACGTAGGGCACAGAATCTCCGGATCTTCAGGGGTTGGTGAATAAGACGTTGAACAGCTCGTGGAGCCATTCTAGGAGTTGGGTGTCGCGTAGCTCAGGAGCACCAATGCCTCTACCCGAAGTCGGCTTGGGAACGAGCAAAATCTGGGACGCCTCCTTGATGGTCGTCCCTGGATAAATCCTTTGAGCCCTCATTGCTCGCGACTCTGGCAGCGTTACCGGTGAAATGCGGATTGCTTTACCCGCACCAATAACCTCCTGCACCCCCGCTGCCTTCGCGGCAACGCGGAACCGGGCTACCCCAATGAGTGCCTCGAGTTCGCTGGGCATCGCCCCGTAACGATCAACAAGTTCTGCGCCGACTTCGTCGACGGCTTCATTGGTACTGGCGTCGGCTAGGCGTTTATAGGCCTCGAGGCGCAATCTCTCCTGGGGAACGTAGTCTGTTGGAATACTCGCGTCGATCGGCAGTTCAACCCGAACGTCGTTGACTTCTTTGGTCGGTTCATTTTTGTACTCAGAAAGTGCTTCGCCAACGAGCCGCAAATAAAGGTCAAAACCGACGTCAGCAATATGGCCACTTTGTTCACCGCCCAGCATGTTGCCGGCTCCGCGTATCTCGAGGTCTTTCAGTGCAATCTGCATTCCTGAACCAAGGTCAGTTCGTTGAGCGATTGTGGCAAGGCGTTCATGAGCCGTTTCCGTCAGTGGCTTATTGGGATCATAAAGAAAATATGAGTAGGCGCGTTCTCGACCGCGACCCACCCGACCACGCAATTGATGCATTTGCGAGAGACCAAACTTGTCAGCTCGGTCCACAATCAAAGTATTAGCATTGGGAATATCAATCCCCGACTCAACAATGGTTGTACAGACGAGGACATCAATTTCTTTCTCCCAGAATTGAACTATCACCGATTCGAGGGCGCCTTCACTCATTTGTCCATGTGCCACCGCAATTCGTGCTTCTGGTACCAACGTTCGAATTTTTGCTGCAACCCGATCAATTGACTCAACACGATTATGTATAAAGAAAATTTGGCCATCACGCAGAAGTTCTCGGTGGATTGCAGCGGTAATTTGCTTCTCGTCATAGGGACCCACGAAAGTGAGGACCGGGTGCCTTTCCTCGGGTGGTGTTTGGATGACCGACATTTCCCGAATTCCCGTTACCGCCATCTCCAGGGTGCGAGGAATGGGTGTTGCGCTCATGGCAAGTACGTCAACATTTGTTCGCAGCGCTTTCAGATGTTCTTTGTGTTCAACACCGAAACGTTGTTCTTCATCGACGATCACCAAACCTAGGTCTTTGAATTTTACTGAAGGTGTCAGCAAGCGGTGGGTGCCAATCACAATGTCGACGCTTCCTTGCGCTAGCCCAGCAAGTATTTCCTTAACCTGAGAGGCAGGGGTGAACCTAGAAAGCGCCGCAACGGTGACGGGGAATGCCCGGTAGCGCTCTGAGAAAGTCGTGAAATGCTGCTGGACCAGCAATGTTGTGGGAACGAGTAGGGCGACTTGTTTTCCATCTTGTACTGCTTTGAATGCCGCACGCACGGCAATTTCAGTCTTTCCAAAACCGACGTCACCACACACCAAACGGTCCATAGGTACTTGTCTTTCCATGTCTCGCTTTACTTCGTCGATCGTGCTGAGTTGATCGGGTGTTTCAACGTAGGCGAAAGCGTCTTCTAGCTCGGCTTGCCAGGGAGTATCAGCACCGAATGCGTACCCCTGGGATGACTGTCGGGCCGCATAAAGCCGAATAAGTTCACCGGCAATCTCTTTGACAGCCTTGCGGGCGCGACCTTTCGTTTTTTGCCAGTCGGCACCACCTAGCCGGTGAACACTAGGTGCTTCACCTCCAACGTAACGCGTAATCAAATCCAGTTGATCCATTGGAACAAAAAGTCGATCCGCTGGCTGACCACGCTTGCTTGGCGCATACTCGATAATCAAATACTCGCGCTCTGCCCCACCTATTGTTCGCGTGATCATTTCGACATAACGGCCAACTCCATGGTGTTCGTGAACTATGTAGTCACCCGAATTCAGTGTCAGCGGGTCAACACCACCACGCCGGCGACTCGGCATTTTTTTCAGATCTTTGGACAGGGACTTTGCGCCCATCAAGTCTGATTCACTCAGCACCCAGAGCCGGGAACTCGCCAAATGAAAACCGTTGTCCACCGAAGCGGTAATCAGTTGAGCGACCTTGGGCACTGCCGGGATCGAAACTGAATCAGCTTTGACAACACTGATTCCTTGGCCACCAAATTCTTCAGCAATGCGATCAATTGACCCATGCCCTAAAGCCGTGATAACCACGGTGGAGCCTGCTTCCAGTGCTAGGGCAATATCTTTTCCGGCAATTTCCGCGTCACCGTGATACCCACTGATTGCCCTCGCATCGAGGTTGATCACCATGTCGTCAAGGTCGCGGGGAAGTTGAGTCAGATTCCACACGGAACCATTGCGCCCACGGACCTGATCCACAACCTCGGACAGGCTCGTGAACATGGAACCGGAAAAATCAATGGGCGTTGCTCCACCGACAGCAGCACTGTGCCAACCCGCCGTTAAAAACTCTTCCGCCGTTTTGACAACATCAAGTGCACGGGAATTAATTCGCTCCGGTTCCATCAAAATTAACGATGACTCTGGCGGTAAGAGTTCATGTAGTGGTTTCATCTCTCCAGCGAGTGCTGCAGATAACGACTCCATCCCCTCAACTGCCATTCCATGGGCAATTTGCTCACACATTGCCGCAACTTCCACGTGGGCGGCTCCCAGAAGTTGGGCTTTCGCTTTAACCTCTTCGGTGAGCAAGAGCTCGCGGACGGGTGGTGCCCAAAGTCCATGCTCGGCAATTTCTAATGAACGCTGATCAACGACCGCGAAGTACCGAAGTTCTTCAACGTCATCACCCCAGAACTCAATGCGAATCGGGTGCTCCTGAGTTGGCGGAAAGACATCAAGGATTCCTCCGCGCACAGCAATTTGGCCACGTCGATCCACGAGGTCAACTCGCTCATACCCCAGTGCCACCAGTCCCATTACCGTCTCGGTGAGTGATGCCTTATCGCCGACGTTGAGCACAACCGGATCCTGATCCCCAAGGTCTGCAACTATGGGTTGCAGTGCGGCACGGACCGAAGTGATCAAGACTTTGATGGGCGGCGCGTGAATACTTCCCAGAATTGGGTGGGCCAGGCGCCTCAACACAGCCATGCGCTTACCTACGGTGTCTGCCGACGGGGACAGGCGCTCATGGGGCAGCGTCTCCCAACTGGGGAACACCGCTATCCCCTCGGTGGGCAAATAAGCACTTAGGTCAGCGGCTAATTCGTCGGCTGCACGGCCCGTTGTTGTCAGGACAAGTTTGATTCCCGACTCCTGCTCGTTGGCGATCTTGGCAATCACGAGCGGGTAAATCACATTCGGACCCACCAGGTCAACCGTGTTTGCAACCCCTGAACTCTCGGCAATAGCCAAAAAAGCCGGATCGGCTTTTACTAAATCAAGTAGCCCAGCAAGTGGTTGCGAATTAATCACGCTCCTTGGGTTTCCTTAATGGCCCGCAGAACATGCGGATAAAGGTCGGCCCGGGATACCACGAGATCGGTGACATAAGGGGGCATGTGATTAAAGGTGATCGGGTCGCCATTCATGTGGGATGCAATGAGGCCGTAATGCTCGGCCACTATGTACGGCGCCGCAACATCCCACTCGTAGAAGCCGGTGTTGTGTAGATAAATGTCGGCGCGGCCACACAAAATCTCGTTTACCTTCGCTCCAACAGACCCAACGTCCACAATTTCTACGTGGCTATGTGAGATACCAGCCTCGGTAAGCAACTCACCCAGTCGTGCAACTATCTCAGCTAAATTTGCTGGTGGCCGTGATCGAGATGCAACCACTCGGATTACCGAATCTTCAGCTGCAAACACTGCAACGGAATCAAGGACACTTCGCGTCATGCCCTGTTCGGGCAGATCTACCGTTCCAGCACTGAGTTTTTGCTCCCGTGCATTCCACAGAGCAATGTGGACTGCGAAGTCTTTCCTATTTTGTCCGTATTCCCAGGTTCCATCGAGTGGGTCAACAATCCAGACTCGATCTGCTTCCAGTCGGACGGAGTTGTCTTTCCCTTCTTCACTGAGAATTGCATCAAGTGGTCGGGCAGTTGAGAGCTTTTCCATGATGAACAGGTGTGCGGCACGGTCGGCTTGATCCCGGAGTTGATCACTCAAAGTTTTGTCGATTGTGTCAATGGGGTGAGCGAGGAAAAAATCTGTGCGCAACCTCAACAAAAGTTGCCCGGCCTCTTGCGCAACCTCACGTGAGAGCTCTGCATCATTTTTTTCTGGCATCAGACCACTTTCGTTGGTATTAACTATTGAATTTACTTTGTGCCATGTCTAAGCCTTGGGTGATCAGTGTTTCAATCGCGTTGCAACTACGCCCGATGAGGTCAGGTAATTCCTTACGTTCACTTGAACTGAATGGGGAAAGCACAAAATCTGCTGGATCCTGTCGGCCAATCGGCCTACCGATTCCCACTCTGGCGCGGAAGTACTCACCCGTTCCTATTGATTTTTTGATGCTCTTGAGTCCATTGTGCCCGTTGTCACCCCCACCAAACTTGAGGCGGATTGCGGCGAAATCAATATCAAGTTCGTCGTGGACCACGATTAAATTCTCTGGCGGAACGTCATAAAAATCCAGAATTGATTTAATGGGTCCGCCACTCTCATTCATAAAGCACAAAGGAATTGCCAATACGACGCTGTGTTGACCAAGTGGCGATCCGGGGAGTCCAATGTGACTTTGCCCAACGGCAGCGAATGCCTTTTTGTGTCGAGATAACTTGACGTTCAGATTTGCTGCGAGTTCGGCAACCACCATTGCACCAATATTGTGCCTGGTGCCAGCGTATGCGGGGCCAGGATTTCCCAGCCCCGCGATAACAAAGGTCACTACTCGGCGGCGGCGGGCTCAGTTGGGGTAACTGCGGCCAATGCGCCCGCTGCGGCTGCAGCGTCTTCGGTCACACCTGCAGCTGCCGCTGCGGTCGCCTGCTCAATTGCCTTTTCCTTTGCGTCGGAAACAGCGTGGCCAACTGCATCAAGTGGCAACTCGCCTTGGGCAACGGATTCTTCCCATGACTGCATGACCATTGAGAAGTCAAGGCCAGCTTCTTCGGCTGCCTGGCGTACTTGGGCGACTGCATCTGCGTAGTCACTACGAAGGGCTGCCTCTTGCTTGGAAATCACCAGCAGATCAAGGTGCTCGAGGTTCAAGCGAACGGGATCGCGCTGGATGTCACGTGGCTTGGTGAGAAAAGTCTGTCCGTCAAATGCGATGTTCAGGACAACACGTGGCCTGCGAAGGGCAAGGTTGAGTTCATGCTCGGGCAAGGTGACGTGCATAAGCGTGGTGTCGGTGCCGTACAAGACTGCAGGAATTTGACCACCACGACGAATTCGGCGGGAAGCACCCTTACCAAATTCTGAGCGGGGGGAAGCGGTTATGTTGACGTTAGTCACGAGTTCTCCTTGTAGTAAAGCGGCACGTTGGGCTGGAACTGTTGGGGGTGGGGCAAGTTCGCGCCAAGGAGAGGGGCCAAAGCCCTAACACGTCGATAACGGTGTCACGCTGAAGGTGCACCCTCGCCGAGGAACTGTCCCAGTCTACAAAAGGGCCCAGCCACTAGTGCGAGGAGGTCTGCCGACCCGATTCATCGTCTTCAAACATTCGGGTAACCGAGCCGTCCGTGAAGACTTCATTGATGGCTGTTGCCAGCAAAGGCGCGATTGAGAGAACCGTGAGTTTCTCGAATCGGCGATCTTCTGGGATGGGGAGTGTGTCGGTCACAATCACTTCGGAGATGTTTGAATTCTGCAGTCGCTCACGTGCTGGGTCACTCAAAATACCGTGCGTTGCGGCCACGATGACCTGGGAAGCTCCGTTTTCAAAAAGGGTTTCAGATGCCTTCACGATCGTGCCACCGGTATCAATCATGTCGTCAACGACGACGCAGATTCGGCCTTTTACGTCACCGACAACTTCGAGCACCCGCACCTGGTTAGGAATATCTGGGTCGCGACGCTTATGAATAATTGCCAGCGGCGCTCCCAATACGTCGGTCCAACGCTCAGCCACGCGCACTCGCCCAGCATCAGGGGAGATAACCGTGATCTTGCTGCGGTCAACCTTCGCGGCCACGTGTGCGGCCAACAACGGCAGTGCAAACAAGTGGTCAACAGGTCCATCGAAAAATCCTTGGATCTGCGAGGTATGTAAGTCAACCGTCATCAGGCGATTGGCTCCGGCAGCTTTGAATAGGTCTGCCATCAATCGTGCTGAGATTGGCTCGCGGCCACGATGCTTCTTGTCCTGACGCGCGTAGCCGTAGAAGGGCACAACGACCGTGATGCGCTTTGCGGAAGCGCGCTTGAGTGCGTCGATCATGATCAGTTGTTCCATGATCCACTTGTTAATCGGGGTGGTATGGCTTTGGAGAACAAATGCGTCACCGCCGCGAACAGATTCGCGAAAACGAACGAAGATCTCACCGTTAGCAAAGTCGTGTGCGGTAACGGGAGTGAGGTCAATCCCCAAGTGCGCCGCCACTTGGTCAGCCAACTCCGGGTGGGCCCTGCCAGAAAGCAGCAGGAGATGCTTTTGAGTTGGGACTGACTTCTCGGCCACTGATCCACCTTTACTATTTGCTAGCTATTCGAAGGGGTTAGTGACCCAACCTTTCCATGTGGCTAATGCTCGGTCTCAAGCGCCCTCTCGGCCGCCTTGGCTGAGCCCGTTCCTGGTCTTTTTCGCAAGACCCAATTAAGGATGTTTCGCTGCCGGGCCCGGCCAACCGCCATTGAGCCCGCAGGAACGTCATCTGTGATCACCGAGCCAGCAGCCGTGTACGCGCCGTCACCGATAACAACTGGCGCAATCAACATGTTGTCTGACCCAACCCGGACGTGATTCCCCACCGTTGTGTGATGTTTTTCAACGCCGTCGTAGTTAACGAAAACTGTTCCCGCACCAATATTGGTTCCCTCACCGATAGTGGCATCACCGACATAAGACAAATGTGGCACTTTCGATCCGGCGCCAAGTTGGGTATTTTTCATTTCAACAAATGCACCCGCTTTTCCTCCGTCACCGATCACCGTGCCCGGGCGTAAATAGGTGTACGGGCCAACGGTTGCTCCAGCCCCAATGACAACAAGTTCCGCCCATGTGTGACGGACAATGGCATTTTCACCGACTTCTGACGAAATCAAAGTTGTGCCCGGTCCAACCTGTGCCCCGGCTTCAATCTTGGTTGGTCCACGCAAAATTGTTTGCGGCAGCAGCGTCACGTCTGCTTCTAGTTCCGCATCAATGTCAATCCACGTAGATGCCGGGTCCATCATTGTTACACCGGCTTGCATCCATTTCACATTAATTCGATCTCGCATGATTGACGCCGCCTGAGCGAGTTGGGCTCGGTCGTTGATTCCCATAATGTCGTTGGCATCTTGGGTGCTGAAACCAATCACAGCCCCCCCGCGCGAAGTCATAATTCCAATCACGTCGGTGAGGTATTCCTCCCCCTGTGAATTTTGCGAACTCAACCCAGTGACCGCGGCGGTCAACGCAGCACCATCAAATGCATACATGCCCGAATTGATTTCCTGGATTTCCCTTTGCTGCGGGGTTGCATCTTTTTCTTCAACAATTTCCACAACCTGATCACCGGATCGAATTATGCGACCGTAACCAAAAGGGTCAGCAAAATTTGCGGTCAACACTGTGGCTTGCGCCTGGTGATCCACGTGGCTACTGAGAAGGCTCATTAATGATGAACCGGTGAGAAGTGGAGTGTCTCCGGTCAACACCACAACGGGTGAGTCACTCGCGGAAACTCCGCGGCCTTGCAGGAACTCGAGAGCGATCCGGACAGCGTGTCCGGTTCCATTGCGTTGTTCTTGTTCAACGGTCACAACCCACGGAGCAATTTCATCAAGGTGCGCGATAACTTGATCTTTGCCACTCCCCACCACGACAACGAGGTGCTCGGGCTCAAGGGTTGCCGCGGCTTCGATTACGTGACCTAACAAACTACGCCCAGCGATCTCATGCAAAACCTTGGGAGTTGTTGACTTCATTCGAGTTCCCTGCCCAGCCGCAAGGAGGATCACAATGGGGGCTCGCACGGCACTAGCCTAGTTTGTCGAGATCTTGGCTCGGGGGTCATCGATGAAGGGTGACGAAACTGTGAGCTCCCGGGGGAGGGATCGAACCTCCGTTGACGGATTCAAAGTCCGCTGTCCTGCCGCTAGACGACCCGGGATCATGCGTGAGACACCTTATGGCGTGGAGTGAGTGGACACTGCGTGAGCCTGACTTCTACCCCAATCGGCGATGCGAGTTGCAGGTTACGCAACCGTAGGTTACGCTCGCGTAGGTAGGAAATTTTCCGGAATCAAACAGTTGAATAGGTGAGGGAGTTCGCGTGAGTGTTATGAACCAAGAGGTCCTCGATCGTGAACCCGCGGTGGACGAAAGTGCCGCAGACCTTGTCTACTTAGGTTTGACGATGCGCATCATCATTGGAGCATTCGTTGTTATTCCACTCATTGCTGTCGCATTCGCCCTCCCGATCGCGTGGGGTGGCTGGCTCAGTTGGCTCGACATCACACTCGCTATTGGACTGTGGTTACTCACCGCAGGCGGTATCACGGTCGGCTACCACCGCTACTTCACGCACGGGTCATTTAAGGCCAACCGCACCGTCAAAATCATCTTGGCCGTTTTCGGGTCCCTTGCAATCGAAGGGTCACTTGATCAATGGGTTGCCGACCACCGGAAGCATCATAAATTTTCTGATGAAGTTGGTGACCCTCATTCACCATGGCGCTTTGGTACAAGTAAAAAAGCAATCGGAAAAGGACTTCTCTACGCGCATGTTGGTTGGCTTTTCGACAATGACAACACCGGAATTGATAAGTACGCACCCGATATCGCGGCTGACAAAGACCTCAACTGGATTTCAAAGCACTTTTCCGTGTTTGTCATTGCCAGCCTGCTACTTCCCGCTGTTCTCGGTGGCCTGATCACCTGGTCCTGGATGGGCGCTGTGACCGCATTCTTTTGGGCGGGCCTAGTTCGTGTTGCATTCGTGCACCACGTCACCTGGTCAATCAACAGTATCTGTCACGTGTTTGGTAACCGACCATTCACTTCACGTGATCTCTCGAGCAACGTCGCGTGGCTTGCAATTCCATCATTGGGTGAGTCATGGCACAACCTGCACCACGTAGACCCAACGGCGGCCCGACACGGTGTGATGAAAGGTCAAATCGATGTCTCCGCCAGCGTTATCAAGGGCATGGAGAAAACAGGTTTAGCAACTGATGTTCGCTGGCCAAAGCCAGAACGCTTGGTCAAAAAACTGAAAGACCCTAATGACCGATTCCGACTTCGCGGTTACAACGGCGAATAGAACGTGTCTACATCACTCGAAGGAGAGCCCGGTGACGATGAGCAGAACCTCGCCAGCGTTACCGAGTTAAGGACTGCCCCCGTCCCCGCCGCCCGCAAACCAAGTGGCGCGAAAGTGCGCATGACGGGACAGCAGCGGCGAGAGCAACTACTAAATGTGGGGCGAAAACTCTTCTCCGAAAAAGGATTTGAAACCGTAACCGTTGAAGAAATTGCGGCGAAAGCCGACGTCTCCAAACCGGTCGTCTACGAACACTTCGGTGGCAAAGAGGGCCTCTACGCCGTCGTTGTTGATCGTGAGACCAATTTCCTGCTCGATTCCATTAGCCAGGCACTCGCCGGATCGCGCAGTCATGGCGCCAGTGCCCGCGAACTCGTTGAGCAAGCTGGTCTTGCCCTATTTGATTACATTGATTCCAACCCGCAAGGATTTCGGATCTTGGTGCGTGACTCACCCGTCACCGCGCAGACGGGTTCATTTGCCAGCCTCATGGTTGATATTGCGACCCAGGTCGAGGACGTATTGGCCGCTGAATTCAAGGCGCACGGAATAAACGACAAGTTTGCGCCGATGTACTCCCAGATGTTGGTGGGAATGGTGGCCTTCACCGGCCAATGGTGGCTTGATGTTCGCAAACCCAAAAAAGAAGAAGTCGTGGCCCACGTGGTGAATCTGGCCTGGAACGGACTCAAGCACCTCGACCCCAAACCAACGCTGGCTCCTAAAAACAAGTCCTAAACTCTCAAGATTCTTGACATCAAGATTCTTGACATAAGATTTTGACCTAAGATGCCGACATGGCCCGGACCGATGACGTCGATCAGATTGTGGCCGCTTGGCAGGTGCAACGGCCAGACCTTGACGTTTCTCCCCTACACGTACTCTCACGTTTGACTCGAGTATCGGCGCAACTCGACACCGCTCGTTCGCAGGCATTTCGTGATCACAATCTAGATTCATGGGAATTTGATGTCTTAGCCGCTCTTCGCCGAACCGGACCGCCATTCACCCTGTCAGCGGGAACACTCGCCACCCAAACCCATGTCACAAGTGGCACCATGACCACCCGGGTGGACCGATTACTTGAACGTGGATTTGTCACCCGATTCCCTGACGAGAATGATCGGCGAGGAGTTCTCATAGCTCTCACCGAAGCAGGTCAACGCGGTGTTGATGGAGCACTCAAAGATTTATTGGAGCGTGAAAAAGTAGCCCTGAGCGGATTAAGTTCGTCCGAGCAGGCCCAACTTGCTGACCTACTTCGCGGCTTACTGGATCGGCTTTAGTCGCTCACCACGCGGGTTACTGCAGGTCCAACGGCAACACGCACACTGCGACACACGCCGGCACCCGAAAGGCTCGCCGCAAGATTCACGGCATCATCTTGGCTTCGCGCAAGAAAAATGCAGGTGGGTCCGCTGCCAGAAACCATGGCTCCCACAGCACCCAAGTCACGTCCAACATCAAGTGTTTTGCGCAGGCTCGGCATCAAACTCATTGCTGCAGGTTCAAGATCATTTATCAACTCTGCTCCCAGCTCGCGTGAATCACCGGCTCGCAAGGCGAGCAATAACTGCGTAGGGACTTCCGGCGGCGCCGAACGCAGCGCACTTTGCATCCGGTCAAATTCGGCGTAGACCTTTGGTGTCGACAAACCACCTCCGGCGAGGGCAATCACCCAGTGGTACTCACCGGTTGTGATCACACTGGTAACCAATTGACCGCGACCCCTACCCAGGGCCGTTCCACCGTGCAGGGAAAAAGTGACATCAGACCCCAACTGTGCGGCCAAATTTTCGAGATCCTCACGTGATGTATTCGTCTCCCATAAACGATCACACGCGATGAGTGCACCTGCCGCATCTGCCGAACCACCAGCCATTCCACCCGAGACCGGGATTCGTTTCTCGATGTGCAAATCAACCTGTGGCTCTATCCCATGGTGGTGTGCCAAAAGCTTGGCCGCCTTTACCGCCAAGTTGAAGTCATTGACCGGCAACCACTGAGAACCCTCTCCTTCGATAGTGAGCTTCACTCCCCTTGAGCGTGGTTTCGCGGTGACCGTGTCGAAAAGTGAAACTGCGTGAAAGACCGTGATGAGTTCGTGAAAATTGTCTGCACCCAGTGGCGCCACACCTAGTGCCAGGTTTATTTTTGCCGGTACTTCGACGACTACCTGGTCATTTCGCATAACTTGCAAAGTCTATTGCGGGGAAAGTCGTTCCGCTTTGATTGCTGCCGAGAGCCGAATAAAGGATGGCAATTCGAGGGTCTCCGCACGCGCACCCGGATCAATCTCGGCTTGCATTAACACTCGCTCAGCTAACGGTGCGCTCCCGATAAAGTCTGCGAGTCCGGCTCGTAATGTTTTGCGGCGGTGAGAAAACGCCGCGTCAATGACCTGAAAAACCTCGCGACGGTCTTCCTCGATGTGACTTTGTGGATGGGTGACGTGAATGCGGACAAGACCTGAGTCCACATTGGGGGCAGGCCAAAAAACATTTTTGCCGATGTTGCCGGCGGCTTCGGCTTTTCCAAACCACTGAATTTTCACGCTGGGGATTCCATAGGTTCGCGAACCAGGCCCAGCACACAGTCGGTCAGCAACTTCCTTTTGCACCATAATTAGCACGCCGGCCAGAGAGGGGAACTCAGCCAGGAAATGCAGGAGAACGGGAACAGCAACGTTGTAAGGAAGATTGGCTATGAGCGCCGTCGGCGGAGGTGACAGCTCACTCAACTGGATCTGCATCGCATCTCGATTAAGCACGGTCAGTTTGCCCCCGAGTTCCGGACACATTTCTTGGACCGTGACGGGTAACTGGTTGGCCAATCTGTCATCAATTTCAATCGCTGAGACATGTGCTGCAACCTCGAGTAATCGAAGGGTCAAACTCCCCAGACCAGGGCCTACTTCAACCACAACACTGTGTGAATCAATTCTTGATTGCTCGACAATATAACGAACGGTATTTGGGTCAATGACAAAGTTTTGTCCAAGTTTCTTCGTGGGAATAATGCCGACTCGAGCAGCTAATTCACGAATTGCACCTGCGCCCAGTGCAGCGCCCACAATCACCAACTCCCAAATGCGCGAATTGTGTTCTGGGTAAGGAGCGCGGTCGCTTCCAATTCGGAGAGTCCTCGAAGTTCTGCAATTGTTCGCACGGTGTAGGGCATGAGGTAACTGGCATTTACTTTTCCCCGATTGGGCATCGGGGCTAAATACGGCGCATCAGTTTCCACCAAGATCGAATCCAATGGGGCGACCATCAAAGCCTCACGCAATGCCACCGAGTTTTTAAATGTGATTACTCCGGCAAAGGACATATACCAACCGTGTTGCGCACAAATTCTTGCCATGTCTGCGTCTCCGCTAAAGCAATGGAAAACCACGGTCTGTGGTGCGCCTTGGTCCAGAAGAACCGAGATGACGTCTTCATGGGAGTCACGGTCATGGATCACTAGCGTTTTATTCACTTGCTTAGCAAGGTCAATGTGAAAACGAAATGACTCATGTTGTGCCGGACGGCCGCTTTCACCCGTTCGGTAATAGTCCAAACCTGTTTCGCCGATTCCTCGAACCTGGGGTGAAAGTGCTAACTCCGCAATCTCTTCGAGGGCACTTGCAAGTCTGCCCTTTTCCGCCAGACGTGGCGCTTCATTGGGGTGCAGGGCAACGGTTGCAATTACCGAAGGAAAACGAATGGCTGCTTCAACTGCCCAACGGGATGAGGCAACGTCACACCCAACTTGAACAACTCGATCAACCCCCACTTCGCGCGCCCGATCGAGTAATTGTTGTGGGTCTGGCGCTTGGGCACCGTGTAATGAATTGTCGTGAACGTCTAAATGAGTATGTGAATCAATTACTGTTCCCACAAGTGGGTGGGGGGCAGTTGGCCAATTCGTTGCCTCACCCATTAGATGCTTTCAGGATCCTCGAGACGTGGGAAAAGCGATTCACCTTTGTGAACGCGAACTCCAGCGGGCAATTGGCCCCACGTGCTGGCGCTTTCAATCCTTTGATCGCACAGCTCACCCAATGCTTCGTGGGCCCCAATACTTGACCACATCAACTCCATGGCTTTTGGCATCACCGGGTTGTAGAGAACTGCAATAGCCCTCAGGGATTCACAGACCGTGTACAGCACAGTTGCGAGCGCTCCGTATGTCTCTTCACTTTTCGCGAGCACCCATGGCTCTTGTTCGGTTACATAACCATTGATGTGTTCGATGAAAGTCCGTACTTGACCAATGGCACCGGCGAAATCAAGTTCATCAATGCATGCGTTCGCATCAACCGCAGTCTTGGTGAGTAGTGCATGAATCGTTTTTTCGACATGACTGATAGGTCCTTCGGCCGGCAGTGCACCCTCGAAATACTTACCCACCATTGCGGTTGCCCGAGAAACAAGGTTTCCCAATCCGTTGGCTAATTCGGAGGTGTAACGAGCACTCATGTCCTCCCATGAGAAGGAACCGTCTTGACCAAAAGCAATTGCACGCATGAAGTAGTAACGGAATGCATCAGAGCCAAAATGATCGATGATCAATTCGGGAGCGATTCCTGTGAGTTTTGTTTTCGACATTTTTTCTCCACCGACCAGCAACCAGCCGTGGGCAAAAACTTGCTTGGGCGGCTCCAAGCCTGCTGCCATTAACATCGCTGGCCAGTACACCGCATGAAAACGCAAAATGTCTTTGCCCACTAAGTGGACATCGGCCGGCCACACTCGCTCAAATAGTTCTGCCTCGGTGGTTGCAGGTTCCGCTCCGTAACCAACGGCCGTTATGTAGTTCAACAATGCGTCGAACCACACGTAGACCACTTGGGACTCATCCCAGGAGAGCGGGATTCCCCATTTCACACTTGACCGTGACATCGAGATATCTACCAAGCCGCCGCGAAGGAAGCTCATGACCTCGTTGTAGGCGCTCGCAGGCCGAACCGCATTGGGGTTGGCTTCATAGCGATCAATCAGGGGTTGTGTGAACTCTGAAAGCTTGAAGAACCAGTTGTCTTCACTTAATTCTTCAGGGGGTCGACCGTGAACAGCACAAACTTGCAATCCCTCGAACTCACCAGTTCCTAGTACTAAATCTGCTGGGAATTTGAATTCCTCGCAACCAACACAGTACGGGCCTTCATATGAATCCGAATAAACGTATCCGTTTTCTTTTACTTTTTCCCAAAACTTGCGTACCCGCTGAACGTGACGCGCTTCGGTGGTCCGGATGAAGTCGTCATTTTTGGCATCGATTGTTTCAAGGACCGGCTTCCACGAGTCGTTGACCAAGGCGTCAACCCACTCCTGAGGAGTAACACCACCCTGTTCGGCTGCCCGCTCAACTTTGGTCCCGTGTTCGTCAACACCAGTCAAGAACCAAACTTTTTCACCGCGTTGCCGGTGCCAACGAGTAAGTACGTCACCGGCCGTGCTCGTGTAGGCATGTCCAATGTGGGGTGCATCGTTAACGTAGTAAATGGGCGTGGTCACGTAAAAGGATTTGGCCACCGAATTCATAACCGAATCCTAGTCTTTGCGCGAGGCTCCCGACTTTGCGGCGATTAACGCTTCATAGACCTCTCGCTTAGTGCGTCCAAACTTGCGGGCAACCTCTGCAGCAGCATCCTTTGTTGATTGGCCCTCAGCAACACGTTCCTGGGCTAATTCAACTAACTCCTCAAGGGACACCCCGCTGCCCGCAACCGTCTCACTCCCCGCAACAACAAGGGTGATTTCACCTTTAATCTCACCGGTTGCCCAGTCCTTGAGTTCCTGCAATGAGCCTCGGATCACTTCCTCATACGTCTTAGTCATCTCGCGAGCGATCGCCGCTCGCCGCTGCGGACCGAAAACCTCCGCCATGTCATTGAGTGTTTTCTCAAGACGATGGGGCGCCTCAAAAAAGATCATGGTTCGCGGTTCATGGATTAACTGGGTGAGAGTGCGGACCCGATCACCACTTTTGCGCGGGAGAAAGCCTTCAAAACAAAACCGGTCCGCTGGTAGACCCGACAGTAGAAGCGCGGTCAAAACGGCAGAAGGCCCCGGCAACACGCGGTAGTTGATCCCAGCTTCAATCGCAGCGACCGCAAGCCGATAACCGGGGTCACTCACTGATGGCATGCCAGCATCACTCACAACGAGAACTGTGTTCCCACTCGTTACCGCATCAAGTAACTGCTCAACCCGCGAGGCTTCATTAGCCTCAAAGTGGGAAACCAGTTTCGCTTCATAACGAATACCTAGTCGTGAACAAAGGTTCATAAACTTGCGGGTGTCCTCTGCCGCGATTACATCTGCCTGCTCAATTGCAGCAATCAGTCGGGCTGAGGCGTCACCAACATTTCCCATGGGTGTCGCGGCAAATACCAATTGACCGCCAGATTCACCTAAATCCTTCTCGTGCATCCCGCAATAGTGCATCACGACTTAATATGTGCTGGTGTCCCCCACACTTCGCGAGCGATTTACCGGCTCTTCGGCGCCTGATCGAAGTGTCGCAACAATCGCCGAGCGGCTTTACCCGGCTTTCCCGACAACAGGAATAAAGACGTGGATCGCACCGATTGCGATTGCACTCTTCGCTGGCATTCTGCGCTTCATCAATCTGGGGACACCGAATGCGGTCGTATTCGACGAAACCTACTACGCCAAGGACGCTTGGGCGCTTCTTCGATTTGGGGTTGAACATGAGGCAGTAGAGGAGCACGACCCAATCATGCTTACTGCCGGTGACAATTGGCGAACCGTTGAAGGATTCACTGATCAAGGATCATTCGTTGTTCACCCGCCAACGGGCAAATGGGTAATTGCAACGGGTGAATACCTCTTTGGAGTCTCACCATTTGGTTGGCGATTCGCTGTTGCAGTTCTGGGAACCCTTTCGGTACTCATGATCGCGCGCATTGTTCGCCGCATGACGAGATCAGATCTAATCGGAGCAATTGCTGGTTTACTCCTTGCACTTGACGGTATCCACATTGTCATGAGTCGTACCGGACTCCTTGACATGGTGCTCAGTACTTTTGTTCTTGCGGGTTTTGGCGCCATAGTTCTTGACCGGGATCACACCCGGCGGCGGCTGGCAATACTTGGTGGGAATTCAGAATCAGAATGGGAACGCCTTGCCCAAGGATTTGGCCCTCGATTGGGGATTCGCCCGTGGCGCTTAACCGCAATCATCTTTTTGTCATTGGCCGTCAGTGTTAAGTGGTCAGCCCTGTGGTTCATCGCGATCTTCATGCTGATGTCTCTGCTCTGGGATGTCTCAACTCGACGCACGGTTGGCGTCCGTCGTCCTTGGCTTGCGACACTCGCCAAAAGTGCGCCAATAGTCGTCCTCACCTCACTGGCCACCGTCATCTTTATCTATTTGCTTTCGTGGAGTGGCTGGTTGTTTAGTGCGGGCGGTTGGGGTCGCACTTGGGCCGATGACAAAGACCCTTCAATAGTTCCCAATGCGCTGAGGTCACTGCTTGAATATCACCGACAAGCGTGGAACTTTCACGTAGACCTTGATAGCAAACACAACTATAAAAGTAACCCCCTTTCATGGCCGTTCATGTCCCGCCCAACCAACTTTCACTACGAAAGTATTAAAGATGGCACCTTGGGTTGTCCTACCGATCACTGCGCGCAGGAAGTGCTTGCGCTCGGCAACCCAATCATTTGGTGGGCGGCGTTGCTTGCAATCCCATATCAATTGTGGAATTGGGTTACTACGCGTGATTGGCGTTCCGGTGCGCTACTTGCCGGAATAGTCGCTGGCTGGTTGCCGTGGATGCTATACCTCAACCGCACAATCTTCACCTTCTACACGGTGATCTACGTTCCCTTTGTCGTTATGGCGATTGCACTGACCATAATGAAACTCTTGCAAAGTAGTCGAAAAGGTTCGATTCGCCGACAACATTGGGTGATCGGGCTCATTGCGCTATACCTCATCGCTGTCATCGCAACTGCATGGTGGTTTTATCCGATCTGGACCGGGGAAGTCATTCCCTATGACCAATGGAAGCTTCGCATGTGGATGCCCACCTGGATTTAGGTTCCGTTCGACATACTGATCCAATGAGTGGGATCCAATGAGTGGAATTGCGCGCGCATGCTGACCGCACTGTTCGCGGGTCTGAGCATCGGTCTCGGATCTGGTGTAGCGCCCGGTCCACTAATGGGGCTAGCGGTCTCAACCACACTTCGAAGTGGGCTTGGGCCGGGCCTACGAATTGCAATAGCTCCCCTGATCTCTGACTCGGTAATCATTGTGCTGTCGCTGACATTGGTATCCCAATTGCCCGATAGCGCAATCACGATTCTAGGAATCGTCGGGGCAATTGTTATTGCCGTATATGGCATTGAAATTCTCTGGTCCGCACACAAAATGGGCAACTCCGAAATCGACTTGGGAAGCCAGAAGCCGACAAAACTGATGAAACTTCCGGTAGTAGTTCAAGGGGCATTGGTGATTTTTCTTAACCCCGCACCTTGGATCTTTTGGATTACTGCTGGATCAACAATTTTGATTGCATTTTGGCGAGAGAGTCCAGCCCAAGCGGTCATCTTCCTCTTTACCTTTTACCTGGCTCTGGTTGGCGCCAAAGTTGTGATCGTGGTCGCACTTGCAGCGAGTCGTCACCGAATGAATGCCCGGACCTACCGATTAATTCTCACGGCTTCAGGAATTTTGTTGCTCGTAACGGCGGTGGTTCTATTAATCACCCATATCTAATTACCCATGTCGCGAGTTCGTCAACTAAATACTTTTGCACACTCGCTTAACAAACTTGATGGGATTTATGGCCGCGGATTCCCGACCGCTCTTCCAGTACTCAAAATGCAAATGAACTGCTCCGGGAGACCCAGAATCACCCATTTTTCCAATAACTTGGCCTTTTTTTACCTTCTGGCCACCCTTGATCGTAACCTTGTCCATATGTCCGTAGTAGTACTTGGATCCACTTTTACCGCGCAACACAATCTGCAGTGCACCATTTGATTGACGCTTCGTCCGATTTATCCGACCAGCTTCAACGGCAAATATTGGGGTACCGCGTTTACCACCCATGTCTATTCCCTTATGGGATCGCTTCCCTCGGTCCGCCCCCCAACCGGCACCTAACCAAAAGTTTTTCGTCGGGCAAACTTTTCCCTTGCGGTGCTTCTTCGCTTCCTGCGCACGGACATCCATGGGCGCGAGGCTCTCTACCGGCGCTTGGGCAGCCCCCGATGAAGTGGGGAAGCTCCCCAGCAGCATGATCGCAAATACGACTGCAACAAAATGACGCACCTGTCCATTTAAGCACAGTTGGCAATTTAGACAAGTTCCCTTGCGGGATCGGGGCCAGTTGGTGCAGAGGGGCTACCCTGTGTCTATGAGCGATCCGAAGACGATTGTGTTTGATCCAAAGAATGTTTGGCGAACAAGCTTCATCGTTCTTGCAGTCGTCGCAATCGCACTTCTTCTCCAGTTCCTGCTGGAGGACGGTGGAGGCGTAATTTTCATCATCCTGATGGCTTGGTTCGCCTCAATCGCAATGGAACCTGCGGTCGGCCGACTCGCGCGACACATGAAGCGTGGATTCGCCACCGCAATAGTGATGCTTTCCATCATCGTTTTCTTTGTGGTATTCAGTGCTGTTTTCGGAAACCTGCTCGTCAATCAGATTGCGGAACTACTCGAGAGCCTTCCTGCGATCCTTGATAGCGCGTTGCAGTGGTTTAACCAGCGCACAAATTCAAGCTATGAAATTGTCGACCTTTGGGAGCAGCTAAATCTCACCCCGGAAAAATCAGCCGAGTACGCCTCAGCGGTACTGCAGGGCGTTCTTGGGTTGCTTGGTTCACTTGCCCTCGGTTTTTTTGGGCTCTTCACCATTGGCCTATTTACTTTTTATCTCTCGGCAGATGCACCAAGATTCCGTCGTTACATCCAATCACTGTTCTCACCAAGATTTCAGCCGCTTGCTGAGCAGGTCTGGAGTGTCACTGCGAACAAGACCGGAAGCTATGTGGCCGCACGCGTTGTTCTTGCGCTCATAAATGGCAGCACGACTGCAGTAGTTTTCTTCGCAATTGGCATGCCTTCGTGGCTGGCGCTGGGAATTTGGACCGGGCTCGTTTCGCAGTTTGTTCCAACAATCGGCACATACATTGCGATCGCGCTTCCCGTTCTCATTGGTTTACTCAGCGGGAATCCTTGGATCGGAATCATTGCCCTGATCTGGGGGATCCTTTATCAACAAATTGAGAATCTCACAATTGAACCAAGGATTAGTGCGCGCGCCGTTAATGTCCACCCAGCCGTTGCCTTCGCCTCGGTCCTTCTCGGAGCAGCCCTCTTCGGCGTGGCTGGTGCGCTACTGGCGGTTCCCATAGTTGCCATGGCAAGTAGCATTGTGGAGTTGAGACAATTGCGTTTCGAAATGCCACCTGAGACACCTGCTGAATACATACCATCCAAAAAACGGCGCACACGGCTCTGGAAGAAGGAATCATGAATATAACTGATCAAAGTTTGCGCCGTTGGAATGTGATTGCCGGATTCGCGCATCTCATTCAACTCATACTGATTTTGGTGTTGGCGAATGACTTCACTCTGCCTGTTACGGCGACTTATATGGAAGGGCCACCTGGAACACCGCCTAGTGACACCGTCACACTATTTGACTCTCCAATCGCTTGGGGTGTCGCTTTATTCTTTGCGCTCTCAGCCTTTTTCCACTTCCTCGTTGCAAGTCCCATGTTTTTCCCAAAGTACATTGCAGGGTTGAACCTGCAACACAACTATTTCCGGTGGGTTGAGTACTCGATCAGTTCTTCGATCATGATTGTTTTAATCGCTCAAATCACAGGAATCTCGGACGTAGCTGCGTTAATCGCTATTTTTGGTGTCAATGCCTCGATGATCCTCTTCGGTTGGCTCCAAGAAAAATACGAACAGCCAGGAAGCGGCGGGATGCTTCCCTTTGTATTCGGTTGTATTACCGGGATCGTGCCGTGGATCATTGTGACAATCTTTGTGGTTACCCCCGGGTCAACTTCTGCAAACGAGACTCCGGTGTTTGTTTACGGCATTATTATTTCGCTGTTCCTGTTCTTCAACTCATTCGCTTTGGTTCAATACTTGCAGTACAAGCAGGTAGGTAAGTGGGCCAATTACCGGTACGGGGAGCGCGCGTACATTTTCCTCAGCCTGATTGCTAAGAGTATTTTGGCTTGGCAGATTTTTGCCGGGACTTTGGCTTCATAACCATCGGTCAACCACTTACTAAATACAGGCAGGATTATTTATGCATTTGGGTTTAGTAGTTGATTCTGTGCGCGGGTCATCAGCATATTGACTACTTTGCCAAAACCCCCGAATCGCGGATTCGTTGATGCACCGGATTGATACCTCGCCCAAATTTGTTGAATGATCACAGCAAGTCTGAATAATCCGAAAATTTCATAAAACTTCCAATTAACTCTCAAAGATTCCGCAACCTCACCACCCATGATTGCCGCGTAGCGTTCAACAATCTCTGATCTGGTCAACATTCCGGGGGCATTTGAGGGCTGCATGAGAAAACTGGAGAATTCCGGATCGTCATCTGCTTGAACCCAATACGACATTGCTGCACCTAAGTCCATGCACGGGTCACCTACCGTCGACATCTCCCAATCAAGAATTCCAATCAATTCACCGTGGGAATCAAGTACGAGGTTGTCAAAACGCCAATCCCCGTGAATGAGGGCGTGCTCGACATCAGGTGGTTGATTGTTGGAAAGCCAGGCCATGAGGCTCTCTGCATCGGGGACGTCTTCCGTGCGTGCATCACGATAACGCTTGGACCAGCCAGCAACTTGGCGGGCAACATAACCATCTCCACGATCAAGTTCAGCAAGTCCCACCTCAGATACATTTATTTGGTGAAGTTGGGCGAAAGCATCAACCATGGACTCGCAAAGGATTCGGACGGTGTCCTTGCTGCTATTAAGTTCAGCCGGTATTGAAGTACTCAAGATATGACCCTGGATGTACTCCATCAGGTAAAAAGGCGCACCGAGAACTTCCGCGTCTTCGCAATACGCAATCACATTGGGGGCAGCCGCCAGAACTGGACTCAATGCACTCAACACACGTGCTTCGCGCCCCATGTCATGGGCACTCGCCGCCTTGACGCCGTGCGGGGGTTTACGTAACACATAAGCCGTTCCCGTCGAATCCGTCACCAAATAGGTCAAGTTGCTCGCACCACCTTGAAACTGCAACAGTTCCAACGGCCCCTGAAGGCCTATACCTCTTTCATTGGTCCATTCCAGTAGTGCGTCAAGATCTAGTGAGTCTTCATCGCGTACAGGAAGAGCGCGTGAGGGAGCAGCACTACTCACGAGTTGTATCCGCGACCACGATAACGACGCGATCCTGTGAACGAAGTGCCATAACCAGTGCGATGATCCAACCGATAATGGTCCAACCCAGGAGTAAGTTCACCCAGAAGACTCCCCAGTGCTTCACATCTCGCAACGTGGCAATGGCCCACGGCAACATGTAAAGCCCAGAAATGATTGCAACGATAATTGCCACAATTTTGGTTGCGGTCCATGACCGATTCGCTGGGGTTACCGAGTATGCAATCGAAGGTTTGTTATCCATGCCGGGAATCTAACACCAACGACTAGCATTCACACATGCCTGCACCAGTCGAAAGTGTCATCACGGTCCAAGAACAGGGTCACATTCTCCTCATCGGACTCAATCGGCCCGAAAAATACAATGCGATGAACCTTGCAGCAATAGACCAGTTGGCTGAGGCTTATCAACTCCTTGAGGACTCCCCCAACTTGCGAGTGGGGGTTGTTTTCGCCCACGGTAATCATTTCAGTGCGGGACTCGACCTTGCCGAAGTGAGTGCTGAAATTGCAAAGCGCGGCCCCGTGGCACTCTCCGGCAACTCAGCCATTGACCCCTATGGAGTTTGGGGTGCGAAAGTGAGTAAGCCAATCGTGATGGCCTTACATGGAATTTCCTTCACCATTAGCATCGAATTGGCATTGGCGAGCGACATTGTGATCGCCGCAGAAGATACGCGCTTTCGTCAACTTGAGGTCGGTCGCGGAATTATTCCTTTTGGTGGCGCCACGATTCGGGCAACAGAACAATTAGGTTGGGGTAACGCGATGCGATTTCTTCTCACCGGGGAAGAGTTTGGCGCACAAGAAGCATTGCGGATCGGACTTGTTCAGGAGATCACACCTGTTGGAGGCGACACTCAACGCGCAATTGAAATAGCGGAATTGATAGCTCAGCAAGCACCCTTGGGCGTCTACGGGACGCTCGCCAACGCACGTGTGGCCCGGGAGTCAGGTGAAGAGGCCGCAATTGAACATTTACGTCAAATTCTCCCCGGAATTTTAGAAAGCCAAGATGCCGAGGAAGGTGTCAAGAGTTTTCTGGAGAGGCGTGACGGTAATTTCACCGGCGCTTAAAGTGATGTGACCTCCGCGGGAAGTCGCTCATTTATTTGGAGAACGCCTCGATGGTCAAAGTCTTGGCACTGATCCAAATCGGAGAACCGACGGCCAACTTCAAGTCCGCAAGAGATGCGTGAGTGATTGTGGCAACAACCGGCGGGGATGCTTCAACACTTACCCGAATTCTGTCATGCATTGGTGTTAGTCCACTCACGGTTCCTTGCCACGCATTGCGAGCACTGCCTTCAGGTTCATTGATGTGAAGTGTGATCGCCTCGGGCCGCAGCACTGCCAAGACTTCACCCTCGAGTGAGCTCTGTGGTATGTGCAGCACCCCACCACCCTCGACGTGCAAAACACCAGCCTGAGCTTGCCCGCGGATGAGGTTTACGCCCATCAATGTTGCGACGTAACTGGTCTCAGGTCTGGCTGCAAGTTGACCAGGTGTTCCGTCTTGGGTAATCACACCGTTTTCAAGAACAATAACGCGATCAGCAAGCAGCATCGCATCAAGTGGATCATGCGTGACAAAAACTACACACCCAGCAAATGCTTTTATCTGCCGGTCAAGTTCAGCTCGCACGCCTTCGCGAGTTTGAGCATCGAGAGCGGCCAGCGGCTCGTCAAGCAAGAGAAGATCTGGTTGGGTTGCGAGCGCCCGAGCGAGTGCCACTCGTTGGCCTTGCCCCCCTGAAATTTGACCGGGCTTTCGGTTCGCCAATTCGGTGATCCCTAGTGAATTCATCTGCGCTTGGGATTGCGCTTGCGCTTCTTTTTTTGACGCCCCCAGGGATCGTGGCCCGAAGGCAATATTTTGTTCAACGCTCAGGTGGGGAAAAAGTGCATAGTCCTGAAACACAACGCCGACGGATCGCTTCTGGGGAGAAACGTGAATTGACGGTGCTGCATTAACAACTCGGTCACCAAATCGGATTTCCCCTGAATCTATCTGTTGTAGTCCGGCAAGTGTTCTTAACAGTGTGGACTTTCCCGATCCATTCGGACCGAGCACTGCCGTGACCGTTCCCGAAGAAATAGTGATGTCGACATCAAGGGTGAAGTCACCTCGGTTAGCAATGAAGTTCGCAATAACTTTCATGACGCCCTCGATTGCAAATACCTACCGCGTAAGGCGACGAGCACCCCAACACTGACCACCAGTAGCACCAATGAGAGTGCAATTGCCACAGAGCGGTCAGATTCCAGTGCGGTGTACACCGCTAGCGGCATTGTTTGGGTCACTCCGGGAAAGTTTCCGGCGAATGTAATTGTGGCGCCAAATTCACCTAAGGCTCTGGCCCAACACAGTACGAGCCCGGCGACAGCCGCGGGAGCCACCATGGGCATCGTCACCCTAAAAAAGATTCGCCTGTGGCTGGCGCCAAGAGTCGCGGCAGCATCTTCGTAACGCTGGTGAAGGGAGCGAAAACCACCTTCTAACGTGATAATCAGGAATGGCATTGCCACAAACGTTGTGGCAATAACCACACCAGCAGTGGTGAAGGGGAACGTAATACCAAAGTTGTCGTACAAGAACCCACCAACGAGACCGCGTCGACCCAAAGCCTCAAGTAGAGCAACACCGGAAACAACCGGCGGCAGTAACAAAGGAACGATTACTAAGGCGCGCAATAGACCTGTGAAAGGAAGCGCCTCCCGGGCCAGCAACCATGCCATGGGGATCCCAAATACCGCTGCAAGCCCTGTAGCGGCAAGTGAGGTGATGAATGAGAGTCGCAATGCTTCGAGCGCTTCGGGTGAAGAAATGATTTTTGGGAAAGACTCCCATGGCGTTTGTGCGATCAACGCAATGAGGGGGACCAGTAAAAAGATTAACGCGACAAGCCCTGGGATCAGGAGGAATAGTGGTGAGCGTTGACGCCTCAATTCAATTACCAGGGCTTCGCGAAACCAAATGCGCGCAAAATTGCTTGCGAGGTAGTGCTAAAGCGCACAAAATTTACGAATCGATTAGACAGCTCAATGTTTTGCCTGTCCGCGACGTTTTCCGTGTTCGTGACCGTAGCAATTGGATACGTGGTCATGACATTCTCTTTTACCTGGATCTCGACAAATTCAACTTTGCTGCCCGCGGCTTTCACGTCGGTTATATAAACAATCCCCGCATCGAGGTCACCAGAAACTACTTTGCCCAGCAGTGCTCGAACATCGAGTTCGCGCGTGACCGGCGTGACGTTGAGCTTGTTCTTGGCAAAAAGTTCCGTCGCAGCAGCACCACAGGGCAACACCGGATCACACACTCCAAGGAGTAGCCCGCCGCGTTCTAGATCAGCCAGGCTCTTTATTTTCGCCGGGTTCCCAGCCGGTACCGCAATGGTCATGGAGTTCCTGGCAAAAATCAGTGGACGAAGGACCTGCTGTGAATCAACGCCGATCTGCATTGTGGACTCCGAAGCGGTTGCAATTACGTCCACCGGGGCGCCGGCCATTACTTGGTTCATGATCGTTGAACTACCAGCAAAGTTGAATTTGATTTCCGTGTCTGGAAAACGCTTTGTGAAAGCATCAGCGATGACTGGGAATACATCGGTGAGAGAGGCCGCTGCCGATACGGTCAGTTCTGCATTCGGCTTAGTTGCTGCTCCAGATGCACCAGGGAAGAGTGCACCTAACCCAACTATTAAAGCCACCGCAACGAATACCCGTACAACTTTGTTCATTAGTTTGATTCCAACTCAATCACCACATTCGTTGATTTGATAACCCCCGTAGCGCGTACTCCTGGTGCCAATCCGAGCTCCTCGGCCGACTCGCGGCTCAATAATGAAGTCACCCGGTGTGGTCCGGCCTGGATTTCAACCAAAGCCATAACGCCATCTTTTTCCACCCGCGTCACGATTCCCGGGAACCGATTTCGAGCTGAGGCATTGACCGGCGTGTTTTCCAATCGGGATGCGGCCGACATGTACAGGGCGAGACTTTCTGAACTCACCGTCCGGGGACCGTTGCCGGGGGCGCCGGCACTGAGCTTGCCGATCTCAATCCAGCGACGGACCGTGTCATCGGAGACGCCCAGCATCGAAGCTGCATCAGAAATCCGTATTTCAGCCATAAGACCGATAATTTAACAGTATTTGCGGATAAATACCAGTGTTTTCTTTTATTTTAGGTAAATTACCCATGTGAGCAAAAAGAATGGCCCCCGGCGTAATGCCGAGGGCCACCTAAGAAGCGAAAAAGTCTGTAATTAGACGATGCGAACCTTGTCAGCCTGAGGTCCCTTTGGGCCCTGGGTGATGTCGAATTCGACAGCTTGATTTTCATCGAGTGAACGGTATCCACTTGAATCAATTGCTGAGTAGTGAACGAAAACGTCTGGTCCGCCGTCAGCCTGCTCGATAAAGCCGAAGCCTTTTTCCGAGTTAAACCATTTTACTGTTCCTGTTGCCATGTTGCTTTTTCTCCCTAACGTAAAACACGAGGGGCAACGTGCCCTTCGTACAGAAGACACCCTCGGTCCGAAAACCGAGTTGCGTCCACTGGCATAAATGTCCTCTCACCCCTCGCGCGCTTGTGCACCGCCCCCCAATAAGGGCATTTCGGCACCCGGTGCCCCAAAAGTATCGAACCACGTCGCTCGGTAGGGATTTAGTTCAGAACTGCCGCCAAGAGTCGAGTTAATTTCCGCACTCGAACTGGGTCACTAGCTCCAACCAATGGCAAGATCAGCGTTCAAGCGCGGATTGCGGGGCCGCTGGCCCTCGGGATCGGTGTGCCCAATGTTGACAACGTATAGCGAGCGCCAGCTACTCCCGGAGAAGAACTCTGCATCCACACCCGCGTGATCGAATCCCGCCATGGGACCTGCATCCAAACCAACCGTTCGCACAGCGAGAATGAAATAACCTGCCTGCAGTGTTGCAATCTCTCGGGCACTTGCGAAGCGTTTATCAGGATCCTGATGAATGTCACGAGCGTTGGGAACCTGTGGGAAATGTTCGGGTAGAAATTCATTGAACTCAGTATCAAAAGCGAGTATTGCAACGGCGGCGGCACTCGCACTCTTCACGCGATTCCCTTCATCGAGTAAAGGGAGTAGCCGTTCTTTACCTTCGCTCGAGCGTACAAAATGAACTCGAAGCGCTTGAGAATTCATAGGTGTTGGTGCAAATTTGACCAGTTCGTAGATCTCGGTCAACTCCGCATCGGTGACTGGTTCACTCGTGAACGAGTAGGTCGTATGGGCATCTATGAATAATTCTTCGCGCGCAGATTTCATGGCCTAATCATTGCGGTTTGGCCGCCAGACGCCACTTGAGGGTAAACAACACCCACGGGAAACCATTTCAGTTAACTCATTAATTGCCGGATAGTTCCCGATCGGCACGGTCTGTTAGATCAACCCGTACCTCCCAAAGCTCCTCCATGATTGAGCGGTCCCGTAAATTCCGAACGACCTCAACCGGCGTTCCCTGGGTTCCATTTACCGTTGCACCTATCGTTCGCTCAATTACTTTGACATGAACACTTCGCCAGATCATTAAGGCTTCATCAATGTCCACCAGTAGTTCAACCAACGAATACAAGGCCTCGTTGTCTTCAACATTGAGATACAACTTCTCCAAGGAAAGATTCGACCGCTCCAACACCGCTTGAACACTTTCAACGAGTTCTTTAAGGCTCTCTCGCAAATTTCGAAAGCCCGGGGAATCAAAACCGGAACCGTGACCCAGCGCTGTGCGAACGTGCTGGTAGCCCCACGGTGTCATCTTCTCTAGCATCGGCAATTGCGCCGTTGTGTAATTAATGCAGTCGCGCGCCCGTATTAGATAACGTGAAGCGGCCTGGATTGAACCTTGTGAAATGTTTAGGACCGCATAGTCGATCTCAGCGATGGCTAGTTTGAGCCACAATTCAGATGATTGATGGACAACCGTGAAAAGCAGTTCATCGCGGTGCTTCCAGGTTTGGGGTTCCGGTTGAAGTGCCAGAAGTTCATCCGTGCGGATATACACCTCGTAGTCGCTACTACCTTCGCCCGCAAACTTCGGTTCACGCAATTCATTCATATGACTTCTCATTCCCTCAAGGGATGGTTGAACGCCTTCTGATGCTATGGGTCACATCCTCAAATATCAACCTGAATGACTTTCCGTCAAGGGCTGAGAGCACTATTGCCGTTTGCATTTTTCCGAGCAGTATTTGACCTGTTCCCAATCGCGCGCCCATTTCTTACGCCACTCAAAAGGCAGGCCACAGTTCACACAAATTTTCGGGGGGAATCCATTTTTTGTGATGGCCGTCCGGGTCATAGAAAAACGATACCCCGGAATTCAGGTCACAATCCCCATTCCCCTACACTAGTAAGGTAACCCTAACCTAACCCTCGCTAGCCTAACCCTTGGAAGGGACCCATGTCACCGCTTCGCCGAGTACCCCGGCCTTCCTTCTCCCGCAAGTGCACGCGAGCGCAATTGGGCGCCCTCGCTGCGGTTGCGCTCCTGCTCCCCGTCCTGGCCGCATGCGCGGGCGATTCCGGCTCCAACGCCAGCGCCAACACAGACTCCACAGACTCCACAGACTCCACAGAGACCGGTGATCTGGTGGTGTACTCGGGCCGCAGTGAAGAGCTCGTGGGCCCACTTTTCGCCGAGTTCACCAAAGCCACTGGAATCACTATTTCGGCCCGTTACGGTGACAGCGCCGAACTAGCGGCACAAATGCTCGAGGAGGGAGACAAATCACCGGCTCAGGTTTACTTTTCCCAAGATGCAGGTGCATTGGGTGCCGTTGAAGAACTTCTGAGCACATTGCCCGAAAGCGTCACTAGCCTGGTAGCCGACCAATATCGGGCGGTCAGTAACACGTGGACGGGTGTTACGGGGCGCGCACGAGTAATTGCCTATGACGCTCAGAATGTACCGGCAGATCAGGTTCCCCAATCAGTGTTTGAACTCACCGATGAAAAATGGCGCGGTCAAGTCGCAATTGCACCGACCAACGCTTCCTTTCAATCATTTGTGACAGCAATGCGGATGACACAGGGTGACGAAGTCACACGAGAGTGGCTCACCGATTTGGTCAATAACGATGTTCGGTCATATGAAAAAAACGGATTGATTCTCGATGCAGTGGACAGTGGACAAGTTCAATTAGGTTTGGTCAACCACTACTACTGGTATGAAAAAGCAGCTGAGGTTGGCGAAGAGAATATGCGGGCTCAGATTTCCTTCATGGCTCCACAAGACCCAGGATCATTGGTCAATGTCGCTGGTGCGGGGATCTTAAAGGGAGCTGCCGAGAACCCGGAAGCAATCGAGTTTGTTCAATGGCTACTGTCACCGAGCACCCAAGAGTGGTTTGTTACCAACACATATGAATACCCACTGATTGCAGGAATAGCATCTGCACCCAAACTTCCTGCCCTTGACACACTCGCGGGACCAGATATCAAACTCTCGCAACTTGCTGACCTGCCGGGAACTTTAGTCATGCTGCAAGACGTTGGCCTACTCTAAGTACAACTATGCAAAACAAAAGCAACGCTAAGGCGCCGCTTCTCCTTTTCTGGGGAGCGGCGCTTTGCGCGTGCATCGCTGCGATTCCGCTGGTGTATTTAGCGATTCGAATTGGCGGGGCGGGAGTCAGCGAAATTGTTTCAATTCTTACTCGCATGCGAACATGGGAAACCGTTGGTATCAGTGTTGGTTTAGCAGTAGTTGTTGTTACGGCTTCCGTGCTCATTAGTTACCCCACAGCACTTTTACTTACACGAACACAACTGCCACTTCGGCGATTCTGGTTTACAACGGCGGCACTGCCGCTTGCAATCCCCTCCTACGTTGCTGCGTACGCGTGGGTTGCATTGATTCCTGGGATGAACGGCTTTTGGGCTGCGGCACTGGTGTTAACCGCCGTTAGCTACCCCTACGTTCTGTTGCCACTTTTAGTCTCACTTCGGTCCGCCGACATAGGACTTGAGCAGGTCGCCAGGTCATTAGGAGAAAAATCCACTGCTGCGTTTTTTGCAACAACATTTCGACAGAGCATCCCCGCAGCAGCAGCAGGTTCACTACTCGTAGCCCTCTATGTCCTCTCCGATTTCGGCGCAGTGGCACTTCTTCGCGTTGACGCATTCACTCGAGTGATCTACACCTCCTACCGGGCAAGCTTTGATCGCAGCAATGCCGCAGTTCTTGCCGGTATGTTGGTGATTCTCGCCGTAATCCTGATTTCACTTGAGCGCAAAGCTCGCGGACGTTCACTCCGATTCCGAGCCGATAAAGGTGTCGCCTTAATTACTGTTCCTAAGCCACTGACTCCTACCTACTCGGTACTGAGCTCACTGTGGTTCATCGCGATCGCGGTAATCAGTCTTGGCATCCCAATTATCTCGTTACTGGTCAGGCTCTCTCAAGGATCACGCCGACCACTTGACTGGGCCGAGTTGATGAACGCGGTGGTGAACACGGCATGGATCTCTGCATTAGGAGCTGTGATCGCGGTCCTGCTAGCACTTCCCATTGCAGCACTCGCTGCGAACTTTCGCAGAAAAAGCACCAGCACGATCGAGTCAATCTCCTACTCAGGTTTGGCCTTACCGGGAATCGTGATTGGACTCTCTCTCGTTTACCTTTCGATGAATTCAGTGCCATTTCTCTACCAAAGTTTCGTGTTACTCGCTGTCGCCTACGCTGTGCTTTTCCTTCCCAAATCACTCGGCGCATCTCGCAGTTCATTAGAAGCAGTACCGCCAGCATTAGGGCAGGTGGCCCAAACATTGGGTTACTCACCCCTACGCGCCTGGTTATCCACGAGTGGTCGCATTTCACTGCAAGGTATCGCCGCAGGTGGGCTTCTCGTTATGTTGACCGCAATGAAGGAACTCCCCGCAACTCTGATGCTTCGACCCACTGGATTTGATACTTTGGCAACGGAGCTGTGGAGTCGCACCGAACTTGCTGCTTTTGGCGCAGCCGCCCCTTACGCCTTAGCGCTCATTGTGCTTGCTGCAATTCCCTCATTTGCACTGTCGCGTGGTTTCCTAACGAGTGAAAAAGAAACTATGGTGTCCGCGTGAGCGCGATTTCAATCCAAGGCCTGAGCGCCGGTTACTGTGACGAAGCGGTCATCAATGACATCACTTTCGAGCTCGCGGAAAAACAACTTTTAGCTATTTTGGGTCCCAGTGGCTCGGGTAAATCTACCCTGCTGAAAACCATCGCAGGCTTTCTCACACCAATGACGGGATCAATCACCCTCGAAGGTGTGCTGGTATCTAGCGCTACTTCGCGCATCCCGCCCGAAAAACGAAATATCGGACTGGTCCCGCAAGAAGGTTCTCTTTTCCCTCACCTTGACGTGAGTGCAAATATTGGTTTTGGAATTAGACGCAATCCAAATGCTCGTGCGCGCGTTGACGAACTCCTCGAGATCATCGGCATGACTGAGTTTGCTCACACCCGACCCCAAGAGCTCAGCGGCGGTCAGCAGCAAAGGGTTGCCCTTGCACGGGCATTAGCGCCCAAACCCAAATTGATTTTGCTCGACGAGCCGTTTACTGCATTGGATACTTCACTGCGGGCACAAATGCGCGACGACATTCGGAGCATTCTCACCTTGACCTCCACCACCGCAATCATGGTCACCCATGATCAAGAGGAGGCATTGGCAACCGCCGACCAACTAGCCATCATGCAATGTGGCCACATCATTGCTTACGGTGTCCCACTCACGCTGTATAACAATCCGAAATCGATAGCGGTAGCCCAACTCCTCGGTGAAATCAACGTCATTCCAGCGGTTGTTGAATCAGACAACACTGTCCGCACTGATTTTGGGGTCAACCTCACCAAGAACTCCGGTGAACTCAACCCCGGGGAGTCTGGCACATTTATTTTGCGACCAGAAGCGATTTTCATCGAAGAGAATCAAAGCCCCAATGCAACCATCATCGACTCGCTTTTTCACGGACACGACTCACTAATCAGCGTGCGCATGGATAGTGGAATCGTTATTAAATTGCGTGAACCAACACACGTAACTCGCACACCCGGTGCACGCTGCTCAGTCAGCGCGACGCGCCCTGGAATGTTCCTGCCACAGGCCAGAATTAACCCATGAGCGTTTCGATCACCCGCACCCAAGGACGGCTTGTCCACAACCGAAATCTTGCGCGGGTAGTCGAAAACCTTGGACCAGGAGTTGCCTGGATCGCAATTGTTTTTAGTTTGCTCACTCAAGTAACTGCCTCAACGACAAACATCGGCCCGATTCCTGTTGTACTTGCGCTCATTGCTTTGGCTTTGGGTATTCCCCACGGTGCAGCTGACAACTTGACTTTGGTTAATGCACTTTCGTGGCAGGGTTGGATTCGCTTGGGAATCGTCTATGTGGCTATTGCAGCAGTCGCAGCGCTGTTAATTATTGCCTTCCCGGTGTTTGGATTCATGCTCGTAATCGCGATGAGCGTATGGCATTTTGGAACAGGCGATGTGCAAGCAACTGCCGAACTCGAGGGTGAGACACCTGCTACCGGAAAGTTTCGAGTTGTTTATGTGTTAGCACTAGGTAGTGCACCCGTTCTGCTTCCACTCACTTCTTCCGCAGCACTGAGCACTGTTGTTTGGCTTGAGCCTGCACTTTCGGTGATTTATTCCACACCTGTGACGCTAGTGATTCGAGGTGTCGTACTCACTTTGATTGTTGTCTCCATCGTGGCACTTATTTCTCGAGGATCCCTTCGTGGAACTTTCGAATTGTTCACATTGGCCGTCCTCGGCTTGGTTGTCTCGCCATTTATTGCCTTTGCTGTTTACTTTGGTTTTTGGCACGCAACCCGGCACACTGCACGCTTGGCCCAAGCGACAACGGGTGTGATCACTCTGCGCTCACTCGCCTCTGTCACGAAAATAGGTATTCCATCACTTCTCGGATTCATCGCAATCCTCGCCGGAATCACCATTTTTCTCGATCGAGATTCATTGAGCGGAACTGTTCTCTGGATTGGCCTAGCGATCGTCTGGGGTTTGACCGTTCCCCACATGTGGTTCGTGTCACGTTTTGATCAGCGGCTTCGGGCTGAGTCGATTCCTGCGGGGCAAACCTCATAATTCTTGGTTGATCCAAAGTCTTTCTGAGCGCGTAATGTGACAAAACGCGCAACAATACGAGCATGAGTAACGAGAGCAACGAGAGCAACGAGAACATAGTCAACGATCCCCGACCGATTTACCTGGTAACCGGTGCAACCGGCTATGTCGGTGGTCGGCTGATCAGGGAACTCGTCCAGCGTGGTTTGCGAGTTCGCGCACTTGCCCGATACCCCGACCGGCTCAGGGACTTCCCGTGGGTTGATCAAATCGAAATTGCCGAAGGCGATGCCGGTGATCCAGAGTCACTGAGTGCGGCCATGCAGGGCGTTAGCGTTGCTTACTATCTCCTTCACTCACTTCAACAAGGAAAAGACCTCGAATTCGAAGAGAGCCGAATCGCAGAGAACTTCGCCCAGTGCGCGAAGAATGCCGGCATCAAAAGAATTGTGTATCTAGGGGGGCTCGCACCTGACCTCCCAATTGCCGAAATGTCCCCCCACATGCGATCCCGCGTTGAAGTGGGTCGAATCCTGCATGACTCCGGCATTCCAACTATTGAATTGCGTGCGGCAGTGATTATTGGGTCAGGTTCAGCATCATTTGAGATGCTCCGCTACCTCACTGAGCGTCTTCCCGCCATGATCACTCCGCGTTGGGTCAGAACACAAACCCAACCGATCGCGGTGCGAGACGTCCTGCGTTATTTGGTTCTCTCTGCTGAATTGCCCCCGGAAGTGAGCCGGACTTTTGACATTGGTGGACCCGACGTATTGGCCTATCAAGACATGATGCAGCGCTACGCCGCCGTTGCGGGACTGCCGAAACGCTTGATTTTGCCGATCAATTTGTTGACCCCAAAACTCTCCAGCCATTGGGTGGGACTTGTCACACCGGTGCCGCGCGCTATCGCACGACCGCTGGTTCTCTCACTGCGATACCCAGCGGTGTGTTCAGAAAGCGACATCAAAGAATTTATCCCTGATCCCCCTGAAGGCTTATTTCCATTTGATGAATCGGTTGCTTTAGCGCTCACCCGAATTCAAGATGCCCAAGTGTCAACGCGATGGTCAAATGCCAGTACACCTGGTGCTCCCAGCGAACCGCTACCCAGCGATCCTGATTGGGCCGGCGGCACTCTCTATGAAGACGTTCAAGTCCTTAACTCCACTGCCACACCCCAAGAATTGTGGGCCGCCGTTGATTGCATCGGTGGTGACAATGGCTGGTACTCGGCGAAATTGCTGTGGGAAATTCGCGGCTTTATCGACCGCTTAGTGGGTGGCGTTGGACTTCGACGCGGCCGTCGCGACCCGCACGAGCTACATGTCGGAGAGACCGTCGACTTTTGGCGAGTAGAAGAGCGGCAAGCACCCGAACTGCTGCGGCTACGAGCAGAAATGAAAATGCCCGGACGAGCTTGGCTGGAATTCGTAGTGACCGAAGGGGAAAACGGCGGCTCCACCCTCACCCAGCGGGCTGTCTATTGGCCGAAGTCCCTTACGGGACACGCCTACTGGTGGTCGGTTGCACCATTTCACGCACTCGTTTTCCCACCGATGGTCAGACACATTGTCGAACGGGCAGAGCTGCGCTCTGTCCCTACCCAATCGGGGGTTTAGTTTTTTTCGTTGCAAAGGTGAATGCGGCTAAGCCGAGCACGAGAGCGCCTGAGCCAGCCCCGGCGAGGAAAACTTCGTTGCTTGAGTTGTTGTCGACAAGCTGTCCAAGAAAGACAACAGCAATAATGGCTACGACAACACCAATGAGTTTGTTCTTCAGGTCGTCAAGGTCTCTGATCTCTAGCCATGGTGGAAGTTGGACCTCAGAATCAACAAACAGTTCATAAAGGCCGTAGCCGATCACCAGGAGCACTGTTGCTAATAGCAACGTGTCCACCGCTGTCAGAATTCCAACAACGGTGTCCTTGAGTGGCGATGAAGAGTTGAAAATACCCCAAATCGAATGAAAAACTTCCCACGTACCGATCAGCATCAGGACGAATGCACCCAAGAGTGATCCAAAAGCCGGCAAGATAACCACGAAACGTGTGAGTTCAACAAATCTGCGCATGTGCATAAAGTAGTGGCAAAAGCACAATCACACAGGTTAGACCTGCCGTCAAGGGATTTTGCGCGAGAGCAGTATGGCGACAAAGAGGACGACCGTGAATCCGGCGAGGAGAAATGCCATCGGATTAACAAAGACACCCAGAAGCGAGTCCGAAATAAAGACAAAAACCGTCAGCCAAAGAGCCGCCGCTGATCCCCTGGTCGTAGTTATTGAGATAAGTACATGGGCGCCACCCAGGACCAGAGCCAAAAGCCCCACTACGACGAGTGGGGCGTCAATGTCACCCATGGCAGCACTAACAAATGTCACAATCCAGAAAACCACGCCCATGGCCGCAATGAAGTGGACCGCAATTGCACCCATTCGGCTCGTGGTCATAACACAAGCATGCCATTTGTCACACCGATAACGGCATTGCGCGAAAGGGCGCGCTCACAGCATCCCGTACGGTCACTCCATGCGAGTAGTTCTCGGGTTCATTAAAGCCTGCCATCCGCTGCCCACAATCGCTGTTTCACTCGTTATTAGTGCATTCGGTTGGAGTCTGGGTTGGACCGGTTTGCCACTCATCGCCGTATTCATCACGATCTTGGTCGGCCAACTATCCGTTGGTTGGAGTAATGACGCCCATGACGCAAACCTCGATGCTCGCACTGGACGCACAACAAAACCAACAGTCGCCCAAGACGTATCGGCGCGAGCACTGTGGATAGCAGCGTTCACCGCATTACTCATCGCAATCGTTCTTAGCTGGTCCGTTGCCGGTTGGTTGGGCGGCTCATTCCATATTTTTGCAATCCTGATGGCTTGGCTTTACAACATCAGACTTTCGCGCACCGCATGGTCGTGGCTCCCCTACGCCCTGGCTTTCGGCGTAATGCCCGCCTTCCTCTCATTTGGATTAAACGATGAATCGCCGACCCTGTGGTCCGTTGCAGTGTTCGCGATCATCGGTGTGAGCGCTCACCTGGCTAATGCCATACCCGATGCAGAGGCTGACGCTGCTGCAGGCGTGGGCGGGCTCGTCATCTATTTAGGTACTCGCCGATCCGTTATTTTGTGTTGGTTACTTCTGGCACTGGGTAGCGGAATCCTGGTGGTAGTGAGCTTTGCGACAAACCTTTGGCTAGCACTTCTGGTCAGTGTCACCTTCGTCCTCGCGGAGGTCTTAGGTTCGCGATTGCGCCACCCCAAGGCAATGTTTTATGCCCTTATTGCGGTGGTCGTAATTGACGTCGCGGCACTGGTGATTGTCACCGCCATCAACTAGGCGGCCAAAGAATTCACAAAATTTCCAATACACCCCATACCTACATAACTGATATTGTTCGCGGGTGTCCATATAAATATGTGGGCACCAATGACAAAGGAATGAAAAATGACCCAAAGTGACTCCACGACAGATGGCTCAAAAAACTCGGCCCGAGCAAACCGGAGCGCGGGGAAACTGGCACTCAGCGTGGCTTTTATTGCAATCGCGATTGGTCTGGTCTACCAGGGGGTTATCTATATCGGTGACGGTATTGGCGGGCTAGTTCCCTACCTCATGATTTTGCTTGGCCCGGCCTTAGCCGTTTACTACATTTGGTACTTGCTGTTCCGCGCTCCAGAAGCCACCACTGAGTAAGTCCTCACAAGCGGACACTCTAGGCTTACGTCGTGAACAACAAGATCGACGTTAGCGGACCTTGGGACTACGCCAAGACATCGACTTTTCTCAGCCAAATCGAAATTCCAATTCGAGTGGCCTCATCGGGTTCACGTGGTCCGATTGTTCAATCGCTGTGGTTTGACTTTGATGAAGACGCCTTGTGGTGCGCCACCCAAGCAAGTTCAATTCTCGTAAAGCGGCTCACCGCCAATAATGAGATCGGGTTCGAAGTTTCCGGAGATATTGCCCCCTACAGCGGAGTTCGCGGCACCGGCGTTGCAAGCATCCACCCTGAGTTGGCTGGCGAAGTGTTAAAACGACTCATAAAAAAATACCAAGGCGAGGACGAAACCGATTTCAGCAGATGGTTGCTCAGCCGATTGGATAAAGAGGTCGCGATCAAAATCACTGCGCTCACTCTGGTCAGTTGGGATTTCACCGGCCGTATGGGTAACTGATTAGCCCTTTTTTGTTGAGGCAGTAATCGCATTCGCAAGGTCTTCATATTCTTCACAGGACGTGCCACACAACCGCTTTAGCATTGCCAAGTTTCGCTTTGCTAACGCCACTTTCTTTTGAATAACGAAGAGTTCGCCTTGGTATTCAAGTGCACCCAAATGTGTTGGATCAATTTGTAACGCTTTCACGTAATACCCACCAGCTTGGCTGTATTGACCTAACTTGCGAGAAGTGAAACCCAATAAATTCTTCACATCAGCGTTATTGGTCATGACTCGATCAACCCTCTTGAGTTCAACCAATGCCTGCGAGTAATTCTTAGCTGCAATCAGAGAACGGCTGTTTGCCAACTCATCAACGGCAACCGATGGCTTTGAGGTGGGTGCAGACGAAGGTGTAGATGCAGGTGCGGGTGCAGATGTAGGTGAAGGATCAGCCGGGCGATCTACCGCGTGCAATGAAGAAATCGGAGCGAGTGAGACGCAAAGTGCGAGGGCACCGGCACTGATTCGTATTCTCATGGGCAAAGGTTAAACGATACCCTCGCCATTCACCACAGCCACATTCTTGCCAGCCGAAGGCTGTTTAAACAGTGAGAGGCTGTGGGCCACCGCCGGTGGGCAATGCCAGATTCCGTGACCTGGTGAAATCCGTGATCGCAAGATCAATAACGAACCATTGCGGATCGCCATAAGTGCTCACGAGGTATCGGTTGGCAGTGATATCACTGACCGTGGACCACATGGTCAACTCGGGTTCGGCCCCATTGGGTTTTTCATCAACGGTCCCCGGAACGATATCGAAACCATGAAGAAGGCGAATTGCGCCTAGCTCCGCTTCCTGCTGATCTGCCGGAGTTTTCGCAAATCGCACCATAGTCAGGGCGCGAATGAAACGGCCCGGTGACGTTCCGTCGGCGGGAAGCCCACGAAAACCCTGCCCCTGTGAGGACGGGGCGAAAGTAGTCCCACCCACCTGTATAGGCGCAGGGTTTTCTGGAGAAAAACTCAAGTAATTGGCCACATTTGTCAGATGCCAATCTAGGTAAGGTGAATTTGTCGCCACCTGCACCGGATTGTCAACCACCTGCATGCCCTCGGGGTGAAACTCAGCGACAACACAAGAGGCTTTGTCATGAATGACGATATGCAACGGAAGTGGAATCGGGATTTGTTTTGGGGTGACGTTTACAACATTGCAGGTTGCCAAAGCGGCCTTAGCTTCTGCCGTTGTCGAACATGTTGACAATATGAATGCAATAACATCCATGATCCCAATGTCTGAACCATCGTTTTTTGGATCGTAATAGGTACAGTGACCCGGCATGTAGAGAGCATGCGCTGATAATCCTGCCGTGTTCATGGCGTCGGCGTACCACTGTGGATTGCTAAAGCCTGAGAAACCAACTACCCCATATTTGCTGTTCCACTTCTTACCGTTAGGAACTACTTCACTTTGAGCGTCCTGATTCGCCGCAAAAACACCAAGCTCCCACGGAATTACGTCAGGGAACTCCATCGTGCGACCGACACACACGGTGCCGTCAGCCGCTGTTGGGTATTTAAAGTTTGTGCACATGTTTGCATTCCTCGCTAATGCGGAATTAACTCCCGACGGGGGCCAAACTTTTGGCAATCCGCACCAATTGCTGTGCCGAGAGATTGTTTCCACCATAGGTTTCAATCCAGATTCGAGTTGGGCGCAATCCATTGACTCCGGGGAGCGTCACTTCAAGGTGCCCACCGAATTTCTTGACATCTGCCTGTGTGCACTTTTTTGACGATGCCGGATCACAGTAGGCCTCAACAAATGCCTTGGAACCATTAATAGTCGTTCGCAGCACAACCTCCCCATTCCCAATGTCGGAGCACATGGGATTACCTTCAGTGATGGTCAACCTTTGAGAATTTGCCTTGCCGTAGATCACCGTCAAGTTTTGTTCCGTGCCCTTTTGGCAAAGATCGTTGCCACCAGCATGCTGAGCTTTTATTCCCGCGGTATAGGAAGGTTCGTAGACCGTATAAGTCACACCCACCTGCATGTTTTCATAAGCATCGCCTGAACCCATAGCCACAGCGGGCGCTGCAATACCAAGAACGAGAGCACTTGCCGCAATAACCCCTAGAAGTTTTTTCACTGGTGCTTCCTCTCAATTGGTCGCCAACGCAAGGCTCAACTTACCCGCGCTGACCCTGATAGTCTGCTCCAAATCGCAATCCCCTGTCGATATTGGGAGGTTTAACCTTGTCCGCTGAAACAAAAGCCACCGGTTCATTAACCGCGATTGGTTCGGGGATTAAGTCCGTTGCCCACCTCACTCTGGAGGCACGCGCTCACGTTGAATCCGCCGATATCGTCCTCATCTGTTCAGCAGATGCAGTAACTGATGCGTATTTGCGGGAGTTAAATCCCAACAGTGAAGACCTGCACGTTTATTACGGGATCGATGTTCCTCGACGCGAGACCTATCAAGCCATGGCGGGACGCATGGTTGAAATGGTTCGACGCGGAATGGATGTGGTTGTTGTTTTCTATGGTCACCCCGGCGTGTTTGTTGACCCCACTTTTGAGGCGATTAATCAGGTGCGTGCCATGGGCCTACCCGCTGTGATGCTGCCAGGAATTTCCGCAGAAGATTGCATGATCGCCGATCTGGAGATTGATCCGGCTAATCAGGGGATGCAGACTTATGAAGCGACGTATTACTTGACCCGCAAGATCCAAATTGATGTTCGGGTGCCATTGGTGTTGTGGCAGGTGGCTCTGGTGGGTGATCCCAGTTACCCGAAGGGGGCTTACGACTCACGAAACTTGGGGATATTGGTCGAAAGACTCCAACAGTTGTACTCCCACGACCACCAAGTGGTGATCTACGAGGCCGCCCAACATCCGCTGGCACGAGCGAGAATTTGGCCCGTGGCCTTAAGCGAATTGGGCCCGGAGCATGTCACTGGTATCTCAACCATGTTCGTGCCACCCAAGGAGCCGGCGTATATTGACCGAGAAATAGTGGAGAAGCTCAGAGCAGTACCCCCAACTGTGGCAGAATCAGATCCGAGAGGAGCATCACAATGACAATTACCGAATCCGCGCCCGCTTCCCAGCAAGCCAGAATGACACCTTTAGAGAAACTATTGGTAGATGTCTGCACCAACACCAAAAGCCTCAAGTCTGTTTCCCAGGATCCGGCGGCAGCATTCCGCGCCGCTGGCGCTTCTGACTATGTCGTGAATTGTCTCTCAAAGCAGCGGGGGTCTTGGATCTCATTAGCTCTGTCGACCAGCCAGCCGATACCCACCCAAGAAGCCATTGATTCCTTCTTGGCCAAGCGTGTTCGCGAGGATTCCTTCTTCGCTGATCGTTTGCGCACCGAACCGCGTCGCATTCTTGAGCGCAGCTTCTCCACGCGTTTTCCTACAAGCGCCACATTTGAGGTAATTGAGCTAGACGGCTACCCAACAGTTCTCGTGCGGGGTGTCGTTCCGGGCACAGTTAATAGCAATGACCTCAGCCCTCATGCCGACACTGAAGTTGACACAGACACAGTTATCGATATTGACACCGATGTAGACGTGGTTACTGATGTCGTCGTCGACACCGACACCGACACGGACACGGATATTGATATTGATATCGACACCGACACGGTGGTTGACTCCGACAACTCAATGGGTGCTGTGGCTGGCACAGCCGATTCCCGGTTGAAGGCCCTCCAGGATCAACGGTGGAGTGATTTCTGGGGAAGGCACGAAGCTATGTGGGCGAGCCGCGACGACCGTCGCATTTCCTAACGACACCTGCATAAAAACCACTGCGCCTAGAAAAGAATTGTGAATCCGCTCAAGGCCCTACTGCAGCCATATCGCCGCACCATTTTTACGGCGCTTGTCATCACGATCATCACAACAATTCCCACACTGCTTTCTGTCGTTGCCTTGGGCTTTGTCGTGGATGCGGTTCGGTCAGGCACCGGCTCTGAGGTAACTCGATGGAGCATCGGACTTGCATTACTTGCCCTTTTCGGTGCAGTGTTGTGGATTCCTCGTGCACGCTCGGTGACGAATGCTGCACTAAATGTTGAGGCGGATATTCGCTCACGTATTTTTGATCGCATTTTGCGTGTTGATCTGTTTACCCTCGGATCGCTCGACATTGGCCAGGTTGTTTCACGGGCGACTGCCGATTTGCGGTTGATCCGATCATTTCTTAGCAGTGGCATTCCCGTTATTGCACAGGTAGTTGCCGGTTACGCGTTCCTCGTAATCACTGCCGGTTACAACCATCCGCTGTTGGGTTTGGCGACTTTGATCCCGGTAGCCCTGGTGTTGTTTATTTCCGTTTCCCGTGTGCATAATGACTCGAAAAACCCAGCAATTGCCCGCGGTCTGCTCGGTGACGCAACCACGGTGATTGATGAAAGCCTGCAAGCTGTTGACTCCATTAGGGCTGACGACTCACGCGATGCCGCTTTCACCAAGGTCAATGACCTGCTCATAGCTGCGCGTCACGCGATCACCCCGGTGCTGTTCCGTAATGCTGTGATCACGGCGATCATGAGTGCCATTCCCTATCTCGCATTTGCCGCAGTTTTAGGTGTTGGCGGCCTCCTGATCTCCCGCGGGGATGACGTGTCAATTGGCGAGCTCGTTGCGGTCAGCCTGCTGATGCTGCACGTTGCTGCCCCCACAATCTCATTGGGCACATTTATTGCTGAGGGTCAAAATGCCGCCGCGGCTGCCGAGCGCATTGAAACCGTCCTTGCCTGGCCCGACGCAGGCCCAGACCCTCGCACTTCAGCTGCAGTCACAAAAGTGAGTGATCTCAAGTTCGCTCTGAGTTCGGACCCCATTCTCCAAGGTATTGATATTGATCAGTCAACGAGAAAAACTCTCGGGATTCAGGGAGATCCCGCCAGCGGCAAAACCATCTTGTTGCAATCACTACACGGCATGGTGCCACAGGCCACCGGTGAGATCCAGGTTCCTTCAACCACCCTTGTTACCTGTGACGATTCGATTTTCCATGGCACCATCCGCGAGGCCGTTACCTACGGCGCCGCCAATGTGAGTGACGAGGATCTTCATCTCGCGGCCACACGCTCCCACTTAATGGAAGTCGTGAACAAATTGCCCGACGGGTGGGACACCGAACTGGGAGGAAGTACCGGTGTGGTGCTCTCCGGTGGAGAGATGCAACGCATTCGTTTGGCACGAGGCCTGCTGTCAAACTCGGACTTGCTCCTACTTGATGCAGCAATGGTGGGGCTTGACGCATTGACCCTTGAAACAGTTAACGAGGGAATCAGTCAACAGCGAAATGGCCGCGAGCTGATCACCACCGCTTACGCCCCCGCCGGATTGGGACCCACCACCGGCAGGGCAACCCTTTCCCGAGGGGAGCTCACCCCCGCACCCGACGCTCCACCACAGCAGCCGGTAACCCCGCCACAATCACAAAGCCCGTCCCAACAGCAAAAACAGCAATCACACACACCAGCACCCACCCAAAAGAAAACTCCCGGCAAGCTCAAGGCAAGGGCAAAACTGATTGTGAGTTTGTTGCGCCCCGATGCTGGCTGGTTGGTCTTAGCCATGTCTTGTGTTGCAGTCACTGCTGTGACAGCACTCGTACCTATTTATTTGAGTATGGAACTAATCAAGGATCTCAGTGGATCTGCAGGTAACGAGCGGCTAGGTCTGGTGGTTGCGGTGTTAGTCGGTGTCGCAATCGTCTTCGGTCTTGCGCTTTTTCTGTGTGAATTCCTGGTTCCCTGGATAGGTCAACGTGGCCTGAATCGTTTGCGGTTGCGAGCGTTTCGCGCCCTGCTTGATGTCCATCTGGCATATTTCGATCGCCAACGTATCGGAGCGATCGTTAGTAAGTTGACGAACAACATTGAACTACTGCAAACAACGGTTAAAAGCGGTGCCCGCACAGTTGTTTCTTCGGTCGTCACTTTGGTTGTTGTCGGTGGATTACTTGTCATTCTTGACCGCGAGCTCGCGATCATCGCTTATCTCATTTTTCCTGTGATCATTATTTTTGCCGTGATTTTAGTGCGTGCCCAGCGTTGGGCGTTGGCAAAAAACATATCGGGAATAAGTGACTTGACCATCTGCATTCGTGACGCGGTCCAAGGTGCTGCCACGATTCGCTCATTTGGAACCCAAGATCAACACCGGGAAGAATTCGATCGGTTCAATGAATTTGAGCGCACCGCGTTAGCTCGCTCATCGTATGTTTTCAAATCTTTCGCAGCAGCAACGCAATTCGTCGTAGCACTCGACGTCGCTTTAATTGTTGCCCTTGGTGGTCAAGATGCGGTTGCCGGCGCAGTGGCTGTGACCACCATGGTTCTTTTTGCCACTTACCTTCAGAACGGAATCACACCGATTTCTTCACTGGCAACCATGCAGGCCGTGTACGGACAATCCGGTATTGCCATGGATCAACTCGTGAAGATCGTGAACCTGCACCCCGATTCCCAGTTGGCCGGTAGCAAGTCCGCAGTAAATCCCGATCCAAGCGTTCCTGCGACTCGTTACGACCACGTGTGGTTCGCCTTCACTAATGCCGGCTGGGTGCTCAAAGACGCATCTCTGGATGTCATGCCGGGTGAACACTTGGTGGTCGTTGGCCGCACTGGCGCCGGTAAATCCAGTCTGGTCAAGCTTGGGTTACGTTTCTACGCACCCATCAAGGGAAATGTTGAAGTTTTCGGCGTACCCGTTGGCGAGGCGGACGAACATTGGCTTCGCCAACAGATTGCCTATGTCCCTCAAGAACCCACCGTTTTCTCCGCAACGATCCGAGACAACCTGCGCATGAGTAAACCTGATGCAGACCAGAGTGAACTCGAAGCCGTTGTTGCTGCATTGGGCATTGAGCAGTCCGTGATTGCTGACCTTGGCGGTTGGGATGCAGTAATCGGATCTGCGGGCACCATGCCCTCAGCGGGTCAACGCCAACTCATCGCTATTGCGCGCGCCCTTGTAGCCAACCGGCCTATTTTAATTTTAGATGAAGCCACCTCGTATCTCACCCCCGAAGCTGAGCAGGCAGTCATCGATGCATTGCGCTTTGGCAATCCCAATCGCTCCATCATTGCCATTGCCCACCACCTCGCCTGGGCTCCCCAAGGTGACAAAATCGCTGTCATTGCCCAACACCAAATTGACCAATACGGCACGCACCAAGAACTACTCAACGAAGAGGGGACCTACGCCAAGCTGTGGGCGGCCAGTCAACTCACCACTCAGTAACAGGTAGTCAGCGCCGAATCAGTGCAACCAAATACGCGGTGAGGAAACCTAAGCCGATCCCCAAATAAGCGAATCGCGCGATAGTCCAGTCGGCCGGCATGAGAATGGTGAAAACTGTCATGGCGCCACCCGCCACAATCATGACCGCTGCCGCCCTGCGAATGTTGATCTCAGGAGCGGATCTGACCAACCACATCTGACCACTCAAAGCAAGCAATGTTGCGCCCATCATGCGCAAGGCCCAATCACTTGTTTCTGATGTAGTTAATCCCAATAGTTCACCGAAGTACGTTGGCAGAACGATCAAGACAACAGAACTGACAAGAAAGACGAGCGAACCCGCGCCAAGAATCCCTCTTATGAGTCTCGCTTGACTACGACCGTCACCATAGCCGTCCATCTCTGATTCCGACTTACTCATCTCCATGTTCACTCCGCTCTTTCACATAAATCCTTCATGGCGACTACTGAAATGCCGTTATCAAGGAGCGTCACACTTCATAGTGCCCGATCCCAACACGCAGTTACGGAATAGTGTCGCATCCGGTGTCTTCATTTGCCACAGCCAGTTTCCATTGGGTCGAGGACGAACAAGCGCGTAGCCGTAGCGGATATCCCACCAGCCTGAGGTCGGCGCTTGATAAGCCATCCCTGGGACAAAGTTGGGGCCGATCGTTGGAAGTGAAAATGGTGCTGGAGGTTCAAGGGACGTTCCACCGTTGCCCAACACAACCTGAGGCGGGACACCGGGAATGTTCATTGCCTGTGCCATATGAATATGTGAAGAGATGATCACCGAGTAGTCATCCAGGAGGCCATAGCTCCCCACTTGCTGGTCGCCAGTTAACCACGCTCCGTTGGGCGCGCAGGCGTTAGTAGCCTGCCAGCCAATCACGGGTCGGTGCACGAGCAACCAGGATTGATTTGCACGCTCGGCAAGTCGCCCCGCGGCCTGATACGCAGTGATCTGTTGCGGAAGTATCGAAGTGACAGTGCAGCCATCACCGTACGCGGAATCAACCACTACCAAACGCAAGTCTTCAGGGCCTCGCACGTCAACGTCTACGGCAAAGCTTTCATTGAGTATCTCGGCTGGGTTAACAAGCTGCCCGCTTGAATTCAGTTGAGGCGCGCAGGTTCCTTCGGTGCCATCACGTGGATCAAAATAAATGTAGTACCCGTTACCGCCCCGGTTGCACGCCTCGTGATTGCCCCGGACCACAACGATTGGGGCTGCAGCAAGAACACTCGCCATGGGTGTGAATACGTCTGCCAGCCACCCCGTTGCCGTGTCTTTGAACGGTAATCCTGCACCGGGCGCAGGTGAACCAGCACATTGCGCAGTATTGCTTGGGTCGCATGCGGCTTCCCGATAGTAAAAGTCACCGGTATAAACGATGAGCTGCGGGCGCTCGGCTGCAATACTTCGTGAGATTTGAGCAAGCGGCCATGATTCGGGACTGTTGCAGACCTGATCCCATGTGCCCTTGAGGCGGCAACCAGTGTCGCCGAACACAGCGATTCGATCCGCCTCTTTAGGCATTGACGCCGGAATGGAACGCCCACCAACGGTGGCGCTAAGAGCACCGAAGGGAATCTTTGCGCTGCACGAACGCAAAGGTGCAAATGCACCGTAAGTAGTTGCCGGAGCAACCCGCTCAATCATTGCTGTCCGCTTGTTAACACCGTTCGCATGTGTTGTTCGAAGGAGTGGTCAAAGATTACCCATGGGGACAACCGCACGCGCAACCAAACCAGATCGAGTCATTCCCACCGGCGCCGTCAAACTGTATGCGGCGATAATCCCCGCATCACTCGGTGCGACCGAACTCCAGTTAAGCGGTGCCTCTGGTTCAGCATTTGCTGGAACCGTGCCAGCGATCAGAACGCCCAAAGTCATTACGCCCGTTATCAGGACCTTCGCAATACGACTTGACATATATATACAGCTCACTATTCGGTTTGAGTGCTCAAAGACGAACACCTGGTTCACTTATCAAGAGAAAGTATGTCGAATACCGTAGCCATCATGCTAGTGAGGACAAGTTAGGTTCGGGTTCGGGCTCGGCCTGCCCATATACTTCGCATGTGATTAGGACTAACGGAGGCACCTCGAGCGCGCTTCGCGCTCTGGTTCTCGGTGGCGCGGTAGCCGCGCTCACCCTCATCCCACATACTGCCGCTGTCGGTGCATTGCCGAGTATATTCGGAGTCACCCTCGTTCTCGCAATCTGCATTCTCATGTGTATTCCCGTGAAGCGGGGAATGCGCCACACTCACGCCTTCATGCTCTTCCTCGCATTACAAATGCTCGGACACGTAACGCTCACTTTGACGGAAATTCACTCTCACATCCACGTCGGTGGCTCGTTCATCCCCGAGCCCACCATGCTCGCCTTCCATGTCGCCGGTGGCCTACTTGCAGCACTCGTTGTCCTACATGCTGATCGCATTTCCCATCGATTTGCCGAGTTGATCAGACCGTTTATTGCCCCCGTTCTACTGGTTGTCCAAGCTTGTGAGTTTCCTTCCACAGTTTCACTTCCGTCAGTTCCCCTCGCCAAGTGCCTCAGAGCATGTGTGCGAACTGATGCTGGGCGCGCACCCCCCTTATTCGTCTAGCCAGTAACGATTTCTCTTACATCAACACCCCAAGTTATCGGTGTCGTTGATGCTCATCCTTTTTCAAACGTTACAACCAATCATCTTTCATTTCATAAGGAGTTTTAATGTCTACATTTATGTCCCGAACAGCTGTGCGCATCGCAGTAGTTGTCGGTGCTGCCGCAGCACTCAGCCTGACAGCAGCAGTCCCTGCAAATGCCCACGTAACTGCAAACCTGTATGGCGCAACAGCAAAATCAGGTGGTTACGGGGTTATGTTCCTTCGTGTACCCCACGGCTGCGGTGGCGACACCACCAATGCAGTCACCATGACAATCCCCGCGGGGGTCGATCCCGCAGGTGTCAAACCACAGAACAAAGCGGGTTGGACCATCAGTCGTACCGGTTCAACTATCACCTGGTCCGGTGGAGAACTGCGTGATAACGAGTTTGATGACTTTGGGGTCAACCTGAAGTGGCCAACCCTCAATGCAGATGAAACATCACGCATTCTTTCCATTCCCGTGGTGCAACGCTGCGATGCAGAACTCACCGTTAGCAAGGCCGGTGGCAACACCACCGTCTCAGCACTCTTTGACGGTCTGGCCAACAAGGAAGTCAGCCTTTTCTCAGGTGACACGAGAGTGACACGGGCCAAAGTTGCTGCAGATGGCAGCGTCGAGATCACGGTTCCCTCAACCGATGTCACTGGACCGCTCACAGTTCGCCGAGCAGGAGTGATCATCGGGAACGACACCGCTTCGACAGCGGCGTGGACTCAAGTCAAAGGTGATGGATCTGATCAGAAGTACCCGGCACCAACGGTGACGGTCATGGCCGCGACGGCATCTGCCCACTAATGCGACGACTTATTGCCTCGATGGCACTTGCCCTGTTCCTTTTTGGAGCAGGGCAAGTGCCCGCCCTCGCGCATGCGAGCCTGACCGGCTCAAGCCCGACAGATGGAAGTGTGGTTCGCACCTCTCCTAAATCCGTCACGCTCAAATTCAGTGAAGCCGTGACGGCCCAAACTATTGAACTGAAGTCCAACACAGCCACTGTGGCCACCACCGCTAGTTCTAAAGGAAATCGCATCAAGATCACACCTCAAACAGCGTTGCCCCGTGGGCTTTACGCTGCCAGTTGGATTGTCGAATCAGACGACAGTCATGTGGTCAACGGCTCCATCGCTTTCGCTGTCGGAGTCGTCCCTGCCCCGAAGGGTTCCCAGTTAGTTAACACGGTCCCCGCAGTTCGAACCACGTTAAACACTCAGCGCGCAGGAATAGCGCAGGTGCGTTTCCCTGGCAAAAAAGTTACCGGCAATGTCCAGTGGCAACATCTCCGACTTCAAGGACCGCTCACCTGGTCAATTGCGAGCAGCGCCGCCCAAGGAATACTTCCCTTTCCTGGGAAGTGGACTATGCAAGCAACACTGATTGATGATTCCGGTGCAGTTATCAGCGTGACCGGTTCCGTGGTGATCACATGAGATCTCTTCGAGGCTTACTTCTCGTTCTTGTCTTGGTGAGCAGTGTCGTTTTCTTTCCCGCAAGCGCCAACGCTCATGCCAGATTAGTTTCAACAGACCCAGTCGACGGCGCCGTGCTTACCACCATGCCGGAATCTGTCACATTTACTTTCAACGAAAACATCCTTGAAGGTTCCACCGCTATTGCATTCGTTGATGAACTCGGTGCCGTGATTGATTCAAGCCCGGGCACTCTGCTAGGTCCCAGCATCACCGCAGCATGGCCCCAACAGGCTTCGCAAGGATCCATTCAAATTTCCTATCGGGTTGTCTCAGCCGATGGACACCCGGTCATGGGATCAATCACTGTCACTCTCGCCGGGACTTCACCTTCGCAACCAGACACCACTACACCTGCACCAATTCCAGAAGCGACACCTTCTACAACCAACAGCTTCCCGCTCACCGTATTACTGGCTATCGGCATAACAGTGTTGATCGCTCTCGGCGCAGTAATACTCCGCATCACATCCCAGCGACGAAGACGAGGTTCCCCGTAGTACCAACATCTGCCGCAGATTCACTGACGGTGAACTACACCAGTTCCAACGGCACCAAAGTTCCCATTGCGGTGAAGTCACGGTTGCTCGTCATGAGAGAGCACTCTGTACGCAAGGCGATCGCAACAATCAACGTATCGGTGAGACCCCTTGGAGTAATCCCATTTCGCCGGCACTGAGCGTAAATCTGAGCCGAACTATCAAAATCTGTCGCTGGGTCAATGGGAAGCCAACCAACGGAAGTTCCCAGCCGACGCACGCTGGTGTACTCAACCTCACTACGGGTCCCAGCAAGTAGTTCCATCAGGATTGGTTCGGTTGATGCCATGGGCGTATCGGTGCGCAACATTGAGGCAAGCTCTGGCCCACGCCCTTTCCCTCGTAGCAGGTCTATCCAGACTGACGTGTCAATCAGAATCATGGTCAGCGTCCCAAGGTGGCGGTCCGCTTTCCGTGGGTACCGAGA
>Ga0247836_1000496_pt1 | contig 72513 bp, 62 predicted proteins | sample LaCruzMarch2015__4_FD_187116 | JGI IMG/M metagenome (GOLD analysis project Ga0247836, IMG submission 187116) | Freshwater microbial communities from meromictic Lake La Cruz, Castile-La Mancha, Spain - LaCruzMarch2015_14m | ecosystem: Environmental > Aquatic > Freshwater > Lake | place: Spain... | reverse complement strand
TTAGGGAGCACCGTTGCGACCCGGCGCCCGTGCGCCGCCCCGCCGGAGCGCCTTCAGCGCGTGAGGCCGCTCACTCAAACCCGCAGGGTTTAGGGAGCACCGTTGCGACCCGGCGCCCGTGCGCCGCCCCGCCGGAGCGCCTTCAGCGCGTGAGGCCGCTCACTCAAACCCGCAGGGTTTAGGGAGCACCGTTGCGACCCGGCGCCCGTGCGCCGCCCCGCCGGAGCGCCTTCAGCGCGTGAGGCCAAAAACCACTAACGTCCTGTCATGTAGCGGGCGCATCCTGTACCATCTTACATGATGCGTCCCTCTAAAGGGGTGTCGAGGACGCAGCACGGCAATCAGAAGCAGGTGAGCGGTGGCCGACCACGACGACACGACCAATCCCAAATCCGAAGAGACCGCGCAGCGCGGGCCTCCCCAACCCAGCACGACGCCCACGGCAGCAACGGCCACGGTTTCCGTTGCCAGCAAGATCGGCAGCGCGGCGTCAGGCCTCAAATCCTGGGTCTCGGCGAGATTTTCCGCGAACCCTCCGTTCAAGTCCGGTCGTGAAAGCGTCCAGCGGTACCGCGAGACAGTCGCATGGCAATCGATCCTGGACGCCTTGCCGGCACCCGCCATCGCCCTCGACGCGAACGGCATCGTCCGCCACCACAACGCCGCAGCGGCTGCATTGTACCCCGCCATGAGCACCGGCCAGCCGATTTCGCGCGTCTCCCGCAATCCCTCCTTCATGGCAGCCGTCGATCAATTGGCCGACGCCAGCGAACCCATCCATGTCGAATTGGTCGAACGGGTCCCGGTCGAGCGCCGGTTCTACGCGACCTTGGCGCGCGTCGCCCCGCGCGAAATGACGCCCGGCCTGCCCCAGGCGTTGATTACCTTCCGTGACACGACCGAGCAGGACAAACTCGTCCAGATGCGCGCGGACTTTATTGCCAACGCGAGCCATGAACTGCGCACGCCGCTGGCGTCCTTGCGCGGCTTCATCGAAACGCTCCAAGGCCCCGCGCGCGACGATCCCAGGGCGCGGGAACGGTTCCTGTCCATCATGGCGACGCAAGCCGAACGCATGACACGGCTGATCGACGACCTTCTCTCCCTCTCGCGCGCTGAGATGCGGGTTCACTTGCCGCCACAAGGCATCGTCGATTTGAACACGGTCTGCGCATCTGCCGTCGCGACGCTGGAAGCCCTGGCAGCCGCCAGCCAGACCAACGTGACCGTGATCGCCCTGCCACACCCGGCCCTGATCCGCGGCGAGCGCGATGAGATGATCCAGGTCTTCCAAAACCTGGTTCAAAACGCGATAAAATATGGCCGTGACGGCGGCAACGTCACCGTGACGCTCACCCGCGAACGCCCAGCCGGTCAGAACCGCGAGCAGATCGTCACCACAGTCGCCGACGATGGCCCGGGCATCGCGCCAGAGCACTTACCGCGTTTGACCGAACGCTTTTACCGAGCCAGCGTCTCGTCCAGCCGCGAGAAAGGCGGCACCGGCCTTGGTCTCGCGATCGTCAAGCATATCGTTAACCGCCACCGCGCGGATTTAAAAATCGCTTCGGTCCTCGGTAGTGGCTCGACATTCAGCATCAGTTTCGATGCACTCGTGCTGCAGCGCAACGAGGCTGACCCTCATTTAGAAAATAAGCGAGCAATATCAAGTGATAAGTCTGTCATAAAACATTCGTTCACTTAGTCTAAAGCTACGCTCGCCGGCGAAAAAATGTCGGTAGCCAGACCGCTTCGGTCCGAGCGCGTGCGCCCCTCGACCTTAACGTGCGCCCGGCGAAGCAAAAGTCCTCGGTTCATACCTTGAGACGTGGAGATTAATGTGAATAGCAAGTTCGTAGCCTTCTCGGCGGCCGTTGCCGTTGTGGGTTCCATCGCCGCTGCCGACGTTGCAGCCGCTCGCGATCAGATCCGCATTGTCGGTTCTTCGACCGTTTACCCCTTCACGACCGCAGTCGCCGAGCAGTTTGGCAAGTCCGGCGGCAAGACCCCAGTGGTCGAATCGACCGGCACCGGCGGCGGCTTCAAGCTGTTCTGCGCAGGCGTTGGCGAAACCCACCCTGACATGACGAACGCATCGCGCGCCATCAAGAAGGGCGAGTTCGATGATTGCCAGAAGAACGGCGTCAAAGACATCGTCGAAATCAAGGTCGGCATCGACGGTCTGACGCTCGCCGCATCTAAGGCTGGTGCAGCCATCGCTCTGACGCGCAAGCAGATTTTCCAGGCCCTCGCCGAAATGGTTCCTGATAAGGATGGCAAGCTCGTCGCCAACCCATACAAGAACTGGTCGGACATCGACGCGGCTCTGCCAGCAACCAAGATCGAAGTCCTGGGTCCCCCGCCAACCTCGGGCACCCGCGACAGCTTCCATGAACTGTTCATGGAAAAAGGCGCAGAAGCCTTTGACAGCCTGAAGGCCCTGAAGACGAGCGACTCGAAGGCCTTCGATAAGGTCTGGAAGTCGATCCGTAAGGACGGTGCCTACGTCGAAGCTGGCGAAAACGACAACGTGATCGTCCAGAAGCTCGAAGCCAATAAGAACGCTTACGGCATCTTCGGCTACTCGTTCCTCGAAGAAAACCTGTCGAAGCTCAAGGGCGTCGGCATCGAAGGCGTTGTTCCTGACTATGACGTGATCTCGTCGGGCAAGTACAAGGGCGCTCGCCCGCTCTTCATCTACGTGAAGAAGCAGCACGTTGGCGTCATCCCCGGCATGGACAAGTTCGTCGCCGAGTACGTCTCGGACAAAGCTATGTCGAAGGACGGCTACCTTGCTCGCAAGGGCCTCGTCGCCCTGCCGAAGGAAGAAGCAACCAAGGTTGCTGCCAGCGCCAAGGGAATGACCGCCTTGACCGCCGAAGCCGTGAAGTAACACAATTGACAGCCACCCGGGTCGACCGGGTGGCTGTTTCTATCTATTGTTCCGCCTTTAAGACTTGGTACCAAACGACGAGGAACGTATGTCGGGCATGTATTTCGCCACACTCGCGCTATTGGTCCTGACCAGCTTCTTAGTTGTCCGGTCCCGTGCCACCGCGCTGATCAATCCTTCGGCTGGCGGTCGCGTCACCGTCCACTCTTTGCCGATCTATCACGGCCTGTTGGCCTCCACTCTCGTCCTCGTCCCCATGATCCTTGTCTACGCCGTGGGTACGACCAGCCTCGCGCGCTATTCAGAACGCGCCGCTTTGTCTGCGCTGCCAAGCGCGACAACCAGCGATGCGCTCGCTACCAACTCCGCGCTGCGCGAAATCCACAACGTTGCCAAGGGTGACAGCCAAGCCCCGTCGTCCGACGCGATCGCCAAGGCAGCCAGCATTTACAAGAACGCAAACGAGCAGGGCAACTGGGCCGTGTTCGGCTTGGGAACATTCCTCGCGGTGCTTGGTGCAGGTTTTGCCTTCTTCCGCGTAAGCCCAACGTTCCGCGCGCGAAACATGTTCGAACGTTTCGTGATGATCGTGCTCATGTTGAGTGCCGCCGTCGCAATTTTGACGACGCTGGGCATCTTGTTCTCGGTCGCGTACGAAACGCTGCGGTTCTTCTTCGACCCTGCCTTGAAAGGTCGGCCCACGGTCGCCCAGTTCCTCTTCGGCACCGAGTGGAACCCTCAAGCCGCCATGCGCGCAGACCAAGGCGACGTGAAAACAGCCTTCGGTTTCATTCCGCTGCTGACCGGTACGCTGCTGATCACCGTGATTGCCATCGTCGTCGCCGGTCCGCTCGGATTGTTCTCGGCCATCTACCTGTCCGAATACGCCTCCGCTCGCGTCCGCGCGTTCGCCAAACCGATCCTCGAAATCCTCGCCGGTATCCCGACCGTTGTTCTCGGCTTCTTTGCCGCCCTCACGGTCGCGCCGCTGATCCGCGGCTGGGGTGAAAGCGTCGGTCTCGACATCGCCTCCGAAAGTGCATTGGCTGCCGGTTTGGTGATGGGCATGATGATCATCCCCTTCGTGTCCTCGCTGTCCGACGACGTCATCAACGCCGTGCCTCAGGCCCTCCGTGACGGGTCGATGGCGCTGGGGTCGACCAAATCGGAAACGATCCGCAAGGTCGTGCTCCCCGCAGCCCTGCCCGGTATTGTCTCGGCCTTCATGCTCGCGATCAGCCGCGCCATCGGCGAAACGATGATTGTGGTCATGGCCGCTGGCCTTGCCGCAAACCTGACCATCAACCCACTAGAAGCTGTCACCACCGTCACCGTGCAGATCAAGACAATCCTCGTCGGCGACCAGGAATTCGACAGTGCTAAGACACTGGCAGCATTCGCCCTCGGTTTCGTATTGTTCTTCATCACGCTGATGCTCAACATGATTGCCCTTCGGATCGTCAATAAGTATCGGGAACAGTATGACTGATATCTCCCTCTCGGCCCAAACGCACAAGTCGGCCCGCAAAGTTGACGTGTCTTCCGATGCCGCGAAAGCCCGCATCCGCGCCCGCTATCGCTCCGAAGCTCTGTTCAAGGGCTACGGGATTGCCGCTCTGGTCATAACCGGCGCGTTCCTTGTCATGTTGCTGTCGAACATCCTGATGAACGGTCTGCCGTCCTTCTGGCAGCATTCGCTGCGCATGGATGTGCCGGTCACAGCCGCCGACATCGACCCGTCGGGCAAAGGCGACCCCAAAGAAATCGCCGCTGGCGATTTCGCCGCCGCTGCCCGCAAGGCACTCGAAGCGCAGTTCCCCGGCGTGACCGGTCGCACCGAACTCAAGTCGTTGACGCGCCTCCTGAGCGCCGGTGCCGGCGATGAACTGCGACGGCAGGTTGTGGCCGATCCCAAGTTGATCGGCCAAACCGTCAACACGCGTCTGTTGCTTGATGCGAACGCCGACCTTTACCTGAAAGGCATGGGGGCATCGACCACCTCACGCACCGCACGCGGCATTGCGACACCGACCGGCACCACCGGTACAATCAAGATTTTGACGTCGGCGAACGACTTTGCCCAGGACTTCGCCAACGTGAAGCGTCTCTTGGGTGACCGAGCAGCTTTACTGTCGACCGAGGCAGCCCGACTTGAAAAGGGTAACACCCCGGACTCATTGGCAAAAGCCAAGGTTGCCCGTGCCGAAGCTGCCGCCTTCAAGACCCGTTACGACCAGCCCAAAACAGTCGAAGAACTCGACGACCGGATGCCCAGCACGCTGGTGGAGATCAACGGCGGTCTCGTGAAGGTCGAAAAGATCCTCGATACAGAAATTGAGGGTACGGTTCTCCTCCCACTGAAGTCCACCGACGATTCCAAACCTGGCGATTGGAAAATCGTCACCTACGGCGTGCCGGAAAGCAACCGTAAGGCGACCGATCGCGACATCGCTTTCCTTGAGCGCCTGCAGGCCAAGGGCGTGGTCGAGAACCACTTCAACACGTTGTTCTTCACCGCAGGCGACAGCCGCGAACCAGAACTGGCCGGCGTCCGCGGAGCGATTGTCGGCACCGTGTTGACGCTGCTCGTGACACTCGGTCTCTGCTTGCCGATTGGCGTCATGGCAGCCGTCTATCTCGAACAATTCGCTCCCAAGAACCGGCTCACGGGTCTGATCGAGGTCAACATCAACAACCTCGCCGCCGTCCCGTCGATCGTGTTCGGTTTGCTCGGTTTGGCCGTGTTCTTGAACTACTTCAACCTGCCGCGTTCGGCGCCGCTTGTGGGTGGATTGGTGCTCGCGCTCCTTGTCCTTCCGACAATCATCATCGCCTCCCGCGCAGCCCTCAAAGCCGTGCCCCCGTCCATCAAGGAAGCAGCTCTCGGCGTCGGGGCTTCCGAGCAACAGGCCGTGTTCCATCACGTGCTACCGCTAGCAATGCCAGGCATCATGACCGGTACCATTATCGGCATGGCTCACGCGTTGGGTGAAACCGCACCACTTCTGATGATCGGCATGGTCGCCTTCATCGTCGACATCCCGCAAGGTTTGACCGAAGCTGCAACCGTGCTGCCAGTCCAGATCTACCTCTGGTCTGACCTGCCGGAACCAGCCTTCAAAGCCAAAACCGCCGGTGCCATCGTGGTCCTGCTTGGCGTCCTGTTCCTGATGAACGGCATGGCAATCTGGCTCCGCAAAAAATTCGAGCGTCGCTGGTAAGTCTTAGGATCTAGTGATCCTTCGCCTACCGACTCTCTCACTCCCGAAATAGTCAACGACACCAGTAAACGTTCAAAGGACGAGGCCGGTTATGGACACGATGTCGACACCTGCACCCATGGCTGCCCATCAGGTTGGGTTGGCTCGGAATGCAAATGCAAAAGTTTTCGCCGCCGACGTGAACGTCTACTATGGCGAAAAGCACGCTCTCAAAAACGTTTCGGTCAACATCCCTGACCGCAGCGTCACCTCGTTCATCGGCCCCTCGGGCTGCGGCAAGTCGACATTCCTGCGCTGCATCAACCGCATGAACGACACGATCTCGTCGTGCCGCGTCACCGGCAAAATCGCCATCGACGATCAGGACATCTACGATCCAGCCCTCGATGTCGTGCAGCTGCGCGCCCGCGTCGGCATGGTGTTCCAGAAACCAAACCCGTTCCCTAAGTCGATTTACGAAAATGTCGCTTACGGCCCGCGCATCCACGGCCTCGCCACCTCCAAGTCCGAGATGGACGAGATCGTCAACTCCAGCCTCGAAAAGGCCGGCCTCTGGAAAGAAGTCAAAGATCGCCTTCAAGAGTCCGGCACCGGCCTGTCGGGCGGACAACAGCAGCGTCTGTGCATTGCACGCGCCGTCGCCGTTGGCCCCGAAGTCATCTTGATGGACGAGCCCTGCTCGGCCCTCGACCCCATCGCCACCGCAAAAGTCGAAGAACTGATCGACGAACTGCGTGAAAACTTCTGCATCATCATCGTCACCCACTCGATGCAGCAGGCCGCTCGTGTGTCCCAGCGTACGGCGTTCTTCCACCTCGGCTCGCTCGTCGAAGAAGGCAAGACAACCGATATCTTCACCAACCCAGTCGACAAGCGGACCCAAGACTACATCACCGGCCGCACGGGTTGAACGCTGAACCAACTGCTGCCAAGGAAGTCAAATGAACGAACACATCGTCAGGTCCTACGAGGACGAACTCGCGTTGCTCGATAAAAAGGTCGCCCAGATGGGCGGCCTTGCAGAGCACAATCTGGGCCGTGCCTTCGACGCCCTTGAAAAGCGCGACCCCCGTGTGGCTGAAAGTGTCATTCGTTCAGACCGCAACATCGATGCGCTCCAGCGCGAGATTGAAGAGCAGGTGATCTCGATGATCGCCCGCCGCCAACCGATGGCAAACGACCTCCGCCATGTGATGTCGGCGATCCGCATTTCGGGCGATCTGGAACGCATTGGCGATCTGGCCAAGAACATCGCAAAGCGCGCCTTGGCCATTGCGCACGAGCCCCACCCAAAGCCCCTGATCTCGGGCTTCCGGCATATGGTGGAACTCGCTCTCCGCCAGTTGAAGGACGTGCTCGACGCCTACGCCGAGCGTGACGCCGAGCGCGCCATGCGGGTCTGGCGCGAGGACACGCAGATCGACGCGATGTACAACTCGATCTTCCGCGAACTGCTGACCTACATGATGGAAGACCCGCGCAACATCGGCCTCTCGACCCATCTGCTGTTTGGCGCAAAAAACATTGAGCGCGTGGGCGATCACACGACCAATATCGCCGAAACCGTGAACTACATGGTCAACGGAAGCTCGATCACCGACGATCGTCCCAAGCTCGAACAAGTCGGCACAATCGAAAACAGCAACGACTAAAACCACCCCTCCCACTCCATGGCCGGGCTTGACCCGGCCATCCAGGGCCACCCGGGAGGGCCATCGCATGGCCCTTGGAGTGCTTCCGGAAAAGTGGCAACCGGTTTTCCGAAAAGAAGCACGACCAAACAAAAGCTTAGGGTCCGTCTTTAATTCCATCAAAGTCGGACGGACCCTAGTTGCAGGACGAGAACGGCAGGAAAAGATGACGGCGCGAATTCTGATCGTCGAGGATGAAGCCCCGCTCGCGGAGCTGTTGCGCTACAATTTAGAAGCCGAAGGCTTCCTCGTGTCGCAAACGGCTTCGGGAGATGAGGCGGAGTTGCTCGTGGCCGAAGACCGGCCCGACCTGATTTTGTTGGACTGGATGCTCCCGCAAGTGTCGGGTATCGAGATCTGTCGCCGTCTCCGCGCCCGCCCCGACACGCGCGCCATCCCCATTGTGATGCTGACGGCGCGTGGCGAAGAAGGCGATCGCGTGCGTGGCTTATCGACGGGTGCCGACGACTACATCGTCAAGCCCTTCTCGCTGCCGGAACTGATTGCCCGCCTCAAGGCGATCCTTCGCCGCGCCTCGCCCGAACGCATGTCGGAGCGTCTGCTCTCGGGCGATATCGAATTGGATCGCGTCGCCCATTGCGTCACCCGCGGCCATCGCGAAATCCGCCTCGGACCGACCGAATTCCGCCTGCTTGAATTCCTCATGGAAAGCCCAGGCCGCGTGCTGTCGCGGACCCAGCTCCTCAATGGCGTGTGGGGCCGCGATGTCGACGTTGACGAACGCACCGTCGACGTCCACATCGGCCGCCTGCGCAAAGCTCTCGTCCGCGGCAAGGATCAAGATCCGATCCGCACCGTCCGCGGTGCCGGTTACGTCTTCGGCACCCGCGCCGCAAACTAACGCCTCGCCCAAAGCTCAAACTCAATTTCGTTAAAAAAGCTGGTGGGTCTGGGAGGCTGCGCCTCCCAGCGGATTGTGGGGCTGGCCCCACGCGCGACAGAGTCGCGACTGTTACGAGCCAGCCAAGCGAGCCGGAAACTATGAACCCAATCGCTGCATTAATTGACCTTAAACCTCCGCTATACTGCCGCCATTCGCAGTCCAGCGAGAGCCCCATGGATGCACCCACGCTTGCCGGCCTGGCAGCCGCACTCATCGTACTCGGCGTTGCCTTTCGTGTGCTTGAATTCTGGCGACCCAAAGCGCGCCGCTTGCCCATCATCCGCCCCGGCCTGACGACCGACCTCACCTATTGGTTCGTCTTCCCCTTCATTCACCACTACGTCGTCGGTGCAGTCGTCCTGCTGACCGTGATCGGTTTTGCGCTCGCAGCCTATGGGCGCATCGACAAAGATCAGATCATGATGGGCTTTGGCCCGCTCGCGCAGTTGCCAGCCGCAGTGCAAGCGCTGCTCATGCTCGTCATTGCTGATTTCCTGGGGTATTGGACGCATCGGTTGTTCCACCGCCGTCGGCTGTGGCCGTTCCACGCGGTCCATCATTCATCGACGACGCTCGACTGGCTGTCGTCCATCCGCCAGCACCCCGTCAACGATCTGATCTCGCGGCTTGCAACGACACTCCCCCTTCTCGCGCTCGGCTTTTCTCCAGCAGCGGCCCTCTGGATTGCGCCCGTCTTTGCAATCTTCGGTCTGTTGCTTCATGCCAACCTCGACTGGGACTGGGGCCGTTTTCGCTCAGTCGTCGCCAGCCCGCGCTTCCACCGTTGGCACCACAGCGAAGACCCACAGGCGCGCGACAAAAACTTCGCAGGCCTGTTTCCCGTCTTCGACATCATTTTTGGCACGTACTACATGCCCAAAGACCGCCTGCCGGATCGGTTCGGCACGGCCACGCCAGTCCCCGATGGTCTCCTCGCCCAACTCGCCTTCCCTTTCCACACGCACAAAAACGCCGACGGCTGACCAGCCACCAGCGATTCAAAATTCAGGCAGTCAAACCTAAGCGCCACTCTTGTGGCGAAGGCCGCGAAAAGCGGCCCGGCGGTCGTCCGCCGGACTCGACAGTGATGACCGTCTTCAGGTCGTGACTTTCGACAGCAAAGAAGCGCCACTCTTGTGGCGAAGGCCGCGAAAAGCGGCCCGGCGGTCGTCCGCCGGACTCGAAAGTGAAGACCGTCTTCAGGTTATGACTTTCGACAGCAAAGAAGCGCCACTCTTGTGGCGAAGGCCGCGAAAAGCGGCCCGGCGGTCGTCCGCCGGACTCGACAGTGATGACCGTCTTCAGGTCGTGACTTTCGACAGCAAAGAAGCGCCACTCTTGTGGCGAAGGCCGCGAAAAGCGGCCCCGCGGTCGTCCGCCGGACTCGAAAGTGATGACCGTTTTCAGGTCATCACGTTCGACATCCATCAAGCGCCGACGTTCTCTTTTTTGGGCGCAGCCAAGGCAGGTGCTGCAACAATCGTGTGCTCGCGTTCGCGGCGGCGCGGCTGCGGCGGCTGGAAGGCGCGGCGGGCGTGGAATTCGCAATAGGGCAGGCCCATAACCTTGTCCTTACCGCAGAAGTGGAAGTCAGCGAGTTGCGGGTCGCCGATCGGCCAGCGGCAGCTGCACTCTGTCAAAGTCTGGATCGAGCGGCGCTCGGACAACGGGATAACCAGTTCTTCGACCGGCGACACATAAGGCTCAGCATCTGGCTGATAAAGGGCGCGAACAGCGGAGTTCCCCGAAGCGCCAAAACGCGACTTGCCGTTCCGCTTGGCCAAAGCATTGGACCCAACAACGCCTGCGACATTCGCCCGTGGACGTGGCCGCATGCTTTTCATGCGCGATGTGGTAGCGCGTCCCGACAACCCCAGCCGGTGGACTTTGCCGATAACGGCGTTGCGTGTGACGTTGCCGAGGCGCCCGGCGATCTGGCTAGCGCTGAGGCCTTCAGCCCAAAGCTTTTTCAGCATCTCGACGCGTTCATCATTCCAGGCCATTTCGGTGGCTCCCCTACAAAAAAACAGGACCGAGCGCGCACCATCAGTGGGCGCACCAGACGCAAACGGGGGCATTGACCGGAGACCAAGGCGCAAAGTCATGCGCGAGGCTTGAGGCTCACAGCCGTGCCGTTACCAAACGCTTACGGGGACACAACTTGGGACGGCACCAACACAGGAGGGCAAATACTTCTCGCCCGGGCGCACCCATCACAAAACGACTGTCGGCTCTACTCATTAAGGAGCCTGACATCGGCTGGCAGTACTCATCCAATACTTCAGGGACGTCTGCAGCAAAACGATTAAACCAGCCTGGAGTCCCTGCGACAAGTGAGGTTAACAAACAATGAAGCGGTTGACAGGAACGCGTTGCTTTGCAGCCACAGAACGATTCGTCGCAGGTTGCTCCAGCAAGCCGCCCAAATTGCGCCACGTTTACAACTGCGAGGCCCCTCACCCTGCAAGGCCGCAGGTCGCACACGGTAGATTGTAGGGCGCAATAGCCGGTCGGCGTAGTGCGCCAGCTGCACCCTCCGCCCCCGCCTTCAGCGCGTGAGGCCGCTCGCCCAAACCCGAAGGGTTTGCTGCTCGCCCAAAGCCGAAGGGTTTAGGGAGCACAGTTGCGACCCGCGCGTCATCGCGCGCCCCGCCGGAGCGCCTTCAGCGCGTGAGGCACCAAGAGCACGTGAGGCACCAATTGACAGTGGGAACGATGCTGCTTATCAACATAGTTATTCGTGTTGAGCCGCCTCCGTGGGCGGCTTTTTTGATTTTTAACTGGAGGGCGCATGACAGCACCCTTGCGTTCAAACTCCGAAGGCGACCGGGGCAATAGCCTGCCTACGGTTTCCCGTGGCCCCTCGCCGGCCGTGATGCCGACGTATGCCCGTCAGAACATCGTGTTCGAGCGTGGCGAAGGGTCCTGGCTGATCTCGACGGACGGCGGCCGCTATCTCGATTTCGCCTCTGGCGTCGCTGTGAACGTGCTCGGCCATGCCCATCCTCATCTCGTCGCCGCCCTGCAAAAGCAGGCGGCAACGCTGTGGCACACGTCCAACCTTTACAGAGTAGCCGGCCAGGAACGCCTTGCAGAGCGCCTCGTTGAGGCGACGTTCGCCGATCGCGTGTTTTTCTGCAATTCCGGCGCGGAGGCCTGCGAAGGCGCGATCAAAGCCGCCCGCAAATATCACTACGCCCACGATCCCGAAACCAAACGTTGGCGCATTATCACCTTCAGCGGTGCCTTCCATGGCCGGACGCTGGCCACGTTGTCGGCGGCAGGTAACGAAACCTACCTGAAGGGCTTTGGCCATCCAGCCGATGGCTTTGACCACGTCCCCTTCGGAGACCATGCAGCGCTCGAAGCCGCCATCACCGACGAGACGGCCGCCATCATGGTCGAGCCGCTCCAGGGCGAAGGCGGCGTCCGCGTCGTGCCCGACCAGTGTCTCAAGGGCCTGCGCGACCTGTGCGACCGGCACGGCATTCTACTGGTGCTCGATGAAGTCCAGACCGGCGTCGGCCGCACCGGAAAATTGTTCGCCCATGAGTGGGCTGGCATCACGCCCGACATCATGGCCATCGCCAAAGGCATCGGCGGCGGGTTCCCGCTCGGTGCCTTCTTAGCGACCGAAAAAGCTGCCGTTGGCATGACGGCTGGCACGCACGGCTCCACGTTCGGCGGCAACCCGCTGGCGACAGCGGTTGGCAACGCCGTGCTCGACGTCGTGCTGGAACACGGCTTCCTCGACGACGTGCAGGCGAAAGCCCAACGCCTCAAGCAGGCTTTGGCCCGCGTGCAGGATGCTGCCCCCACCATCATTGAAGGCGTTCGCGGTCGCGGCTTCTTGATGGGGCTGAAGCTCAAGGTCCCGACCGCCGATTTCGTGAAAGCAGCGCTTGCCGAAAACCTGTTGCTGGTGGGGGCCGCCGACCAGACGGTGCGCGTCCTGCCAGCCTTGAACGCGAGCGACGAAGAAATCAGTCTCGCCTGCGATCGCCTTATCCGCGCAGCGCAGTCTTTAACGAACCTCTCGTGAGGAGATGACCCAAGGGTCACCAAATGCTGATGTCAAACCGAAAAGTCGTCCGCCACTTCATCGACATTCATTCCCTGGATGCGCTGACGCTGCGCCACATCATCGACAGCGCCCACGCCATGAAAAAAGCTGGCAAACGCGTCCCGGCAGCGCTTTGCCCCCCCGGCATCGCCGATACAGTCCTCGGCCTGATCTTTGAAAAGCCCTCGACGCGGACCCGGATTTCGTTCGACGTCGCCATGCGCCAGCTTGGCGGCCAGACGATCACGCTCAACAACACAGACCTCCAGCTGGGTCGCGGTGAAAGCATCGCCGACACCGCCCGCGTGCTCTCCCGTTACATCGACATCGTCATGATCCGCGCGAATGCGCAGGCAACCGTCGACGAACTGGCCCACTATGCGACGATCCCGGTCATCAACGGCCTGACCGAAAAGAGCCACCCTTGCCAGATCATGGCAGACATCATGACGTTTGAAGAACACTTAGGCCCCATCAAAGGCCGAACGATTGCCTGGGTTGGCGACGGCAACAACGTCGCGGCCTCCTGGATGCATGCAGCCGTCAAATTCGGCTTCAAGCTACGCGTCGCAACCCCGCCCACGCTCGCCCCAGAAGCCGAAGTAGTCGCCTGGGTCAAGGCCGAGCAGGGCGCGGTCGAGGTCATGGACGACCCCGTGACCGCCGTCAAACGTGCCGACTGCGTGGTGACCGACACCTGGGTCTCCATGGGCCAGACCGACGCCGCCAAACGCAAAAAGCTCCTGCGCCCCTATGCGGTCGATGCGAGCTTGATGGAACACGCGGCCAAGAATGCCATCTTCATGCATTGTCTGCCCGCCTATCGCGGCCACGAAGTTACCGCCGACGTGATCGACGGCCCGCAGTCGGTCGTCTTTGACGAAGCCGAAAACCGCCTCCACGTCCAAAAAGCCATCCTTGCCTGGTGCCTCGGCGCCAACTGATCCCCTGGTTGTCATCCCGGGCGACCCCGGACACTCGATCCGGGGGAGACCCGGGACCCAGGGCCACACGGCAAGATCAAACCACGAAAACGGGGAGGCCCTCGCTTTCCCCTTGAACTGATGCCCGCAACGCGGGCGCCGCCGCTGACGTCCCACATGTGAGCGCTGACTTGAGCCCTCACCACAAACCGTGACATCCCTATCGTCGTCATCTCCGGCAGCACGCCGGGACCCAAGCAACCATCACGTTTCGCTCCGCTTCCGCTTCACGTTCTTCTCCCCCTGGGGAGAAGATGCCCGTCAGGGCAGATGACGGGTAGCTTCACTGTTCGACAACCCGCGACACTGCCAACCCTCGACCGGGCCTGGGTAGACCCCACGTTCCGCTCATCCCCCGATCGCCCACCGAGTACGAGTGCCCCATGACCGCCACCACCACGATTAAAACGCCCCCCACCGACGACATCGTCATCGCCTTCCAGACGGTCGCGTCCGGCATGTCGGGCCGCATCGTGCGCTTAGGCCCCGCCGTCGACGAAATTCTGAGCAAGCACGACTACCCCGAACCCGTGAGCAAGGTCTTGGGCCAGGCGCTTGCCCTCACCGCCATGCTCGGAAGCCAGCTGAAATTCGACGGCAAGTTGATCCTCCAGACCAACTCCAGCGGTCCACTCGGCTTCCTCGTCGTCAACTACAACACAGGCGGCGCAATTCGCGGCTACGCCAGTTTCGACCGCGAAGCCATCAAAGTCCTTGAAGCGGCAGGCCCGGTGAACGAAGCAGACCTCCTCGGCAAAGGCTACCTCGCCATGACCATCGACCCCGGCGGCGACATGGAGCGCTACCAGGGCATTGTCGCCCTCGACGGCGACACCCTCGCGCAGGCAGCGCTGGAATACTTCCGCCAGTCCGAACAGCTCCCGACGTTCATCAAGCTCAGCGTCGCCCGCCACTATGCGGCTGGCGTTTGGCATTGGCGCGCCGGCGGCATCATGGTCCAACATCTGACGGCGCAAGGCGGCAAAGCCGGACCAGACGGCGTCGACGACAGCGACCCGTCGTTTCTCGCTGGCACCGATGACGACAACTGGAACCGCGTCGAAATCCTGGCCTCCACCGCCCAGGACCACGAACTCCTCGACCCGACCCTGACGCCCGACCGCCTGCTCTATCGCCTGTTCCACGAAGAGGGCGTTGCCGTCAACGCGCCCCAACCCATCGTCATGCGCTGCGGCTGCTCCCGCGACGCCGTCGCCAACATGCTCCACCGCTTCGGCAAAGCCGAACTCGCCGACATGCGCGACGAAACCGGCAACATCCGCGTCACCTGCGAATTCTGCTCCACCCCCTACACCTTCACCGATGCGGATTTGGGGTAACGAATTTCTGCTTGTGACCCGGAGCGTCCGACAAGTCGGACGCTCATAGTTTCTTCTGCAAATAGCGGTAAAGCAGACCCTTTTGAGACGGGCTTATACCTTGTCAGTCAGCCCCAAAACAGTATTGTGCGCCGGGTTCTAGAGTACGCTTGAGGGGGCCGTAAAATGGGGAGCGATCGATCTTATCGCGTTATGCTGTCGAGCACCTTTCGCGACCTCAAGCAGCATCGCGCGGCGGTGATCGCAGCCGCGACCGGGGAGCAGATGATCCCCCTTGCGCAAGAATTCGACGGCGCGCTCCCGGCCGACCTGATCAAGGCGTCGTTGGACAAGGTGCAGGAGGCAGATGTCTACGTCGGGATGATCGCCTCCCGGTACGGACAGCGACCCGATTGCGCGGACCGCAATACCGGCCGATTGTCGCTGACAGACCTGGAGTATCGGCGGGCGACCGAGCGCAGAATCCCGCGCCTGATGTTCATCATGGCGGACGACCATCCGCTAACACTTGCTGATAACATAATGTCCATCGAGGAAGGCGACGAGGCACATCAGCTTCGAAAAGACTTCATATCATTGGTGTTGAAAGACGGGATCGCTGCCGAATTCTCCTCGCCGGATGACCTGAAAGCGAAGGCAACAAAGACGTTCGTCGACTTCCTCAAGCGTTCCGCTTCTGAGGCTCCTACCGCACCGGCGCCGGGCAGCGAGAACGAAAGGCTTCTTCATAGCTTTCGTGACCGGCTGATTACATCGACCGATATGATCAGGCTACCGCTCGTCTCGCCGCGAGGGGAGCCCGTCACAGCGCCGATCGGCAGCCTGCGCGTCGATCTCCCGTTGAGAATTCTGCGAGACCAGGAGCGGGCCAGGGACGAGGTGCAAGACGTGCTCGCTGTTCACGAAGAACTGCGAGGATCGCATACCGAAGCAGTTAGTATCGATCGCGCGTCACGGCACGACGACTTCGAACGCAATTGCAGCATAGGCAGTCGGCTGGGGAACGGACGTCGCGCCGTAGTGGTCGGCGATCCAGGCTGCGGCAAATCAACGTTGCTCCAATGGATCGCCAATCACTATGCGCGCAACTGGAACACGTCGGCTGCCGATGACCCTGATTTGCCATCCGGCAAGTGGTTTCCGATCCTGATCGAGTGCCGCGAGTTGTCCGGCACCGCAATGCCGGACACGATCACATCGTTATTCGCGATACACCTGCGGCAGCAGCAGTTGACAACAGGATCGGTCGGAGCACTGACCGCCGAGTTCGAGCGGATGCTCGTTGCCGACGGAGCCATTCTGCTGATCGACAGTCTTGACGAAATACCGCAAATTGAAATGCGCAAGAGGTTCTGCTCTCTGCTTGCAAAGATTGCGAATCAATATCCGGAGATGCCGATCTTAGTCACCTCTCGGGTCGTCGGCTTCGACGCCGTCAGCGAGCAATTGCACTCCCGGTTCGACATCCTGCACGTGGGGCCGCTTGACAATCGAGCGAAACGGCACTTCGTGCAAAGCTTCGGCACGTTGGCCGACTGGTCGGATGAGGCGAAATCAAGGTTGTTCCGACAGGTCACCGGGGACCGCACAACTGCCAGATTGGCGGACAATGTGCTTCTGCTGGCGCTCATTGCACAGATGCGCTTCAGCGGAGAGTTAGATCCGTCGGATCAATCGTTGCCGCTCCGTCGCGTCGACGTCTACCGGCGTGTGGTCGAAATAATCCTTCGACAGCGGTCGCCTCGCCACGGTCCACCACTGACCCGGAACGAGGTGTTTCCGCATCTCGAGTTCTTGGCTTACGAGATGCGTCAGGATGGCGTTCAACGAGTCACCGACAAAGACGTGGTTGAGATCTTCAAGAACTTGCGAGACTTGGAGAGCGAAGAAGGCGTCCTCGCGACCAGGAGTGTGGCAGAATTCTTGAGCGTATGCATCGATACCCTCGGGTTCCTCTCGATCGCGGGCACTCAAATCGACGAGCGTGGTTATGAGCGCAAGATGGTACAGTTCTATCATCAGTCCTTTCAGGAGTACTTCGCCGCGCAGGCTCTCAAACACGACCGAGGCGGCATACGGGAAGGCGAACTGACAAGTGCGCGGATTCCCTCGGTCTTGTCAGGGCTGCAGGTGACTCGCCGCGAAGTCAGCATTTTCGATGGCTTCAACGTCGCGGAGCCGGTGCTATCGCACAAGAACCAGGAAATGGTGCGCATGTTAATCGCGGACCTGCCGCGGAAGGAGGCTGACGCAGCCATAGAACTCTTGTTGCAGACGAATAGTGGCGATCATGAAGAGGCGCGCGCCCGTGCCGTCTTCGCTATGCAGTGCCTTGCCGACGAACCAGCGCTGAGCGACAAGATGGTCGACACAGTGTTCGGTTCAGTCATTAGCGCGCTCGGGGATGCTGATGGCTTTAACACCAAGCTGAATACGCTGATGGATGAGGCGATTGCGGCTGTGGCTGAGTCTGGCCTCGGACCGAGGTTTGGTCAAAGACTGATTGCCGACTACGTTAGAATGCGCGGCCCGGAGAGAAATCGCATTGGCTGCTGCGCCATGCTGTCGTTGAGTAACTTCGAGGCACTAACGGCGGAAACAGCTGACCAGGAGATCTCGCGCGCGATTGCCGGGCTAAGCAGTGCGTTGCCGACCGATCGGGTAAGTGCGGCACTGCGTTTGACCAACCAGTGCTTCGTCGCCGGGAGCAAGTTGGAGTTCTTGAGTGAGGAGCAACGACATTCGCTGTTCGAGGCGCTCGGCTCGGCGGTCGATGCCGACGAAGCAACCATGTCCGCGGCCATGTGGGCTGTCAGCTGGTTGTGCGGTGCGCGTTTCCGAAACGTGCGTGAAAACCCACTACAGAGCGAATTCGTGAAGGTGCCGACAGCGCTTGCAGACAAGATCGAACAACGGTTACATCAGTCTGGTCACGACGAGTACACCTATGCCCACGGAGTGAGCGCACTTAATCGCGAGGATGGGGTCTGGTTCGTGTCCGAGCAGCAGGACTGGGTTTACAACCTCGCCGTCATTGCCGACGGCGGTGAATCCCGCCGCAACCTTGAAGAAGCAAAGCCGGTCGGCAAGAGTAGGCCGATTGATCGGTTGCTGAAGAATTTCCCGAGTGACTCGACATCGACCGCAGCGGGACGCTTCGCGCTCGGTCTCGGTGACATGGGCGTGTTCAGCCCCGTCATGGTCCCGGCACTGGAGGCAACAGTCGCCAATCGCATTTTACCTAATGACGTCAGGTCTCACGCCGCACTCTACCTTGGCATGATCGGCTCAGCCGATGCCACAGCTGCCCTCGTCCGGCTCGCGGATACCCCTCCCCAGGACGACGACATCCCTTACTCCCGCAGCTTGTTCGCACTCCTCTATGCCGACGATGTGGACGTGCTCTCCGGGCAGATCCGCAAGGCGTTGCCGCATTCCGACATCAATGCATACGCTTACGGCCTCGCTGGCAGCCGCGACCCGCGCGGCCGCAACATCCTCGAAAGTTTGGCGAGCGACGCGAACCAGAAAATTCGCGATGCTGCGCAAAAGGCGCTGGAACACAAAATTCTGAAGCCCGCATAGCGTATTCCTGCCGACCTCTAAAATAGACTTGAGCCGCGCATAGAGGCAAGCCGCGGACCGCACGATCACACAAATCGATGCGATTGGCCCATTCCGGACGGTCACCCACCCCTACCCCTCAAAATCCAACCCTAAATCCATCACCGGCGCGGAGTGCGTCAGCGCCCCGACCGAGATCAAATCCACCCCCGCCTCGGCAATTCCGCGCACGCTCTCCAGCGACACCCCCCCCGACGCCTCCGTCAGCATCGCCCCGCCAACCCGCTCGACCGCCGCCGTCAACTGCGCAGGCGTCATGTTATCGAGCAGCACAACATCCACCTTGTGCGCCATCACCTCATCCAACTGGGCCAGCGTGTCGACCTCGACCTCGATCTTCACGAGATGCCCAGCCCGCGCCCGCGCGCCCGCAATGGCCGCCGCCAGCCCACCCGCCGCCACGATGTGATTGTCCTTGATGAGGATGGCGTCAAACAGCCCGACGCGATGGTTCATCCCCCCGCCGCACCGCACGGCGTACTTCTCGAACGCCCGTAGCCCCGGCGTCGTCTTGCGCGTATCAACGATGACAGCGCCCGTCCCGGCAATCGCATCCACATAGGCCCGCGTCAGCGTCGCGATCCCGCACATCCGCCCCATGAAGTTGAGCGCCACCCGCTCCCCCGTCAAAATCCCCCGCGCCGGCCCATGCACCCGCGCCACGACCGCCCCCGCCTCGACCCGCTCGCCGTCCTGTGCCACGGCCTCAAACACGATCCGATCATCGACAGCCGCGAACGCCGCCGCCGCCACGGCGAGCCCCGAAATCACCCCCGGCTTTCGCGCCGCAAACACGGCCTGCGCCATCGCCGACGCGGGCACCGTCGCATCCGTCGTGATATCCCCGGCCAGCCCTAAGTCTTCGGCCAGCGCGTCAGCCACCGCCCGCACGATCAACCCCTGCCGCAGCGATCCACTCAACCCAGACGGCATCATGCGAAAGATCTCCAAACCAAACGTCCAAACGAACTCTTAAGTCCCAAAAAAACGGGGAGTTCGAGGGGTATCCCCTCGAGCGGGGCTTTGGGGCGGCAGCCCCTACCGCGCAGCGGATAAAGCGGCAACCGCAACCGTCGCCGCCCTTATGCTGCCACCCGCCCCCAGCGGCACCACCGCGCCATCCACCACCCGCACGAAGCTCCGCCGCGCCAGCGCCGGATCGGCTGCCGGGAAATCACTCCGCCAATGCCCGCCTCGGCTCTCCTGCCGGGCGAGCGCCCCGCTCGCAATCAGCCGTGCCGTCAGCGCCATGTTGGCAAGCACGACATCCGGCCCGGCCTTAGCCTCGATGGCGGACAAAATCACGAGCGCCTCGGCCAGCCCGTCCGCATCCCGAATGACCCCGACATGCTCGCTCATCGTCGCCCGCAGCCGGTCAAACAGCACCGACCGCATCTCGTGATCGACAGTGACGGGCCGCTCTCCCGCGAGCAAAACGCCCATCGGCTCCGTCGCGGTTCGCTTGCGGGCCTTGATGTCGGCCGCCACCCGGTCGCCGACCACGACGGCTTCCAGCAGCGAGTTAGACGCCAGCCGGTTTGCCCCATGCAACCCGGTTGAGGCGCATTCGCCCGCAGCCCAAAGGCCCGCGATGCTGGTTCGCCCGTTCACGTCGGTCGCAACGCCGCCCATGTGATAATGCGCAGCCGGCGCCACCGGCAGCAGATCGAGTGCTGGATCAAGCCCCGCCTCGCGGCAGAACGCATAGACCGTCGGGAATGCCTCGCGCAGCCGCGCGCCGGGCTCCGTTCGGCAATCGAGATACGCCCCGCGCCCGGCCTTGATTTCAGCAAACACCCCGCGCGCCACGATATCGCGTGGCGACAGCTCCCCGCGCGGATCGATCGCCTGCATGAACCGTTCGCCCAACCGGTTGACGAGTGTCGCCCCCTCCCCGCGCAGCGCTTCCGTCGCGAGCGGCGCTGGATCGATCCCCACGTCGAGCGCGGTCGGATGGAATTGCACGAACTCGGCATCCCCGATCACCGCCCCGGCGCGCGCCGCAAACGCAATCGCCTCCCCGCGCGCCATCGTCGGATTGGTCGTCACCGCATAGAGCGATCCCGTCCCCCCGGTCGCCAACACCACCGCGCCAGCCTTCAAAGTCTTGATCGCAATCTGCGGACCGGTCTTTGCTTTAATGAGTTGCACGCCGCTGATGCGATCGTTGCTCATCTCAAGCCCGACGGCTTCGTAGCCTTCCAGCATCCGGATGCTTGGCGTCTCGCGCACCCGCGCAATCAGCGCCTTCATGATCGCAAATCCGGCGCGGTCACCCGACACGCGCACCACGCGGTTGGCATTATGAGCCGCTTCGCGCGAAAGCACATAGCCGCCGCCGTTGCCCCGGTCGAACGGCACGCCGTAGTCGGAAAGGTCGAGGATCCGCGCCCGCCCTTCGGATGCAATCGTGATGGCAATCTCGGGATCGACGATGCCAGCGCCGGCCGCGATCGTGTCGGTTGCATGCGCTTCCGCCGTGTCGCCCTCGCCGACGGCTGCCGCAACGCCGCCCTGCGCCCAGATGCTGGACGCGCCTTCGCCCATCGGGGCTGCCGCAATCACGGTCACCGGCAACGGCGCGAGCTTTAGCGCGGTGAAAAGCCCCGCAAGCCCCGCCCCGACGATCACAATCGGACCCGACCCAGGGTCCGCAGTCGCGCTTCGAAACGGCAAGCTCATGCCAGTTGCTTTCGTAATGAGAAACAATCCCCGACGAGTTCCAAGTCACTTAGGTCCCGGGTCCAGGGCCGGAGGGCTACTAAGCCCGGCCAGACCGATAGAGTCCCCTGGCCTTCACTTGACTTTCCCGGCGTGTCTTTCGTTAAACCGGCACATCGATCATCCGCTGAACCGCCCGCCGCGCCCGCTCGGCAATGTCCGCGTCGACCGTCACCTCGTACTGCAGGTACAAGAGGCTCTCGTAGATGTTTTCCAGGCTGATCCGCTTCATGTGCGGGCACAGATTGCAGGGCCGGATGAATTCGACATCGGGTGTCTCGGCCGCAACGTTGGACGCCATCGAGCATTCCGTCACGAGCACGACTTTGCGCGGCCGGTTGGTTTTAACCCAGTCGATCATCGCCTTCGTCGACCCTGTAAAGTCGGCAGACGCAATGACATCGGGCGGGCATTCGGGATGCGCAATGATCTTCGTTCCCGGGTCCTGGTCGCGAAACACCTGCAGTTCCGCCGCCGTGAACCGCTCATGCACCTCACATGCGCCCTTCCAGGCGATGATCTCGACCTTCGTCTTGGTCTGCACGTATTTCGACAGGTATTGATCCGGAATCAGCAGGACGCGCTTGGCCCCCAGGCTTTCAACCACCGCCACGGCGTTCGACGACGTGCAGGTGATATCGCACTCCGCTTTCACCGCAGCGCTCGTATTCACGTACGTGACGATGGGCACGCCCGGATAGGCTGCCCGCAACATGCGCACATCCTCAGCCGTGATCGATGCGGCCAGCGAACATCCCGCCCGCATGTCCGGGATCAGCACCGTTTTGTTGGGCGACAAAATCTTGGCCGTCTCCGCCATGAAATGCACGCCCGCCTGCACGATGACGCTGGCCGTCGTGGTGGCGGCCTCGCGCGCCAACTGCAAGCTGTCGCCGCGAAAATCCGAAACGCCGTGGAAGATTTCCGGCGTCATGTAGTTGTGCGCGATGATGACCGCGTCGCGTTCCTTTTTAAGCCGGTTGATCTCCCGGATCAGCGGCGCATAGGTCGGCCATTCCATCGGCGTGATGACAGTGCGGACCTTCGCATAAAGCGGCTCCATCTCGCGTGCCATGGCCGCGTCGAAGGTCGGCAGCTCCCGCGTCACAACCGGCTTCGAACCGGAGACGGGCTTCCCAACGCCCCCCGCCACGCCAAGTCCTGGCTTGCTGCCGTCCCCTGCCAACTCTTTGGGCAAACTGAGGTCGATCATCATCGCGGATCTCCGGAGCCATATTATGCTCAACATGAGCACTAAAAACACATATTAGGATCGAGCGGTCGCCTTGGCTAGTGGGTGAGCACACAAAATTGATGAGCCGCGACAGCACTCAGCATGTCGCAAGCCAAACGAGACCGGACACCGTCCCCCACCTCACCGATGTCCGCAAAGCGTTGGCAGCAGAGACTTGGGACAGATAGTTGGGATCAAAAGTCGTCGCTGCACTGTTTAAGCCGTTGGAGCAGTCACCGGCGAACTTGGAAAACAGTCATGGAACGGCAATGGGTAGCCATGGCAATCTCGTCAGACGCAGTTTTCATTAGGCAGGTGCTCATCGTGTTCGGCTTGGCCGCGTTGGCCGCCGCCCTTTGGTTGCTGTCCGATATTCTACTATTGCTGTTTGGATCGATCATTTTCGCCAGAACGCAGACCGGAGAAAAAAACGTCGCCACGTGACGCATGCGCTGTCGCCCGCAAAACATAAGCGTTCGCAATCCCGCAGTGTCGCGTCTGATCACCGTCCAGGCTTGACCCGAACGCCCGGCGATGGACGCTCCAGCAGCACATCGCGCCGGAACCGGTACATCTTCGCTGGCCGCCCGCCCGTTGCCGCCTTCACGACGCCGGTCGGCTCCACAAGCCCGCCGCTTTCCACCAGTCGCCGGAAATTCTGCTTGTGCAAATGAGGTCCTAAAATCGCCTCCACGGTGCGCTGCAGCTCATACAACGTGAACTCGTCCGGCAGCAGTTCAAAAATGACCGGCCGGTATTTAATTTTGCCGCGAATGCGCCCGATCGCAGTCGCCAGGATGCGGCGGTGATCAAATTGCATCGTAGCCCCGATGGGCATCCGTCCCGCATCCAGCGTCAACCGCCCGTCGCGATGCGCTTCCCCCGCCAGCCCCGCTTCATACAGCAACTCGTAACGCTCCAGCACCTTCTCTTCGTCCCAGGTGCTGGTGTTTGACGCCGCCGTGCCATCGATGCCAAAGCACATGCGCACGCGCTCAAGCCGCCCGATTGGCCGCTCGGGTGCCGCCGGATCGACAGGAGCGCGCGCCCAGGCGTTGAGCCGTGGAATGATATCTTGGTCAAGAATTTGCGCCGGTCCCTGCCGACGGTCTTCCCAGGGAAAGTAATGATACCAGCTCCGCCAGATATTGCGATCAGCTAGTTCTTCGCACGCCTGCCGAAGTGCCAGATACCCGATCGAAACCACGTGTGGCCCCGTGTCGCCCGGCTGCGCATGCCGCCCGCGATCCCCGAAGGTATACAACTGCTCGACATAGCCCAGCTCCAGCCCGGTCTGCCCCGCGACGCCCGCCCGCAACCCGATATCGAGCGTCCGGTGATCAAGCGGCGAGAACGGTCCAAACGGTAGCGCGTCCCCGTTGAAGCCGAGCGCTGCGTCGCGCACGACGAGCACCATCGGCTCGCTGTCGCGCACAGCCAGGATCGCAGCCGTCAGTCCGATTTCAACCGACCAGGCGGCGGGACTTGCGGCTCCACCTGTGCTCGATCCGCTCTGTTGTGGCGGCGGCATGACTTTCTCGATCAACGACCCATGGGCGCTTTGTAGCCTGTCGATAGCGGTTGATCCTTTCTGTTTCATAAACGGCACTCCGCGAACAATATAAATGGCAAGCGCGTTTGGGCTAAAGCGTCATGTCGCAAGATCACTTGTAAATCAGCGCGTCAGCTGCCCATGTCGATGAAGGAAGCTGTGTTGCGCAATCTCTGCAGGTAGTGGCGTCAGGTTCTCTAAAACAGTTGTCGTCGGCGCAGAAAGGCCCTTGGGGCGGCCAAAGTAGAGTTCCGCTTCCGCAACGGTAAACCCCGCCAACCGCGTCGCCTCATAGTAGGCAGCGATCGTGTCTGCTTGTTTGATGTGCGCTGCAACGCCGGGCGGTAGGTTTGACGGCAGCCCGAACCGCGCATGGATGGCCTCCATCAACCGGATCTCGAAGGCCTTATAATCGAGTCCGATGGCCGTCTTGAACGGGCTGATCAAATCGCCGACCACGTACTCTGCGGCATCGTGCAGCAACGCGGCCAGCTGCCAATCGCGAGCCCAATCGTCGCGCCCCTCGCGCGCGATCAGTTCAACGATCAAGGCGTGTTGAGCCACCGAGAACGCATGGGCGCCAACGGTCTGCCCGTTCCATCGCGCCACCCGTGCCAGCCCGTGCGCGATGTCCTCAATGGCAATATCGTCCGGATCGGGATTGAGCAGATCGAGCCGCCGCCCCGACAGCATCCGCTGCCAGGCCCGCCCCGGCTTCCGCGCTCGTTCCCCTCCCCCTTGCGGGGAAGGGGTGGGGGTGAGGGTGAGGGTGAGGGTGAGATGAGGGGTATCGGTATCGGAAACGGTGGGCGCATCTTCTGCCGCAGAACTCATAACGTAGACCCCGCTTGCCCACCCTCGCGCCGCGCGCACTCAAACTGCGCCTGCAGCCGTTCGCACGCCTCATGCCGATGACAGCACGCCAAGTGATCATTGACCATGCCGATCGACTGCATGAACGCATACATCGTCGTCGGCCCGACGAACCGGAACCCGCGCCGTTTCAAGTCCTTCGATAGTGCCACCGACACCGCCGTCTGGCTCGGCACATCGCGATGCGCACCAAACCCACCCGTGCGCGGCGTCGCATAGCTCCACACCAAGTCCGCCAGCGTCGTTTCCTCGCGCAGGCGCAGATACGCCCGTGCCGACAAGATCGCACCGTCGATCTTCAATCGATTGCGCACGATCCCCGCATCTCCCATCAGCCGCGCCATGTCGTCGACCCCATAACGCGCCATAATCTCCGCATCGAACCCAGCGAATGCGGCACGAAAATGGTCCCTCTTACGAAGAATCGTCAGCCACGACAAACCACTTTGAAATCCCTCAAGAATAAGCTTTTCAAACAGGCGCCTTTCGTCGGCATGCGGCACCCCCCATTCGGTGTCGTGGTAATGGGCGTAACCCGGATCGGACAACCCTGGCCAAGCGCAGCGCACAAGCTCCATCGGCCTACTCCCAAACGTCATTTGGCCGCCGCTCCCTCTCCCCGTGCTTCTTCAACACGGGGAGAGGGTTGGGGTGAGGGGCGGCGGCAAGTACCCAACCCAGTTTTGGATGTAAGATTGCGCGGAGCACCTGATCTTAACCGTCCGTCTTCGGAAGCAACCGCTCCACGTCGCCCGCATCCGGCACGATCGCAACACCACCGCACGTCAACCCAATGCCCTTGCCCGTAAACTCGACAACCCGGTCCAGCCTCAACAAAGCAAGCCCGTGCTGACCTGCACGCGACCCCATAACCCCAATCGCCACGTCGCCCGCCAGAACCTCGGTCCCCGCCGTCGGCAACGCGCCCTCGCCTGTCACCCGCACGATCCGCTTGCGCGCCGTCCCGCGATGCTCCATCCGCGCCACGATTTCCTGGCCGACGTAACACCCCTTCGTGAATGACACCCCGTTCAATTGATCGAACAACGCCTCATGCGGAAACGTATCGCCAAACGCATAATCCTTCCCGCCCTCAGGCACCCCAAGCGCAATCCGGTGCGCGTGATACGTCTCAAAAGATCCCGGATCGAAGGCAACCGGCGACTGGGTGATGCGCCGCCCGCCCAGCTTGCGGTGCCGTGGATCGGTCACGCTACCTGCTTGCGACGGCCAGCGCGCTTCCACCTGTGCGCCGGGCGCTTCCGCAATCGCAACCTTCGCCCGCAGCTTGTACATCGACAGCCGCTTGACCAACCCCGCCGCCTGATCCTTCGCGACATCGATTAGGAACCCGTCCCTGTCCCGCACCACGAAGAAATCAAACAGAATTTTGCCCTGCGGCGACAGCAACCCAGCAAAAATCGCATCCTGCGTGTCCAGCAGAGTCATGTCATTGGTAATGACGCTATCGAGCAGTTTGCGGGCGTCTTCCCCCGTCACAGCCACCACGCCCCGATCCGGCAACAAGGCAATTTCAGTTTCGATCATGGGTGCTCACACGTTGCAATCGGCGGATATGTTACGTATTCCGGGACACAACATGTGACAACCACAGAGTCCTAAAAAGAAGGGGGCTTCGGGGTCTCCCCGAACGGGGTTTGGGGCCCGTGGCCCCAATCGCGCAGCGCACAGCCACACCCACGAGGCCCATCATGACCGACACCTACGATCTGATCTTGCGCGGAGGCACGGTCGTCAATCACGACGGCGAAGGCGTCCGCGACATCGCCATCCGCGACGGCCGCATCGCAGCCCTCGGCAACCTCACAACCGCCAAAGCTGCCAGCGAGATCGACGCCCGCCACCTCCACATCCTCCCCGGTGTGATCGACAGCCAGGTCCACTTCCGCGAGCCCGGCCTGGAGCACAAGGAAGACCTCGAAACCGGCAGCCGGGCAGCCGTCATGGGCGGCGTCACGGCGGTCTTTGAAATGCCCAACACCAAGCCCTTGACCACGACCGCTGAAACGCTTGCCGACAAAGTCGCCCGCGCCAAAAACCGAATGTTCTGCGACTTCGCCTTCTACGTCGGCGGCACCCGCGAAAACATCGCAGACATCGCCAAACTCGAACGCCTTGAAGGCTCCGCTGGCATCAAGGTCTTCATGGGCTCCTCGACCGGCGACCTGCTGGTCGACGACGAACCCTCGCTCGACCGCATCATCGCCGCCCTCTCCCGCCGTGCCGCTTTCCACGCCGAAGATGAAGCTCGGCTGAACGCCCGCAAACACCTGCGCGAACCCGGCAACCCGGCCTCCCACCCCATTTGGCGCGACGAGGAGGCAGCCCTCATCGCCACCACGCGTCTCGTCTCACTGGCCGAAAAATACGGCAAGCGCGTCCACGTCCTCCACATCTCGACCGCTGCCGAAATGGATTATCTCAGCCACCACAAGGATTGGGCCACCGTCGAAGTGACGCCCCATCACCTGACGCTGGCCGCCCCCGAGGCGTACGAGCGTCTGGGCACCTACGTCCAGATGAACCCGCCGGTCCGCGACGCCCGCCACCGTGCTCAGCTCTGGCTAGGCTTGGCCGACGGCACCGTCGACGTGCTCGGCTCCGACCACGCCCCCCACGCCCGCGCTGAAAAAGACCACGCCTACCCCGACAGCCATTCCGGCATGACCGGCGTCCAAACCCTCGTCCCGATCATGCTCGATCACGTCAGCCAGGGCCGCCTCTCGCTTGCCCGTTTTGTGGACCTGACCAGCCACGGCCCCCACCGCATCTTCGGCCTGCGCGGCAAGGGCCGCATCGCAATGGGCTACGACGCCGACTTGACCATCGTCGATCTGAAGCGCCAGGAAACCATCACCAACGCCCAGCAACAGAGCCGCTGCGGCTGGACCCCCTACGACGGCGTAAAGGTCACCGGCTGGCCCGTGGGCACCCTCGTTCGCGGCGCCGTCGCCATGTGGCAAGGCACCCTCGCCCCCACTGCCACCGGCCAACCCGTCCGTTTCTGGGAAAGCTGAAACGTGCCTGCGGCGCTCATGCGCTGGGTCCCGGCTCAGCGCTTCGCAAAGGCTTCGCTTGGCCGGGATGACAACCAGAGCAAGCCCCCCCAAACTGTCATCCCGGGCGCACTGCAGCGTCCTTACGGTGCAGTGCGGACCCTCACTGTCATCCCGGGCGCACTGCAGCGTCCTTACGGTGCAGTGCAGACCCTCACTGTCATCCCGGGCGCACTGCAGCGTCCTTACGGTGCAGTGCAGACCCGGGACCCAGGGGCCACACCCGCAGCCCTGTCAATACAGCGTCGCCTTCTGCCGTGCGGGCAACTCCCGCGTATACGCCGCCTCGTCGAAATCCGCCGCCTTCTCAGCCCCCGCCTCAACCGTCATCCGCCCCGCCGTGGGCAACGCCGCCGCATCGAACGCCGCGCGCGGCTCCCACAACGCAGACCGCATAATCGCCCGCGCGCACTGAAAATACACCGCCCCGACCGCCACCACGATCACGCTGCGCGGCGGCTTCCCGTCAACCGCAAAACTCGCCAGCAAGTCCGGCTCAACCGACACGCGCGCCGTCCCATTGACACGCAACGTCTCACCCTTGCCGGGGATCAAAAACAATAACCCGATCCGCCCATCCTCGACGATGTTGCGCAGCGTATCGACCCGGTTATTCCCCCGCCGGTCCGGCAGCATCAGCGTGCGATCATCCACAATCCGCACCCACCCAGCCGCGTCGCCACGCGGCGAACAATCCAGCCCGCCCGCCCCGCTCGTGGCCACCACCACGAACGGCGATGCAGCGATCATCGCCCGGTACGCCGGCGTCAACCGGTCCGTCTCTTTGATGATCGACCCCTTCGCCGGAGCCCCATACAACGCCTCAAGCTGGGCGACGCCGGTGATGGTGTGTTTTTCGGCCATGGGCTGTCTCAAATCGAAGGACAAATAAAGGTTGTCATCCCGGCCGTAGCGCAGCGAAGAGCCGGGACCCAGGGGCCGCATGAACGGTACCTTCGGCGTTCATGCGCTCGGGTCTGGCTCGGCGCTTCACCAAGGGCTCCACTTGACCAGCAGTTAAGGTGGGCTAGAAGCAAAGCGGACTAAAAGTCGCTGCGTCCAGGGGATAACTTCCCTGGCCTTCAATGACTTATCCCCCAAGCGGCTGCGGCCGCCTCAGTTCCCAAACAACTGCTTGCTGCCCAGGTTGCGGAACAGCGACTTGACGAGACCCTCGTCTCTTGAACCCGGCGCCGGTGTCTTGGCCGAGATGAAGTCGAACACCTTGCCGTCCTTCAGCCCGTAGTTGGAGACTTTTTCGACCAGACCGCCCTGGTTGAAATACACCGCCACCACCTGACGATCCGTCTCGCGCGCCGACAGGAACGACTTTTCAGATTCGGTCGACGAAATGTAATAATACGTGTTGCCGCTCGCGATAGCCGACGTGGTCGTCGGCGTACCCAGCGTCAGCTTCACCTGCTCCTGCGTCATACCGGTCTGGATTTGCTGCAGGTCGTTTTCGCGGAATTGCGTCCCATGTTTGGTGATGGTTTCGGCACACCCAGCAGCAAGCAGCACGGTCGCGGCCAGCGCGGCCACACGACCGACTTTGCGTGCCGAACGCAACCGCGAAGTCGATCCCGCCCGGATACTTACGCTCATGTCGCTCATCGGCCCGTCCCCTTATGCTTGCCCGTCGTTATGTTTGCCGGTCATTATGTTCGCCGGTCGTCTTGCATTGTCAGTTGTCGTGCTCACCCGTCGTGCTCAACCGGTGTCAGCGCTTCCGCGTACAAGCAACATGAGGCGGCAGCGTGTCTCGCGCCGCGACTCAGTCCCGTTGCATCCAACACTATATAACCCCGACGTCATTCGCTATTCACTTATCTTTACAACACGAATCAACCCAGAACGAGCGCAAGCATGCCCCGCCGTCAACATGAAAGGCGTGAAATTTCCCGATGCTGACTTGGCTTTCGAAGCGGTCCCAGACGAAACGCAAGGCACGCGACATTTATGCCGCCGTGGTGGCGCAGTCCCGCAACCCCGTCTTTTACGAGTCATATGGCGTCGCCGACGAGCCGATCGGACGCTATGAACTGATCGCACTGCATCTGATCTTGGCCCTGACCCGCCTTGGCCAGCCCGATGTCGGCGACGAAGAGCTTCGCCGCCAGACGTTGGAAACTTTCGTCACCGATCTCGATGACGCGATGCGTGAATTCGGCGTTGGCGACCCGACTGTTCCCAAGCGCGTGAAGCGCGCGGCAGGCGGTGCTCATATCCGCAATGACGCCTATGCTGCAGCCATGGCCGATGCCAGCGACGATGCCCTGGTGGGCGCTTTGACCGAATATGTCTACGTGAACGAACCTGCGCCCTATGCCGCAGCACTTGCAACCTATGTCCGTCGCGCCGCAGCACACTTAGCAGCGCTCCCAGCATCGACTTTGGCGGGCGGCACCATCACTTTCCCCTCGCCCGAGCCCAATCCTTCCGAGCACAAGCCATGACCATTCTCCCCTGGACCCACGCCATCGCCGATATGCCGGCCAGTTCCCGCTCCTATGCCCGCGACGCAACGCCCGAAGAATGCGCGGCCATCGCCGCCGATCTGGGACTGCAGGCGTGCCACAGCATCCACGCGGATTATACCATCCGCGCTGCAGGCGGCGGCCGCTATAAGCTGACCGGCTCGGTGATCGCACGCATCACCCAATCCTGCGTCGTCAGCCTCGAACCCATCGACGCCAACCCAACCCTCCCCATTGACGTTGAGTTTAGCCCAGACGCCAACGCTCCGCCCAAAGCCAAGGATGACGAAGACGTCGAGATCTCGACCCTGCCCGATCTGGAACCGATTGAAAATGCGTGCCTGGACGCAGGCCGTGTCGTCTATGAGACGCTGGCCGCCGGTATCGACCCATTCCCCAAAAAGCCGGATGCCGCATTCGCCTGGGACGACCCGCGCGCAAAGGAGAGCAAGGTGAACCCCTTCGCCGTCCTCGCCACGCTGAAGCCGAAACAATAACCTCCCCACGTGTTTCCCCGGACGGCCTCTGCACTTGGCCGATCCGGGGTCTTTCCACGTCGCAAATTGCGCTCATGGCTCAAATCCGCATTCGCCTGGGACGACCCGCGCGCCAAGGAGAGCAAGGTGAACCCCTTCGCCGTCCTCGCCACCCTGAAGCCGAAGTAATAACCACCCACGTGTTTCCCCGGACGGCCTCTGCACTTGGCCGATCCGGGGTCTTTCCACGTCGCAAATTGAGCTCATGGCTCAAATCCGTGTAATCTCAATGCTTCGTCATAGAGATCAGCCCAAGTCGGATTGTTCTTTTCGATCAGTTCGATCTTCCAATCCCTACGCCAGCGCTTCACCAGCCACTCACGCCTGAGCGCGACAGCCGCATCGACGTGATGCTCAAAATAGACCAGTCGTCCGACCCAATATCGCTTTGTGAATCCATCTAAGATGCGCTCGCGATGCTGCCATGCCCGTCCAGGCAAATCGCTGGTCAATCCAACGTAAATGACGCCGCGAGGTCCGCTCGCCGTCATGTAGACAAAAAACGACTTGGGATTGAGTTTATGCATCTCGCCAATTTGCCGACCAAAGAGCAAGCGGTAAAGATCCCGGCTCATCGCGCGGCAAGTGAGCCGCACTTGGCCGGGAAATCAGTCGAGGTGGTGCAACCACTTTTCACGGACCCGCGCGGGCCAATATTCCTCACGTGTTTCCCCGGACGTCCTCTGCAGGTGGCCGATCCGGGGTCGTTCCCTCTGGAAGTCAATAAGCGCCCTCACACCCGCCCGCATAAAACCGGTTGTACAGTGCCTGCAATTGGGTATGTTCCCTGGCGGTGAAGAGCCGACCGCGATTCTTAGAAACGACCGATTGTTTTCATTCATGAAATGGGGCCTCGTGCGCCAATGACGGCGAACCGTACCATCGCACTCGACGCCATGGGCGGTGACTTCGGCCCCGATGTCGTGATCCCAGGGGCCGCGATCTCGCTGACCCGTCAGCCGCATTTGAGCTTTATCGCCTTCGGCACGCAGTCAGCGATCGAAGCAGCGCTGGCAAAGCATCCCGCGCTGGCGGCTAAAACGCGCATCGTCCACACCGATTTCGCGATCGCCAGCGACGAAAAGCCAAGCCAGGCCATGCGTCGCGGCAAAGGCTCCAGCATGTGGCTGGCACTTGAAGCCGTGAAGTCCGGCGAGGCCCAGGCCGCCGTGTCCGGCGGTAACACCGGCGCCTTGATGGCCATGGCCAAGCTGATCCTGCGCCCCTTGCCCGGCATTGAGCGCCCCGCCATCGCCGCCCTCTGGCCGACCGTCAAAGGCGAATGTATCGTGCTCGACGTCGGCGCAAACATTGGCGCAACGTCCCAGCAATTGGTCGATTTCGCCTTTATGGGTGCCGCCATGGCGCGCGCCCTGTTCCATGCCGAACGCCCGTCCGTCGGCCTGTTGAACGTGGGCTCAGAGGACATTAAAGGCGCCGACGAGGTCAAAGAAGCGCATGCCTGGTTGAAGCAGAACGACCTCAAGATCACCTACAAGGGCTTCGTTGAAGGCGACGAAATCGGCCAAAGCGTGGTCGATGTCGTGGTCGTTGAAGGCTTTGCCGGCAACATCGCGTTGAAAACCGCTGAAGGCACCGCCCGCCAGATCGGCCAATACATCAAGGACGCGATGCGGTCGTCGATGCTGTCCAAGCTCGGCGCCATGTTGGCGCGCGGCGGCTTTATGGCCCTGAAAGACCGCATGGACCCTCGCCACGTCAATGGCGGCACGTTTTTAGGGTTGAATGGCATTGCGATCAAAAGCCACGGCGGCAGCGACGCATTGGGTTTTGCAAGCGCCATTGATCTTGCATACGAAATGGCCGATAGCGGCCTGATTGAACGCCTGTCTGCCGACATCGCCTCGCGCCAGCAACAGCCTCCAGCAGCTGATGTGACCGCAACCATTACCGTATCGGGATAACGCGAGGCTCCGCTCAACGCTGCCTCGCGACTGTTCCGCCTGATCACACCAAGCCGAGGGGGACCCGGTGGCACAATTGAGATCCGTGGTCCGTAGCGTCGGTGCCGCGTTGCCCAAACGCCGAATGACCAACGAAGACATGGCCAAGATCGTCGACACAACTGACGAATGGATCGTCGAGCGTACGGGCATCAAAGCACGCCATATCGCAGCCGATAACGAGTTGACCTCCGACCTGGGCGCGGCCGCCGCCAAACAGGCATTGATCCGCGCTGGGATCGACCCGCTCGACATTGATCTGGTCATCTGCGCGACCTCGACTCCCGACCGCACGTTTCCTGCCACCGCCGTGAAAATCCAGCACATGCTGGGTGTCTCCAAAGGTGCAGCATTCGACGTCCAGGCCGTATGCTCGGGCTTTGTCTTTGCCATGACCATTGCCGACAGCCTGCTGCGCACCGGCCAGGCGACCCGCGCGCTGGTGATCGGCGCTGAAACGTTCTCGCGCATCCTTGATTGGACCGATCGCGGCACCTGCGTCCTCTTTGGCGACGGTGCGGGGGCGGTCGTCCTCGAAGCCATGCCCCAGCACGGCACCCGCGAAGACCGCGGCATCATCTTCACCAAAATCCGCTCGGATGGCCGCTATGAAGACATGCTGTATGTCGATGGTGGCCCCGGTTCCACCAAGACTGTCGGCCATTTGCGCATGAACGGCCGCGAAGTGTTTCGCCACGCCGTCCAGAAAATCTCCGGCGTCATGGAGGAGACCTTGATCGCGACCGGCTACGCTGCCGACGAGATCGACCTCTACATTCCCCATCAGGCGAACCGCCGCATCTTAGACGGTGTCTCCAAAAAGCTTGGCGTCGCACCCGAAAAGATCGTGATGACGCTGGACCAGCACGGCAACACGTCGGCAGCCTCCATCCCGCTCGCCTTGAATCAGGCCTTTGAGCAGCATCGCGTGAAGGACGGCAGTTTGATCATGATGGAAGCCATGGGCGGCGGATTCACCTGGGGCGCGGTCCTCATTCGCTGGTAAACGAGATGCTGCAAGCCGCTCCGGCATGAAGCAACGCGCGATTGTGACGGCACATTCATCACTGGCCGTTCAGAAACTGGAAATTCCACTATATTTTTCAGGCGCTTGTCAACGGCGGGTCATTGACCTTCGGCTGATACGCGGCTAGCATCCCCTCTGGGTGCTGCTGGGAGCTATGCGTATCATGGGTGGGAAGACATTAACACGCGCCGATCTGGCCGAAGCCGTCGTGCGTCAAGTAGGATTGCCTCGAAACGAGTCGCAAGATCTCGTTGAGCTGATCTTAAGCGAAATTTCGGTGACGTTAGCGGCCGGTGAATCCGTCAAGTTGTCGTCGTTCGGTTCCTTCGGGATCCGCGAAAAAGGCGAGCGCGTCGGGCGCAATCCAAAGACGGGCAAGGAAGTGCCCATCACGCCGCGTCGCGTGTTGGTGTTTCGACCAAGCAACGTCATGAAGGAGCGCATCAACGAAGGCGTGAAGCGCAAGCCGGCCCCTGTTGCCGACAGCGCGAAAGGCGAACGCCGCACGGCACGCAAGGCAGCCGTGACGCGCCAAGCCTAAGCCGCGAGATGAAGCCGCGCTGAGACGTGGCAAACAAGAGAGCCAGCGGCCTATCCGCCGTGGCTCTTTTTGCGCTTCAAAACATAAATTTCCGGTCGATCTGGTCGCCGTGCAGGCGCGTTTGTCATCGCAAGGCCATTCTTTCCCCAGTAAATACGACCTGCAACTATTGTTGCCTGAGCAAAGCCGACTAAACTGCGCTCAGCACAATCCATATTAACGCGCAGTCGGTGACTGGCTGCAAAGCCCAGCCATTCGAGGTGGGGCCGATTTACAACAGGTTCGAGTGCGTATGATGCGCCCGGCGCCGCGCAGAGGAACACGACGATGAGTAAATCGGCAGACGCTTTCCGCACCATCAGCGAGGTCGCTGACGTCCTCGATGTGCAAAAGCACGTGTTGCGTTTTTGGGAAGTGAAGTTTCCCCAGATCCGCCCGATGAAACGGGGCGGCGGACGGCGGTACTATCGGCCAGAAGACATGGTGCTGTTGCGCGGCATTCAACATCTGCTGCATGCTGAAGGGTATACCATCAAGGGTGTGCAGAAAATTCTGCGCGAACAAGGCGTTGAGCAAGTCAAAGTTCACGGGCTCGCCGCAACCGCCATCGCCGAAGGCGGTGGCAAAACAACGGCCAAGCCCAACGCTGCGAGCGTCAAGGAGCAAGCCCCCAGTGCAGCGTCGGCGGGCCGCGTTCGCGCTCTGCCCAAAACCGCCAAACCGGATCGCGCGGCCAAATCCGCGTCCTCTTCGCCCTACCGTGCAGCCATGGAGGCAGCGTTAGCCGAACTCCAACTCGTTCGCGATATGTTGGCCAACGCGTTCCCGGCCGACAAGTCCGCTCCCGCCGCAGCAAACGCAAGCGCCGCGCAAGGCCGCACTGCCAAGTCTGGCCGCACCGCGCGTTGATGGGCGCGGTCTCAAAGGTCTGGCTCGTCGATCTCGACCGTTCGACCGACGCGCTTTTCGAAGGTGAAACGACCACACCGCGACTATCTGCTGAAGAAGCGGCAAGCCTCGACGCGATCACAAATCCCGATATCAAGCGGCTTCGCCGTGCAGCCTACATCGCGAGGCGCCGGGTTCTGGAGCAGGTGTTCGGCGCAGCCATCCGTCAACGTGATTTCCCCCGCAACAGGTATGGTCGTCCCGAACTCCCGTCTGGTTTCACCGGCAGTCACAGCCTGTCCCACGCCGGCCGATTCGCTCTGATCGCCGCGTCGCAGGCCTCTCGCATCGGCGTCGACCTTGAAGCCCCGCGCACCATTCGCATGCCCGCCGTCCGCCGCGCGATCATCCAATCCGCCGCCCGCACCCTATCGCCAAACCCGCTGCCCATCGACGACGACGCGTGCTTCCTTCAAGCCTGGACGCGACTCGAAGCCCTCGCCAAAGCCGACGGCCACGGCATCGGCCACCTCCTCACCGCCATCGGCGCGATGGGCGGCTCGCCTGCACGCCCGCACGCCGCTTCGGCCCTCGCCGCCTCCCACGCCCTCACCGTCCACGACCTCCCCCTCGGCTCGGGCCTCACGGCTGCCATCGTGACCATTGACACCGTTTGCCCAGCCGTGATCCACGGTCTCGATCAATTCCTTGACCTCTGAGTTGGCGCAATGACAAACACCAAAGCCCCCCGCGCTCTTGCGATTGAAGCCGCCAGCGCTCCGCTGCGGACCAAGCCATCGAACTATCCCGAGCCCTTTTTCAGCCGCATGGCCCGACGCGAAAAGCGCCCGTTAGGTGACATGTTTGGCCTCAAGAATTTTGGAGTCAACCTGACAACGCTGCATCCCGGTGGCGAGTCCGCCCTTCTTCATCGCCATAGCAAGCAAGACGAGTTCATCTACATCTTGTCGGGTAAGCCGACGCTGGTCACGGACGCTGGCGATGTGACCCTGTCGCCGGGTATGTGCGCAGGGTTTCCCGCTCAAGGCGTCGCCCACCACTTGGTCAACCGCACTGCGGAGGATGTCATCTACCTTGAGATCGGCGACCGCACTGCCGACGACGAAGGCAGCTATCCCAACGACGACCTAAAGGCCACCCTCACCCCAACCGGATGGACCTTCACCCGCAAGGACGGTCGCCCCTACGAATAAAAAACCGGCGCACCATTCCAGGTCCGCCGGTCTTGTCCATTCAATAAAATCGCAGGTGCAGGGGCGGCGCGCCCCTGCCGGGGGAGTTTGAGGGGCGAGGAGCCCCTCAACACGATCAACCGATCATCTTCTCCGGCCGCACGATGGCGTCGAAATCTTCGCCAGTGATACCTTCCAACAGCGCTTCCTCGCGCAACGTCGTCCCGTTCTTGTGCGCTGTCTTGGCGATCTTGGCGGCCTTGTCGTACCCATATTTGGGTGCCAGCGCCGTCACCAGCATCAGCGAGCGATCGAGCCCGGCCTTGATGTTGTCCACGCGCGGCTCGATTCCCACCACGCAGTTGTCGGTGAACGACACCGACGCATCCGCGATCAGCCGCACCGACTGCAGGAAGTTATAAGCCATCACCGGGTTGAACACGTTCAGCTCGAAATGCCCCTGCGATCCCGCGAATGTCAGTGCCGTGTGATTGCCGACCACATGCGCACACACCATGGTCAAAGCCTCGCACTGGGTCGGATTGACCTTGCCCGGCATGATCGACGAACCCGGCTCGTTTTCCGGCAAAGCCAGTTCGCCAAGCCCCGAACGTGGCCCCGAGCCTAAGAACCGGATATCGTTGGCGATCTTGAACAGCGACGCGGCCACCGTGTTGATCGCGCCGTGCGTGAATACCATGGCATCGTGGGCGGCGAGTGCCTCGAACTTGTTGGGGGCCGACGTAAACGGCAACCCGGTGATCGCCGCAATCCGCGCCGCAACTTCGTCGGCAAAGCCCGCCGGTGCATTGAGCCCCGTGCCGACCGCCGTGCCACCCTGTGCCAGTTCCATCAGCGCAGGCATCGTCATTTCGATGCGCGCGATGCCGTTCTCGATCTGCTTGGCATAGCCCGAGAACTCCTGACCCAACGTCAGCGGGGTCGCATCCTGCGTGTGCGTGCGCCCGATCTTGATGATGTGGGTCCACGCCTTCGCTTTGGCGTCGAGCGCACCATGCAGATGGCGCAAAGCGGGCAGCAGCTTGTGGTGGATTTCTTCCGCACACGCGACATGCATCGCCGTCGGATAGGTGTCGTTCGACGACTGGCTCATGTTGACGTGATCGTTGGGGTGCACGGGCTTCTTCGAGCCCATGACGCCACCGAGCATTTCGATCGCCCGGTTCGAGATCACTTCGTTGGCGTTCATGTTCGACTGCGTGCCCGACCCGGTCTGCCATACGACCAGTGGGAAATGCTCGTTGAGCTTGCCGTCGATAACCTCCTGAGCCGCCGCCACGATGGTTTTGGCAATATCCACATCGAGCACGTTCAGCTTGGCATTGGTTTCAGCCGCCGCCCGTTTGACGATGCCGAGCGCACGGATGACGGCTGGCGGCTGCCGCTCGGTGCCGATCTTGAAGTTGCCGAGCGAGCGCTGGGCCTGCGCACCCCAGTAGACGTCATTGGCAACCTCGATAGGGCCGAAGGTATCGGATTCGGTGCGCGTGTTCGACATGAGGGGCTCGCGGTTCGGTTAAGACTGGCAATCGGATGCCATGCCCTAGCACTCCAGCCCCCCTCTCTCAAATACAACCGAAGTCGCTCCACTTCCCCCTCACCCCGTTGCCCTTCGCAACGGGGTGAGGGTCGGGGTGAGGGGCGGCTGCGCACACGAACGCCCGCCCCTTAACGGCATCCCAGCGAAGGCTGGGATCCAGACAATCATCAGATTGACAAGGACACTTGGGGGCGTTGCACTAATTGCGCCCTAAACCGCCCGCCCCACGCCAGAAGCCGCGAGCTTCCCGTCAATATCCACCCTGGGGCATCCCTTCGCCGCCAACGACGCGTTATACGCATCCGCCGCCGCCCGTTCCGCCTTGATTTGCGACTGCAACGGATCGTTTTCGGCAGATTGGCCAAACAAGCGGTTCAACACCTCAGACACCGTAGGCGCGGTCCCTTCTGCCTTCGCTTTGGCTTGCTGAGACAGCGACACAACAGTCGCGAGACGCGCGTTGAGGGCATTTTCGAGCCCGCCGCAGTGCCACCCCATCTCGGATGACGAGAGACGATAGCCCCCGGCGACCGAGCCCGTCGTCACGTCAGGCGGGCTGGCGCACCCGAACGCCATCGAGGCCGCCACAGTGACAAGCAATTTCGGCGACAGCCGCACGCGCCGCGCCAACAACATCTGTGAAAACGTCTGGACAAGTGACCTATGGGCCAAGTGGGGCTCGCGATGACGACAGGCCGAATGGAAAGACCAACAGAATGACGTGCACGCAGATCAACGCGACGATCTGAAGCCGAAAACGTTTACGGAGAGATTCTAAATCGCTTTATGGGCGCTGCAAAGGCCGTAGGGAAAATAATTTTTGCACTGCACGCGCCGCGCGTTACTTCTTTCGAAACGCATCGAGGCTGACCACCTGTGCGGTGGGGGCTGCCGCCTTGTCTCCAGCCTTCTGATCGTCGGCGCCATCGACACTTTCCGTGGCGCGCGCAGGTGCCAACACCGGGCCGGTGGGTTTCGCTTTTGGCAGCGTTGGCAACTGCGACGGCGCCGTTTTCGCCAGCGTGGCCGGTTGGGGAGGCTGCACCGAGCTGAGCGTCGCGCCATCGCGATGCCCCGCGTCCCGCTCCGAACGCGTCTTGGGACGCGGTGCGCGCGGCCGCTTCGGCTTGCCCGCCGTGCGCCCATCCTCGCCATCCGCCTCGGCTCCGTCGGCCTCGATCACCGCTGGCTCCTCGAAGTGCAGCACGTACCGCACGCTCGGGTCGAGGAACACTTTGATTGCATTGAATGGCACCACGAGCCGCTCAGGGATGCCGTCGAACGTGAGTTTGACCTCGAACCGCTCGTCGCTGACGGCCAGATCCCAGAACCGGTGCTGCAGCACGATGGTCATTTCGCTGGGATATTTTTCGCGCAAGCGTTTCGAGAGGATCACGCCGGGCGCGCGAACGTCAAACGAGATGTAAAGGTGATGGTCGCCGGGCAAACCCGATTTTGCGACTTTGACCAGAACGGTGCGCACGAGCCCGCGCAGAGCTTCAAGCTGCAGGCTATCGTAATCGATTGTCGCGTCTGCCGTCATGCCGTCTCGCTCAACCTTTTCCAGCAGCGCCCCAGCGCCAATTCGACCGTCTCGCAGGCTGTGTTAAGCGAATGTTCGCCATAACATAACCCGACAACTTCAAGGTCGCCAGTGCGTGCTCCTCCCCAAAAGGGAGGAAAATCAGTGGAGGGCTTTCTGTTGCCCGGTGCCCTCCGAACCGCGCCTTACCCGGCTAGGGGCAAGGGCTTCATTTCAGGCTTTTGGCACTGCATTACGCAGCGACAGCGGCCTCAGCGTAGTTGTCATTGGCAACTATTCTGGATGGTCCGATAACGGTGGTACCATGCCGAACGAAAGATAGACCTTTACACCCTCGTCGATCCTAGTTCGCCCCCATCAGATACCGCCGCGTTTTCAACGCGATCGGCGGCATGTGGTGGAGGCGCCGGGTACCGCCCCCGGGTCCGAATGGCTTATTACGTCGTCCATTTATCGCTATAGCCGGACGAATCCGGCAATCGCACTATAGGTTGGAACGCTTCAGAAAAAAAGGGTGTCGAAACATCTGGCCGGTATGATCGTTCGTGTTAGCAGATCAAAGCACCATGATCTGTCCGCAAACCACGCGCACAAGGCGCAGCAAACGACAACTCGAACCCGCAGGTAACGATGGAAGCGCCCTCTGAAGCCGTACCGCAAATCCTCGCGCCCGCACATGAGGCGCCGACCGCGTATCGCCTTTTTTCGGGTCCCGCCGCCTACACGCCGCTGACGCCGTGGAGCGCCTGGGCCGGCGTCGCCGCCGCCATCGCGGTTTTTCTGGGCGCGGTTCTCGCCGTCGGTGCCGGGATGCTGACAGCCCTGCAATTCAAACTCGGCTCGGAAGACGTGATCGTCCAGATCATGGTGACGCTGATCCAACAGACCGCCATGATCGCGCTCACGTTATACGTGGCAGCCCGTTACGGCGGTAAAGTATACGATGTGCTCGCGCTTCATGCCCCGGCCCAAGGCCTGAAGTCCTATGTGGCAGCGCTCCTGCTGCTGCTGGGCGCCGCTGTCTTGATGACGGCCGTCATCCGCGTCTTCAACATCCCGGTCGACAAAAACGACATCAAGATGTTCGAAGGCATGTTCAAGTCGGAATGGTGGTGGCTCGCCGTCATCCTCGTTGGCATCGGCGCCCCCCTGTCGGAAGAACTGCTCTGCCGTGGCTTCTTGTTTTCGGCCCTCGCAAAATCCCGCATCGGCATCTGGGGCGCATCCATTTTCACGTCGCTGATCTTCGCCGTCGTCCACCCTTATTCGATCGTCGCCGTCATCCAGGTCTTCGTCATTGGAATGTTGTTTGCCTGGATGCTGGTCCGCACCGGCAGCCTGCGCGTGCCGATCGTCTGCCATTCGATTTTCAATACGCTTCAAGCGTTGGCTCTGTTGTACGCCTCAAACAACCCATGACCGCACCTCCGCGAGACCAGACGCCATGACGACGACGCCCGCCAAACCCGGCCCCAATGCGCTCGACGCCCACTGGATGCCGTTCACGGCCAATCGCGCCTTCAAAGCGCGTCCGCGCATGTTCTCGGGCGCGTCGGGGATGCACCTGACGACGCCCGAAGGCCGCCGAATCCTAGACGCCACGTCAGGCCTTTACTGCGTCAACGCAGGCCATGGCCGGTTCGAAATCACCACAGCGATCCAGCGTTCGGCAGCAACCCTCGACTATGCGCCAGCCTTCCAATACGGCCACCCCCAAGCCTTCGAGCTGGCCTCCCGCATCGCCCTCATGGCCCCCGGCGACCTCGATCACGTGATGTTTGCAACGTCAGGCTCCGAAGCGGTCGAAACCGCACTGAAAATCGCGCTCGCCTATCACAAAGCCCGCGGCGAAGGCGGACGCACCCGCCTGATTGGCCGCGAACGCGGCTACCACGGCGTCGGCTTTGGCGGCATTTCCGTTGGCGGCATGGTCGCCAACCGCAAAGCCTTCGGCACCATGCTGGCGGGCGTCGACCACCTGCCAACGACCTATAATCGCGCCCATCAGGCCTTCACCGTGGGCGAGCCCGAATGGGGCGCGCATCTGGCCGACGACCTCACCCGCCTGATTGGCCTCCATGACGCCTCGACGATTGCCGCCGTCATCGTTGAGCCGGTTGCGGGCTCCACCGGCTGCCTGCCCCCGCCCAAAGGCTATCTCCAAGCCCTGCGCAAAATCACCGCCGATCACGGCATCCTGCTGATCTTTGACGAAGTGATCACGGCCTTCGGTCGGCTCGGCCACGCCTTTGCCGCGCAACGCTACGGCGTCGTCCCCGACATCATCACCTTCGCCAAGGGCGTGAGCAACGGCGCGGTACCATTGTCCGGTGTCATCGTCCGCGCGCCTGTTTTTGATGCCCTGATGACCGGCCCCGAACATATCGTCGAGCTGTTCCACGGCCACACCTACTCCGGCCACCCGTTGAGCGTTGCAGCAGGCCTCGCAACCCTCGACGTCTACCGTGACGATGCCCTGTTCGAGCGCGCCAAATCCCTCGAACCAGCCTTTGCCCAGATCATGATGACGCTGCGCACGGCCCCAAACGTCGCCGACATCCGCCCCGTCGGCCTCATGTGCGGCATCGACCTGACCCCATGCTCGACCGGCCCCGGCAAACGCGGCTACGCCCTGATCGAGCATACCTTCCACGACAAGCACCTCTACGTCCGCATCGCAGGCGACACTCTCATCATCGCCCCCTCGCTCATCGCGACCGAAGACGACCTCACTCAAATCCGCGACCTCGTCGCGTCATCGCTGGCAGCCGTTGCTTGAGGAACGGCAATGACGGGTAGGTTGGGCCAAGCTCTGGCGCGACCCAACACCTCTGGTTCAACGCGAAGGTGTTGGGTCGCCCTTGAGTGGGAATCGAACGTTGAGCGCGCGGGCGAATAACCCAAGAAAGCTACTTGAACAGGGCGTTGGCGGCATCGGCTTGGCGGCGTTTGGCGGCGATCTCGGTTTTGATCCGGGCGATTTCGGCGTCAAGGGCAATGACGCGGGCCTCCAATTCCGCAATCGAGAGGGTCGAAAGCGGTTCTCCAACGGCGAAGGTTTTGTTCGCTGGGGCGCGGACGTCATCCCAATCCATAACGTTTTCTCCGTCTTGGTTGCGCGTGACCGCCCTGTCGGACCCATTTGCGGGACGCTTGTTCTTGGCGTCGGCATCGGGCAAGTGTCTCATGCCGAGACTGCTTTGATCAAGGACCTGCACCATGACCGCGCTGCCCGCGACGATGACCGCCGTATTGATCACGACTCCGGGCGGGCCGGAGGTTCTGGTCGCATCGCAGGTGCCGGTGCCGCAGCCGGGACCGGGCCAGATTTTGATCAAAGTTGCAGCCGCCGGCGTAAACCGGCCTGACGTGTTGCAGCGAACCGGCGGGTATCCAGCGCCGAAAGGACATAGCGAGATTCCAGGTCTTGAGGTCGCGGGCCACGTGGCAGCAGTGGGTGAGAGCGCGAACCGGTTCAAGGTCGGAGAGGCTGTGATGGCGCTCGTCAACGGCGGGGGCTATGCGCAGTATTGCCTGGCCGAGGAAGGCTCGACTCTGCCGGTGCCGGCGGGCCTGTCGCTGGTCCAGGCGGCAGGCGTGCCCGAGACGTTCTTCACCGTCTGGCATAACGTGTTCGAACGCGGAGACCTCAAGGCTGGCGAGTGGTTTTTGGTTCACGGCGGGTCGGGCGGAATCGGGATGACGGCGATCCAGCTGGCTCATGCATTCGGCGCGAAGGTCATCGCGACAGCAGGGTCGGCGGAAAAGTGCGCGGCGTGCGTCGCGGCCGGGGCTGACCGGGCGGTCGACTACAAAACCGAAGACTTCGTTGCAGTCGTGCAGGAGTTGACGGCCAAGCGCGGGGTCAACGTGATCCTCGATATGGTCGGCGGCGAGTACGTCGAGCGCAATATCCGAAGCTGTGCAGACGATGGGCGGATCGTGAATGTGGCCTTTCAGCAAGGCTCAAAAGTCACCATCGACATGATCCGGGTGATGCTCAAGCGGCTGACGCTCACGGGGTCGACGCTGCGCATTCGGACGGGGGCGGTGAAGGCTGGCATCGCGCGGGCCGTCGAAGCCCAGGTGCTGCCGAAACTAACGGCGGGGCAGGTGCGGGTGGTGATGGATCAGACGTTTGCGCTGAAGAATGCAGCCGACGCCCACCGGCGGATCGACAGCGGGTCGCACATCGGCAAGATCGTGCTGGTGGTGGGGTGAAGTTCGCTGCGGTGGGCTTGATCCTTCCAAGCCGAACAGCAAAACGGGGAGGTCTTGCGACCTCCCCGTCTCGTTTCAGCGCGGTCAATCAGCCGATTATGGCTTCACGACAGCAGCGGTTTCTTCGAGGACGCGGATCGTCATGAGCTTGGTGCCGGTGGCGCAGGTCAGGGCGAGAGCCTTGCCTTCGGACGTGTAAGCGCGGGCGTTGGCGCCGGCCGTCACAGACAGGTTGATGCGCGAGACGGAGGCCGAGACGTGACCGTCGGCATCCGGCATGTCGCCGACCATGAGCGTGACGTTACAGATGCCGTCTTTCGAGGTGTAATAGCCGACAATCTTCTTGGTGCCGGCATCCAGCGAAACGCCGCGGGCGGCTTTGAAGACATGAGCATTGGTTGCGTCGAACGCGGACGCCGAGGTTGCAACGGTGCCAAGGGTGATGGCGGCAGAAAGCACAATCGCGAGTGGCTTCAAAATCGTGACCATATCAGGTCTCCTAAATCATGAGCGCGGCCCTAGTGCCGGGGGCCGTGAGTTCCGACGACACGGTGTCGTCGTTGGACTGACGTGAACCTAAGCTCATGGCCCGCATAAGAAAACGTACATGTTTGCACCGCAGCAATGCGTATGGTGCAGCGCGAAGCCGCCACAGCCCATGCGGGTAGGTGCGGCGGCATTGGTCAGGTCCGCTATATAGCCAGCAAACCAGGGCGATTGAGACGGCAAGCGTGGTCACCGGGCCGTCAAAAACTACCCGTTGCCCGCGTGCGCACTGCCCGGACGAGAACATGACGCCTACACGAACCGGCATGATGGCGCCGTGGGGGTTGATCCATGGCAAATTTGACGGGCAAAAACGTCGTGGGAACGGGCCGGATTTAACGCAATCGTCACGGTTGCTCTGGTGGCGGGACAAACGCGACGGTGGCGTCTATAAGACGCAACAAAACGAGAAAAGGACTTGAGCCCGCCTATGAACGCGCCCGTCATGACACCTATCACGCCCGAAATCGTTGCTCAGCACGGGCTCAAGCCCGACGAGTATCAGCGTCTTTTGAAAATCCTCGGGCGTGTGCCGTCGATGACCGAGCTGGGCATCTTCTCGGTCATGTGGAGCGAGCATTGCTCCTATAAGTCGTCGCGGTATTGGCTGAAGACGTTGCCGACGACCGGTCCGCAGGTGATCCAGGGACCGGGCGAGAATGCCGGCGTGGTCGATATCGGCGATGGCGATTGCGTCGTGTTCAAGATGGAGTCGCACAACCACCCCTCCTACATCGAGCCGTATCAAGGGGCAGCGACCGGCGTCGGCGGCATCATGCGCGACGTGTTCACGATGGGTGCGCGGCCGGTCGCTAATCTCAACGCGCTGCGGTTTGGCGCACCCGATCACCCCAAGACGCGGCATCTCGTGTCGGGCGTCGTTTCGGGAATCGGCGGGTATGGCAACTGCGTTGGCGTGCCGACCGTCGGCGGCGAGACAAACTTCGACGCCGGGTACAACAACAACATCCTCGTCAATGCGATGTGCGTGGGCTTAGCGCGCACCGACAAGATCTTTTATTCGGCCGCCAAGGGCGTCGGCCTGCCGGTCGTCTACGTCGGGTCCAAGACCGGGCGCGACGGCATTCACGGGGCGACCATGGCGTCGGCGGAGTTCGACGAGAACTCGGCCGAGAAACGCCCGACGGTGCAGGTTGGCGACCCGTTCACGGAAAAGCTGCTGATCGAGGCGTGCCTTGAATTGATGGCGACCGACATGATCATCGCGATCCAGGATATGGGCGCGGCGGGGCTGACATCGTCGACGTCGGAGATGGCGGACAAGGGCGGCGTTGGCATCGAGCTGACGATGGACCTCGTCCCGCAGCGCGAGAGCGGCATGACGGCCTACGAGATGATGCTCTCGGAAAGCCAGGAGCGCATGCTGATGATCCTGAAGCCGGGCCGGGAGCCCGATGCTGAGGCGATCTTCAAGAAGTGGGGCTTGGATTTTGCGGTGATCGGGAAAACCACCGACACGGGCCGCATGATCATTACCCATAAAGGCATCGTCGAGGCCGATATTCCAGTGGCAACACTCGCCGACAGCGCACCGCTGTATCAGCGGCCCTGGTACACGGTGATACCGCCGAAGAAGATCGAGCCGGAATGGGTGGCTGCGCCGGCCTCGATCATGGGTGCGATGGCTGCAATGATGGCCGATCCAGCACTGTGTTCGCGGGCCTGGATTTGGCAGCAGTACGATCACATGGTGATGGGCGATACGATCCAGCGGCCGGGCGGCAATGCGGCCATCGTGCGCGTGCATGGGACGCAGAAGGGGATCGCAGCGACGTGCGATGTGACGCCGCGCTACGTTGCGGCGGACGCCGAAATGGGCACCAAGCAGGCGGTTGCCGAGACGTGGCGAAACCTGTGCGCGGTGGGGGCCGATCCGATGGCGATCACCGACAACATGAATTTCGCCAACCCGGAGCGGCCTGAGATCATGGGGCAGTTCGTGGCGTCGGTGAAAGGCATGTCGGAAGCCTGCCGGGTGCTCGATTACCCGGTCGTGTCGGGTAACGTGTCGCTCTATAACGAGACCAACGGGGTGGGCATTCCTCCAACACCGGCGATTGGCGGCGTCGGCAAAGTCCCCGACATATCCAAGACCGCCGATCTGAAGTTAAAGCGGACGGGCGATCTGCTGGTGCTGATCGGGCGCGAGCAGGGATGGCTTGGTCAGTCGTTGTATCAGTCCATCATAACCCGCAAATTAGAAGGTGCGCCGCCTGCGGTGGACCTGGCCGACGAGTTGAAGGCGGGGCGGCTCGTGCGGTCGCTGATCCGTCAGGGGCTGGTATCGGCCGTGCACGATTGCGCGGATGGCGGGTTGCTGGTCGCGGTTGCCGAAATGGCGCTTGGCGGCGACATGGGCGTCGAGCTGTTCCCGTATGAAGGCAAGCTGCCCGCACATGCGATCTGGTTTGGCGAAGACCAGGGCCGCTATCTGTTGTCCGTCTCGCCAGAGCGGGCCGAGGATGTGATTGAGCGGGCGCGGATGCTCGCTTTGCCAGCGCGGATCATCGGGCGCGTGGGCGGAGACACAATTGCGCTGCGTGGCGAGGCGGCATTGCCGCTAGCCCAACTACGGGTCACGCATGAGGGCTGGTTGCCAGCGTACATGGCGAGCGAGATGTGACGTGCGGTGCTGCGCGTGTGGGCGAATGCCCACGCCCGTCCGGGGGAATGCTTCCCCCAAATCCCCCGCTTTTTTGGGATTTGAGGGGCCGACTGTAGGTTGGGTCAAGCGCCTTTACGCGCGACCCAACGCGTGCGAATTGCAATCGAAGATGTCGTCTTACGTTGCGTGAACCCAACCTTCGCGGGCCTCTCGCCGCAGCGCAACCCTGCATTGTTCCGCCTTAAAAGCTGGTGACAAGTTGATGGGGCGTGTTGCCAGCGGCGGCGGCGCGGCGTGTGCTGGTTGCCAGATTCGAGTCGGATTGGGCGAGCAGATAGATCATGACGACAAACCTCACACCGCACCCGCAACCTGCCTCAGCTTCGGGCGATGCGCTGGCAACGCCAGCGAGTCCCTTGCCACATATTTTTGTCGGGTCGGCGATCATCATCGTCGCCGTAGCACTCGTCTTGCTTGTGGCGGTGCAACTCGCCGCGCCGGTCGAGGTCGCCATCGCGTCGGGGCTCGCATTCGTGCTTGGAGCCGGGTGGCTTCATTTAAAGATCGCGTCTCCGGCGCCGCAGCAGAAAGCCGAGCGTCTGCCCCCGTCGCTCGATGCACCTATTGCTAAAAGACGCGCGCGTCCGGAGCCCGAGAAGGCCGAACCCGCGCAACCACCTGCTGCTGCTACCGAAACGTCGACCGTAGAGCCCAGCGATCTTGCCCTGGCCCTGCTGGCGAGTCTGCGTGGTCCCAACGAGCCTGCGGCAACGACACCGCCGCCCCCGGATGAATCCTGGAGCTGGGCCATTGCAGCGCACCTCGAACAGCCGCGAGCGCAGGCCGCGCGGGCAGCCCACGAACCCCCGATGCAGCCAGCCGCCGCCCCGTTTGAGATGGAAACCGAAGTTCAGCGCGTCGAGCGGCTGGTCAAGCGGCTTGCTGACAATGTCAACCAACTCCAGGCCATGCGCGAGGCAAAGCCCGTCGCCGCGTCTGCCGGTACCAGCCAAACGGCGACCTACCAGGATGAACACCAGCTGGCGTTGTTTCCTCAATCGGACGACCCCGGCCAGCAGCTTGAGGCGTCGATCAACGCTTTGCGGCGGGCCAATGCCGGCGCCACGGTGGCCGTACCGCCACCGCCTGTGCCCACACTGGCTGCGGAACTGCCAGTCCACACAGCGCCTGCGACCGCACCAGCGACGCAGCCCCCAGCCGTCGTTTCCAAGTTTGCGACGCCGCCAGCCGTCGATCCCGATGCTGCGATCCATCGCAATTCGATCCTGTCGGCTTTGAACGAACAGCGGATCGACGTCTTTCTCGAGCCGATCCTCGATCTCAGCGAACAGCGCCCGCAACACTATGAAGTCTCGATTGCCCTGCGCACCTATGGAGGTCACACCATCGACCTCACCCATGCCGCGAACGATTTGAGCGGCACCGGGTTGCTGCCGCTGATCGATCAGGCGCGCATTGCTCGCGCGGCCAATATCGCCCGTCGTCTGGCCGAGCGTGGCAAGACCGGTGCTGTGTTTACCGATATGACCGGCGAAACGCTCGATGATAGCGGTTTTCAGGAGACGTTTGCCAACGACACGATTTCCGTCGGCGCGTTTCCCGGCCAGCTCGTTTTGACGCTGCCACAGGCGCACGTTGCCACGTTTACGACGGCGGACTGGCGGACACTCGGCCGGTTGCGGGAGGCGGGCTTCGGCTTTGCGCTGTCGGATGTGACCACGCTCGATATGGACTTCGCGAGGCTGGCGCAGGTTGGGTTCGTATTTGCCCGGCTCGACGCTGAGACGTTCCTCGTCGGGCTGCCGACCGCTGGCCACATCGTACCGCCAGCCGACATCTGCCGCCATCTGGCGCAATGCGGGCTGATGCTGATCGTCGGCGGCATTGTCGAGGATCATCAGCTGGCACGGATCTTCGGGTTCGGCGTGCTGTTTGGACAGGGGCAACTGTTTGGCGGTGCGCGACCGATGAAATCCGACGCCGCCAGCGCTCCCGCCAGCCTGCGCAGCCCAGGTGCGCCATCCGCTTACGCGTAAACGGACAGATCTTATCGTGTCATCACGCTGACACCCCGGGGTTCGCCTCGGGGTTTTTTCGTGCCTGGACGGCGCAAGACTGTTAGGCCTGCGTCCGGGCAACAGGAGGCCGCGCTCATGATCGAAATCGTCACCACCATCGCGTCGCTCAGCGCGGGCAAAAAGGCCTGGTTCGTCGATATCTGGGGCGTGATGCACAATGGGGTCGCGCCGTTTGAGAGCGCGGTTGCGGCGTGCCGGACGTTTCGGCGCGAGCAGAGTGGCATCGTTGTTCTGGTATCGAATGCGCCGCGCCCGCACACTGCCGTGGCAACGCAGCTCGACAAGATCGGCGTCGCCCGCGACGCGTATGATGCCATCGTCTCGTCGGGGGATACCTCGCGGGCACTGATCGCAGGGCTGGGCGGAAAGCGCGTCTATCATCTGGGGCCGGAGCGGGATTTGCCGCTGTATGACGGGCTTGGCGTGACGCTCGGCGATGTGGCGGCGGCCCACACAATCGTGTGCACGGGGCTGTTCGACGACGAACGGGAGACCCCGCGCGATTGCCTCAAGACGCTGACCGCGCTGGCGGCGCGCGGCGTGGGGATGATTTGTGCGAACCCGGATTTGGCGGTGGAACGTGCGGGGCGGCTTATCCCGTGCGCGGGGGCGGTCGCAGCACTTTACGAGCAGCTGGGTGGGCGGGTGGCCTATGCGGGCAAACCGCATCTGCCGATTTACACGGCAACGTTCGCCCTGCTGGACCGCTTGGCGGGACGGTCGGTAGCAAAGTCCGAGATTTTAGCGATCGGGGACGGCGTTAAGACGGATATCGCGGGGGCAGCGGTGGCCGGGATCGCGTCGGTCTATGTCGCGAGCAACGTGAACCTGGGCGGGGCTGCGATGGATGGGGCAGCACTTGGGGCCATGTTTCCAGATACTGCCGTGCAGCCGGTTGCAGCGATGACCACGTTGGTTTGGTGAGTGAACAGTCGGTGGGCTCGCGCAAGCGCGCGCACCCAACAAATCCCCAAATGGAAGCGATTTGGGGGAACACCGTCCCCCCCAGAGGGTGCGAGCGACAGCCCACTATTCCCGCAGCGTTAATCGTCGTCCTGCGCCGTTTCAAGCTGCCGCGACGCTTTGGTGTTCCCGACAAACCCATCGCGACGGGCTTCCGACTTTGCCTTGGATGAGGCTTCGCCATCGCCCTTCAGGTACTCGACGACATACACCGCCTTGCCGCCCTCTTTGGCCTTGCGCAGCAACTTCCGGCTGGCGTCTATGTCGCCCGCGTCGTTGCGGCGGCCCTGGCCTTTGACGCCGTAATAGAGCGACTCCTTAGCAACCCCGTCGATCGCCGCGACATATCCCTTGTCGGTCAGGAGCTCCTCGGCGTTCTGCACCACGACGGCAGCGTTGCCCCGCGTCGAGCGCGCTTCCGCTGCTATTTCTTTGACGAAGGCGATCATCTCAGCGCGTGAGCCTTTGGGCGCTTTGACAGTCTCATAGGTGTCGACCCGGTCCAAATACACCCCGTCGTAACCGGCAGCGATAGCCTTACTGACCCGCTGCTTGACAATCGCTTTCCAGTCCTCGTCCCAATACTTTGCAGCATAGTTGCCCTGCCAGCCCTGGGTCTTGCCCGTGTTCCACGATTTACTGCCGCCGCGCTTCATGTAGGAACGGCCGTCCTCAACCTCGCCGATCGAAATATAAGCGAGCACGTCGCGCCGGCCGCCGTTGGCCTTGGTCTTCAACTTGCTCGGGTTGCCGGTGTGATCGGGATCGACGACGGCCACGTCCGCATTCGACCGCGCAGTCGAGCGAATGTCGCCTTGAAGCTGATAGCTCCAACTTTTTGCCGAGCGGATGGACTCGCTTCCCGCAAGTGTCGGCGTTGCCATGACACAGGCGAGCGAAATCAGCCCCGCAGTTCCCTGAACATTCGTTCGCTTCAAACCCGACATGCGGTGAACCTCACTATGGTTGATACTGCATCCCATCATACCGACCCGCCGTCGTCATTTCGACGGGTGCGATGCCGCAGCCTAACCGACGCATGTGCACCGCAAGCAATGGCGAGCCGTGGCCGACACTTCTAAAACACCGGACAGGCTTTAACGATCCATTTAGGAACAATGTTTAGTATCCGTTTAGCCGAGTCCTCTTGGAGCGGCACTTCGCCTGCACGTCGCCTGCAAGGGGAGTCGCCCGCACAGCGGCTCCCCGATTTGCAGAGCGATCGACGCCTTAAGTGACCGCCGCCCGTTTGCCTCAGCGCTTAGCCTAGGCAAGGCACTTTTCTTGCATTGCCAGACAAAGTCGGCATGGTCGCGAGCAAAATCAGACGAGATTTTTTCAAGTCGTCTCACAATCGGCGTTGTTTTAACCCCGTCTTCATCCTGGCCGATTTGAATGCGAGCGTATATTGTGCATGTGTTGCGTAAAGGGTGGCGTCGCGTTGGTCATGAAAAACGAAACTCGCGTTGAGGATGGCAGCCCCGGCTGCAGCGCCACCATCTCGTTTGGTGAGCGCATCCAATCGTCTGAACAATTCAATCAGATTTTCAAAGAAGGCATGGCGCTCGTCGAGCGAACGGCCAACTACCTCGATGGTTTGGGTCGACGCGACGCCAAGGACTTGGCCCCCGCAATCACCGTACTCTACGCCACCGAAAGTATGCGGCTGACGACGCGCCTGCTGGACATCGCGTCCTGGCTGTTAATCCGCCGTGCGCTGAAGCAGGGCGAGATCACAGCCAACGAAGCGCGCGCCAAACGCCAGAGCGTCAAGCTCCAGACCCTTGGCCGCCCAGCCCATACCAAGGGGTTTGACGAACTACCGACGAAACTGCGCGCCTTGATCGAAGAATCTTTCGAGATGCTCGACCGCGTGCTGATGCTCGACCGCGCCATGACCTTAAACGCCACGTCCGCCTCTGAAGCATCACCCGACGTCAATCCAGTCGGCATCCAACTCGGCCAGCTCCATGCAGCCTTTGGCCAAAAAACCTCCTAACGCAGGTCATTCCAGTTGGTAAAGCCGTCGTAAGGTTCGATGGGCCCTTTCTAAACACTCATGCTCGTCATCCCGGCGCAGGCCGGGACCCAAGCAACCATCAGAATTTGCTCATTATCTTGGCGTCATCCCCGCCTTCCCTGGGGTGACGTATGTATATTGAAACAGGGCGAACAATCCGCAGGCTGATAAGAGTTTAGCCGCCCCCTGCAGATCAACTCAACATTTGGAACGCCCGCTCTCCAAAGACCTCCCAACGCAAAACGGCCCGGATGCACTCCGGGCCGTTTGCCTATACACTCCATAAACCCTTCCGGGCTTAGAACATGCCTTCGAACTTCTTCTTGAATTTCGAAAGACGGCCACCACGGTCCATCAGCTTCTGGTCGCCGCCGGTCCAAGCCGGATGCGTCGACGGATCGATATCCAGTGCCAGCGTATCGCCAGCTTTGCCGTAGGTCGAATAGGTGATGAAATCCGAACCGTTCGGCAGCTGAACGCGGATCTGGTGGTAGTCGGGATGGCAGTCAGCAGCTTTTTTCATGAACGTCGGCTCTTTGCAGCAAATGACAACAGTTGAGGACTGCGGACAAACGAGCCCACCGGCCTGCACGGATTGAAGCGAGAACCGCTCCTATAGTCGAGATCGGCGCACCCGGCAAGCCGCTTGATCAGCCGCCAGCCCCGGTGGGCCGGATTCGAAATCCATGGCCACTTCGGCTATGAATTTCGTCAGTAGAACAAACTCGACACGCTTTCTTCTCGGCTCGTCCGGTAGATGGCTTCACCAAGAAGCGGCGCAACCGAAATCACCCGGATGTTCTTTGCGGCCAGCACGGCAGCCGTCGGTTGAATACTATCGGTGATCACCAGCGACTTTAAATCCGAGTTTTGAATCCGCGAGACAGCCCCGCCCGAAAGCACGCCGTGCGTGATGTAGGCTGAAACCTCGAGCGCCCCGCTTTTTAGCAAAACACCGGCAGCGCTGCACAGCGTGCCGCCCGAATCGACGATGTCGTCGATCAGCACGCAAGCCTTGCCGCGCACATCGCCGATCACGTTCATCACCTCGGCCTCGCCCGGCTTTTCGCGCCGCTTGTCGCAAATCGCAATGGGGCAACCGATCCGCTTGGCCAGCGCCCGCGCGCGAACCACGCCCCCCACGTCGGGCGAAACGACAACCAGATTTTCCGTCGACATGTTCTCTTGGATGTCGCGCACCATCACCGGCGCGGCAAACAAATTATCGGTCGGGATATCAAAGAACCCTTGGATTTGAGCTGCATGCAAATCCAGCGTCAGCACACGATCCGCACCCGCCGTCGTAATCATATTGGCCACGAGCTTGGCCGAGATCGGCGTACGCGGGCCGGGTTTACGATCCTGACGTGCATAGCCAAAGTAGGGAACCACCGCTGTGATGCGACGTGCCGACGCGCGCTTGAGCGCATCGATTAAAATCAGCAGTTCCATGAGGTTGTCGTTGGCGGGAAACGACGTTGACTGCAGCACGAAGACATCGTTGCCACGAACGTTTTCTTGAATCTCGACGAAGATTTCCATGTCAGCGAAGCGCTTGACCTGGCCTTTCGTGAGCGGAATTTTGAGATGCGCGCTGACCGCTTCGGCCAAGGGCTTATTGGAGTTTCCAGCCACCAGTTGGGCCATTGAACCGCCACGTCCGCGTCCAGGGGAAGCGTCGAACGACATGGAACCCTCCACGATTGAGACTGATGCGCAGTCAAACAATCCGGCAGCCAGAATGTCAGTGGCCCCGCAACACACGGACGGCGACATCATCGAGGATGACGGTTTTATGACCCGCTAGTAGCAAGGTGGCCCGCAAGTGTAAACCTGCCGGGCCACGAAAAGGTTCATAATTGGCATATTTGCCGCGGCGATCGTGCGCCATATCGACCGCCCGACCGTCTTCGGTCGGGCGGTAAAAGATCATTGACCCTTAGCTGGGAAGAGTTTGATAATCCCTTGGGCCGCCGCCGCCGCCGCCGCATCTGCGGTTTTGCCCCAGGCACCGTCGAGTGATCCTTGCGGGATTTCGTTCTTCTGCGTGACAGTCCCGAGCTTTTTGCCCTGTGGATCTTTGACGTGCCAGGCGATTTCAATCGGCTGCTTGCCGTCCTTGTCGGGGCCAACCACAACCTTGCCCTCAACGCGGTACGTCTGCGCCGTCGTCGCGTCCGACAGCGCAATCCCGTTGCGACCGAGTTCTTTTTGGAGAGCAGCGGCGAGCGATTGGCTGCCGTCGCCGGGTGCACCCGTCACATTCGGCACGAGGGCCGAAACGCTGCCCTGCTTCTCGATGCTGCCCGTCTGCGGTGCGTTGGTGCGCGCAGCGGCAAGATCGGCTGGGGCTGCAGCAGCCTTGACAGCACCGACCCCGTCAGCGGCAGCCATGGCCGGGCTAGGACTAGGTGCCGTTGGTACGAATGCGGAAAACGCGGTCGTCGTCTTGGTCGCCACTGTCTGCGTGATTTGCGGCGTCACCGCGTTCCAGATGTCCTTGCCAGTGCCGGTCGCTGCAAGCATCTCGTCGCCCGCGATCCGGTTCACTTTCTTGCCGGACTTATCCATCACGTCGAAGAAGTAAGACAGCTTTGTCGCCGTCTTGTCTTTAGACGCGGTATCCCGCGCAGCCGTCGCATAACCGCGCAATGTAAAATCTGCCGGTTGCCCAGGCTGCGTCACGACTGAAAATCGCCGCGTATCGAGCCCGCTGGAAAGCTGGGCAATGATTTGCTTGCTGGTCGCATCAGGCACACCCAGCACCGGCGCGATAGCAACCGTGGTCGTGGCCCGTTGGGCTGGGGCATCGGCCACCGTGATCGGCGGCTGGTTCGCGCCACCCAGCAGGGTTGACCCGCTTTCGCAGCCAGCGAGCGAGACGCTCAACATCAATGTCGTGACTGCAAACGGGACTGACAAAGTCGATCGCCACGTTGCAGCAGTTCTGTTGGTCGTCATGCTGACGTCCCCCTGTGTGAACCTGCCGTTCCGGTGACCGTCGTACAAACTTTGCGGCCGTCGTTTTTCACCCGGTACCCATTTATCTCAAGATATCGGCTCGCCGATGCGCAATTGTCCAGTGGCCGCAAGATCATACGGGTCGTCAATATCGAATTTCCGCACGATACGGGTCAGCAAGCCTGTGGACGAGTTAATTTAATCCAGCACAATGGCAGAGATTTGACGCCCATAATCGGGCTCTTTGCGGTGCGTGGTGCGCCGGAACGAGAAGAAAAGTGATTCGTTTTCATAGGTGCACGGCGTTTGGCGCTCGATTGTGCCGACGCGTGCCTGCCGCAGTTGATGGACCACAAACCCCGGCAAATCGAAATGCGGCACCCCGTTGGCCCCCATCCGCGCAAAGAAGCAGGCATGGTCCCCGTTGCGCGCCACAACGTCGGCCATGAAGGCCTCGCCCACCTCGTAATTGTGCTGGTTGATGCACGGGCCGACACAGGCCCTGATGTGCGCGCGCCGAGCCCCGATCGTCTCCATCGCTGAGACCGTCGCCTCCACAATCCCCCCGACCGCGCCCCGCCATCCCGCATGCGCAGCACCTATCACGCCAGCCTCCGCATCCGCAAACAACACCGGCGCACAATCGGCAGCCAATGCCCCGATCACAAGCCCTCGGGTCCGCGTGACAAGCCCATCCACCTTCGGCAAATCTGCCCGCGCAATGTCCCCATCGACGACCACAGCGACGGCGCTATGCACCTGATGCACCGTCAAAACCGTCGATGCCGACGGCATAAACCACGCAGCCACCCGCCGCCGGTTCTCGGCCACCGACGCATGATCGTCATGCGATCCAAATCCGCAATTGAGCGACGCATAAATCCCGCCCGACACGCCCCCCTGCCGCGAAAAGCATCCATGCCGCACCCCAGGCATGTCCCGCAAACACTCCGCCGTGATCGGGTCCATCCTCAATGTCTCAGCCAAAGACCGCACCTCCCCATTAAGAACGTCATCCCAGCGAAGGCTGGGATCCAGTCAACCCTCAATTGGGCACGACCTCTCCCAGCCGCCACCCAATCCACTTGTCATCCTCGCGCTCGTCGCGAGGACCCATCCCGCAACGAACTGCGATGTCAGTTGCCAGGCACTCCCCCAACCGCGAGTCCCAAAAGTCACCGGGTCCAGGGAACGAGTCCCTACGCGCGAACATAAGAAAGAAAGCTCTACTTTTCCTCTCCCGGTACGGGAGAGGATGTCCGCAGGACAGGTGAGGGACTTGGTTGTAACCACGAAGTTTGCAGCAAGATCGAAGTCCCTCATCCGCCCCTTCGGGGCACCTTCTCCCGTACCGGGAGAAGAAAGAGACGTCTATGTTAGCGCTTATGGGGACCCGCCCCCTGGCCTTCCCTTCACTCCCTCAAAACCCCGGCAACGTCGCCACATCCGGGCTCCGGATTCCGATCACCTTGAACCGCGTCCCCATCCCATTCGGCGCCATCAGCCGCATGACCCCCGCCTCGATCTCGCCAGCCTTACCCGGATTAGCCCCCATCAACTTCGACGCCCGCTCAATAATCCCCAACCGCCCCAAAAACTCCGCCTGTGTCGTGGGGCCGTCGAAAAAAGCGTTTTCGTATCCCCGCGTAACGGACGACTGAAATTCTTCAAAGCTGACGTGGGTGGTCAAGTCGGCTTCGCCCGGCGATGTGAGTGGATGTTCGAATTTATGCGCACGCACCGCTTGTAACGTATCCCCAGCGGCTGTTTTTAGGTGACCATAGTCGATCACAAGCGCCGCGCCAGTTCGGTTCCATAGCTTCCAGAAATCACATCCATATTCGGAAATCGGCACGTTCCGCCATTCGATGATGTCACCGTCATTGAGGTGCGAAGCATCGGAAATCGCCCATCCGGGGCCGAACTCCTGAAAGTAAGTCCAGAACCTTTCGCCAGAGGACCAATGGAAATTTAGCTCACCGCGTTCATCTAGTCCCACGCACCGAATTTGCCAGTTCGCGCGGCAGAACTGGGGGGCTAGGCCGTGTTTGCGCTCGCCGGGTTGGTTGGGCGCAAACCGCCACTGATTGACCGGAAACGCATCAAGATATTCGTTCGCAACAAGGATCATCGGTCCGTCGGGCAGCTCACCCCAATGCCGAAACCATTCTACTGGAGCCCTCGCTTCATGAAGGGTCTCCTTTTGGCGTTCGCGCAGTATCGGACTCGTCTCCACCAACGCCACTCTTGCCGCGTCGAGAAAACCCGGCACAATCCGTGTGGCGCGCAAAATATCGCGCATCATGGTTCCGCGGCCGGGTCCCAATTCGACAAGATTGAAAGGGCTGGGCGATCCAAGCTGTTTCCACGTAACGGCACACCAAAGACCCACCAACTCCCCAAAAACCTGAGAAATTTCAGGAGCTGTGACGAAGTCCCCCGCCGCGCCAATCGCACGCTGACTTTTGTAATAACCATGCTCAGGATCAAAAAGGCATGCGTCCATATACTCGGAGAGCAACATCGGCCCGTCCGCCCTGATCCGCTCCTTCAGCTTCAGCGCCAGCGGCGTATCCCGCCGCTCGTCTGGGTCGTAAGTCTGCGCCGCTTCAGTCATCGGGAACCCTAAAGAACGGGGTCCAGGGGCCGGAGCGCTACTAAGCGCGACAATCACCAACCGTCCCCTGGCCTTCACGTCACTACGCCACCGTTTCCGCGCCCGCCTTCGTCCGCGCCCGCGCCATCTGAATAAACCAAGCGCCCAGCAGCAGCATCGGGATTGAATACATGATCCCCGGCGTCAGCCCGGCCACAGTAAACGCGTGCGACGGATCAGGCTGCCGGAACAGTTCGCACGTCGACCGCGCGACCGCATACCCCGCCAGAAACACGCCGACCGCCAACCCAGGCCGCTTCAGCCCGCCGAATATATGCGTCAGCACGCGGATCGCCAAAAACAGCAACAGACCCTCGCTCAGCGCCTCGTAAATCTGGCTTGGATGGCGCGGCGTTGGTTCGATGGCCGCAAACTGGGGATACACATATGGCACCTGCGGAAACACCATGCCCCATGGCATCGTCGTCGGACGCCCGAATAGCTCGCCGTTGATGAAATTCGCCATCCGCCCAAAAAATAGCCCGATCGGTACGGCGGCAGCACACACGTCCATCGTGCTCCACATCGACACGCCCTTTTGGCGCGCAAACAGCCAGATCGCGACGCCGGTCCCCAGCAGCGCGCCATGAAACGCCATCCCCCCCTTCCAGACCTGCAGAATTTCCAGCGGATGCTGCAGATAATAGCCCGGCTCATAAAACAGCACCGATCCAAGCCGCCCGCCGAGAATAACCCCGACGGTCATGTAAAGCAGCAGGTCGTCGACCTTTTCAGGCCCGAACGGCGCTTTCCCACCCGCCCAGATGTGCGGCGTCGACAGCAGTCGGCGAATATACAACCAGCCCAACAGCAGCCCGGCCATGTACGACAGCCCATACCATTTGACCGCAATCGGCCCGATCGCGAACGCGACGGGATCGATATTGGGAAACGGGATCGCAAGCAGCATGACAGCTCTTTCTGGCCGCGCCCGCGACCGGTAGGTTTTCCAACGCCGCGCCGGTCGATCCCCCGGCGACAACATGCATGCATGCGGTCGCTGGTCCTGATATAGAAGCCAAATTCGCGCAACACCGCGCGCTTCCCTTAGATCAAGTAAAACGAGACCGCCAGATGACCCAGACGTCCAACCGTTTGCTCGATGAATTTGCAAAGCTCATGACAGACGCCGCCGGTGCCGCCCAAGGCGTCAGCCGCGAAGTGCAGACCATGGTCCGCAGCCAAGGCGAAAAGGTCCTGCGCGACTTCGATGTCGTCCAGCGCGAGGAATTTGAAGCCGTTAAGGCCATGGCGGAAAAAGCGCGCCTTCAAAACGAAGCGCTCGAAGCCCGCTTGTCCCACCTCGAAGCGTTGCTTGCAGCTACGCCTCGAATTTAGGCCGCAGAAGTTTCATCCACAGATCTCGTCATATATCCCCAGGGATCTGCTGGATGGTCCCAAAACACGCCAATTCGACCCCACGTTGCGCATTCGGCGTGGACAATATTTTGGCAAACTTGCGACTCACAGCCCGCCTCTGGTTACGTCCGCTTGGAAGTCGACACGATGGAGTGCGCCGCCAGCTCAACTAGAGCGGCAGGCGCCTCCTTCTGTCCAAAACAAGGACACCGAAATGGGCAGTGCGCAAGCAGCCGATCACCGTTATGCCAACCCTATCGATCTGATCGAGCAACTCGCCCACGGGCACGAATGGTCCACGGAACGCAATGGCGACGATGAACTCACGTTGATTGTGGCTGGAGACTGGACCGACTATCACATCTCGATCAACTGGCGCGACGACCTGGAAGCGCTGCACCTCGCCTGCGCCTTCGACTTCAAGGTGCCGGAAACGCGCCTGCCGGAAATGTACCGCCTCGTTGCCCAGATCAACGAACAGCTTTGGCTCGGCCACTTCGACCTGTGGACCACCGAAGGCCTCATCATGTTCCGTCACGGTCTGCTGTTAAACGGCGCCGTCGCAACCCCCCGCCAATGCGAAGCCTTGCTGAAAGCCGCCCTTGAAGGTTGCGAACGCTACTACCAAGCCTTCCAGTTCGTCGTCTGGGCTGGCCGCGAAAGCCGCGAAGCCTTAGCCTCCGCCATGTTCGAAACCGAAGGCCGCGCGCAGTAAGGAGCCTTCGGCCCTCAAGCGCGAGGTCCCGGCTCGGCGTTCGGTCAAGTGGCCTCACGTGGCCGGGACGACAGTTGCTGCAATTGGTTGTCATCCCGGGCGAACCCCGGACACTTGATCCGGGGGAAGACCCGGGACCCAGGGGCTGCAAACGCCACCTCGCGAACCCATTGACCCAACGAGAGGCGCGACCGATAACCGGTCCCGCCCTTTTCTTTTGCGTGCACCGCCTCCCAATTGTCATCCTCGGGCTTGTCCCGAGGACCCATCCCTCGGCGGGCGATGACGCCTCGGAGTCCGACACATGCCCACCCAACCCTGGACCCTTGACGGCCCCATCCTTCTCGTTGGCTGCGGAAAAATGGGCAGCGCGATGCTTCAAGGTTGGCTGTCGTCAGGCCTTCCCGCAACCCATATCCTCGTTCAGGAGCCCACCCCCTCCGCTGACCTCACAGCCTTCTGCGCGGCGAACGGCATCTCCCTCGCGGCAACCCAAACCCCGTCGAGCGCACCGTCCGTCCTGATCATGGCCATCAAACCCCAAGCCATGGCAACAGTGTTCCCAGCCCTCGCAGGCTTGGCAGCCCCCGACACCATCACGCTGTCGATCGCTGCAGGCAAGCCCATCGCAAGTTTCGCAACCCTCCTGCCCGAAGGTGCCGCCATCGTCCGCGCGATGCCAAACACACCGGCCGCCATCGGGCGCGGCATCACGGTCCTGTGCCCAAACGCCAACGTCACCCCCGACCAACGCGCCCTATGCGAACGGCTCATGGCAGCGGTTGGCGAGGTCGGCTGGGTCGCGGACGAAACCCTGATGGATGCCGTGACCGCCGTCTCGGGCTCCGGCCCGGCCTACGTCTTCTTGCTCGCCGAAGCGATGACCAAGGCCGGCATCAACGCCGGTCTTGATGCGGCCCTGGCGGCAAAGCTCGCCCGCGCAACGATCGCAGGCTCCGGCGAACTCATGCGCCAGTCTCCAGCCATCGACGCCGCCACACTCCGCCAGAATGTCACCTCCCCCGGCGGCACCACAGCCGCAGCCCTCGACGTCCTGATGGCCAGCGACGGCCTCCCCTCTCTGATGGACCGCGCCATCTCCGCCGCCACCGCGCGCGGTAAAACCCTCGCGAAATAATCGGCACCATAGGGATGGGTCCAAGGACAAGTCCCTGGCGGGGGGGGGGGGAGTTTGAGGGGCGAGCAGCCCCTCATCTTCACGTCGCGCCGATCCAATCGACCCATTCCGCCGTCTTGAATTCGCACCTGCACTGCTCATCTGCTATAAAATAGCGATGCACCAAGCCAGCCAAGAGGCACCCATGATCGACACGCTCACCCCCAAAGGCCGGATCGTCTCGGCTCTGATGCGCCTCGCCGCTGAAAAGAAGTGGCGAGATATCGCCATGATCGACATTGCAGACGCAGCCGGCATCACTCTCAGCGACCTGCGCCGCGAATTCGAACGCAAGGGTCAGATGCTGTCCTCGTTCGGGTACATGATCGACGCGCAGGTCCTGGCCAAAGCGCCACGCCGCCAGCCCAGCCATTCCGCACGCGATGCCGTGTTCGATGTCGTCATGAGCCGGTTTGATGCGCTCGCCCCATACAAAGCCGCCATGAAATCGGCTTACGACGGCGGCGCGATAGACGGGTCGTTGCTCAAAAGCCTGCTGCGGTCGCAAACGGCCATGCTCCAGGCGGCTGGCATCGACACCGAAGGCCCCGCAGGTCAGGTTCGCGTTGCCGGACTTGCCGCAGTCTTCACGCGCACCTTCCACACCTGGCTCGATGATTCCGATCCCGGCATGGCCCGCACGATGGCAGCCCTCGATCGCCACTTGCGCTCGGGCGAACGTACGCTCGAAATGCTCGACGGCGCCTGCGCAACCGTCCGCCGCTTCAAAGATATCCTCCGCCCCGGTTCGCGCGCGGCCCCCCCCCCGCCAGCCCCAGCGGCCGATCCCTCTCCGCTGCTCTAGTTCCCTCTCCCCGCCCCTTCGCGGGGAGAAGGTTAGGGTGAGGGGCGGCTGCAAGTCACGCATGGGCTTGCCTCGCCGCAGTCGATCTTCCTGATCGACGGGCTCACGCGCAAACAAAAACAATACGGTCGCGAAGCCGAAGATCCTTTGAGTCAAAACGTCTTCGCGGCGAGTTTATACCAAACCGCATAAGTACTGACTTATGCGGTTTGGTATCCGCGCGTGGGGTTGGTGGGGCGGCCACGCGCAAAGCGAAGAGAATACCAGCCCGCAGCCCTTCAAACCAAGAGTCGAAACTTCTGCGGGCTGGTATTAGTTTGCCGCCTGCTTCGTCTCCGGCGTGGGCGTCGTCGTGGGTTCAGCTGCCTGCTGCACTGGTTTCGGCGACGGGCCGATGGGCCCAAAGCAGTTCTTAACAGGCCGCAAGGTACTCAAGTCCCGCGCCTCGGCAAACAGCGGTGCATCGAGCAGCGCCTCCCCGCTGACCGGCTCGGGCTCCAGCGACGCGGCAGCGATCACCCCGCCCGATGGCGTCGCAAAGCCCGCTTCGATCAACCGCATCGCGCGTGCCGAACGCTCGCCGCCATTGCGATCGCCCAAAACGACAGCGACGATCCTGCGTCCATTCCGCGTTGCGCTCGCAACGATGTTATACCCAGCCCCGCAGGTGAACCCGGTCTTCATGCCGTCCGCGCCGTCCAGAACCCCCAATAGCTTATTGTGGGTGTGATACGACCGCCGCCCGATTTGCACATCTTCCAGCGCATAAATCGGCAGCCACTCCGGAAAATCTCGGATAAGAGCCCGCGTCAAAAGCCCCATATCGCGCGCCGTCGTCGCCTGACCCTCTTTGGGCAACCCATTCGCGTTCACGAATTGCGTTCGCGTCATCCCCAGCCGCAGCGCGGTCTGGTTCATCTCGGCGACAAACTCGTCCTCGCTCCCAGCCACGGCTTCGGCTAGCGCCACAGCCAGATCGTTCGCGGAATGCACGATCAGCCCATGAAGCGCGTCCTGCACGGTGATTCGCTTGCCAGGTCCAAGCCCCACCCGTGATTTCGGCTGCCGGTTTGCATGCGGCGACACCACGAACTCCGACGAAGCCGTTGCCTCGCCCCGTTTGAGCAGGTCAAACACCACATACGCCGTCATGAGCTTGGTCAGCGACGCCGGATACCACGGCAGATCGGCGTTATCCGCCCACAGAACGCGCCCATCTGTGGCGTCGAACACGAGTGCTGGCCCATCGGGCGGTTTAATCTTGGAAGCCGCGTGAACAGCCCCTGTTCCAAAAATCGCACACAGTGCAATCACAAGACGATAGGCGCGCAAACGAAGTCTCCCCGGCCAGATAATGTCCAACGTGAACGCGCAATGATCTCTGCAACATACTCGAAACACGGATCAATTGCGCCGTACCATGCCAGATGCAGGCCATTAAGCCAGTCTGGTTTCACGCCGTCGCGCCTTTTTCTGTGCCCTGTTGAGCATGCATCACAGGCGCGTACAAAGACGTTCGTTTGTTAAGGTTGCAGTCCGCGTCCATCACGCCAGCAGAGCATGACTCTCCCCTGGATTGCCCCAGCCTCAGGTTGTTGATGGGGGCTCGGCGGCCAAGCATCCCACCGGTACATCCCCGCTATGATCGGAGCGCTTCCGGTAATGGTCGAGAATGAAAATCCGCACCGCGCCCGACAGTCCCGAATCCCCGCGCGCCGAGTCAATCGCGCCCACCAGTTGGGCCAGCGGCAAAGCCCGCTCGGCCGCAATCTCCACCAACGCCTCCCAGAACGCCGCTTCAAGCGAAATCGACGTCCGATGCCCACGAATGGAAAACGATCGCTTGACGGGACGGCTTGCCCGCGCCACCGCCGTCGTGCCGGTCATCGAAGGCGCGGTAGGCCCGCTCATGAAGACGTCCCAGACGTCCCGGATGGATCATCGGCACGGTCAACGGGCGTCCGCTCCAACCCATCGAGCCGCCGTTGCGCCAGCGCCGTTTCAGCGTCGCCCTGCGTCCGCTCCGCTTTCGTGCGCCCGAATTTGACGCGATTGACCTCGGCCAACGCATTTTTCTCCTTGCGCGCCTTATCTTTACGCGCGCGTTGAAGGTTCACGATGTCGGCCATAACCACCACCTCGCAGCCTAAAAGTTTTGCTGGAACGGCTGCGGGAAGCCATCCTTCGACCGCCGCCGCCCGGCACTCTGCGGGCTCGCCGTGCCGCTCGATGGTGTCACCGGAGCAGCCTCGGGTCCACCAACAGCCACGGGCGGCACAGGTGCTGCCTGATCCAAAGCCTGCGCCGGGTCGCCCGGTTGTGGCCTCACAGCCTCGACCGGGGCTGGCACGACGACCACCGGCGCACTGGCCGCCGCGGCTGCTGCGTCCGCTGCCGCAGCCTTTGCCGCCCGTTCGGCATCTTCGTTCGCGCGCCGCTCATCGTCGAGCTTACGAATGCGCTCCAGTTCTTCGGCGTCGCGTTCCAGTTTGCGCAAGCCCAGTTCCTGTTCGAACGCTGTCGCGGTCATTTTACGGTCGGCCTCGGCAAGATTCCCAAGCCCGCCGGACAAGCTGACCACCACGGGCGGCAATGGCGCCTTCGGCTTGCCGGTCACACCCGGCTTGGCATTGGCCTCGATCCGCCAGTCTGTCAGGTAACGGCCTGCATTAGCGTCAAACATCGTTTCAACGGTTGCCCGGCCTTGGAGCGTCTGGAAAACCGTCGAAGGCGTGCGCGCCACCCCGCCAGCGATCGTGAATGGAATTTTGCGCGCGCCGACGGCCAGGCTCGTAGGGGCCAGCGCATCGCGCAAAACATTCGTCAGCCCCTCCCCGGTCGGCGGATCTTTATCCGCCAACACGCTCTCAACCGTTGCCGCAACGCCATCGGGCGCCACGCCCTTGATCCCGCCCGTGCTGAAGACCGCCTCGCCCGTGCCCTTCATCGCAGCGATCAACCCGCTGGCACTCAGGCCGTGCGATGTAAACGATGCCGACACGGTCAACGGCATATCCAGCGACAGGGCCGCACCCGTCAGCGACCCCTCGCCCGTCAGCGTCGCCCCGCCGGGTGCCTTGGCGAGCGCGAACTGCGCGTTGAGCGCCCCGCTCAAGGTTGTCCCAGTCAGTACGCGAACCCTGATGGCCGTCGGCGACAGTGCGATTTTGGCCGTTGCGTTGGTCAGCAGCGCGGCACCATCGAGCGACAATCGCCCGATTGTCAGCGCCAGTTCGCCCTCCACCCGCTCAAGTCCATTAAATCCGAGCGGCTGATCCGGCCACAGGCTTTGGTTGGCATCTTTCGATTGACTGGACGCACGTCGGTCCGAGATGACGCCGAGCAGCCCCGGCATACTGGCCTGATTGATGCTCAGTGAGGCTAAAACGGTCCGCGAGGCATTATCCCCGCGTGCCATGTCGATCGCGAGATTGCCGACAATCCGCGAAGGCCCCGCCGTCATATCGCTGGTCGTCAATACCAGCCTGTTGTCCTTGAGTTTGACTTCGACCTGCCCCTGCAGGGGGCCACCCTGCGCGCCCTGACCCAGTTGCAAGTCGGCAATCGCAAGCGCATCGCCCGCGTCGCGGGCCGCAATCCCCGCCGCGCCGTCGGCTACAGCTGGTCCGTCTTTTGGCAACGTGACAAGACCCTGGTAGGCAAAAAGGAAATCATCTCCCGCAACCGACCCGAGCACTGTCAGCCCGGTCTGCGCCTGTCCCTTGGCGACCACGAAAATCTGCCCGGGTCGCGCCAGCGCGCCCTGTGCCTGAGACTTTGCCGACAATCCGCCATAACCCAGCCAGCGTCCAACACGCGCCGTTTCGATCCGCGCCGTCAGGTCGAGCGCACTCGTCCGCCATGCGTTGAACCCGCCATCGAGCTTGGCGGCACCCGTCACCCGTCCCCCATCGATCGTTCCATCGAACGAGAGGTCGCTGGAGGCCCCGCCGCGCTCGCCCAGCGACAACGCACCCGCCATGCGCAGCGCACCGATCCCGCTCAGCGCCGCCTCGTCCGGGCGGTCCGCCTTTGGCCAATCGAGAAACGTCATCAGGTCGCCCATCGCTGCTGCACTCGGCGCGCCGATCACGAAGTTCATGATCCCCTTATGCTCCGGCAGCGGCTTCCCCCCAGTTCCCATCAGCAACGCGCCCGTCGCCCCCTGTCCCGCGCCAGCAGGCGCACCAGCCGGCCCCGCGAGCGTCAACCCAGACACCTGTCCGTCCACATCGACCGACAATCCCGTGACGGTCTGAAACCGCACGCGCGAGATTGTCAGCTTGCCGCGTTCGACGGAAAACAGCGCCGTGACATCCCTCAGATGCGTGGCAGCGTTCGCTTGAAATTCGCTCGCCCGGATCTCCGCTCTCAAGTCCGTCGTATCGGGATTAAACCCATAAAACCCGGCTGTAGCTGGCCCCGTAGCCCCGGTTGTCCCCCCCGACAGCAGTGCCCTCAGTCGCGTTAGATCAAATCCGCCCGGCCAAACCTGCGCTGCATCAATCCGCGGCCCTTGCAGCACGACCTCGACCTTCCGCCGACCCTCGCTGGTCATGCGGAATTCGCCTGTGACGGGCTGGTCACCGAATTCCGCCAAGATCCCGGTCAGTGCGAGTGCTTTTGCCGATGACGCAAGCTGCGCATCAAGCAAGAACGGTCCTTCATAGCGCCCCGCAGCATCCACCGGCGGCACGGTGCCCTCGCCGCGAGCCCAACCCAGGAAACGCCCAAGGTTCCCCCCTCGCAGCGTGACAGGACCGGTAAAGGCCGATGTTGCCGACAGCGCGTCGCGTTTAATCTGGCCGTTGGCGTCCAGCCGCGTATTGCCCGGCAAGACGGCCCGCAGTTCTTTAAGCTCAAGCGTCGTATCGCGGCGGTTCATCGCAATCGTCACCGCGCTGACGGCTTCCCCGCCCAGCGTGACCCGGTCCGCCTTCAGCCGCGCGTCGGTCTGCGCTTGAGCCGGCAAAGCCCCCAGTATCACGTTGAGGGCATTGCGCGCCGTCTCCAGCGGGTCCGCCGCTCCAGCAGCCCCGATCGCATCGAGATTGAGCGACCGTGTCGCAAGAGCCATGTCGAAAGCCAGCGCGTCGCTCCAGGCCGCCGTCGCCTCGCCTGTGATCAATTGCGGATCGCCCACCCGGTCGAGTGACAACGCGATATCGCTCAGCTTCAAGCCCTTGAGATCGCCATCTGCCTTCGCCTTGAGTTCAAACACGTTTGCGTCCGCGTCTGCAGGCGCGCTTTTGCCGGGTTTGCCTCCAGCGATCGGCAACTTGGCCGACAACTCGCCATCGATACGCGGCCGCCCTTTGAGATCGGTCACCCGCCCGTCAAACAGATAGGCGTTCTGGTTTGCCGGCACACGAACCGACGCCCTGAACCGCAGTGCGCCGTCAGCCTCCGGTTTCGTCGTCGCAAACCGGATTTCGCGAGGCTCGCCATACCACGCGGCGTTGCCCTTGAATTTGAACGGTCCCTCGAACCCGTCAGCCGAAAGTTCGCCGTCGATGGCTTGGAATTCCGCGAGATCCTTGCCCGATGGCCCGACGAAGATCGCCGTCCCACCCTCGATGCCGACCGATTGCAGCGTCACGTCGGCGGGCACAAACGGTATCGATCCCGCCTTCAGCGCCAGCGACGCCCAGTTCCCCCGTCCTTGACCATCAACCACCAGTCGCAGCGACGGCTTTTTCAACTCCACGCTCTGTGCTTCGAGCACGCCGCGCAGCAGGGGCGTAATCGACAGACGCATCGTGACGCTTTCGGCGCGAAACAAGGGATCGCCCCCTGTCGACGAGGGGTCTGCGATCCGCAATTTCTCGAACCGCACATACGGCACCGGCAACACGCGCACGTTGACCGCGCCGCCCACCCGCACATCCCGTCCCAGCATGCGCGAGGCTTCTTCCTCGAACACGCCGCGATAGCCGTTCCAGTCGATGACCATCGGCACAGCAACCAGCGCGGCGAGAATTCCAGCCAGGATGGCGCCAAGCATCAGCAGAACGTTGTTCATCGCCGTCTTTCACATCAGAGTGCAGCCTCGCAGCCGCTGACCGTTAGCGCAAACCAAAGCGAGCCCGCCGCCGGTACAACCCAGCGGTGCCCTGCCAAAGCGCCGACCCTGATACTAAGTCTCCGCATGGTAAACGTCTATGGCACCCCGGCACCACAAACCAACTCCGTCATCAATTGTGCGCAACCGGCCCCGTCCGTTCCGTTACAAAAAATGTGGGCGGTTCAGCCCGCCTCATTGCACCCACGGCCCGCCTGCTATAGCTCAGTTGTATGGCTCAGATGAGAAAACATTCAGCGAACACGCCCCAGTTGCCCTTGGACGGCGAAGACGACATTCCCTTCGACCTCCCGGCAGCCCCCCCTCAAAATCGTCATCCCGGCGTCGCCGCATCGGCGCAACTGGAGCAAGGCCGGGACCCAAGCAGTCCGCCCGTGGGCAAAACCCCTCCAGCAATGCGCCACGAACGTGTTGCCTCTGCCGCCGTGCCCCCCCCTCAACAACGTCATCCCAGCGAAGGCTGGGATCCAGACAACCATCCTGTGGACAATGCGCCCTCCACACCCAAGCTCTCGATCTCCCAGCGTGCGCTGGGCGCGGCAAGCCAGCCCCGCGCGCCCTACCTCGATGGCCTCAACCCCGAGCAGCGCTTAGCCGTCGAAACCCTCGACGGCCCCCTGCTCGTGCTTGCCGGTGCCGGTACCGGCAAGACGAAGGTGCTCACCTCCCGCATCGCCCACATCATGAACATGGGCCGCGCCTCCGCCCACCAGATCCTCGCGGTGACCTTCACCAACAAAGCCGCCCGCGAGATGAAGCACCGCATTGCAGCCATCGTCGGCCCCGCAGCCGAAGGTATGGCCTGGCTTGGCACCTTCCACGCCATCGGCGTCAAAATCCTGCGCCATCACCACGAACTCGTCGGCCTCAAATCCGGCTTCACGATCCTCGACATGGACGACCAGCTCCGCCTGATGAAGCAGGTGATCGAGGCCGAAGGCATCGACAAAGACCGCTGGCCCGCCCGCCAGTTGGCAAACCTCATCGACAGCTGGAAAAACCGCGCCCTGACGCCCGACCGCGTCCCCGCCGCCGAAGCCCTCAGCTTCGCGGGCGGCAAAGGCCAGGTGCTCTACGCGGCCTATCAAAAGCGCTTGAAGGAACTCAACGCCTGCGACTTCGGCGACCTGCTGGTTGAAAACATCCGCCTGTTCCGCGAACACCCCGACGTGCTGGCCACCTACCAGCGCCGCTTCCGCTTCATTCTGGTCGACGAGTACCAGGACACCAACGTCGCTCAATACCTCTGGCTCCGCCTGCTCGCGCAAACCGCATCCAGCGACACCCCCGCCAACATCTGCTGCGTGGGCGACGACGACCAGTCGATCTACGGCTGGCGCGGCGCCGAAGTCGACAACATCCTCCGCTTCGACAAGGACTTTCCAGGCAGCGTCGTCATCCGTCTGGAGCGCAACTACCGCTCCACCGGCCACATCCTGGCGGCCGCCGCGACCCTCATCTCCAAAAACACTGGCCGCCTCGGCAAAACCCTCTTCACCGACGACGCGCTGGGCGAAAAAGTCACCGTCACCGGCGTCTGGGACGATGAGGAGGAAGCCCGCACCATTTGCGACCACATCGAACAGGAGCGCAAGCAAGGCGCAAACCTCAACGAAGTCGCCATCCTCGTGCGCGCCTCGTTCCAGATGCGCTCGCTCGAAGACCGCCTCGTCACCACAGGCCTGCCCTATCGCGTCATCGGCGGCCCCAAATTCTATGAGCGCCAGGAAATCAGGGACGCCATCGCCTACCTCGAAGTGACGCTGAACCCGGCCAACGACCTGAAGTTCGAGCGCATCGTGAATACCCCCAAGCGTGGCTTGGGCGACACCACCATCAAGCGCCTGCGCGAACTCGCCATTGCGCGTGAAATGCCGATGTATTCAGCCGCCCGCGAAATGGTCCAATCCAACGAGCTATCCGGCAAAACCCGCAGCTCCATGGCCAGCCTGCTCACCTCGTTCGAACGCTGGCGCGGCCAAGTGGACTCCATGCGCCACACCGAACTCGCCGAACTCATCCTTGATGAGTCGGGCTACACCGCCATGTGGCAGGCCGACAAAACCCCGCAAGCCCAAAGCCGCCTGGAAAACCTGAAGGAACTCGTGCGCTTCATGCACGATTTCGAAAACCTGGCGGGCTTCATCGAACACGTCTCCCTCGTCATGGACACCAGCCAGGGCGACGACGGCGAGCGCGTGTCGCTCATGACACTCCACGCCGCCAAGGGCCTGGAGTTCGACACGGTCTTCCTGCCGGGCTTCGAGGAAGGTCTGTTCCCCCACCAGCGCTCGCTGGATGAAAGCGGCGTCGAGGGTCTGGAGGAAGAACGCCGCCTCGCCTACGTCGGCATCACGCGGGCCAAGAAACGCGCCAAGATCAGCTTCGCTCAAAACCGCCGCGCGCGCGGCCTTTACCAGTCGGCGATCCCCTCCCGCTTCGTCGATGAACTCCCTGAAGACAACGTTGACGTCGTCGAAGCCAAAAGCCCGTTCGGCGGCGCATACAAAAACTTCGGCACCGCAAACCCGTTCGGCGCGAGCCGCTTCGACGCCGAACCCGACCGCACCCCCACCGGCGGCTTCGTCGCCCCAACCCGCTCGACCTACGACACCCCCGGCTGGCAACGCGCCCAAGCGCGCACCGCCAGCGAAGCCAAACCCATCGACCGCGACGCCGCCCGCAAAGCCGCGCGCACCGCCGCCACCCGCGGCGGAATAAAGCAAAGAGCACCCCTCACCATCGAAGGCACCCTGACCGCATCATCCGGCGCGCAGTCAATCTACAAACCCGGCGAACGCGTCTTCCACGACAAATTCGGCTACGGCGTCATCACCTCCGTCGAAGGCAACAAACTCACCATCAACTTCGAAAAAGCCGGCGAAAAACACGTCGTGGATAGCTTCGTCGAACGGCATTGAGGTTGGGGCGACTCGTGATGTGTTGAGCAGTCTGCAGAATCACCGCGCTTGTTCGCATAAGAAGATAACGATAAAGGTTTAAAGCAATGAGCAAAGACAAGATCGACCCCTTTCTTGCTCTAGGCGCGACCGAATCGATCAGTCAGATGTTGCAAGGCCTAAAGGAATCGCCAAGCCAAAAATTATTAAATGAGCTGACTGGTTCCCCAGCAGCAGATTTCCAGAATCTCTTCAATTCGCCGAGTGTGCGAATTGCGAGAGATCTACTGAATTCTCCGTCACTAAATTTAGCGGCAACAATTGCTGGAGCAGATTCAAGCGGATTGCAGGGAATCAAGCACCTCGACGCCATTAAGGCATCACGCCCAATCATCGACGGTTCGGCGTTTGAGGTTATGGACCATCTCCGGGGGCATGGTAATTTTAGCCCAATTGCAGGCAATGTCGCCGTTCGCGACCTTGGGGCTATCCATTCGCTAAGCACAAAGTTGACTGAGATGAGCCGCAGTAATCAATGGGCAAGCGTGCTCGTCAACTCCGATTCGATCAGTGTCGCGAAGTCGATGCAAGCATTGCTTCCGAATACGCATGATTTTAAACGCATAGCAAATGCGGCCGCAGGTATTTTTAACGCATTGAGCGAAACTGATCGCATTAGATTGAGTGCAACGTTTAGCCTGCCAACCGGATTGGAAATTACTAAAATCAAGCTTTCCACATTCGCCGGTGCCGCGGATATTCTTGGATTCCAAGCCAAGACGAGCTTCGCAGCCTATGAGCAGTTATTCGGTCACTGGCATACTAAGCCAGATTTGCCCCCGGCTTTCTGGCAAGATCCAGAAGTCCGTCGTCGTCGCTACCGCGAAGCAGAAGTCGATCCAGGTCTCATCGAATTAGACACTGCAGCTGCGATCGAAGTTGTAGTTGAGAGCGGCATTGCGGCTGGAGGATTTGACGGAAAAGCATCGGTCGTTCAACTCAATATTGCCGGGTTGTCGATGCAGATTAGATCGAGTACCGCTGAGGCCGATGTGTTCCGGGTGATCAGCACTTTTGAGCAAATGTTGAGGCGGTGTATTTCTGACAAGCTAGAATCCGCCTCTGGCCCGAAATGGTTTAAGCAGCGTGTTGATGGTAATTTGGTGAAGAAGGCGCGCGAGAATCGTGCTGCCGCAATGTCTAACGGTGAGCAAGAGAGGGCGTTGATCGCTTATCTTGATCTCGGCGAACTGGTCGCAACTATTCTTAGAAAAGACAATTGGAGTGAAGTGTTTAATAACATATTTCCCAACCGTGAACGATTTGGCTTTGACATGCAAGCCTTGGTCGCTAGCCCGGCTTTCTCACGGTAGCATTTCCGGCGGGCATTGATCTGTTGGCTGAGGCTCGCGGTCGTCGCCGGTCGTGGGATATCGATACCGCCGGTCGGGCGGGTTGGGCGGCGCGGCGCTGTTCC
>Ga0247836_1000490_pt1 | contig 72850 bp, 73 predicted proteins | sample LaCruzMarch2015__4_FD_187116 | JGI IMG/M metagenome (GOLD analysis project Ga0247836, IMG submission 187116) | Freshwater microbial communities from meromictic Lake La Cruz, Castile-La Mancha, Spain - LaCruzMarch2015_14m | ecosystem: Environmental > Aquatic > Freshwater > Lake | place: Spain... | reverse complement strand
AAAGTAGGGAATTGCCAAGCACCAAATAGAAGAAACCTGCTACTTTATTGAGTAGCAGGTTTTTTTTTGAAAAAAATATTGACACGGAGTCGGCTTAGCGTTGAAACTAGCGCCTTATTAATTTTTCTATGTAACGCAAGCGAGCCATAGCCGCGAAGATGGTACGCGCGCTCAGCCTGACGTCATTATCAACTTGCCAGAAAGTAGGCATTTAGTTATTGATGCTAAGATATCAATTGTTGCTTATAACGATTATGCCAATTCTGATAACGACCTAATGAAAGATGCCGCGCTCATATCAAAAGACTTTCTGTTAAAAACTATCAAGAACTCTATCAACTTAAATCACTGGATTTTGTCATTATGTTCGTACCAGTAGAACCCGCCTTTATGCTTGCGATTGCGCAAGATAGGAATCTTTGGCAAGACGCATGGGCAAAAAATGTCTTACTCGTGAGTCCAAGTACATTACTTTTTGTTGTGCGGACTGTCGCCCACTTGTGGCGACAAGAGCAGCAAACTCATAATGCTCAAGATATTGCCAAACGTGGTGCGGAACTGTATGACAAGCTGGTGGGTTTTGTGGATGATTTTGAAAAAATAGGTGACCGACTCAAGCAAACTCAAAAAAGTTACGATGATGCATTTGGGAAATTTACAAGTGGTCGTGGTAATGTGATTCGACAAGCTGAAATGCTTAAAGATATGGGGGTTAAGCTGATTAAATCGTTATCACCAATGATTATTGAGTTAGGCTTAGATAATTAAATCGTAACTACCCAGCCTTTTAAAATTACTGATATTAAGTCGTTATGGTGATTTATTGCATAAGTAAAACGTATGTAATACACTTTTAAAGTAAGTTGTATGCTTACCTTATGTAGTGTTATTTAACTCGGCACTACCATGTAGAACAATAATAACTAATACTGGAGAAAATTATGAGTGAAGAAGTAACCAACACGGCAAGTTTGTTTGAGCTGCTAGGGGGAGCGCCTGCCGTTGCAGCGGCGGTTGAAATTTTTTATCGTAAAGTGTTGGAAGATTACCGTATTAATCGTTTTTTTGACAAAGTAGATACTGAAAAATTAATTGCAAAACAAAAGACATTTTTTACGATGGCGTTTGGTGGACCCAATTATTATACGGGTTTAGATTTACGCAAAGCCCATGAAAATTTAGTAAGAATGGGGTTAAATGACGATCATTTTGATGCGGTGATGGAGCATTTAGAAGCAACCTTAACAGAATTAAGTGTGCCTGAAGCGTTGTTAGCGCAAGTAATGGATATTGCAGAAGGTGCGCGTAATGACGTATTGGGAAAATAACGCGTAATTAACTCACAAATAATAGGAGAACAAAGAGAGGATACTTTGTTCTCCTTTTTTTAGGTCAGTGAGGACGGCAGTGCAGTATTACGGGGTATTATTTTAGTGTTTAACTAAAATTTCTCCACGTCCCATTTCTGCTATATCACCGGCATAACGCTGTACCCGATTGAAGGCGGTTGCGGGCTCTGCAAAGCGTGAGTTTAAGGTGGCAAAGGCTTTAAACATAATCGGTAAAAAAGCTAAGGTATGGGTGCCGCAATCATTAAAACTGGCTGAAATGTATGGCGTATTCCAGAGTAATAAGGTGCCACGACGCATAGCATAGCCCACATGTCGACCTGTCGTACCCATGACTGCAATGGTGCCAGCTATCATGCGTGAGCCACAATAATCGCCAGTATTGCCTTCAATTAAAATCATGCCACGGCGTAAATGATCGCCTACGCGATCGCCAGCGTTGCCTTTAACTAAAATGAGTCCGCCTTTCATGCCCATTTTATTACCAGGTAAGGCTCCCCCTAAAAAATCGCCCGTATTGCCATTAATTTCAAGATAGCCTTTTTTCATTTCAGCACCTGCGTAAAGTCCCGTATTGCCATCCACTATTATGTTGCCTGCGGTCATGCTTAAACCCAAGTAAGCTCCCGCATCACCTTCGACAGTGATGCTGCCAAAGGCCAAGTCTTTACCAATAAAATCAAGTTTATCGAAACTATTTTTAATGATGATGTCGGCGCTATCGGTGCCTGAGATAGAAAATAACTCATCAACGCGGACAGTTTGTTTACCGCAGCGCAAAGGCATTGCGGCGATTTCTGTGGGTTCACATTCGTGTAAATGTTGACAAACTAATGGTGACATATCCACACGCTGATTGGGTCTTATTTTTAAGGTGAAGGTTAATGCACTCATGCCATAATCTCCTGTAAATGAAAGTGGAAGGGTCCCAATTTACCACCGTAATTGCCGGCACTGATGCGTTTAATGCCGTGTTGCTCGCCTAAAGCGCACACGGCTTCAATACCAACGCGCATGGCTAGATCAATGTCTGTTTTAGTTAAGCCATCGATGACGATTTCCATGACCGACTCAATATCAGCTGATAAATCGGTGTGAGTCATGCCTTTTAAAGTAGGGCAGAAAGCATCGTTGGTGGAGGCGTTTAAGGCTTTGTATTTGGAACCTACTTTTGAGCCTGAGCGCACCACGCCACCTGGAAATGGCATGATGACATTAGGGACTTTTCTCATGGCTTCGATAGCGGCTTCGCATGCGGCCAAGGCCTGTGGTTGTGAGGTGGCTAAGACTAAGAAGTTGCCACCGCCTATAGCTTCAACCTGACCGGTTGTAGCTTCGGTTAAAAACTCGCCGTCCATAACAGGAATACGCCAATAACGTTTTGTGGTGCTAGACGATTTGGCTAGGTTAGGATTAAGGCTAGTTTGATCGATAACTTTCGCAATTTGGAAGCCATCACCAAAATAGCGTAAATTTTTACCCAAAGGAATCTTGATGTCGCTTTCAATACCCGCAAATAATGCCGAGGTAGGCGAGGTTAATACGCATTGTCCCGCACGGGTTTCCAGCTGTTTTGCTAGTCCTTTGCCACCCATTGCAAAAATCAGTACAGCTACGCCTGGGCGACCATCGGGCGTTTCTGCTGGGCTTAAGCACCGTTCGATGCCAGCTTCACAGCCGCAGGCTATCACTGAGGTAGCAAAACCTGTCATGGCTTGTGCTGCAATGAATGCCCATTTTTCATTTTGCGCAGTGATAATTGCGCGGGTCGCTTTCATTGGAAATGCTTCGGCAAAGGTTGCGTCTATACTTACGCCGTTAATAATCATGTTAAGTCTCCTGCTAAAGGCTGCACCGTGATGCGTCCGCGTCCATCTTCGGTGAGTTCATCATCACTTATTTTAAAGTTACCTAATTTCATTGTTAAATAACGATCAAAGTAGTTATTGAGCTCTTTTTCAACGGAGGCATCATAGTTAGGTTTGATAGTGTGGGTCGTGCCCCATGGTGTCCCCACTACCTTGCCATCAAGCACTACCAATGTACCATCTTTAAAGACATAATCGGGTTTGGTAAACATGAGTTCGCGGTTGCTGTGTTCAGTATAAACGGTAATGTCCGCCCAATTGCCTGCACTTAAACCACCTCGGTCTTTAAGACCAATTAATTTAGCCGCACCCGCACGCGTCATAATAGCAATTTCATTGAGTGAATATTCGCGCTCAATTGACGCCAGTGTTGTCATTTTTTGTGCTTCAGGATGCAATGTTGCCAGCATATCGTTACGGAAACTTCTATCCATTAATAAGCGAATTAAATGTGGGTAACTGGTAAATGGCGCCCCATTGGGATGATCAGTGGTAAGAAAAATACGCCAGGGATCATCAACTAATAAGAAGGTTTCTAAGCCAATCGCCCATTGCAAGGCATTGACGAAGTTTTGATCTTTGTATTTAAACGGGACGACGCCACAGCCCGCATCACATTCAATGTCCATAGTGACCCATTTATTAGGGTTGGCATGTTTGTGGTTAGCGTGTTGGCGCATGTTATCGCCAGAAGCGGTGACAGTTTGACCAAATAAGACTTGTCCTACATCAATGGTGATGTTTTTATTTTTGTTAATCGCTTCAGCAATCTGTGCTGCACCTGAGGAAAACTTGAAATCACCCTCAGTGCCATAACTATGAAATTGAATATGCGTTAAGTGCATGGGTAAACCAGCTATGCCTTGAATGGTATCTAAGGTGGTGTGCATATTGCCTGGCACGCCTAAGTTACAGCCGTGAACATGCAAGGGATGACTTACGCCAATGGCCTTAACCGCCGTAGCTAAAACGTGCAAAATTTCCCGTGGGGTCACGCCGTAATGGTTGTTTTGTTCGTCTAAATCAAGTTTGCGTTGATTAAATTTAAAGGCGTTAATACCACCTGGATTAACCACTTTAACGCCAATTGCTTTAGCTGCTTGGATAGTCCAAGCAACATAATCGTTGATAGCTTGCTGATCTTTTTTAGCCGTTAACATGCGCAGTAAATAATCATCACTGCCCAGCATGACGTAACCGCCTTTGTCCACAATAGGAATGTCCGCCATTTCCATGTGTGCTTGACGTGCATTGATGGGCAGAATTGCTGGTTCAAAACAACTGGTGTAGCCCATTTCTGCATAGCGATAACCCGTAACAAAGGTACTGGGCATGGCATGTCCGCAACCTGAACGGCAAATATGAGTGCGTGCGACGGGGTCAGCACGATGATCTTCAGGCATCAGCATGCGGGCAATATTACCTTTTCCACCACCAATGTGAGTGTGCATATCAATAGCACCAGACATCACTACTTTACCCTGTAAGTTGTATTCCTTATCGATAAGTTGATCGGCCGTGGGCGGATTAACAATGCGTCCGTCTTGAATGTAAATATCGTGTTGCTGACCAGCAATGCCCTTAGCGGGGTCGTAAATCGTGCCGCCAGTGAGTTTGGTTAACATGAGAATTCCTTATAAAGCGAGTTGAATACGATGCAGAACGTCGGCCGTGCTTGGTAGCCCTGAATCGCGTAATTTTTTAAGACGGATAGCCACGACATTATCCATTCGATAAGCATGACCAGTGTGGTCGATACCTGGCGTGCCAATTGGAATATACACGTCGGGTTCAGTGTCAAATTGCATACCAGAACGACCAATAACAAGGGTGGGAAGGTAGGTGACAGGCGGTAGGGCGTTGACATTAAAGGCATGCACCCATAATAAAGTGTCCACTTCATTATTAGCAATCAATTGTGCGCTGTCATACAAGAAAGGATCGTATTCAGGGTAACCCTGAGCAAAATTAAGCCGTGCAGGATAACCAGTCGTCCAGCCACACACTTGGTTGGCGGTTTGATCGCCTTCTTTGCCGCCTAGAGGTAAGCCGGAGCAGCGTGTATAGTCGTTTAAGTCTTTAACCATTTCTGACAACATTTGTATGCTTAGTTCGCCATTGCTATGGCCTAACGAACCCGCTGCCCAAGTGACTACGCCATAGTTAGCATGTTTTAACTGTTCCGCAAGCGCACTTAATTCTGTTATCGCTAGATTGGCGACGTGTTCCGCACGAATAGGTCGATTTTTAACTAAAGCACGTAAAACGGCCAACACTTCAGGTAGATCTTCATTGGCGCAGTCAATGATCTGCGGTGCTTTGCCCGTGGGCGAGGTTGCGGCTTGGCCTATGGGGGCTTTACCTAAGTAAATAATGTGTCGTTGCGTGCTATCGGCCAAAAACATTGCGTCAGTCCATAGATAGCGTTCAAAAAAACGTGGTGCAAACTGTTCTAAATCGGTTCCGACAACAAGTAACACATCACAACGATTTTTGACTTCAGCCAAGGTGGTGTTCATCCAGCCTGAATCTTGCAGTGCAAGAAAATTATTTCGTGCCCCAGAAAAATTGATATTTTCGACGAATGCGCCAGTGTGATCGGCTAAAGATAGCAGGGCACGCATACCATTGACATCCGTGGCACAGCCAGCAATAAGCGTGTGTTGACTGCGACGCAGATGCTCTGCCGCAGCAGCGATAGCGTCGTCAAGACTCACGCATTGCCCCTTAACGCGTGCTTGGGTATCGGTAATGGGATGTTCAAATAAGGGCGTATTTACGCTGCACCCATTGGCGAGTACTTTTAACGACAGACCGTCAACCTGAATGCTCAGGTCATCCGTGCCAATGCCGCAAAAAGGACTAGGTACATCATTAAATTCAATCATTTAAGTAGCCTTTTGTAAGTAAAGTTGGGTAATGTTGTGTGGTTAAGTTCATGCTGTAGTTATGAATGTTATATGTTTTTTTTGTGTAACGGATAACACTAAACATTGAAAGCTAACAGAGTTAATCTGCAAATTCAAACAAAGTGCTTTGCTTTTCAATGGGTTTGCTTTTAGAGGGTGTGGATGCTTCATGACTCGTTGAAAATTGATGAGTTTGAAGCATGTTTTCTTCAATACTGTTAAGTAACCGAATTACGCTTCTCCCAACGGCCCACGCTAAATTAATAGGTACAGCATTGCCAATTTGTTTATATTGGCTAGTTATTGGCCCTGCAAAGTGCCAATCATCAGGAAAGGTTTGTATCCTGGCATATTCCCGAACTGTTAATGGTCGAGTCTCTTCAGGATGGCAACGCTCGGTTTGTTTTTGTGCAGGTGAACACGTTAAGGTTAAGCTTGGCGCGTCCCAGGATAATCGACGTGCCATACCAGTTTTGCCTCCTGTTAAAAAATAACTGCCCTGCATATATTCACGCTGCAAATTGTCTGGTAAATCTCGCCAATAACCGCCTTGTGGGACATGTGCCAAAATGTCTTTTTTATTTTTTGGGTACGTTTGCCCTGATGATTCTGGCACATCACAGTCATAAAGTGCGCCTGCTTTTAATGCGTCTTTTAACGTTAAAATACGCTGATAAGGAGCTGGCCAAGTAAATTTGGCATACTTAACTAAATCATTACGAACACCAACTAAAATAAGGCGTTCGCGTTTTTGGGGCACTTGATAAAAAATGGCTTTTAATACAGTAGGTGAAGCGCATAAGGTATAACCTAAGTCAGCAATTACACTTAGAATCACGGCTAAAGTTTTACCATCATCATGCTCTAGTAATCCACGAACATTTTCAGCCATAAATACCTTAGGCTGAGTTTCTTTAAGCACTCTCGCAAATTCAAAAAATAAAGTGCCGCGCGTGTCTTCAAAACCTAACTGATGCCCTGCGTAGGAAAATGCCTGACAAGGAAAGCCACCCGAAACAAAATCAACCCCTTTAAAAATCGTAAAATCTAACGCTCTTACATCCCCTTCAATAACATTCCAGTTAGGTCGATTAGTCCTCAGTGTATTACAAGCGTGTTTTTCAAGTTCATTAAGAGCCACAGCTTCAAATCCAGCTTTTTCCAAACCAACTGCTAGGCCGCCAGCACCTGCAAATAACTCTATGGAAGAATAGGTTCTATGTGGAATTGTTTGGCTTTCCAATGCCCAATTAGAAGCTGACATTTTTTCAATTTCTGGAAAGCCAGAAAGCTGAGAAAGGCGATATTGTTTTCCCCCGGAAGCATTAAAAACAGGTAATAACTTACCTGATTTTTCCCATTTTAAAAGTGTGGCTTTAGATACCGAAACAATATCTGCTAATAATTCTGCGTCCAATAGCTCATAATCAAATATTGAAATCATCAAACCCTTCATATGTTTTAAATGTAAGCATATACACGCTTTTTAATAAATTTTCGTCAAGTTGCTTGAGCTCATTGACGACCGTATTGGAGGCTTCATTTAGTTTAATATCGTCAATAACATCCGTAATAATATCGGGGAGTCGCTCACATAATTGTTTGAACGCCTGTTTTTTGCCAGTAACTAAAGCATAAAACTGATCTATTGAAATACGTCGAATTCTTTCATCTGAAACAGATGTCTTATCTAAGCTGATTATTCCAAATAATATTTTGGCTTTTTTTAGCAATCACTTCAACTAGATAACAACATGCATTAGGGTTTTTAAGCAAGGTATACTGCATACGCATATAGGTTTTTTGGGAAGATGATGAATTCATCGTATTGTGCTTATTTTTCATTTCAACATAAATATGCTTGTCTGCATTGATGATGTCATAACCTTCTATTGGTACAGTCCAACCATTACCAAAATAATGAAAAATGTTTTGGTGAAAATAGCCGATGTGATTCGTGTTGCTTTTATCCATTTGCCTGATGATTTCAGCTTCTAAAACCGCTTCAATCGATTTATTGTAAATTTTGGCATCAAACGTTAATTTGATTGGATCGAGTAAGTTTTTATTGAATTCGGCTAAATCAATCTGAAAACGATATTTCAATACTGTCGTTTTAACATGCTTGTAAATGTCGTGATCGCTAATGAATCCTAGGTCGTATTTTTTCATTTTTAGTCACTGAATATAGATTTAATTTACCCCGCTTTACCCAGACTCCATCTGCGTTTTAACTCACCATGCCTGCCTATTAATTGTTTGAATAAACGGTGCTGTAGTCACGGTTTTTGGGCTATAGCACCTTTTATATTTCGTTTGTATTAGACCGTATAAGTGCTTGACGCGGTTTTGCCGCCATGCCCAGTCCAATCAGTATGAAAAAACTCACCGCGTGGTTGATCAATACGTTCATAAGTATGAGCACCAAAATAATCGCGTTGAGCTTGCAGTAAATTAGCGGGTAAGCGTGCGCTGCGATAACCATCGTAATAGGCTAATGCCGAGCTTAAGGCGGGTGTTGGAATGCCTTGTTCAATGCCTAAAATTATTGCTTTGCGCCAGCCTGCATCGGCTTTGGCTATGGCTTGCGAGAAATAATCAGCCAATAATAGGTTGGGTAAGTCAGGCTGCTGCGTAAAGGCGTCTTTAATGGTGGTTAAAAATTGGCTGCGAATAATACAGCCGCCACGCCACATTAAGGCAATATCACCATAATTTAGAGATAAGTCATATTCTTTTGACGCCTCGCGCATTAGGCTAAAACCTTGTGCATAAGAAATGATTTTTGCCGCGTATAAGGCATCATGAACGGCGCTAATGAACGCATCTTTATCACCAGTAAACGCTGTCGCGTTAGTTTTGGGTAAATATTGAGCAGCATAGACGCGCTCTTCTTTTTGCGCGGATAAGCAGCGTGCAAAGACTGATTCGCCGATGAGTGTTAACGGACTACCCAACTCTAAGGCATTAATGCCCGTCCATTTACCCGTGCCTTTTTGACCAGCAGTATCGAGAATTTTTTCTACTAAGGGACTGCCATCCGTATCGTTATAAGCAAAAATAGCCGCAGTAATTTCAATCAGATAGGAGCTTAAAACGCCTTGATTCCAATCAGTAAAAATAGTGTGCAATTCAGCTGTAGATAACTGTAAACCTTCAGATAATAATTGATAGGCTTCACAAATTAATTGCATATCACCGTATTCAATGCCGTTATGCACCATTTTTACATAATGCCCGGCACCATTATCGCCTACCCATTCGCAACAAGGTTGCTGTTCGACTTGGGCACTAATGGTTTGGAATATGTTTTTGACCAGTGGCCACGCAGCATGACTGCCGCCAGGCATGATTGCGGGGCCATGGCGTGCACCTTCTTCGCCGCCTGACACGCCAGTACCAATAAAATGTAGCCCGTGTTGCTGGAGTTCATGAGTACGTCTGTTGGTGTCAGTAAATAACGAATTACCGCCATCGACAATAATGTCACCCGTTGTTAACAGAGGAATCAGTTTGTCAATGTATTGATCAACCACTTCGCCTGCTTTGACCATTAGCATTACAATGCGAGGGGCTTCAAGTGCATCGACTAATTCTTCTAATGAAGCGCAGCCTATAACTTGGGTGTTATGAGCAGGTCCAGTTAAAAAATCATCTGTAGTTTGGGTGGTGCGGTTGTATACCGCCACTTTGAAGCCGTGGTCATTCATATTTAAAACAAGATTTTGTCCCATTACTGCAAGACCAATTAAACCGATATTTGCTTTCATGTGCGCCTTTTTGTTGGTGGGGTGGTGTGAGAAACTGGATGTTTCTCAGGGTGAATAGCCGCGTATTTTGGTGGCTGATTATAGCCTGTTGCGTGGGCGATGAGTATCGGTAGACAAACAAATTACGATGGTATGGCAAACTGTGTTGTCAGAAACGGATGTCTATGTGTTAGTAACGCATAAACCGTGCATAGGTCGCAATAGTGATGAGCGTATTGCTACGTTCGTGGTTTCATTGTTTGGTGTAATACGGCTTTCGAATATTATACCTTATACATTACAGCTTACTTTTCAATTTCCGAACGGTTGCACTCCTCATTTAACAAGCAACTTAATTTCTTTCTGGAAATACTTGACCATTATATTTTGCTTCTAACTTTTTTAATTCATCAAAGGTATTGATATTAGTAAATATATCTTTTTCTTCTGAAAAACTTACTGCGGTGTATTGCTGATTTACAATCCACTCAACTACTTTACGATCTCCACGTTTAAGATAGGCGGCCAAACTATTGCGTACAGATTTCTTAAGCACAAGAAAAACAGACAGTAGTTGCCCATTATTCATTGCAACAGTTATGTCTGAATCATGTTGAGCAGCCGTCTCTATCATTTTCTGAACATGACCTGAAGAAATCAGTGGGCTATCACACGGCATTACTAAAAGAGATGCGGTATTAATAGTATTAAGAACTGATAATATTCCTGATAAGGGCCCATTAAAACAATGATTTTCATCTGTTATTATTGGGTAACCCAGTAACTGATAGGCGTCATGATTTCTATTTGCATTAATTACAACTTGATCTACATGCGGCAACATTGCTTGAGTTGCGTAATTAATCATGGGTTTACCTAGATATGGAATCAATCCCTTATCCATATATTTCATTCGTTTTGATTGCCCTCCAGCTAGCACGACACCGGTTAGTGCGTTTTGTTGAGCAATATATTGGTTATTAATCATTAGATGTTCATTTTTGGGCGAGTAAAGAGGTGGCCGAAAATAACTTCTCACCAAAACGTGGACTTTTCCGTTCGTCCTGAGCCAGTCGAAGCCTGTCAAGAACTGCCAAAGCTATCAAGATAAACGTTCGCAGCCGCTTTAAACACAAGAACTTCTTTTGTAAACTCCCGCGCAGGTGCTACGGGTAAAAGCCCTTTTAGTTAAGATATTTTGTTTATGAGTAAAACTGTTTTATGTCAGTCAATAAAAAACCCGCTAAGCTTGCTAGCTTGCGGGTTTTTGTACTTTTTTGCACCGTGTTAGATGCCAAAATGGCGGAGAAAGAGGGATTCGAACCCTCGATACGTTACCGTATACACACTTTCCAGGCGTGCGCCTTCGACCGCTCGGCCATCTCTCCAGTTGTTTGTGTGACAAAAGTTAGCCACAAAGGATAGTGCAGTTTTGGTGCTGTTGCAATGGCTTTCGCATATTAATATGTAATTCTTGTTATCGATTTAAACGTTTTTAATTGCTTGGCGGCGTGTTAAGTCGGTACAAGGTATTTATAAATTTATTAATATAATGGCTTACTCCGTTGCTTAACGAAGTACGAACGGTTTAATTATTAGCACCGTCTCAGATGTTTATAGTCATTAAGTAAAAATTGATTTCAGGACGTTATTTTTAACCAAATCCTGAGTTAGTCTTTATCTGCTTCAAGTTCGTCCCAGCGTTGATAGTTTGTGGTTAATTGTGTTTCTATGCGTTTAAGTTCTTCTAAGGTTTCGGTAATGATTGGTTGTGAGTTGTTGTAAAACTCGGTTGAGCTAATTTTTACAGTTAGTTCAGCTTGACGCGTTTCTAATTCTTCAATAAGAAGGGGTAAGTCATTAAGTTCTTGCTGCTCTTTAAAGCTTAGTTTTTTCTTTTTAGTGCTTATAGGTTTTAGGTCTTTGGCTTTGTTATCCAGTGCTTTTTTTGCTGCATTTTCGGTGCTTTTTTTGGCGTTGCTATAGTCTAGCCAATCACTGTAACCACCTATAAACTCTAAGACTTTTCCTGTGCCATCTAGCACAAAGACGCTGGTAACAACATTGTCTAAAAAGGCGCGGTCATGGCTGACTAATAATAGTGTGCCATCATAAGTGGTTAATTTTTCTTCTAAAAGTTCAAGTGTTTCTAGGTCGAGATCGTTGGTGGGCTCGTCCATGACAATAAGATTTGCGGGTTTGGTAAATAAACGTGCCAGTAACAGTCTATTTTTTTCGCCACCAGATAAGCTTTTTACGGGTGAGCGTGCGCGCGCAGGTGCAAATAAAAAATCACCTAAATAGGACATAACATGCCTTTTGTTACCAGCAATTTCAACAAAATCATTACCATCAGCAACCGTGTCGGCAACGGTCATATTTGGATCAAGTTGGTCGCGCAATTGGTCAAAATAGGCGGTTTCTAATTTTGTGCCTTGGTCAACTGTACCAGAGGTAGGTTCAATTTGTTTTAAGAGTAGTTTGAGTAGCGTTGATTTACCTGCACCGTTGGCGCCAATAAGTCCTATTTTGTCACCACGCTGGATTAAAGTAGAAAAATTCTCAATAATGCGTTTATCTTGATAGGCAAAGCTGATATCACTCACTTCAATTACTTTTTTGCCAGACGCATCGCCTCGGTTTAAGGCGAGTTTGGCGGTGCCTTGTACACTTCTGCGCTGTGCACGTTCGTCTCGGAGTTTTTCCAGAGCCCTTACGCGTCCTTCATTACGCGTTCTGCGTGCTTTTACGCCTTGTCTTATCCATACTTCTTCATCGGCAAGTTTTTTATCAAACTCGGCATTTTGATTAGCTTCATCTTCAAGTGCTGCGGCTTTGCGGCGTAAATAATCATCGTAACTGCCTTGCCATGACACTAAATTACCACGGTCTAAATCAACAATACGCGTGGCGAGGGTTTGCAAAAAGGATCGGTCATGGGTGACGAATAGCACCGCACCTTGAAAATTTAAGAGTTGTTCTTCTAGCCAAGCAATGCTTTCAAAATCAAGGTGGTTAGTAGGCTCGTCTAATAATAAAACATCAGGGTCAATAACTAACGCACGCGCTAGTGCAACACGACGTTTCCAGCCACCTGATAAGCCTTGTATGGATAATTCTCCAGGTAATTCAAGTTTGCTTAAGGTGGTTTCAACCCGTTGTTGAAAATGCCAACCGTTATGGGTTTCAAGTTGATGCTGTAAGTCGCCTAATTCGGTGAGACTTTTTTCATCACCATAATCCATTGTTAACGATAAGTGATGATAGCGCGTCAGCCATTGTCCTAATTCACCCAGACCGTCGGCAACGGCATCGTAAATAGTGGCATCGTCTTTAAGATCGGGCGCTTGTTCAAGCCACGATAATTTCAATCCAGGCTGACGCCAAATGTCGCCATGATCTGCATAAATATTGCCTGCTATGATTTTCATCAAGGTGGATTTGCCTTCACCATTACGCCCTAACAGCCCAACACGTTCACCTGCGTCTAATTGAAATTCTGCATTTTTTAATAAAGCGTGAGTACCAAAAGCAATGGATACATTTGTTAAGCGTAATAAAGGCATGAGTAAGTGATTTAATGAAGGTAAGAATAGGCAATGTCAGACTGAGTTAATAGTGTGTGTCTGAACGTAAAACATACTATAGCCGTATTGCAGATAATCAATAAAGCTATTTATTAGGATTTGCTAGGATTAATATCGATGTGACTCATTGGGTGTGCGCTCAATTGATTAAAACTCAGCAAAAATATCCAGTGCTTCTGCCAAGGTGCTAACAGCTTTAATGTGTAAGCCTGTGACCTTTTGTTTTGGAGCATTGGCTTTGGGAATAACAGCATGTGTAAAGCCGTGTTTTGCCGCGTCGTTGATGCGTGCAAAACCATTGGCGACTGGACGTATTTCACCACTTAAGCCTACTTCACCAAAAAATAACCAGTTTTGCGGAATAATTTTGTTTTTTAAACTGGAGGTAATACCCATCAAAATAGCTAAGTCAGAGCCGGTTTCGGTTACTTTAATACCTCCCACCACATTGGCATAAATTTCATCTTGTGCGGTGATAATGCCGCCATGACGTGCTAAAACAGCCAGCAACATGGCCAATCTATTTTGATCAAAGCCTACCGCAAGGCGGCGTGGATTGCCGTATTGACAGTCAGTGACTAACGCTTGAATTTCAACCAATAACGGGCGCGTACCTTCCCATAAAACCGTGATCACGCTACCTGACGAGGCAATTTGACTACGATTAAGAAATAACGCAGAGGGGTTTTTTACTTCTTTTAAGCCCATGCTGTCCATGGCAAAAAAACCCAGTTCACCAACGCTACCAAAGCGATTTTTATCTGCCCGTAACAGTCGATAACGGGCATCGTCGGTGGTGCCTAAAATAACTTGTGCATCGACAATATGGCTGAGGGTCATTGGCCCTGCTAAGGCTTGATCTTTGGTAATGTGCCCCACCATAAAAATACTCACGTGATTTTTTTTTGCGTACTGGGTGAGATAACTTGCCGACTCGCGTACTTGCGATACTGAACCCGGTGCTGAGTCAGATTCTTCGGTGCGCATGACTTGAATTGAGTCAATCACTAAAACTGCGGGCTTGACTGAATCAACAACTTCACAAATGCGCTGTACTGAAGTTTCTGCCAACATGTAAATATGTTGAGTGGGTAATTTTAAGCGCTGCGCACGTTCAGCAATTTGTGATAAAGATTCTTCTCCAGAAACATACAGCACTTTAATTGCGTGTTCTGACATAGTGGCGATGGCTTGCAGGAGTAAGGTGCTTTTACCGGCGCCAGGTGCGCCACCAATAAGCACAACACTGCCCACCACCATGCCGCCACCTAAGACGCGATCAAATTCATTAATGCCGGTGGCAATGCGTGGTGCATGTGATAAATCAACGTCAGATAAACGTTGCACTTCTGATAATGAGCCTGCATAGCCTGAAGAATGATGCTCTGCGCGATTCGATGTTTTCGTTGCAAGGCGTATTTCTTTGAGTGTATTCCATTCGCCGCATTGTCCACACTGTCCACCCCAACGCGGATAATCTGCGCCGCATTGTTCACACACAAACGCACTATGCACTTTTTTAGCACTGACTTTAGTCATTGAGTTGTTCTCGATAACCTTCTTGATAGCTGGGGTAGCTAAAAGTATAGCCTAAGTCTTTTAAGCGTTGGTTATCGCAGCGTTTATTTGATGTTGCAGGATTTTTTGCAGGCGCTTCTGTAGGTGCGGGGCAGTTCATTTGCTTAGTTAGCCACGACATCACTTCCCACATCGGGGCTGGGGCGTTATCGCTAGCAAGGTAACAGGGTGCTAGTGGTTGATTTGAAAGGCGTTTATTGATTAAAAACAGGAGGCTATTAACACAGTCTTGTTGATAAATGCGATTGGTGTAATAGGGTGGGGTACGTTGCACTTCAGGAGAAAATTGTGCAATCGTGAGTAGATAGTGACGACCTGCACCGTAAATGCCAGAAAAGCGGATGATGACATTGTCTGGGTGTGCAGCCGTAACACGCTGTTCTGCAGAAACAATGAATTGGCTGGTGAGTTCTATAGGATTGGTGGGCGAGTCTTCATTCACCCATGCACCTGAATTTTCTCCATAAACGCTGGTGGAAGAGATAAAAAAACACGGTGTTGTGGGCAGTGTCGTTAAGACATTGGTGAGGCCTGTTTCATAAATATCATGATAACTGGCTTCACTCCGATCGGAAGCTGACACGATAAACAGCAGTAAATCATAGTGCTCATTTAACCCTTTAAGTGTATCTGCTTGCGTAATATCGGCCGTGAAGTAGGTGATGCCGTTCTGAGTTTGTGGTGGTGTGCGTTTTAAGCCCGTGACCTGATGACCTTGGGCGATGAGGTTAATGGCCACGTGTTGCCCAATAGCGCCGCAGCCAATGATAAGTATATGTGCCATAAGTGTAAAAAATGAAAATGAAAATGAAAATGAAAAGGAAAATAGGTAATGGGTAACAAAGTAACAAGTAAAGGGTATCAAAGAAAAGAGTATCGAAGCTATAAAATAAATTTGCTTAGTTATGAGGGTGGATAACAGGGATTTATACGTAGGTTAGTGTTCCCTTCTTGTGATTCATCATTTTGTAATAAGCTCTGGCTATCCTACTTCAATTTTAAACAACTGGGCGATTCAATGTTTGATCAATCTTTATTAACAAAATCTAAAGCAGGTCTTTCTGAAATTGAGGCAGAGTATATTGCCGGCAGTTTGATAAAAATATGTCCACCTGTGTCCCCACAACAAACAAATTTCGAGATTTCTAAATTATTAGCTGAGCAGCGTGATTTAGTTTCAATTGCTGTTATTGAAAATAACAAACCAATCGGCTTAATTAACCGTAATTATTTTATGGAAGTCATGGCTAAGCCTTACCATCATGATTTATTTGATCGTAAAAGCTGCGTGACATTTATGGAAAAATTACCGTTGATTGTTGATCAAAACATGAGCATTCAATCGCTGAGTTTTAAGGTGTTAGATTCAGGCAGTAAAACCTTGCAGGATGGTTTTATTATCACCAATGAAGAGGGAGATTATTTAGGTCTTGGTACTGGTGAAGACTTGGTTCGAGTTGTCTCTTTCTTGCAAGCAGAGAAAAATCGCTTAATTTCTGAAAGTATTAATTACGCCAGCGTGATTCAAAAATCATTTTTGCGCTCCTCAAAAGAAGATATGAGCTCAGTGATGAGTGATTATTTTATGCATTGGGAGCCACGCGACAAAGTAGGGGGTGATTATTATTTTTGTAAAAAATTTGATGACGGCTTCTTTTTAGCATTGATTGATTGTACTGGACATGGTGTTCCAGGTGCCTTCATGACGCTAATCATGGCTTCGTTTTTAGATCATATTCTACTTGACGATAATCGCCATGATCCTGCCGATGTCTTGGCCTTGATGAACAAAAAAGTTAAAACAGCGTTAGGGCAAGTTGCTCCAGCGCAGGTAGAAGGAGAAGAGCTTAATAGCTTTAATTTCACCCCTGTTGGACAGTCAGATGATGGCATGGATACCGCATTTTGTTGGATCAATACTCAGGAAAACTATCTGATTTATGCGGGTGCAAAAACATCCTTATTTTATATTCCAGAAGGAGGGGCAGAGGTTTTGTCATTAGAGCCAAATCGTAAAGGGGTGGGCTATGTTGATTCACCAATGGATTACCAATGGACAAATCAACGTTTAGAGTTAAGCAAAGGAATGTGTGTGTATCTTACAACTGACGGCATTATTGACCAAATTGGTGGGCCTAAAAAAATCGCGTTTGGTAAAAAACGTTTTTCAACGATTATTAAAGAGAATTATCAAAAGCCAATGCTTGAGCAAGAAGACGTTCTTATGCAGGCCTATTATGAATATCAAGGAAAACAGCGTCGTCGTGATGACGTGTCTGCACTTGGATTTAGAATTTAAATAACGAGGATTAATTATGCTTATTGACGTGTTCACCCTGTTTAGGGAAGAGGCCGATTCAAATGGAATTGTGTTTTATTACAGTGGCGTACTTTCGCAAAATGTAATTAAAGCTATGGGAGATTCTTTAAAACAAAAATTGCAAAAGCAAGATGAAAAAGGTGCCAAATCTCGTAAAGTGTTTTCTACCTTTATTGAAATGATTCAAAATGCAATGCATTACTCGCCTAGTAGTCCTGATTATGTGCCAAGCTCACCTGATAATGATATTTCAAAAGAAGGCTCGATTATCGTAGGCAAAGATAATGATAAATATTTTATTATTTGCGCTAATTTTATTGAAAAACGCTTTGAGCAACGTATTCGGGAAAAGCTAGATCCAATCTTGAGCATGACTGCTGAGGAAATCAAACTAGCCTATCGCCAGCAATTAAAAAATGATCAGCACGGTAATGATTCAATTAGTAAAGGTGCTGGCTTAGGTTTTTTAACCTTAGCAAGAGATTCTATCGAGCCAATTGAATACGCTTTACGTTCAGCTGTTGGTAGCGAAGATGAATTAACATGTTTTTATTTAAAAGCAACCATTTAATTTCTAATTAAGGAGTAAATATGACCGACTTATATATGGCAGGGAGTGCAGATACACCTGAAATTGATTTTAAATTTTCAAGCAACACCTTAGAAATGTCTGGAGAAGCTTATCCAGAAAACGGTGTGGAGTTTTTTCTTCCTGTTCTGAAACAATTACAAGCTTATTTAAAGTCCTTAACAGGAGATTCTGTTGAGTTTAATTTTAAATTAACTTATTTTAATAGTGTCAGTACCAAAATTCTTTACAGCTTATTTGAGTTACTAAATGAGTATGCAAAGTCTAATCCAGATAGTGTTAAATTAAATTGGTTCCATGATGAAGATGATGACACCATTCTTAGCTTCGGTTTAGATATTCAGGAAGATTTTCCTTGGATTGATTTTAACGCGATTGCCGTCTCTTAATTGTTGGTAATTATTCAGTTCACCTCTTTAAAAGATGACTGCATAGAGCGGTTGTCGTGGAGTTAATGGAGCGTTTATTAGATAAATCCACCACAATCCTCGCGCAAACTTTCTCCCTTTTGCAGAGGTGAATAGTTACTCATTTTCTTTCATGTCATCTGCACACGCTATAAAGTGTGCGTAGCATTTAGAAAAATCTAATCTCGATTGGGTCGCTTGTTTATCTAATATCTCCAGCAATAAAGGAATGATTTTAGGGGGGTGCTGATAACTATGATTGGCCATAAGTTCTTCGGTGAACCTGAGTAGGTTTTCACGTTGAATATGTGCATCGTGTAGCATCCCTAATACATCTTGAAGTGCTTTTAGGTGTTGGATAAAAGCTGCGGTTTTTTTTTCTGGATAAAGAGTTTGAAAAAATTCGATTAAATAGCGTAATTTTTTGCAATTTTTTCTTAACGAATGCAATTCTTCTGGTGTTGACTCAGGGGTAATTGCATCTCCCTTAATAATGAGGCGATTAAGTACGTTTTTTAGCGTTAAATCAGCCGTGTGCTTAAGTGTATGTTTTTTGTCTATTTGCTTGTGTTCTGCTAACTCATGGTTTAAAAAAAACTCCCATTCTGCAAGCTTGGTGTTATAAGCCGTTCCTTGCAGCTCCTCTTTTAATGCTTGGTGCAATGTTTGTTGTGTGGCAACTAAGTGCGCTTGAAATGGCAAAAACTCATCGTGTAATTCCTTAGGTAATAATTTTTCCAAGGAAAGAAAATTAATGATGAACACGTCTATGTCACGTTTTGGACCAGTAATCTTATTTAACCAACTAAAAAATGCACTAAATTTTAAGTAGCTTGTTTTAGGTAGCAGCCATTTCAGCTCGCTTAATAACACTCTAGTTTTACGAATCCCCATTCGATATTCGTGTAAAAATGTCTCATTGAGGTCGTGAATAGTTCCATGTTCAGTTGCTTTGATAAGACTAAGTTGTTGAGTATAGAGTTTTATGCAGGCACTATTGAGCGGCGTATGGACGTGAAGATCATACGAATTGAGCGTGTTGTCGTGCTTTAAGGGATGTGGTGATGTAGGCATGATAATTGTGATAAGTTAAAGGATTAATACACAAGGACTATGTTAATGTGGCGTGATCACAGATTAATTAGAGCGCAAGCTAAGCTGTAACGTTGTTTTGTTGCCTGTCTTTAAGATACGTAAGCATCTGTGTAGTTTACCCCTTAACAGCCATTGTGCGTGGTTTAACCTCAGGTTCTCGGTCATGAGCAGGCAATCTAGCGCGATTGGTTTTGTTTTAAATTTACACTAGAGAGTGATGAGTTATGCAAAAAGAATTATGGCTATTGAGACATGGAAAATCTGATCAAGATACTGATTTAACCGATATTGATCGTCCTTTAAAAAAAAGGGGTGAAAAAAATGCCTTTGAAATGGGGCGTTGGATGGAGCAAAACCAGTTAATTCCTGAGGTGATTATTACATCACCTGCAAAGCGTGCTTATGATACAGCCTGTATTGTGACTGAGGCTATGCACGGTAATCCTGATCATATTGTCGTAGATAAGAGAATTTATTTTCACGGTATTGAGGAGATAAAAAATGTGCTGAGTGACGTTGCTTCACATAGCCATAAAATTTTAATCATAGGACATAATCCAGATTTTGAAAATTTAGTGCAAGAGTTAGTCGGCGTTGAGCATCTTCCAAAAGCAAAGAAATTAATTCCTACAGCAACTTTAGTTAGGTTGTTATTAGAGGATGACATCAGAAATATTTCTGCGGGTACTGTTAAATTACTGGCAATTATGCGGCCAAAAAATTTGCCCTAAATAAGGTCTGTGTAGCAAAAGTAAAATGATCGCCCTGAATGGTTAAGAAAATAATTAAGTCATGAGTCAACATAGAAGATATTTTTCTTTTTTAGATTCTGTGCGTGGTTTAGCGGCAGTGTCTGTGGTCAATGAGCATTTTATAATTGCCTATGGTCTGCCTTGTAAAGCCCCATTTTGTTCGCAATGGCTAGATAATTCGCCACTGCATATTTGGTGGGATGGTACGGCGGCGGTATCAATGTTTTTTGTGTTAAGTGGTTTTGTGTTATCGATTAATTATGTTGATACACACTTTAGTGTTCAAACCTTTAAGTTAGTCGACTATTTTTTAAAAAGAGTAGGCAGGATAGTATTGCCTTATCTAGCTGTGCTTTTGGTCAGTGCGTGTGCCTACACAATAATTATCAGCCAACCTTTGCTCATAACAAAGCTGGCTGCCTCAGAGTGGATTAGCCTGATGTGGCGAGGTCATCCGCTGACAGTGTTCGCCATGATTAGAGAAGCATTTATTTTTGTGCCGCCAGCAGAATTGGTGCTTGTGCCGCAATCGTGGACTTTGGCGATTGAGTTAGTGATGTCTTTATTATTGCCAGTAGGCTTATTGTTTTTAGAAAATAGCCTTGCGTGGTTGGTATTTTTTAGCTGTTTTGCTGTGCTATTTCTAAATGTATCTCTGTTTTTAGTACATTTTTTATTAGGCATGCTGTTGGCGAAGTATCATCAAAAGATAATGCTGTGGTTAAAAAAATCTGCTTGGGTGCGTTATGGTGTCTTTATAACGGCTTTGTTTTTTTATACGATTACAGATAGCTTTGCGGCGTTATTAACCGATCCAGTAATATGGCTCATTACGGCGTTAGGATCGACAATGCTTTTGTCATGCTGTTTTGGTTCAGAAAAAATTCAGAAAATACTTGATCATGCGAGTTTAAAATTTGTTGGTCAAGTATCCTACAGCTTGTATTTAATTCACATGCTTGTGTTAATTTGTATAACACCTTTCATGATTCAACTTATTGAGTTATTTATTGATGAAAGGTCGTTGGTATGGATTGGTGGATGGCTGAGTACGCTCTTGGTGTCGCTATTTTTGGCACATTATTTATATCAGTGGGTTGAAAAGCCAAGTATAAATTTTGCAAAGTATCTTATTTATTTTAAGGATACGCATTGTGCATTGTTAAAATAATATACTTCTTTACGCAGTGTTTACGTTATTGCGTAATATCATTTGATAAACTGAATGCAGCTAAATAAAAATAAGCTTTATCCAAACTTAGCATGTAAAGCAATGTTTTTCACAAAGTTGTTATATTGACACAATATTATTGAAGGATTATTTTGAATAATCCTATTCTTGATCTTATTTCCTTACGGGCTTGAGACACCTCTTGTTAGGGTGATTTGTTTTGAGTAAGTGCCTTATTTATGTCAATAGGTCGATGGTGTCGTCATGCGTCATTTAAGATTAAATGTGGAGTGAAATAGTTTATGTATAAATTTTGAAAGACTCACTTATTTTCAATGAGTTTTCTTAAGAATTGTTGGTTTTTATTGCGCTAATGTTGGCTATCAACTTAAGGCGGAACACGCTGCAAAGCTTAATTGTTCGCACTGAATCTTGGTTCATTACGAACAGCTTAATCTGCCCCATTTTAAGTGGGTAGCCCTAATGTTTACATTTGAGAGTTAATTATGAATTTTTCTATTAAAACAAAATCCATCTTCGCCGTATTAGGCTGGTGTTCTGTGCTAACTACAAGTTCAATAGTCGGTGCGGTTCAAAAAGTTGAAGACGCTGTTCCTGTCTATACTAAAACAAGTGGTGTATCGGGTAATTTATCAAGTGTAGGGTCAGATACCTTAGCGAACCAAATGACGCTATGGGCTGAAGAATTTAATAGAGTTTATCCAAATGTAAATATTCAAATTCAAGCTGCTGGATCGTCAACCGCGCCGCCAGGCTTAACAGAAGGTACCTCCAATATCGGTCCAATGAGTCGCGAAATGAAGGACGATGAATTAGAGGCATTTGAGAAAAAATTTGGCTATAAACCAACGGCTATTCCTGTGGCTGTTGATGCTTTAGCGGTCTTTGTTAATAAAGATAACCCTATCAAAGGTCTGTCAATTGACCAAGTCGATGCTATTTTTTCCTCAACAAGAAAATGTGGCTATGCTAAAGACATTCAAAATTGGGGTGATGCAGGAGTAGATGCTTGGAAAGCTAAAAGTATTCAGCTGTATGGACGTAATTCAGTGTCAGGTACCTATGGTTATTTTAAAGAACACGCTTTATGTAAAGGTGATTTTAAAAACAATGTAAATGAACAACCTGGATCTGCTTCTGTTGTTCAATCGGTAACCTCGTCAATCAATGGTATTGGCTATGCTGGTTTAGGTTATGTAACGTCTGGTATTAAACCTTTAGCTTTGGCTAAAAAAGGCGGCAAAGATTTTGTTGAGGCAACGCCAGAAAATGCCTTGGCAGGTAAATACCCATTGTCACGATTCCTTTATATTTACGTTAATAAAAAACCAAACCAACCATTATTGCCGTTAGAGCATGAGTTTATAAGAATGGTGCTTTCAAAAAAAGGGCAGGAAATAGTTATTAAGGATGGCTATATTCCATTACCAGCCAAAGTAATTGATAAGATTTTCAATAAAATCAAAGGGTAGTATTAATTAGCTGCGTGTGTTTAGTGGCGTTTGATGAGAATTGATTTTTTTATTGCTATTAAACACCCGTAGTAGGTGATTTTAAGCTTTGCTTTATTGTTTGAAATCATGATTTTAATTGTATTTTTTGTTATTAAAGCACGTTGTCTCTGTTATAACTTTGTCATATTGCACTTTTATAATGAAATTTATTTCAGCATTTTTAAATTAAATATAAGTCACTTAATTTATGGAAAATTCGTCTAGTCTCTATCAACAATGGCGTTTAGTTAAAGATTCTATAGCTCGTTATGGAGTAATCGCGGGTGGAATGGGAGTAATTATCGCAGTTGTGATGATTTTCTTTTATTTACTGTATGTGGTTTTTCCGTTGTTTTTGCCTGCTTCTGTTGAGCACAAGGTGTCGTTCAATTTACCAGAAAAGGACGCAGGAAAAACAGTATTGCTCGACATGGAAGAGCAAAATGAGTTAGCAGCAAGATTTACTGATCAAGGAAAAATTGTTTTTTTTAAAATTTCCACTGGCGAAGTTATCTCAACTGAGTCCATTAAACTGCTTGAAGGCACCCGTGTCACAAGTTTTTCGCAAGGAAGTCCAACGAAAGATGGTATAGAAGTTTACGGGTTATCGGATGGTAAAGCCGTTCTGTTAAAGCATAAATTTGACGTAACGTATAATCAAAACCAGCGCGTTATTTCGCCCTCGCTTAGCTATCCAATGGGTGAAGAGCCTATCGAATTAGATGCCAGCGGTGCAAAAATTAATGCTATTACTGCTCAGATTGGAGCCACCATAACAACTGTGGTCGCTGAGGCAGGCACAGCAATTAAGCTTATTAGTTTTGAGAAAGAAGAATCATTATTTGCTGATGAAGCGTCCGTTAATAAAACCGAGTCACTTATTGATATTCCAGCTGGCGGTGTAAATAAGCTGTTGTTAGATAAAGATGGCAGTTATCTTTATGTCGTGACGAATAACGGTTCATTATTATTTTATGACATCAACGATAAAAGCAGTCCCATTTTAAAACATACAGAAAAGGTTGTAGAAGATACCCATAAAATCACTAGCGTAAGTTTTTTAAATGGTGATTTGTCGTTATTAATCGGTGATTCTTCTGGCGTTGTTACGCAATGGACAAAGGTTAGAGATAAAGACAGTAATTTGGTATTAAAGAAAATTCGCAGCTTTACTGTGTCTAAAAAACCAGTTATTGAAATTAAATCAGAGCAACGACGCAAAGGTTTTATGACCTTAGACGGCGAAGGCAATTTAGGTGTTTTTCATTCCACCTCAGAAAAAGAATTAATCAAAGAGCATGTTAGTCAAGAATTAGTTAAGTCAGCTTTATCGCCACGTGCTAACGGGGTTTTATTGCAGTCAGCTGATGATAAAGTTGTTTTTTGGACAATTGATAATGAACATCCTGAAGTTTCATTTAAAACTTTATGGCAGGAAGTGTGGTACGAAAGTTACGATAAGCCTGATTATATTTGGCAATCGTCTGCATCAAATAATGACTTTGAACCAAAATACAGCTTAATTCCTTTAGTCTTTGGAACCTTAAAGGCGGCGTTTTATGCAATGTTAGTGGCAATGCCATTGGCTTTAATGTCAGCGGTATACAGTGCTTATTTTATGGCACCTGCAATGCGCCAATATGTTAAACCAACTATTGAGATTATGGGGGCGTTGCCTACGGTAATTTTAGGTTTCTTAGCAGGTTTATGGCTTGCGCCGTTTGTTGAAGAAAATTTAGCGGGCATCTTTTGTTTTATGCTCTTGGTTCCGCTAAGTGTTCTGTTGTTTTCCTTACTATGGGAATTTTTACCCGCAGAAATTGTTAAAAAAGTACCCGAAGGTTGGGACAGCGCCTTAATCATTCCTGTCATTTTATTGAGTGGCTGGATTGCCTTGTCGTCAAGCTTAACCATAGAAGATTGGTTTTTTAATGGTTCATTACGTGAATGGATAAAAATTAATTTAGGTCTGGGGTATGACCAAAGAAACTCTATGATCGTAGGTATTGCAATGGGGTTTGCTGTTATTCCAACCATCTATACGATTGCAGAAGATGCGGTGTTTAGTGTGCCCAAACATTTGACGGTGGGTTCGTTGGCACTTGGTGCAACTGCATGGCAAACCATGATTAAAATTGTTTTATTAACGGCAAGTCCAGGTATCTTTTCTGCCGTTATGATTGGTTTGGGACGTGCTGTTGGTGAAACGATGATCGTATTAATGGCAACAGGTAATACGCCAGTAATGGACTTAAGTGTGTTTCAAGGAATGCGTACTTTAGCAGCAAATATTGCCGTTGAAATGCCTGAATCTGAAGTAGATAGTACGCATTACAGAATTTTATTTTTGTCAGCGTTAGTGCTATTTGCATTTACATTTATTTTTAACACCTTCGCAGAGATTATTCGTCAGCGATTACGTGAAAAGTACAGCTCATTATGATGAATCAAGAAAAATTAAAAGCATGGATTGACAGCGGAACACCTTGGATTTGGTTAAATGCGACAGCCGTAAGTATCTGTTTAATCATGGTTGTAGGTGTATTAGGTTTAGTTGCTATTCGAGGAACAAGTCATTTCTGGCCAGGTAAGGTCATGCAAATGGTCTATAAGAATGATGACAACAGTGCGCCCAAAACGCTTATTGGTGAGCATATTGATACCAGCCTCATGTCCGTAGCCATGGCGAAAGCCAATGGCCATGTGATGGCAGAAAACGAAGATAAGCTAGTTCAGTTTTTAATGAAAACGGGTAACCGTGATTTAACAGGTTCAGATTTTGGGTGGATTTTAGAGCGTAATAGTAAAAATATTACTTATCCAAAAGAGCTTGTTGTTATTGAGCGACGAGAATGGGGTAACTTTTATGGGAATTTACTTTCTTTAAAAGAAAATGGCAATGTCATTGCTGAGGGTGACGCTCTTTGGAACAAAGTAAATGAAAAATTAACAACGTCTCTGGCGATATTTGAAGAAATTAAAAAACTAGAGAAAAAAGAAATTGGCGCGGTCAATTATAGTTTAGAGCGTCTTCGCTTACAGGAAAAAAGTCTTCAATTAAAAAATCAATTGACTGCTGATAAGGAAAAAGAAATTTCAGCAGAACGTGAAATACTTAATACTGAATACAAAAAATTTCAAGCGCAATTAACAGAGTTATATCAGAAAGGCAGAACTATCAGCGTTGTTGCTAAGATTGATAATGGCAGTGAATTAGAAATACCTTTGTCTAAAATAGTAAGAATTTATCAACCAAACTCCATGAGTGTGATTGATGACATAGGTTTTTATTTTACAAAATTCTCAGAATTTTTAACCGATGATCCGCGCGAATCAAATACAGAAGGAGGGATTTTTCCTGCAATATTTGGGACGATTATGATGGTTATCATGATGTCGATTATTGTGACTCCGTTTGGCGTAATTGCAGCTGTTTATTTAAAAGAATATGCTAAACAAGGTGTTATTACACGCACCATAAGAATTGCAGTAAACAACTTGGCTGGTGTGCCCTCCATTGTATATGGCGTATTTGGCTTAGGTTTCTTTGTGTACATCTTAGGGGGAAACATTGATCAGTTATTTTTCCCCGAAGCAGCGCCTGCACCTGTATTTGGAACGCCTGGGTTATTATGGGCCTCAATTACACTCGCCTTATTAACCTTGCCGGTGGTGATTGTTTCAACCGAGGAAGGCTTATCGCGTATTCCTAAATCAATTCGGGAAGGGAGTTTAGCCTTAGGTGCAACAAAATTTGAAACCTTATGGCAAACAATCTTACCTATGGCTAGCCCATCGATGATGACTGGTTTAATTCTTGCGGTTGCCCGAGCAGCGGGTGAGGTAGCACCGTTAATGTTAGTTGGGGTGGTTAAATTAGCGCCGACATTACCTTTAGATGGTAACTTTCCTTTTTTACATTTAGACAGAAAGTTTATGCATTTAGGTTTTCATATTTATGACGTTGGTTTTCAAAGTCCTAATGTTGAAGCTGCTAGGCCTTTAGTTTATGCAACATCTTTATTATTGGTTGCGGTGATTTTGGTACTTAATTTATCAGCTATTATCATCAGGAATCGTTTACGGGAAAAATATAGAGCTTTGGAAGGTTAATTTTAATGATAAATCAAGAACCACTTACGCACGCGCTTAACATGAATTCATATATCAATAACGATTTTAATAATACCGATGAAGTAAAGGAAGTTTGTATTCAAGTAAAAGACTTAAATCTTTATTATGGCGATAAACAAGCTTTATATAATGTCAATATGGACATTTTAAAAAAGAAAGTTACTGCTTACATCGGGCCCAGCGGCTGTGGTAAATCAACTTTGCTTCGATGTATTAATCGAATGAATGATTTAGTTGACAGTGTGCGTATTGACGGTGAGATTTTATTAGATAATCAAAATATCAATGATAAAAACTTAAACGTTTCTGCACTGCGTCGACGCGTTGGAATGGTGTTTCAGAAGCCTAATCCTTTCCCCAAAACAATTTTTGAAAATGTTGCGTATGGGCTAAGAATTCAAGGTATCAATGATAAACGTCTGCTTGCCGAAACAGTAGAAAATGCATTATGTGGCGCGGCCTTATGGGATGAAATGAAAGATCGCTTAAATGACAATGCCTTAGGTATGTCAGGTGGTCAGCAACAACGCTTGGTCATTGCACGAGCCATTGCTATCGAGCCAGAAGTTTTACTTCTTGATGAGCCTGCTTCAGCCTTAGATCCTATTTCCACATTAAAGATTGAAGAATTAATTAATGAGTTAAAAGAAAAGTATACTATCGTAATTGTTACTCATAACATGCAACAAGCCGCGCGTGTTTCTGATTACACTGCTTTTATGTATATGGGTGAGTTAATAGAAATGGGTGCAACAAGTGACTTATTCACCAATCCACAGAAAAAACAGACAGAAGATTATATAACTGGTAGATACGGTTAATCAGGAGATTTAGTATGGATAATGTAAAGATGGGGCATCATATTTCTGGTCAGTTTGATAAAGATTTAGACGATATTAGAAATAAAGTATTAACAATGGGTGGTTTAGTTGAGCGTCAACTTGAAAATGCTGTGCAAGCATTTACCACGGGTAATTTAGAATTGGCTGAGCAAGTAATTAAACAGGATAAAGATATTGATGCTTATGAGACATCAATTGATTTGGAATGTACGCAAATTTTGGCGTTAAGGCAACCTACCGCGTTTGATTTACGTTTTTTACTGTCAGTAGTAAAAATTATTCATGAATTACAAAGAATGGCGCATAAATCGGTTCGAATTGCTGAAATGGCAATTCGTTTAGATGGCAATGATGGTAAATTTCCACGCTATGAGTTAGAACACATGGCAGAACTTGTGATTAAAATGCTTCATGATGCGCTTGATTTATTTGCCAGATTATCCTTTGAAGGAGTTACTGCTATTACGGATAAAGATGTCAATGTTGATCGTGAATATGACAATATTTTAAGACAATTAATTACACGAATGATGGAAGATCCAAGAAATATAACGCGTACATTAGATGTATTATGGACGGTGAGAGCGTTAGAGCGAATTGGTGATTATTCTTGTTTTATGTGCGAGCATTTAGTGTATATGATTAAAGGTCAAAAAATACGTTTGACCAAAGGTGATGAGTTGTAAGCATACTTTGTCATAACAAAAAAGCGAGTTGTCTGATGAAGGACACTCGCTTTTTTTATGCGCTGTAAAAAATAATGTGCGATAGCGTTGCGTTGATTATTTTTCAAACCCCATAAAATCCCAAAGTCTATGCGAAAGCGTTGCATTTTTATATTCTGGAACAGGTGGTCCGTTGGGGAAGTTTTTATCGTAGATGGCTTGCGTTGAGGCGCGTAAATCTTGCATATCAAGTTCAGCATAGGACTCTATCATCACTTGCAAAGCAAAGGGCACTGCAGGCGTTCGTTGATAAGTTTTTAATACACTGGCGGCACGATTAATTGCTGATAAATAGGCTTTACGTTGTAAATAGTAGCGGGCAACATGAACTTCGTACATGGCTGAATTATTTTTTAAAGCAATCATGCGCAAGCGTGCATCTGTGTTGTACTGACTGTTAGGAAAGCGCTTAATTAGTAGTTCAAAATTTCGATACGCTTCGTCAGCATTGCTGGTATCACGTTGCGACGTGTCAGTGGGTAAAAATCGATCCATAAAACCTATGTCGCGATTATAGTTTATGAGTCCTTTTAGATAATAAGCATAATCAATATTAGGGCTTCTGGGATTGATTTTTATAAATCTATCGGCGGCAGCTAAGGCTGATTCAGGATCATTATTTTTGAAATATGCATAAGCAACATCTAACTGTGTTTGCGCAGAAGATTCGCCAAAGGGATAGCGAGATTCAAGTGACTCATAGAGTTTAATGGCTTTTTCGTAGTTGCCTGATTCAACCGCTTTTTTAGCTTCAGTTCGGAATTGTTGAATAGTCCAGCCTGCATATTCATCAATGCCTGATTTATCAGAATCGGAGTCTTTAGAAAAGAGATCACCTAAGCTGCTACAGCCTTGTATGGACATTCCAAATAAAAAAATTAACAGGCTTTTAGATAGAATTATGCGTACAGATTTGCCTACACAATGTAACATTGTTTGTTTTCTCACAGGATTAATCGAGTTAAATGGTTGGTATACTCACTAATGAGTATAACGTATCAATGGCTCATTCAGAAAAGATTGTTATGACTACTATACAAAAAATTGTGCCATTAGAAATGGCTGGATTACGGTTAGATCAAATTTTAGCAGAATTATATGCTGAATATTCAAGAAGCAAATTACAAGCGTGGATTAAATTAGGTAAAGTGAGTGTTGATGGTGTTCAGCTTAAGCCTAAACAAAAGTTAGAAGGGGGTGAGCTTATCGAAGTAGATGTTGAGCCTGAAGTTGTCATTACGTCAGAACCTGAAAATATTCCATTAGATATTGTTTATGAAGATGACAGCATGATTATTGTGAATAAACCCATTGGTTTGGTTGTTCATCCTGCCATAGGCAATTGGCGAGGCACTTTGGTCAATGCGTTGTTAAATCATGATCATAGTTTAGAAACGCTACCTAGAGCCGGTATTGTTCATCGCATTGATAAAGATACCAGTGGTTTACTAATGGTAGCGAAAACATTACATGCGCATCATAGTCTTACTCAGCAGTTGCAAGAGCGTACTATCCATAGAGAATACCTTGCCATTACTCGCGGTAGAATGACTTCGGGTGGAACAGTTGATTTACCTATTGGCAGACATCCTACAGATCGAAAACGTTATGTGGTCAGAGAATCAGGTAAAGAAGCGATTACCCACTATCGTGTTGTGCAGCGTTATGAACGCCACACGTTAATTAGGGTTAAGTTAGAGACGGGGCGTACCCACCAAATTCGTGTGCACATGGCGCACATTCGTTTCCCATTGTTGGGTGATCAGGTGTATAGCGGACGTTTTCAATTACCCCCAGCGTGCAGTGAGCAACTTGAAACCCAGTTACGGCAGTATAAGCATCAAGCCTTACATGCGGCTAAATTGGGTTTAGAACATCCAGAAACAGACGAATATTGCGAGTGGGAAGCGCCTATGCCTCAAGATATGAAGCTAATGCTAGAGGCCTTAGCTGCAAATGAAAAATAAATATTGTTTACGTCCAGATTGGCCATTGCCCGCTGGCGTTCATTCGGCCACTACATTACGACAGGGCGGAGTAAGTCGCCCGCCTTATTCAGCATTAAATTTAGCGACCCATGTTGATGATGACGTTAATGCTGTGCTCCAGAACCGTCAACGTATTAACGCACATTTAATGCTGCCAAGTGAGCCGCTGTGGTTGCAACAAGTGCATGGTAACGACGTTTATCTTGGCTCGAAGTGGCTGGACTCACCGCAAGCTGATGCGGTAGTTACTGCACAAAAAAACAAGGTCTGTGCCGTGTTGACCGCAGATTGTTTACCTATTTTAGTGTGTACGCATAACGGTGAAAAAATTGCGGCAATTCATGCTGGATGGCGAGGCTTGGTAAAAGGCATTATCACTAATACCATTGCAGCCATGCACACAACAGATTGCATGGTATGGCTTGGTCCGGCAATTAGTGTTAAGCATTTTGAGGTGGGCGTCGAGGTAAGAGACGCATTTGTTCAAAAAGGAGCGCTGTTTGCGACAGCATTTAGTGAAAAAGAGCAGCAAAAATGGCAGGCTGATATGTACGCGTTAGCAAAAATAGAATTACAGTCCTTGGGGGTTTTTGATATTTATGGTGGCGATTTATGCACCTTTGCAGATTCTGAGCGTTTTTATTCGTATCGACGTGATGGGCAAACAGGGCGCATGGCAAGTTTAATTTGGAAGACCTGAGGGCGGGTTAAACGGTGATTAAAACACATTGAACCAAGGTTAATTAGCTGATTCAATGTGTCGTAAAAGCAATCTGTAAAGACTAGCGTTTAGGTAATAATATCCGCAGCTGAGCGCTGTGTTTTTTCTTTAACGTGACTAAATTGTTCTGCTAAATCAATAAGTTCACCCAAAACTTCTTGGGTGTTTTGATCATGTTTACTAGCATCCGCTTCGTAGCGTTCGATATAAATACGCAGGGTAGCCCCCACGGTTCCCGTACCAGATAAACGAAATACAATTCTGGAGCCGTTTTCAAAACCAATGCGAATGCCCTGATGCTCACTAAGACTGCCATCTACAGAATCATGATAGGTAAATTCATCGGCATATTTAACGGTGTAGTCGCCAAAGGATTGGGCAGGCAAGGTAGGTAATAATGTCCGTAAATCAGCGATGATGGTATTGGCAATGGTTAAGTCAATGGCTTCATAATCATGGCGCGAGTAAAAGTCTCTACCAAATTTTGACCAATGTTCGTGCACGATATCCTTTACCGATTGACGTTTACGTGCAAGTAGATTTAACCAAAATAGCACCGCCCATAAGCCATCTTTTTCACGCACATGATCAGAGCCTGTGCCAAAACTTTCTTCACCACACAGGGTTATTTTTTGAGCATCAAGTAGGTTGCCAAAAAATTTCCAGCCAGTTGGGGTTTCGTAATAAGGAATGCCGTAGCGTTGCGCCACGCGGTCAACTGCTTGGCTAGTGGGCATTGAGCGTGCAACGCCCAATAAGCCGCTAGCATAGCCTGGAATAAGCTGTGCATTGGCGGCCATAATCGCTAAGCTGTCGCTTGGCGTAACAAAAATATTATCGCCTGTAATCATGTTGCGATCACCGTCACCATCTGAGGCGGCGCCAAAAACAGGCGCATGAGCACTAAACATCGTGGCCGCTAACTCATGGGCATGAGCTAGATTTGGATCAGGGTGATGTCCACCAAAATCCTCAAGAGGCGTTGAGTTAATCACAGAATTTTCAGGTGCACCTAATAGGTCGACCAATATACGTTGTGCGTAAGGCCCTGTAATTGCGTGCATAGCATCAAAAAGTAAAGTTAAATAACCATTACTAATGCTTTGTTTTAGTAGGGGGAAATCAAAAATTGTTTGCATTAATTCGGCATAATCAGAGACAGAATCAATAATTATAATGGTTAACTCGCCATGCTCTTGAACACCAATTTCATCAATATTAACAGGCTCTAATTGCGCAATTTTATATTCATCAATAGCTTGGCTTTCTTTAAAAAATGCTAGGGTATCTTTTTCTGGAGCAGGTCCACCATTACTTACGTTGTATTTGATGCCAAAGTCTTCATCTGGACCACCAGGATTATGGCTGGCAGATAAAATTAACCCACCTGTTGCTTGATATTTTCTAATAATATGTGATGCCGCTGGGGTGGAAAGTAAGCCATTTTGACCTATAATTAATTGTCTGAACCCATTTGCGGCAGCAATTTTTATAATGGTTTGAATGGCAGTACGGTTAAAATAGCGCCCATCACCGCCAATAACTAATGTTTCTTTAGTTATTAAGGTATTAAAAATGGCTTGAACAAAGTTTTCTAAATAATGTGGTTGTTGAAAAACTTTTACTTTTTTTCGTAACCCTGATGTGCCAGGATTTTGATCGTTGAAGGCGTGGGTTAAAATGGTATCAATGTGCATGATGTGTCCTATTAATGGTTGCTTTAGCGTAAGATAAAGTACACCAAATTTGTTTATTTAAGTGAAAATTTTATATGGTTAGAAATTATTTTTTACTCTGTTTGTTGTTGACTTCACTGGGGTTGTTTTCAGGCAGTGTGTTTGCCACCAGTGATTTATGGTTGTTGGTTGATACTAAAGCGAAAAAAATTGAAGTGAAAAAAGGCGAACTTACTGTTGAAACATTAAACAGTATCGCGATTGGTCGTGGGGGCGCAGGTTATAAAACGCATCGCGGAGATAATATTACGCCTTTTGGTGATTATAAAATTGGTTGGATTGGTGAAAAAAGTACCTTTAGGCGGTTTTTTGGCTTAACTTATCCCTCAGCTGATGATGCTCAAAAAGCCTTAGCCCGAGGTATCATTGATAAATATACTTATAATCGTATTTTAAATGCACAATTAAGTGGACAAATACCGCCGCAAAATACTCCCTTAGGCGGGCAAATTGGTATTCATGGTTTGGGGCGTGCCAATGTAAGAATCCATGAAACATTTGATTGGACACACGGTTGTATCGCGTTAACAAATCAACAAATTGATCATTTAAGTCAACTTGTCGATACGGGAACACTCGTAAGGATAAAATAATTCTGGAAAATGTTAGAATCAGTGATAAAATTTATAACAGATGTGAGCTTTTTTTTGTAGTAATAACTTTATAGGAAAAATAAAATGAAAAATGCAGTTAAATTAACAATCGTAGCTTTAACTCTTACTTTTGTAGCAGGTTGTGCAAGCACTTCAGATATCGAAAACTTACAATCACAAATTGACGGTTTGAAAACTTCTGTTGCTCAAGCTTCTTCTGATGCAGCTAGCGCACAAAGTGCAGCTAACGATGCAGCTTCAAGAGCAGCAGCAGCAGAATCTGCAGCAAATCGTGCTGCTCAATATGCTCAAGATACAAACAGCAAATTGGACAACATGTTCAAAAAATCAATGATGAAATAAGCATTTGATTTAGTAGAAAACAAAAAGCCCGATGGTTAACTGCCATCGGGCTTTTTTTTACGCCTTAACTTCGCCGCCAAACATTTCTAAAAATGGGGGCAAAAAAGCAGCTAATTCAGCCGTCATAATTGAAAAATTTGCATCAAGTTGCTCAATTTCATTATTAGTTTCAAGATCAGCTATCTGATCTTGAATTAGGTCAAGAAACCGTAAGCGTTTAATTATAAAATGTTCATCAATGATAAAAGCCATGCGTTCAGACCAAGTGATCGCAAGTTTAATGACCTGCTTGCCTTTATCAAGATGTTGCTGAATTTCAGGTACATTTAAATCGTGGCGTTTACAACGAATAATTCCGCCCGATTCATCAGGCGAGCGAAGCTCACATTCATCAGCAATAGTAATATTTTGTGGAGGCATCGCATCAGTAAGCCAGCGAGTCATAACAGTGCTTGGTTTTTCGTTGGTATGAATGGGGATTGCTTGCAATGAGCCTAAAGATTGACGTAATAAGCTGACCACATCTTCTGCATTTTTACTCGATGCACTGTCAATAATTAACCAACCACCTTGCGGATCAAGATAAGCATAAAACTTTTTAGAAAACGTAAAGGCTTTTGGTAACAGTTCAAAAATAGTATCGTCTTTAAGTTTAGTACGTTCTTTTTTTGATAATTTATAGCCTTGTTGGTCTTCAGTGGCGATAATTTTTTCCTGAACCATTTCATTAATAACGGAGGTGGGTAGTACCCGCTCTTCTTTTTTGGCAACAAGTAAAATAAAGCCATTACAAACATGCAATAAATGTTCAGATGTGCCACCTAATGGCGGTGACCAACCCATTGACGATGGTTCATGTCCGCCACAAGGATGAAATGACAGCGTATTAAGTTGCTGCTCCAACTCAGTGTTGGTTAATGTAAAGGGGTCGGTAAGACGGAAAATACACAGATTTTTAAACCACATAATAACAAGCGATCCTAAATAAAATAATAATGAATTATTATCGCATTGTTACGCAGCCTAACAATGCAGTTATCGTATGAAAATAAATAATTCTCACTGTGAAGGCTTAGCGCCACTTGCAGGTGCTGATGCTAACGTATTAATTTTAGGCTCAATGCCTGGTCGTGCATCCTTGCTTCAGCAGCAGTATTATGCCCATCCACGCAATACATTTTGGCCTATTTTGCGCACTATTTTTACGAGTGAAAATACGTGTAATCAGGCGCTGACATATCAGCAAAAACATGCTTTATTGCTAGCTAACAAAATAGCGTTATGGGATGTTTTGGCTTATTGCACGCGCATAGGAAGTTTAGATGCTGATATTGTGTTATCGACAGCACGAGCAAATGATTTTAATGCGTTTTACCGGCAGTATGCAGAGATAGATTACGTGTTTTTTAATGGAAAAAAAGCCCAGAGCCTTTATACCAAGAAGGTTGTGCCACAATTAAACGAACGTTATGCCCAGCTTAATTATGTTACTTTACCCTCAAGCAGTCCCGCTTACGCAGCAATAAGTGTGGTGCAAAAAATAGCTCAATGGCGTGCTATCAAACAGTGAGCACGTTAACCATTACCCTCTTTTATAAAAGCAACTATGAATCAAGACAACTACGACTATTACGAAGAAAGTGAAGATGATGCTGAGCAGTACGCCATCAGACCCAACAAAACACAGTTAAAAAAAGATATTGCAGAATTGTTTGCCTTAGGAGAAAAATTATCGCGGATATCCGCGACACAATTAGCATCGATGGCCATCCCTGACAAAATACACCAAGCTATTCGTGAGGTATCTGGAATGCCACTTAATAGCGCCAGAAAACGCTTACTTAAATATATTGCGGGTCAATTGCATAAAATGGATTGTGAGCCCATTAAAGAAAGTTTGGCAAAATTAGAGAATAAAAGTGCGCACGCAGCAAGAGAGCATCACCAAGTAGAGCGTTGGCGTGATCGTTTACTTGCCGAAGGTGACAAGGCATTAACAGAATTATTGGACGATTACCCCGATGTCGATAGACAATATCTTAGACAATTACTACGAACGGCACAAAAAGAGCAGGCAGCGTCGGCTCCGCCACGTGCTAACCGCTTGCTTTATCGTTATTTAAAAACGGTCTTAGATGAGGAAGCTCATTTTGACGATGCAGAAGATGATGAGGAAGAAGATATGGACGATGAAGAGCAGGATGACAGTTAATCGTTAGTATTTAGTCTATAAGACCGTTATAAAATTAAAAAGTTACTCACAAAAGCTGTGGATAAACTTGTTTAAAAGCCTGTTCATTAGTGTTCAAGTAAATGATTTTGAAAATGTTAATTTACATTGTCTAAAAAAAAGGCAGTGCCTGTTTGGTTCAGTAAGCAATGTGCTGGTGGTGTTCCTTATCAGGTAATCGTAGGCTTATTATTTATTAGCACTCTAAATGACGTCGGCATCTGTTAATCGCAGCAATGTTTAGTAAAATACCTAAAGTTAGCGAGCTAATGACTATTTTTTAAAATACCAACCCTTAAATAATTATGAAATTTATACCTTGTCAAGATAACTGCACTAACACCGGTACGCATTGTAATGGTTGCGGTCGTGCACATGAAGAAATTGCTGCAACCAAAGCCTTAGTAAAAAACATGGTGGATTTTGTGCGTGCGCAGCATTACGAAAATCCAGAAGAATTTATGGCAGCAGTGAGTAAAAGTGTGGTCAAAAAAAGTGCGTTGCCGCCTGTATAAACACGTCATGTCGTATCCTGGGCAAACGTTTAGCGTTATACCTTATTCGTGTGTGATGAAATATAATGAACTTTTTTAGCTAACTGGAGTTTGCTTTGAAACCGATAAAAATAGGTGTGTTAGGACTGGGTACCGTCGGTGGCGGCACAGTGAATGTATTAACGCGTAACGCAATGGAAATTACGCGTCGTGCGGGTAGAGAAATTATTATCACCCGTGCCTCTGCTCGTAGTGTTGATAAACAACGAATTTGCGCTACTCACGCGATTGAATTGACGACCAATTCATTAGAGATTATCAATGATCCAGAAATTGATATTATTGTTGAATTAATAGGTGGCGCAGGTGTCGTTAAAGAGTTGGTATTAGCCGCGATTGATAATGGCAAGCATGTGGTCACCGCCAATAAATTACTTATTGCTCAACATGGTAATGAAATTTTTGCTAGAGCCAGTGAAAAAGGCATCATTGTCGCCTTTGAAGCTGCGGTTGCAGGTGGTATTCCTATCATTAAAGCCCTCCGTGAGGGCTTAAGTGGGAATCAAATTGAATGGTTGGCAGGTATTATTAATGGCACCAGCAATTTTATTTTAACGGAAATGCGTGACAAAGGCCGTGATTTTGCTGACGTTTTAACAGAGGCACAAGCGTTGGGTTACGCGGAAGCCGATCCTACCTTCGATATTCAAGGCATTGATGCTGCACATAAATTAACTATTTTGGCGGCCATTGCATTTGGTATTCCTTTGCAATTTGATAAAGTCTATACCGAAGGCATTGCCAATATCACGCGCCTTGATATTCAATACGCTGAAGAATTAGGTTACCGCATTAAACATTTGGGCATTGCTAGAAAATCTGCTCAAGGCATTGAGTTGCGTGTGCACCCCACGTTAATTCCACAGCATCGTTTAATTGCCAATGTTAATGGGGTAATGAATGCTGTCGTAGTAAAAGGTGATGCAGTAGGGCCAACACTTTATTATGGTGCAGGGGCAGGGGCAGAACCCACCGCTTCAGCGGTAGTGGCTGATATTATTGATGTAGTGAGAGCGTTAACTTCCGACCCTGATAATCGAGTGCCACATTTAGGCTTTCAAGCCAATGCCTTAGCGGATATTCCAGTGCTGTCGTGTCAGCATTTTAGCACTGCCTATTACTTACGTTTAACAGCTGAAGATAAGCCAGGTGTTTTAGCAGATGTGACGGGCATTTTGGCTGATCATAATATTAGTATTGAAGCAATCATTCAAAAAGAGCCGTTACAAGGGGAAACTTCAATCCCTATTATTATGTTGACGCAAATCACCTTTGAACAAGAAATGACCGCAGCGATTGCTAAAATCGAAGCCTTACCCACCGTGACAGGAAAAATTAACCATATTCGTATGGAAACATTAGGATAATTCATTACATGACTACAAAAAATCGTTATACCGGAATCATTGAACGCTACCGTAATCGTTTACCAGTGAGCAACACAACTCGTCTGATTAGTTTAGGAGAAGGTAATACACCCTTAATTCAGCTGGAAAACATTCCCAAATTAATCGGTAAAGACGTGACTATTTACGTTAAATTTGAAGGTTTAAATCCCACTGGCTCATTTAAAGATCGTGGGATGACTATGGCGGTTACCAAAGCGGTAGAAGCGGGGAGTCAGGCGATTATTTGTGCCTCAACAGGTAATACTTCCGCCTCAGCGGCTGCTTATGCGGTACGTGCTGGCATCAAAGCATTTGTATTAATTCCTGAGGGTAAAATTGCCTTAGGTAAGCTTGCACAAACCTTAATGTACGATGCCAAAATTATTCAAATTAATGGTAATTTTGACAAAGGCATGGCGTTAGTAAAAGAAGTTGCTGAGCTAGCCCCTGTTACCATTGTTAATTCAATCAATCCTTATCGTATCGAAGGGCAAAAAACAGCGGCGTTTGAAATTGTTGATGAATTGGGCTTTGCCCCTGACTATCATTGTTTACCGGTAGGTAATGCAGGAAATATTACCGCGTATTGGCGTGGCTATACTGAGTATGCACGTTACAGCACTGAACACACTGCCGTTACGCGTAACTTGCCAATTATGTGTGGTTATCAGGCGGCAGGGTCGGCGCCCTTTGTGGCGGGACATATTATTGAACAGCCAGAAACCTTAGCGACAGCGATTCGTATTGGTAATCCCCAGTCCTGGGACTTAGCGTGGGCTGTGCAAAAAGAATCGGGTGGCTGGTTTGATAAATTCACCGATGAGCAAATTTTAGCTGCACAAAAAATGTTATCACAGTATGAAGGCGTGTTTTGTGAACCTGCTTCAGCAACCTCGCTAGCAGGTGCGTTGCATGATATTAGTACAGGTAAAATTGCAGAAGGCAGCATAATAGTCTGCACTTTAACGGGTAATGGTATTAAAGACCCTGAAATTGCTATGTCACAATGCCGCGATACCCAACCTGTCACCATCGATGCTAATTTAGATGCCGTTAAACGTGCTATTTTAGACGTGCTTTAAAGCAAACCGCACAGCACTTCATCAGATTGCTTTCAGTGTAAACCATTCGTGCTTAGGCTTATTGAAGCACGAATGGATGTCTATCCCAATAAACACCCCCCCTCAAACACCTGATGCGAAGACAGCAAGATTATCTATGCTGTCTCGTCAACACAGATCAGCAGCACAACACATGAGTTTTAGCCCATGACAATGTTTATTTTTGCGTATTTAGCCGTAGGTTGCATAACAGGCGTTTTGGCAGGTTTATTTGGTATAGGCGGCGGTATTATTAGCGTGCCAATACTCACTTGGCTTTTTACTTGGCAAGGGTTCGCGCCCGATAGCACCTTAATTATGGCGATAGCCTCCTCGTTGGCTGCAATTATCTTTACTGCACTTGCTTCAGTTCGTGCTCATCAACGTTTGGGTGCTATGCAATGGTCTATTGTCTATCAGTTAAGTGTGCCGATTGGCGTAGGTGCGGCAATGGGCGCAGGGTTGGCCGAGGCAATGCCTGTGCTTTGGTTGCGGCATATATTAGTGGGGTTTCTGTTTTATGTAGCGATATTAATGGCATTTCCACGTAAAAAATCTACTAAAACACGTGTTAATTCGCGTTACTTAGATACTTGCGTGGGATGGTTTATCGGGGTTATTTCGGCGCTAGTGGGGATTGGCGGGGGCACGCTTACCGTGCCGTATTTATTATTACGCCAACTGCCCATGGCTCAGGTTGTTGCGCTATCAAGTGCCTGTGGACTACCTATTGCTATAGTTGGCAGTATGAGTTATGCACTGTTAGGCTGGCAACAGCCTGATTTACCTTGGGGCAGCGTGGGCTATGTATTTTTACCAGCAATGTTAAGCATTAGTCTTAGCAGCATAATTACTGCGCCTGTGGGTGCTAAGTGGGCAAATAAACTCGCCTCAGCACAATTAAAACGTTATTTTTCTGTGTTATTAGTTTTAATGGCAGCCAAATTACTCTGGGCTGGGTAACGCCTCTTGATCGATATAAACCGTTACACCATGAGCAGGATAAATAGTGCTCACTGGTAATGCTTCGCCATTTCGCCACTTAGTGACTATATCGCGCTTATTAGAGCCTGTGATTAAAAAAATGACCTCATTGGTTTGACTAAGTGCGTTCGCACTAATGGACACGCGTTCAGCAGGGGGTTTAGGTGAGTCATTAACAGCATGTACCCATTCATCAGCGTGATGAATATGATCAGGAAATAAACTGGCCGTGTGCCCATCTTCGCCGATGCCTAATAAAACCATATCAAAAGGGACCGCCGCCGCAATCAGCGGACGATACACTGCTGCGGCAGCAGCATTGCCCAATTCAGCAGGAATGGTAAAAATTTGTGTGGCAGGAATAGCCACATTATCTAATAAAGTATGTTTTGCAAGGGTACTGTTTCGTTCAGGATGCTCAGCCGCTAAGCAGCGTTCATCGCCATAATAAATTACCCAATGTTGCCAGTCAGCGGTTTGTTGAGCGAGTAAACGGTACACTTTTTCTGGCGTACCGCCACCTGCAAGCACTAATTTAAAATGCCCATGCTCTGCAATTGCCGTGCGTGCAGCGTTTAAAATATGCTCACATACGACTTCAGCCACATGGTTGGCGGTGGCTAATGGGTGCCAATGAATTGTTTGGTGCATGGTAGTGATACTCCTTAGAAGTTATAAGTGAAGGGTAAAATGTCATAGCGTAGCATTTTAGCAATTTTGCGTTTAAATTGTGCTTTAGTATTGCTGAGGACAGTCATTTTTATTATGACCATTACCGGAGAAGGCTGGGATGAGGGGAAATATAAATGCTTGATTTTATTCGCCTCACCCCAACCCTCTCCAATAGGAGGGGGGGGCTTAGTATCCGCCTTCGACACGCTTCCTTCGACCAGCTCACCCCACTTTAAAAAAGTATAGGTTGAGTTTCCCCCCTTTTTCAAAGGGGGAAGTCTAACTGCTTGGGCTTATTGTACGGTCTTAAGTGGCCGCCCGCCTGAGCTGATTGGGTAACGACGATCACGTCCAAAGGCTTTGCTGGTAATTTTTATGCCTGGTGGTGATTGTCGGCGTTTGTGTTCATTTTTATTAACTAAGTTAACAACGTGTTGTACGGTGTCGGCATCAAAGCCAGCGTTAATAATAGTGTCGATAGCCTCTTCGTGTTCGATATAACGTTCTAAAATTGCATCCAAAATAGGGTAGGGGGGCAAGGAGTCTTCATCTTTTTGATCAGGTGCTAATTCAGCTGAAGGGGGACGCATTAGTACACGTTCGGGGATGATTGGGTTGATTTGGTTGCGGTATTTAGCCAGAGCATACACCAGTAATTTTGGTACATCTTTGAGGGGGGCAAAGCCGCCTGCCATATCACCATATAAGGTGGCGTAGCCCACGCTCATTTCGCTTTTATTGCCAGTGGTCAGTAATAATTTTCCTTGTTTATTGGAGATGGCCATTAAGATAATGCCGCGACAACGGGCCTGAATATTTTGTGCAGTGACATCGTGCGCTGTGTTTGATGGCGTTTCTAATACTTTTGCCAGTAACTCAGTAAAGGCGGTAACAGCGGGTTCAATGGGGATGCTGTCGGTATATACGCCTAAGGCTTGGGCTTCTGCTAACGCATCTTCATTGCTCATGGTGTGAGTGTAACGCGAGGGCAATAAATATCCGTGAACATGTTCCGCACCTAGCGCATCAACGGCAAGTGCTAACACTAAGGCCGAATCAATCCCGCCTGATAAGCCAATTAAGGCACCGTGAAAACCATTTTTATGCACATAATCTTTTATTCCTAAACACAGTGCAGCATAACAGCTACTGAGGTCATCAAGCACAGGGGCGATGCTGCTTGGAACTGGCGCGTCGTTAATAAAGTCTATGCGGCTAAGTTGTTCGGTAAATTCATGCGCCCGAAAGACAATCTCGCCGTGTTGATTCATGACAAATGATGCACCATCAAAAATTAGTTCGTCTTGTCCGCCTACTTGGTTGACATAAATAACAGTGAGTGGCGCGGTGTTAAGTTGTTGTCGAATTATATTTTCGCGTTCTTGGCTTTTGCCTCGGGTAAAGGGCGACGCATTTAAACTGATCAGCAGTTCTGCACCAGCCTGATAGTTTTCATTTATCATGCCTGCTTGCCATATATCTTCGCAAATGGTTAGCCCAATAAAATGACCATTAAATTCAAAAATACAGGGCTGAGTGCCCGTTGAAAAATAACGTTGTTCATCAAAAACACCATAATTGGGCAGAGCGCGTTTGCGGTAATTGGCAATCATTGCTCCTTGGTGAATAACCGCAGCACTGTTGTATAAGGTGTGCCCGTCGTATTCTGGGTAACCCACTACTATCGCAATACCTAAGACCTGTTCTGCTAAGCTATACAGTGCGTTATTGGCGGCGTCGATGATGTTTTGACGAAATAATAAATCTTCAGCAGGGTAGCCTAGAATCGTTAATTCTGGAAAAACAATGAGGTCTGCGCCTAATACATCACGTGCATGGCAAGCAGCTTCGATAATGGTCGTAAGGTTGGCTGAAATGTTGCCAACATAAAATCGGGTTTGGGCAAGTGCAAGAGTAAGCGTCATAGTGCAGTGTGTAAGTTATGATAAAGCAAAGAGTTCGCGTAATAACGCTGTGGCAAAGCTGCCCGCAGGCAAGGTAAAGTTAAGACGTATGCTGGTGTCGTCAGTAAACTCCCAGCATAAATCTGGAATCATGACGCGCAAGCTTCGGCGATCAGCCGTTACACCCGCAGCACACAAGCCTTCGTTAAGTTCTGGATAATTATCGATAATGCCTTGTTCAAGTGCGGCGGTGTCAGCACTTACGGCGGGCGCACCTATGCCCCATAAGACACCCGTTGGGTGAATGTCATAGTCTGCTAAGCGTTGGTTTAAGTTGGTTTCTGCGGGTGTGGCTTTAAACCAACTGCGTGAACCATGTAAACAAAAAGCATCACCTGTTAAGGCCTGATTCCAGGTTTTATCTTGAATGCGTTGAGCTAAAATATGATTAAACAAAAAGGAGCGTGCTGAGGATAAATATAAGCTGCGTTGATTACGATTAACGCGTTTGCCTTTAAACATGGCGACGGCTTTTGTAAGATTAAGGCCTTGATGACCAAAGCGTTGTTCACCATAGTAATTAGCCATGCCCTGTGCTTTAAGCTGGGCAAGTTTTGCTAACAGTGCGGTGTTATCGCCCTGCCACTCACGAATAATGATGCTGAACTGATTGCCGGTGAGTGCGCCGCGTTTTAATTTTCGGGCGTGACGCTGACAGTCAAGCAGTTTAAGGTGTGGGCTGTTAAGTGCGCACCAATCGGGCTCGGCACGACCGCCTGGCAACCAAATACTAAACCATTGACGGGTTATGGCATGACGATCTTTAAGTCCTGCATAGCCCACATCGCGCTCATTCACTTGAGCAAATTTGGCGAGTTGTTGGGCGATAAATTCGGTGTTTTCAGAGGTTTTTTCAAGGTATAGAAACACATGTTCACCACTGCCAGAGGGCGTAAATGCTAAGTGTTCATGCACAATAAAATCTTCAGGTCGTTGACGAATGTGTCCTGTTCCACAGGTTTGTCCGTACACAAGTGGCCAGCAGGGTAAGTGATACGCTGACATTAGTATTTTTCAATAAGGACGACAGCCGTAACGGCAATGCCTTCTTTACGACCTTCAAAACCCAGTTTTTCGGTGGTGGTGGCTTTTACGTTGATGGTGTCGAGGGGCATGCTTAAATCGTCAGCAATAATTTGGCACATGCTGGCAATATGCGGCGCCATTTTTGGGGCTTGGGCAATAATCGTGATATCAGCATTCACTAATTGATAGCCTTTGGTCTGGAGCAGTTGATAGACATGGCGTAATAACACACGACTGTCTGCACCTTGGTATTGAGCATCGGTATCGGGAAAGTGTTGGCCAATATCACCCAATGCGGCGGCACCTAATAAGGCATCGCATAAGGCATGTAACACTACATCGCCATCAGAATGAGCCTCTAAACCTTGTTCATAAGGAATGCGTACACCGCCTAAGATAAGGTGATCGCCGTTATTGAAACGGTGCACATCGTAACCCTGTCCAATTCTAATCATTGTTTTACTCCTTGTTTTAATCATTGTTGTCGTTCTTGTTGTCGTTCTTGTTGTGCTAAATAAAATTCTGCGAGGGCGAGGTCTTCTGGTCGAGTGATTTTAATATTATCAGGACGACCTTCGATAATTTTGGGGTGATAGCCCGCTATTTCTAAGGCACTGGCTTCATCGGTAATGGCAGGGTTGCCCATGGTTGAGGTTAAGGCTTCTGTTAATAAGCCGTAGCGAAACATTTGTGGCGTTAAGGCACGCCAAATATGATTACGATTAAGCGTGCCTACAATCTGTCCAGCCTGAACATTTTTTAAGGTGTCGTGCGAGGCTAAGGCTAAAATCCCCCCTACGCTATCATTTTTTAAACTGTTGATAAGCAGATGAATATCTTCAGTGGTGATGCAGGGACGCGCAGCATCGTGTACTAACACCCAGTCATGAGCCTGTGCGCGGTGCCGAATACTGCTTAATGCAGATAACACCGAATCAGCACGCTCTTTACCTCCTGCTGCGGTAATAAGTTGTGGGTGTGAGGCTAAGGGTAGCGTTGGCCAATAAGGATCTTCTGGTGAGATGGCAAGGGCAAGTGCGGTAAAAACATTCGCGTTAAGCAGGCGCGTGAGCGTGTGCTCAAGCACTGTTTGTCCGTGTAAAGGTAAATATTGTTTGGGGCGGTCGGCATGCATCCGTTTGCCAACTCCTGCCGCAGGCACGATTGCCCAACAGGTCATTGCTTGATTCATTACGGCATCCAATTAACTAAATAAGTCGCTATTATGCCCAAGCTGTTAATAAAAATCATCAGTAACCGCCTTGTTAATAGCTTGTTTAGCATTAAATTTGCCGTGTTGTGTTCGTTATATTTTTGTTTTTGGCTCTTGTGGTTTAAACGCTAGTTTATAAGATGCCACTGTTTTATTACTTCGTGCCGTTTTTATAAAAGCACCGTCCATAAGTTGCTAACATATTGATATTTATTAAACTTAAGATTTTGAGCGTAAAACGTGAAATTTTTTACAATGAATAGGTTACAAAACTGTTAGAACTATTGATGGTTATTGCTGTGAATAAGCGTGCCAAGGGGGGGGGCACGCACCAGTGTTTTTTCAAACAGGGCTTTCAAATTCATTCATTTAAGGTTTATATTTTAGAGGATTTCAAATGCACAAAAATAAAATTACCATCGTTATCCCGCTGCTGCTTGCCGTGTTGTCGCCGATCTTTTCTGTTCAGGCAAGCTGTATTGAAACAAGCGCACAAAGCAATAGCCTATGGATTCCGCCACTCCTTACCGGCACCATCTTTAATCTAAGCCTAATGCCGTCTGCAAAAAATTTTTTAACAGGTAAAGCAACTCAAACCATTGCCTATAATTGCAATGAGTTTTTGGGACCAACACTGCTAATGAACAAAGATCAAACGGTTACCCTGCATGTGACCAATCAGTTACCTGAAACCACCACCACTCATTGGCATGGCCTTCATCTTCCTGCTGAAATGGACGGAGGGCCAATGCAGTTAATTGAACCAGGCGCGACATGGTCGCCTTCATTTAAAGTGACTAATCACGCGGCAACGTATTGGTATCATCCGCACATGCATGAAAATACTATGGCGCAACTTAATCAGGGTGCGGCAGGTTTAATCATTATAAAAGATACTGACGAGGCGAAGTTGGCATTACCACGAACTTACGGTGTCGATGATATTCCGCTGGTTATGACCAGTCGCAGTTTTAGTAGTGATAATGCGCTTAAAACCAAAACTATTTATGGTGACTATATGCTCACCAATGGGGTAATCAATGCAGAGGTGACGCTACCTGCGCAAGTCATTCGTTTACGTTTGCTGAATACCGAAGTGGAACGTGCTTATAATTTAGGCTTTAAGGATAACCGTAGTTTTTATGTTATTGCCACTGACGGCGGTTTAGTAACGAAGCCTGTTGCAGTTAAACGTTTACTCATGTCACCTGGTGAACGCTATGAAGTATTGCTTAATCTTACCGCTGATAAAGTAGGTAATACACTTGATTTACAAGCGTTTAATGGTGGGCAAACGTTTGGTTTTCCAGGTGGGGAAGCAGCCCAAACAGGTACTTTTGGAAGCCTGTTAAATAATAAAACCTTTAACGTATTGCATATAACTGTGGGCAAGCTTAAGGCTCCAGCAATAAAAAAAGTGCCGACCAAGTTAGTTAACACGACCTATTTAAAAGCGACCGATGCAACGAATACCCGCACACTTGCCATTACTGATTTTGGACCGGGAACACCGTTTACTTTTGATAATGATGCGTATGATATGGCGACTATCAATCATCAGGTGAAGCTTAATAGCACAGAAAAATGGACAATTAGTAATGGACGTACTTTTGGGCACGCTTTTCATATTCATGATGTGCAATTTTCCATTGTATCCCGCAGCAGTGGCGCTATACCTGAGTATGAAAAAGGCTGGAAAGATACGTTTTTTATACGCCCTAACGAAAAAGTGAGTTTTGTTGCCAAATTTGCTGACTATGCCAGCACTGAACATGCGTTTATGTACCATTGTCACATGGCTAATCATGAAGATGAAGGCTTAATGGGACAGTTTTTGGTGATACCTTAATCGTGGTTTAGTTGATTGCATGTGTGGGTGATCAACTTAAGACGGGGCACAAGCTAGGCTTAATCGTTCGCTGTCCCGTGTTAAGTGGGCAGCCTATTTGTTTTAAGTAGCGGTTACTACGTTTAGTAAGCGTGCGGCTATCAGTGGGAGCAGCTTTGTCTAAAGTGCCCACTGATAGTAAAGATTTTTTGTATAATGATTTATATTAACCGCTAGTTTGCAACGATACTATTTGATATTAATTTTTAAAATTAGGATAACGCCATGACGATCAGCAGTCTACACAGCCGCAGTTCAGCAATGATGTTAAGCACAACGCAGCGTCCACAGCCATCGAAAATAGCCAATGAATTATTTACTCAATTAGATTCTACTGGCAAAGGCTATATTGAAAAAAGTGATGTCGAGAATGCTTTAAACAAACTGCCCAAAGCAGGCAATTCAGGCTCTTTGACACCATCCAGCAAAACTGAAGCTGAGGCACTGTTTGTTAAGATGGACAGCAATGGCAATGGCAAACTGACTAAAGAGGAAATGTCGGCGGCGGTGCAGAAAATTGCGGCTGAGCTAGATGGACAATCACCAAGAATGCGTTTGCAAGGTGATGCTCCGCCACCACCTCCCCCAAAACCAGAAGGCGCTATAAATTCAACGGTTAACAGTGCATCCAAATCAAGCAATGATCCTATGGATAGTAATGGCGATGGCACGGTTAGTGACGCTGAGCGCTTAGCCTATGAACGTTCGCATAGTATTTCATTGGAAAATGTCGAGGTGCAATCGACAGTAAGCAGCAAGGATAATACCGCAGTGTTTTCGAAACACAGCACTGAGGCACAGTTAATGAACAGGATGATGCAAGTGCTGCAAGCATATAGCAGCTCAAATCAAACGATGGAACACAGTGGTTTTTCAGCCACAATTTAAGTTTGATAAACAGGTGTGCAGGGACGTTAATTATTTTTACAGCTAATGTATTGATACACAGCCATTTAAAAAGTGTGTGCGGTGTGTAAGCACATGTTAATTTTTAAAAAATGGGAGCAGTCATTCCTTTTGCTTAAACTGATGAATTAAGCGGCGTTCTTTTTTATTGGGTTTGTAACAGCGCAAACTAAAGGGCACAAGTTCGCGTTGTTCTCGTTCGATGGCGCGTTGTGCTTGACGTTTAGTGATGCTTTCGGGGCTTTCACTATAAAGTAAAACAGCCTCTTTGGCGGCGCGACGTTGGGCACTGAGCGCGGTCACGGTAATTTCCCAGCGCAAGTTATCTTTGCTTAAGGTAATTATTGTGCCCACACGAATTTCTTTACCTGCTTTAGAGCGTTGATTATTGACATGCACCTTGCCGCCGGTAATTGCTTCGGCGGCAAGCGTGCGTGTTTTATAAAAACGTGCCGCCCACAGCCATTTATCTAGGCGGATGCTGTCTAGGGTGGTCGTCACAGATGTTTATGATTTTTTAAGCCTTTAGGTAAGGAAAACACCACTTTTTCTTCAATACCCTGAATTTCAATGGTGGACTGTCCGCCCCATTCTTTAAGACGATTAATAACTTCTTGCACTAAAACTTCAGGTGCAGAGGCGCCAGCCGTGACACCCACTACCTTAATATTGGCAAACCAGCTTTCTTGCATATCCATTGCCGTGTCGATTAAATACGCAGGTTTGCCAAGTTGTTCGGCAATTTCACGTAAACGATTTGAATTAGAACTATTAGGCGAGCCCACCACTAAAATGGTATCAGCCGTTTTTGCTAATTCATACACGGCGTCTTGACGATTTTGTGTGGCGTAACAAATATCATCTTTTTTCTGGTCTTGAATTGAGCTAAACCGTTGACGTAAGGCATCAACCATCACTTGCGTGTCTGTCATCGATAGTGTGGTTTGCGTAACGTAGGCTAGATTATTGGGGTTATTAACGGTTAATTTCGCGACGTCGTCAGGTGTTTCAACTAAATAAATGCCACCATTTTCGGTGCATTTTTCATATTGTCCCATCGTACCTTCCACTTCTGGATGACCAGCATGTCCGATAAGAATAACTTCACGATCTGACTTTGCATGTTTAGCCACTTGTAAATGAACTTTAGTGACTAACGGGCAGGTGGCATCAAAGATAGTTAAGTTTCGTTCTTTGGCCTCCTGTTGAACTTGTTTTGAGACGCCATGGGCACTAAAGATAAGATGAGAACCTACGGGAACGTCAGTAAGATCTTCTATAAAAATAGCCCCTTTTTCTTTAAGCCCTTCCACAACCGTGCGGTTATGAACGACTTCATGGCGAACATAAATAGGGGCTCCAAAAGTTTCAAGTGCTTGGTCGACTATTTCAATAGCGCGATCTACACCGGCACAAAATCCACGTGGGTTAGCGAGTACAATTTGCATATCTTGACTTTATTAGTAGGTTAATTTTAGTTATTTTAACTTAACAAATGTTAAGTCAGTAATGTTTTTGCTGCAATAATTCCATCTTCATCGACATATAAATAATCCTCAGATTTAAAATGTACGCCACCAAAATACAATGCTGTATCTCGTTCACCATGACTTTTTTTAGTGCTTTTAAGTGGATGCGTTTGCAGTGCACGCACGCCAATCGGTAATGGGTTGATGAGTGCCGCGTCGCGAATACAGCCATAAATAAGCACGCCCACCCAACCATGATGAATAGCTTGTTCGGCCAGTTTTGCATCAAATAAAGCAGAATGTAAAAAACCACCCCCATCGATAACTAAGATTTTATGAGTGACGAATTCATTGACGGCTTGCTCAATTAAGTCGCTATCTTCAAAGGTTTTAAGTGTGCTTATTTGACCAAAAAAAGAGCGTGTTGCGCCGTAAGCTTTAAAAATGGGTTCGGCAATTTGTAAGTGTTCAAGCGAGGCGTGGCGATCACATAACTGAGCGGTGCTAAAAGAAGACATAATGTTCCTAGTACGTTAATTATTGAGCTTATGTTGTGTAACATAAGGTTTTTTTACTGCGCATGATATATGTGGTCATTGTTGGGGAATAAATGCTCAGGTTTTTTTAAATAACCATTTAAAGGTTTTGTAAATAACAAATACGGATACCGAACCTGGCACGATGATAAACACCAACGTTTTAAAGCTTAAGTCTATGGGGTCAATGGTAGCCGAGGACATGGGCTCTTGCAGGGAGGTTGTGTGCATTTTGGTGCTCATCACATCTGCAAAGTCGGTATTAGCGATCAGCGTGGTGGTGTTTAATTGTCCAGTAATGGCCCATGCACATAATTGTTCGCAGTGATAGCCGTAGTGCGTGTATTTATTTTTAGCAAGTTTTGAATGCAGCCGTTTAATCACTGATTTGCCCGTGTACCTTGGTTTTTTATAATGGCGGATACCAAATGGTTTATTGTTAATAAACGCCTCCAGCGAGCTGCGTTGTAACCAAGCAGGGTTACCCGCATGTTCTGGAGTTGGATAATGTAGAACACAATTATCACCAAGATAAATACCGTGAGCTATAGTCTCTGCGGTTACTGTAAAAATATGGCTACCAAGTGCAAGTGTATTCATTAAGTGTACTGGATTTAGATGAGTTGTTGCGTTGCGAAAATAGCGCAGTATGGTATTAGCCATGTTAATGCTCGTAAGGCTGATTGGGAAATTTAACGGAGCAACTCCCAGACCGGTTTAAGGTGTGCAGGAAGAGGATGTAAGCGACCCAGTTCTACCCATTGTTCTGGGCAATGAAAATCAGAGCCGCATGAGCCGGCAAGATCATAGGTGTTAGCCAAGTTTGTGGCGATTCTTATTTCATCGGGAGTGGAGCGTCCAGTGACCACTTCAATACCTTGTCCACCCGCCGTTTTAAAGGCACTTAGCAGACGTTTCATCCATTTACTGGTGAGCTTATAGCGTAAAGGATGCGCTAATATTGCAACGCCATCGGCCTGAGTAATCCATTGAATAGCCAAGTTTAAATCTGTCCAAGGCGTCGCAACATAAGCAGATTTGCCTTTGGCAAGATAACGATCAAACGCGTCTTGATGAGTGCGAACATGGTCGTGCTTAAATAAAAAATCAGCAAAGTGAGAACGGGTAATCATGCTATTGCCCGCCGCTAATTTAACGGCTTCTAAGGCACCTGGAATGTGTTTTTGAGCCAGTTTTTCGGCGATTTTTTCGGCACGTTCATTGCGCAGAAGCTGTAGTTGTTTGGTCGCTTCAATGAGTTGCGAGTGATGGCGATTAATACCGATGCCCACCACGTGCAGGCATTGGTTTTCCCACAAGGTCGATAGTTCAATGCCAGTGATGAGCGTTAAGCCTAGTTGTGTGGCTTTACACTGGGCTTCCTCAAGTCCATTAAGGGTATCGTGATCAGTTAATGCTAAGGCCGTAACGCCTTTGTCTACGGCACGTTGCACAAGATCTTCGGGTGCTAAACAGCCGTCTGATGCAGTGGAGTGACAATGTAAGTCATAGTTGGTAAGAGAGTTATTGATATTCGCCATAGAGTTTTGCATAAAGACCATTTTGGTTAATTAATGTGTCATGTCGACCTTGTTCGCAGATTTTGCCTTCTTCAAAGACGTACACATGATCAGCTTGTTTAACAGCACTTAAACGATGCGCAATGATAAGTGTGGTGCGGTTGTGTAAAAAAGTATTCAGTGCTTGATGAAGCAAATGTTCGGTTTCACTGTCTAGGGCTGAGGTCGCTTCATCAAGAATAACCACTTTGGGATCAGCGACAACCATTCTGGCAATGGCCAGGCGTTGGCGTTGTCCGCCCGATAAGCGCATGCCATGACGCCCCACCAGTGTGTCCAGGCCATTGGGCAGCTCATTCATAACATCGGCGAGCTGGGCAATGGTTAAGGCCTGCCAAAGTACGTCATCGGCAACGACTTTGCCTAAAGTGAGATTGGCACGTATGGAATCATTAAATAAGGCAGGATGTTGCAGTACCGTCACAACATGTTCTCTGACAATATCTAAACCAATGTGCTCAATGGGCACATTATTAAAATAAATATGTCCTGAAGTGCTTGGGTACAGACCAATTATCGTTTGGATTAAGGTGGATTTACCGCCGCCGCTGGCACCCACTAAAGCCACTTTTTGACCAGCAGGAATGGTTAAGTGTATACCCTTTAAAATAGTCTCTTGCCCGTAACTGAAATATAAGTCTTCAATACGAATGGCAATAGGGGTGGATGTGATAAATGGATTTTCAAGATGTGGGTAGCGTGGTTCTTGACGTAGCGTATGCAAACGATTAATACGCGTTAAGGCTGCCTGTGCTGCAAAAAAAGCATATTGAATATTTAAAATTTCTTGGACAGGCCCCATCATGAACCATAAATAACCAAACACCGCCAGCATTTGCCCAATGCTTAAATCAGCATAAAACACCATTAACATAGCGCCTGCACGAAACACATCAAAGCCAAATAAAAATATTAAAAAACTCAGACGGTTTGCAGCATCGCTTTGCCATGCAAAGTTAATGGAATGGTCTTTAACTGCACGAGCAGAGGCGATCAAGTGACGACAATAATGTACTTCCCGATTACTGGCACGAATTTGATGGATAGCCTCTAAGGTTTCTGTTAATGCTTGTTGAAATAGTTCATACGCTGAGTTTTCATTCGCTTTCAAATGCTTTACTTTGGCACCGACTACGCGGGTAAAGTAAATCACCACAGGATTAAGCAATAAGATAAATAAACCTAGTTGCCAGTTCATCCATAATAAAATCACGGCGGTGCCCAAAATGGTTAACAGCGCAATTAGAAGTTTGCTTACCGTATTGCCGATGAAATTATCCAGAGTATCTAAATCGGTAACTAAATGGGTCACCACAGTGCCCGAACCTAGTGCTTCATACTCCGCCATAGATATGTTTTGTAAATGTAAAATCAGGCTTTTACGGAAGCGAAACACAATGTCTTTGGAGATATGAGAAAATTGGCGGGCTTGGATGATGTTAAAAATAATGGCAATAATGCGTAATAAAACGCTAATAAAAAGCACTAAACCGATATACAACACGGGCTGTTGCCATTCGAGAGGAAAGCAGGTATTAATCGTTTGAGTAATTAACCCTGGTTTATTAAGCAGGACTTCATCAACCAATAAAGGCATTAATAAAGGTACAGGAACGCTGGCAAGTGTTGCCAATAGCGCAATCAAGTGTGAGCTGATCAGTTTGTTTTTATGTTTCAGCGCAATGTGGTAAATGCTGTTCCAAGTATAAAAGGCGGAGTCCTTAGGTGTTTTCACGGGGCGTTGACCATCGATTTCAATAAGTTAATTGTAGCATTGAGCCGTATCGTATTAATACGCTAGGCATTCAAATTATTTCTTATTCCTTTTCTATCCTGTGTAAAATAAGGGCTGATAATGTTGATGCTGGGCTTGTTAATTCAAAAAATAAATAAATATTTCTTCACATAGCGAAATACTCGAGTATCTCTTAATGAAACAAAAAATAGCCACTTTAATTGCACTTGTACTACTGGTCATGATTAATTTTAGCATTTGGAGTTATATCAATAACCCCTTACAGCTACAAACGTGGACCAAAACAACCATGGGTTTAACGTATGACCCAACCCGAAAAGGCGATGATCCTAGGGATAATATTTTTGTTGCTGAAGCGGATATAGACAAAGATTTGGCGTTACTAGAAAACAAAGTTCACGCCATACGCACGTATTCAATGCTAAGAGGGCAGCATAAAATTCCTGAAATTGCGGCCAAGCATAATCTTAACGTGACATTGGGCGCATGGATTGATGGCAATTTAGAAAAAAATCGTCAAGAACTGGAAACACTTTTAGATATTAGTCGACAAAATAACCCCAAAATTATTCGCTTAATGGTGGGTAATGAAGTGCTATTACGTAATGATATTTCTGAAGAAGCACTGATTGAGTATATTCGGGAAGTTAAAAAACGTAATTGGCGGCCAGTAAGTACTTCAGAGACTTGGGCAGAATGGTTAAAACATCCAAAAGTTGTTGATGAAGTAGACTTTATCGCTGTGCATATTTTGCCTTATTGGGAAGGCATTGCGGCGGATGAAGCGGTTGATTACATTTTTGATCGTTATCACGATGTGCAAAAAGCGTATCCAAACAAACCCGTTATTATTACGGAGCTAGGTTGGCCGTCTGATGGTCAGCCAGCACGCCATGCCACCGCGTCAGTATCTAATCAAGCCAAAGTATTACGCGAGTTTTTAAACCGCGCTGATCAAGAAAAAGTAACGTATTACATCGTTGAAGCAATTGATCAGCCTTGGAAACAATCCATTGAAGGCTCTGCGGGTGCGTACTGGGGAATTTTTAATGCTGATCGTATGGCAAAATATCCAATGGACGGTGATGTCTTAACACTTCCCAATTGGGAGCATTGGGCAACAGGTGCTGGAGTGTTCAGTTTACTCTTGATGGGTTTATTTTTATTCACTCGTAGCAGTTTAAAATTACCTGGCATTGTGTTCTTTGGTGTGATTACCAATTTAGCGGCCTCAACTATTTTTTGGTCAGTATCGGTAGGGGCGCAGCAATATCAAACCCCCTTGACCATAGCCTTTTGGATAATTTTGATTTTAATGCAGGTGTTGGCGGCAATTATCTTAATGATCGAAAGTCTTGAGATTGCAGAAGTTGTTTGGTATCGAAAAAGCGTAAGAACCTTTGAGCCCTTAACGCCTTCAGTAGAATTTAATTACCCAAAAGTCTCGTTGCATTTGCCCATTCATAACGAGCCACCGCTAATGGTTAGAAAAACCTTAGAAGCGTTGGCAAAAGTGGATTACCCCAATCTGGAGGTGTTGGTGATGGATAATAACACCAAAGATCCAGCAATATGGGAACCTGTGCGTGATGATTGTGCTCGCTTAGGGCCGATGTTTCGTTTTTTTCATTTAGAAAATTGGCCTGGTTTTAAAGCAGGAGCCATTAATCATGCCTTAGAACAAACCGCGCCAGATGCTGAAATTATTGCCGTAATCGATAGTGATTATATTCTTTCACCTGATTGGTTAAAGTGTATGGTGCCTTATTTTGATAATGAAAATGTTGGTTTTGTGCAATCGCCACAAGATTATCGTGATCGTCAGCAAAGTGTGTTTAAAAATATTTGTTACTGGGAATATGCAGGTTTTTTTAATATTGGAATGATGCAGCGTAATGAATATAACGCCATTATCCAACACGGCACAATGACCATGATTAGAAAATCTGCCTTGCAAGAAGTGGGTAAATGGGCAGAATGGTGTATTTGTGAAGACAGTGAGTTAGGTGTGCGCTTATACGAAGCTGGCTATGATTCGGTTTATGTTAAAGATTCGTTTGGTCGAGGCTTAATGCCTGACACTTTTTCTGGTTACATGACGCAACGCTTTAGATGGGTGTATGGCGCGATGCAAATTATCAAAGGGCATTGGCGTAGTTTTTTACCCACCAAAAAATCAACACTTACGCCAGCGCAACGGTATTATTTTATTGCTGGGTGGTTACCTTGGTTTTCTGATGCCTTAGCGTTACTTTTTACCAGCACCAGTTTATTGTTAACCGCAGTGATTGTTTACGACCCTATTCACAGTGAGTTACCTGTTAATGCGTTTTTATTACCTACCATAGGCTTGTTTAGCTTTAAGGTGTTGCGTGGCTTATGGTTGTACCAAGTGCGCGTACCGTGCTCTGTTTGGCAATCTTTAGGCGCGGCCTTAGCAGGGTTAGCGTTAACGCACACGGTAGCAAAAGGCACGATTCAAGGCTTATTTACGTCTGGTAAACCTTTTATGCGCACCCCAAAATATGAACAACAAGGGCCGTTAATCGCAGGTTTAATGGTGATTCGTCAAGAAATTATTTTATTGATTTTATTGGCCTCAGCCATAGCGGCTATGGCGTCTTTAGAACATTTTGATAATTTAAGCGGACGCCTGTGGATCGCTGTGTTAAGCGTGCAATCTGTGCCTTATTGGGCAACATTTTTTACCGTATTAGTGAGTATTGCGCCAAGCTATAGTAAAAAATCAAAGCTTTCAGCAGAAGAGCTTGATGACCAATAACGACCCAAAGTAAGCACTGAGGTAACAGCGTTGAGTGTTACCTCAGTTTAATAAACATAAGTAGTACGCTGTTCAGCTAAGACAATTATCCAGTGCGCTGGATAATTCTTCAAAACTAAAGCTAAAGCCCTGATTGTGTAAACGTGTGGGCAATACTCGTTGGCTGCCTAATAATAGGTCGGCTCTTTCTCCTAGCAAAATTTCTAATACAGCACCTGGTATCGGTAAGCACGCAGGGCGCTGAAGTTTTTGTGCAAGCAGTGTGGTGAAGTCCTGATTAGTGACAGGGTTGGGTGCAGTAATATTGAATGCACCGTGCTGATTAGGTGAATCAATCAACCACTGCGCACTGGCAAGCCAATCATTAATATGAACCCACGGCAGCCATTGTTGACCAGTACCAAGTTTCCCGCCTAAGCCCAGTTTAAATGCAGGTAACATGCGCTGTAAAAAACCACCGTTGTGAGCCAAAACTAAGCCCGTGCGCAGTAAGCAGGTGCGAATGCCCAGATGTTCTGCTTGCAGGGCAGTCGCTTCCCAATCAGCACAAAGCTGCGCTGAAAAATCATGACCTTGTTGGTCGTGTTCGCTAAGCACCTTGTCACCTTGGTTACCGTAAAAGCCTATCGCAGAGCCGCTTAAAAATACCTGCGGCTTAACGGGCATTTTTTCCATAAAAGTAATAAGGTTTTGGGTTAGTTCAATGCGACTGTCGCGTAGGGACTGTTTGCGAGCGGCGCTCCACCGTACATCAAAAATACCAGCACCAGCTAAGTTAATCACGCAATCGTAGTCTGGGTGTGGCGCGTTGTCTGTTAGTGAAGTTAAGGCATGCACTTTAGTGCCAAAGCATTGCTGCACTTTGTCAAGTGAGCGACTCAGCACTGTCACGGCATTATGGTGTTGCAGGAAATGATGGACTAAGGCGTTGCCAATTAGACCAGTACCGCCAGTAATAAGTATGTTCATAATGCTCTCTCAATAAGAAGGCCAGGAATAATGTGTAATGATGGACGTGGCATAACACGCACAGTGTCATGCGCGTGTTGAGGCGCAAAGTGTAGGATATAACGCTTGCTTAGTATAGCTTTTGTTCATGTTTTGTTCAGCTATATTGACAACAGATGGGTCAGCGGGTACATTGCAAGCAAGGTAAATGATGTAGCGAAGCGTATGTTATTTTTTAAACTACTTATTTACTATCATTTTCCTAATATCCTCCTCTATAAACCTTCCAAACGCAGTTTATTGGGAGGTTTTTTTTTATCTTTATAATTTGGAGCACTGTCTATGCCGTTTAAACATCTATCTTGGCTTCCTTTCGTAGTAGAAATTAATTTTTATGTGGCGGTAGCAATGGTTGTGCTGGGCAGTTTATTGTGTATCAGCACAGCTTCTTATTTTGAATTTAATGAAGATTTGTACGGTGCTTTGGATAATAATCTTCGCATCATAATGGTTTATCTAGCACTTACCGAGGTTGTGGTCGTGACCTATTGTTATGTCATGAAAGCTTTTCGTTATTTAATTTTAATGGGTTTTTTTCTGCTATTAATGATTGGTTCCATGCAATTTTATGGAGAAATCAATAGCGTTGAGGTTGACGTTAACTTTTCAGTTTTCTTAATGTATACAGGGGTTTCACATATTATTTTTGCCTTGATAAAAAAAACTAACGGTATACAACAAAAAAAAGCACTTTAACTTTATAATTGTTATAAGAATTCAAGTGGAGCTTGTCGTAGGGTAAGTTTTTTGCTTAATAATGACCTAGATATCAGGAAGAGGGAATGAAGCGAGTGATGGCAAATATGAATAGAGTAATGATAGCGACAGCTGTAATGTGCTTAGTTGGGTGCTCAACTGAGGGGGGTAAGCAGATTAATATTGCTGATGAAAATTCGTCTAAAGTAAGTGCGGAGGAGTCTGCAATAAAGGCACAAAAAGCGTCAGGAAATCCTGACATGACTATTACAAAACAAGGGAATAGCTTAAATTTGGTTCGGGTGATGGATGGGGCAGCATGTAAAAATGAGTTAGAAGGTGCTAAGGGCACTTTTTTAATGTATGCGTCACCTACTGATATTGAACGTATTAAAAAGAATCAAGGCAATCAGATTTTTTTAGAGTTTGCAGTAAAAATTCAGACCTTTGCCGAGCAGGCTTTGCAAGAAGCCGTTGAAAATACCAATTTAGCCAAAGACCCTTTTGATTTAGGCGAAGAAATTAGCCAACAAAAATTGGTTAAACAATTGAGCAGTAACTTTCAAAATTATATTGCAGAGGCTGAAGAAGACTTTACCAAAAAAACCAGTTTAACGATTGCTATTAAGGGCTTTTTACCTTCATTTACTATTTTTCAACAAGGCTGTAACGCTAGCTTGCCTGAAGCAGATAGTGATGAGTTTAAAGCAAATTAAACGTATTAACGGGTAATCTGTGTAGGTAAAAACAGACCAAACCGCCACCCAGCGTGTTTGGTCTGTTGCGGTAATCTCAGTTGGGTAGATATTTATACTGCAAGTAATCGGCCTGATTTAACGTCATAAATATAGCCATGCACAGGAATAGAATCAGGCACCAGTGGATGAGCTTTAATGCGTTCAATATCGTCCTTAACACTTTGCGCTTGATCGTTAATAGTTAACCAATTGATGTATTTTCCTTCGCTAGACCCATGACCTTCACCGCAATCATGCCAACCAGAAGCATCAACGCTTGCTGTTTTTAAACTGCTTGTTAATAGGCCCGCCATGATTTCATTAGTAAAAGTTTCCATGCCGCAATCAGTATGATGAATAACAAACCATTCGCGGGTGCCTAATAATTTATAAGAAATAACCAATGATCGAATGGCATCATCGCTGGCACGACCACCAGCATTACGGATAACATGGGCATCGCCTTCTGCTAAGCCAGCATATTTAGCGGGGTCAAGACGCGCATCCATGCACGTCAAAATGGCAAAATGTCGCCCTGGAGGCATGGGTAAATCACCTTTATCAAAACTATCAGCGTAGTCACGGTTAGCCGTTAAGACTTCATTTAGTACGTTGCTCATTAGTATTCCTCATGTCATTATTAAAATTATAGTTGGGCTACGGACGATAGTTAATTCGTTCAAGTAGCCTTTGCTAATTTACCATAAATTTCTTATTTGAAAACTGTGTCATGCAGTGTTATTTAGTTTAAACAGTGATAACAACAAATTATGCAAACTTTACCGATGCAACTTTATACCGTGGCTGAAATTCGTGCTATCGAACACGCAGCACATCAAGACTATCAATTAAGTGCTACAGAATTAATGTATCGCGCTGGAGTGCAGGCATTGAACTGTATACAACGCCATTTTAGTCAGGCGCAACAGTTGCTGATTATCTGTGGCAGTGGCAATAATGCAGGTGATGGTTATGTTTTAGCGCGCTTAGCGATGTTAGCTGGGGTAGACGTTAATATTTATACCGTTATTGATCCTAAGCAGTTAAGCGGTGCGGCACAACAAGCGTATCAACACTATATGGACATAAACGGACGTCTCACTAGGTTTACCAAGGCGTTGCCTATGTATGCTGACGTTATTGTTGATGCTTTATTGGGCACAGGTTTATCGCGTGATGTTGACGATGAGTATCGTGTAGCTATAGAACAAATAAACGCCAGTCAATGCCCCGTGCTGGCTTTAGATATTCCCTCTGGACTTCAGGCTAACACTGGGCGAGTTTTAGGCTGCGCAGTACACGCACAGCTAACCATGACATTTATTGGTTTAAAACAAGGTTTGTATACAGGACAAGCAAAGGCTGTTTGTGGCGAAATAATCCTTGCCACCTTAGACATACCAGATGAATTATTAACCTCCAACGCGTCAACCACCGCCTGTCTTCAACGCATAGTGCTGCCGCCTCGTGTTGCCTATGCTCATAAAGGTCATTTTGGACATATCTTAATTATTGGCGGAGATTTAGGTTATTCGGGTGCTGTAAAATTAGCCGCCGAAGCCGCACTGCGTGTGGGCGCAGGGCTGGTAAGTGTGGCAACACGCACCGAGCATGCACTGTTTTTAAATGCTCATCGACCTGAACTAATGTGTCACGGCATTGCTACCCCCGCCCAATTACACGCATTGCTAGCGCGGGTAGACGTTGTCGTATTAGGCCCAGGTTTAGGGCAAGCAGACTGGGGGCAATGGGTATTTGCTGAAGCAATTCAATGTACTAAGCCCATGATCATTGATGCAGATGGACTTAATTTACTAGCCAGACAAGCATTACACAAAGCAACGTGGATATTAACCCCCCATCCTGGCGAGGCGGCACGATTATTAAACGTATCAATACAGACTATCGAACAGGATCGATTTCATGCTGCCAAGCAATTGGTAGCCGAACGCGGGGGAACTATCGTTTTAAAAGGATCAGGAACGCTGATTGCCACAGCACACGCACTAAAAGTGGCGACACAGGGTAATCCTGGCATGGCCTCAGGAGGAATGGGCGATGTGTTAGCCGGTGTTATTGCGGGCTTGGTTGGGCAAGGCTTGAGTTTATCTGATGCGGCACAACAAGGGGTGTGGTTACACGCGACGGCAGCAGACAGTGCTGCTCAACAAGGGGGGGAACGAGGCTTACTTGCCAGTGATGTGTTTCCGTGGCTACGACAATGGGTTAATCAGTAAACAGAATGCAAAAATTTTTAGTCGATACTCCCGCAACAGAACGTATGGGTGCGAACCTCTGGGCATGTGCGCCAGAGCATGGAGTGATTTTCTTGCGAGGCGAGTTAGGTGCAGGTAAAACAACCTTGGTACGAGGATTACTGCGTGCTGCAGGGTATACAGGCACCGTAAAAAGTCCCACCTACACCTTAGTTGAAGAATACTGGATCGCTAAGCGGCGTGTCTGTCATTTTGATTTATATCGCTTACATGATCCAGCAGAACTAGAGTGGATGGGCTTTGCAGATTACCTTGATGACAGCACACTGTGTATTATCGAATGGCCAGAACAAGGAGGTGAGTATTTACCCTTGCCCGATATGAGTCTTTATTTAGACTATTCTGGGACAGGTCGCTTACTGCGTTATGAAGGCAGCTTCAGCGCTGATTTTTTAGCCATGCCATAGGTGTAGCAATTATTATCTAACTGCAAAGTTTCGCTTGAACGTTAAGTTAGACTTGGTAACCCGATTGATGCGCTTCGTACCTCAGCACATCCTATGCGTAGCGCATCTTATCGCGTTGATGTTGCGCGGGACATGCCGTAGAGACGCGATTTATCGCGTCTTTATACTGCACAGCGCGTTATCAAACAGCCTCGCGAAAATAGACGCGATAAATCGCGTTTCTACATTGTTGTAATACTATGCGCTATCAAACCTGAATCAAATAATTGATACCCGTAGCAGAAAAATAGGGGTCAGACCATAATTAAAAATTCAAGAATTTAATCGTGGTCTGTTCCCTATTCACATTCGCCGCTGATAAAAGCCGTCGAACCTTGATAAAAAACTTCAAAACTGCCAACGAGCGGTGCGTTCCTTTGACCGACTTGTTAGGCTTGATATTAACGCCAGAGCTAAGCTACCACCTAACAAAAAGGACAAATTTAGCTTGAAAAGTTGGGTTATAAAAAAACGCAGCCCTGCCCTAATAATTCTACCTACTTTGGGGAATAATGTAGTGGACCCCAATGTCCAGACAATTAATTACCCAATTTAAGAGGGTGTCGACGTGAAACGATGAATTATTTTCAGTGAGCTATCTGATATTAAATCACCACTTACATTTGGGTAGTAATCAAGCAAAATAATTTCGTTGGAAGCTTTCGGTGTGCCTGTTGCTTTTATTAGGAAAACCTTATGATTGTAGTGTTGACTTTCATGCTCAAACAAAAATATAACTGACTCGGCTGAAAGATTTGTTTCTTCTTTGAGTTCTCTGATTGCAGTAATTATTCTTGGCTCGCCTGGCTCAGTTTTTCCGCCTGGAAGAAGAAATAAATCCCCTTTCATTTTTGTGAGTAAAATACCTTTGCTTGTTTGAACTATTGCGGTGCCACGTTTTTTCTTTGTCATTTTAGTATTGCGTAGGAGAGGGGATAAAAATGTGATTGTATAACGTAAAGTAGAGCTAACCGGGCGCGGCACTGAAAGCTGAATAAACAAAATCGCATTATAACCGCGCTCCGGTTGAGCGCCGGGTTAGGCCAGTAATTTATCGTAAACTGCATGACTACCAATCCAAAACCATTGCACACCTTGATCAACTGCAACACCAAGTGCGCGATAACCCAAGCTAACGCAAACGCTACGAAATGCCCCGTTTTTAACGGATTTAAATTGCAATGAGGGATGGTATGGGTTTTGTTTGAGTAGCTCATAGTTCTCACGCGCTTGCTGCTGAACATTAACTGGCAAAGCATCGAAATGTTGCCAGAACTTTGAAGAAGTAAAATGCTTCAAAGTTCACGCGCCGTGCCATTATGGTATTCAGCGAGGGCTTCAGCAGCCAGTGCATCAAGTTTTCCCGCGTTGGCATCTGCTTCAATCTGTGCATCCCAAGCAAGCTCATCAAATTGAGCAAACCAAAGGCGAAACTCAGCTAAATCGTGTGCAGGCAACTGTTGAACAGCTTGTTCAATAGCTTGGATAGAAGTCATAAATTACTCCAAAATGTTTTTTGTTAAGTTGTATTTTAACTGATAGCCACGCCTAACGTTACGGTAAGGGGCGAGCTGCTAATTAAGCTAAACGAAGCCACTTACCTTTGAATTTAACTTAATGTTTCAACACCGCTAACGGGCGGCGCGTCCCTTTGACTGACTTGTTGGGCATTTAAGTTTACTCTGACCCCAGTTATTTGACCCCAGTTATTTTTGACCCCAGTTATTAAGCTATAACCCTAATGATTAATTACGAGCTAAGTGCATTAATAAAGTCATCAATTGAAACGCCGCCCTGTTTGAGTAAACCAGCCAAAGTGCCAGTTTTGATTTCACGATGATTAGGCACGACACAACCTTGAGAGCCTTTACTAAGAATGATGTGACTGCCGCGCTGTCGAATGACAGTGAAACCAAGGCGTTGCAAGGTACGGACAGCTTCATTTCCAGAAACAACAGGTAAGCTAGGCATGTGCGGCAACTTGGAATGTCGTGAGCAACGAGCGTCCAGATACGACTAGCGGAAACTCTTCCAAATAAAGTTCAGTGGCTTCTTGGAGGTTTATAAGAGCCTCTTCAATGCTTTCACCTTGGGTTGTGGTGCCTGTTTCGGGATTGAAAGCAACATAGCCACCCTCAATAGCGGGAGTCAATACAGCAGATAATTCCATGATTTTTCCTCATAAAACGTAATAAAACTACTGCCTAAAAAACCGTTAAAGACTTTTTTAATGCACCAACCATTTTAGCTGATGGTTGTTTGGTTTTTTGGAAAAGCAGCCCCGATTTTTGCAGCCACATCAAGAGCTACTGCGTCGTTATATGCTTTTACTCGACCAGAAAGCAAGAAACACTCAATTAAGGCATTAGGCACAATTTGTTCGTATAAAAATTCAGGTGCAAAATCTGCACCGTTACTCCAAGATAAAGTGTGCCCTTCTAATTCAAAGGACTTGAAAAACTCTTTATCTTTTAAAGGTTCAAATACTTGACCATAAAGTTCTGAGGCTAAATCAATTTCACCTTCTATACCGTCATTAAATGACAACCAAACTTTGTATTCACCACAATATCTTGCATTTGTAACATGAATAAACATAACTCTATTCCAAAGGTTTAATGTTAGACAAAGGCTTTCTGTCAATAGCGGCTTGCCAATTAGCCATTAATTCCTCTTGGTGAAGTAGATATCAATCAAGAACCGCATTTAATGCTCTTCTTGGAAACCTACCTGTAACAACACCCGTTTTAATATCCACGGTAATTTCGTATTCGCCATACTCTGCGTGAAAATGCGGTGGGGCGTGTTCACGAAGATACATGCGTATGATTATTCCAAGAAAGCGGCTAATTTCAGGCATTGGCTATTTTCAAATTCTTTGCTGTTAAATAAAAAATTGGGCGAACCCGTAGGACGGTTTCGCGATAGCAAACCGCCATGCCCAATGCAACACCGATGCTCCGAAAGGGTGGATTGCTAGCGCAAATCCACCTTACGGGTTGGACAACACCAAGCAGTACTTCACGAAATGTGAGACGAGTAGTGTCAACGGATATTGCTAGGTTCACTCGATGCTCCTTTTGTATTTGTAAGCTACCTAACGCAGAAATAACGGGACGCGGCGTGGTGAATGACGGTGACGCATAGATTGAGGCCGCGTTCCTGTTGATTGTGGGGTTAGGCTTTTACAACAACTTAACCAATGCGGCAATGACGGCAACCTGCGCCAACATTAAGACACCAACCCATTTAACCAAATCTACTTTGAGTTCAAGTAGGTCTGTTTTAGATGCAAGTGGCGCAATATCTAGTTTAGTTGCCAGCTCACTTTGTGATTTTTTTAGTACGGACACTACGGTTTCTGATTGCTTCCGGGTAAAGCCGCTGCTTTCAAGTTCATTGACAAGCTCTTGTGTGTCGAAGGTAATGGTGGTCATGGCTATGCTCCTATGGTTTTGAGCTAGTTTAGCAAAGTTTGACAGCTATGCAAAACGGGGCTATATTTGCCGTCAGGTGCTGAAAACACCTATACAGCGGAAAGCCGCACCCGTCAGATCATGCGGCTTTTTTACGCCTATAGGTTTTCTATGGGCGGGAGTGCTAGGAATACAAGACCGGGCAACCGGGAATATCTCCGCCGACTGTGTACGGTTTTCAGCTCCCGCCCGCCCCGCTGAAAACGGGGATTTTGAAATCCTAAACACAATCCCAAGCAAGCTCATCAAATTGAGCAAACCAAAGGCGAAACTCAGCTAAATCGTGTGCAGGCAACTGTTGAACAGCTTGTTCAATAGCTTGGATAGAAGTCATAAATTACTCCAAAATGTTTTTTGTTAAGTTGTATTTTAACTGATAGCCACGCCTAACGTTACGGTAAGGGGCGAGCTGCTAATTAAGCTAAACGAAGCCACTTACCTTTGAATTTAACTTAATGTTTCAACACCGCTAACGGGCGGCGCGTCCCTTTGACTGACTTGTTGGGCATTTAAGTTTACTCTGACCCCAGTTATTTGACCCCAGTTATTTTTGACCCCAGTTATTAAGCTATAACCCTAATGATTAATTACGAGCTAAGTGCATTAATAAAGTCATCAATTGAAACGCCGCCCTGTTTGAGTAAACCAGCCAAAGTGCCAGTTTTGATTTCACGATGATTAGGCACGACACAACCTTGAGAGCCTTTACTAAGAATGATGTGACTGCCGCGCTGTCGAATGACAGTGAAACCAAGGCGTTGCAAGGTACGGACAGCTTCATTTCCAGAAACAACAGGTAAGCTAGGCATGTGCGGCAACTTGGAATGTCGTGAGCAACGAGCGTCCAGATACGACTAGCGGAAACTCTTCCAAATAAAGTTCAGTGGCTTCTTGGAGGTTTATAAGAGCCTCTTCAATGCTTTCACCTTGGGTTGTGGTGCCTGTTTCGGGATTGAAAGCAACATAGCCACCCTCAATAGCGGGAGTCAATACAGCAGATAATTCCATGATTTTTCCTCATAAAACGTAATAAAACTACTGCCTAAAAAACCGTTAAAGACTTTTTTAATGCACCAACCATTTTAGCTGATGGTTGTTTGGTTTTTTGGAAAAGCAGCCCCGATTTTTGCAGCCACATCAAGAGCTACTGCGTCGTTATATGCTTTTACTCGACCAGAAAGCAAGAAACACTCAATTAAGGCATTAGGCACAATTTGTTCGTATAAAAATTCAGGTGCAAAATCTGCACCGTTACTCCAAGATAAAGTGTGCCCTTCTAATTCAAAGGACTTGAAAAACTCTTTATCTTTTAAAGGTTCAAATACTTGACCATAAAGTTCTGAGGCTAAATCAATTTCACCTTCTATACCGTCATTAAATGACAACCAAACTTTGTATTCACCACAATATCTTGCATTTGTAACATGAATAAACATAACTCTATTCCAAAGGTTTAATGTTAGACAAAGGCTTTCTGTCAATAGCGGCTTGCCAATTAGCCATTAATTCCTCTTGGTGAAGTAGATATCAATCAAGAACCGCATTTAATGCTCTTCTTGGAAACCTACCTGTAACAACACCCGTTTTAATATCCACGGTAATTTCGTATTCGCCATACTCTGCGTGAAAATGCGGTGGGGCGTGTTCACGAAGATACATGCGTATGATTATTCCAAGAAAGCGGCTAATTTCAGGCATTGGCTATTTTCAAATTCTTTGCTGTTAAATAAAAAATTGGGCGAACCCGTAGGACGGTTTCGCGATAGCAAACCGCCATGCCCAATGCAACACCGATGCTCCGAAAGGGTGGATTGCTAGCGCAAATCCACCTTACGGGTTGGACAACACCAAGCAGTACTTCACGAAATGTGAGACGAGTAGTGTCAACGGATATTGCTAGGTTCACTCGATGCTCCTTTTGTATTTGTAAGCTACCTAACGCAGAAATAACGGGACGCGGCGTGGTGAATGACGGTGACGCATAGATTGAGGCCGCGTTCCTGTTGATTGTGGGGTTAGGCTTTTACAACAACTTAACCAATGCGGCAATGACGGCAACCTGCGCCAACATTAAGACACCAACCCATTTAACCAAATCTACTTTGAGTTCAAGTAGGTCTGTTTTAGATGCAAGTGGCGCAATATCTAGTTTAGTTGCCAGCTCACTTTGTGATTTTTTTAGTACGGACACTACGGTTTCTGATTGCTTCCGGGTAAAGCCGCTGCTTTCAAGTTCATTGACAAGCTCTTGTGTGTCGAAGGTAATGGTGGTCATGGCTATGCTCCTATGGTTTTGAGCTAGTTTAGCAAAGTTTGACAGCTATGCAAAACGGGGCTATATTTGCCGTCAGGTGCTGAAAACACCTATACAGCGGAAAGCCGCACCCGTCAGATCATGCGGCTTTTTTACGCCTATAGGTTTTCTATGGGCGGGAGTGCTAGGAATACAAGACCGGGCAACCGGGAATATCTCCGCCGACTGTGTACGGTTTTCAGCTCCCGCCCGCCCCGCTGAAAACGGGGATTTTGAAATCCTAAACACAATCCCAAGCAAGCTCATCAAATTGAGCAAACCAAAGGCGAAACTCAGCTAAATCGTGTGCAGGCAACTGTTGAACAGCTTGTTCAATAGCTTGGATAGAAGTCATAAATTACGCCAAAATGTTTTTTGTTAAGTTGTATTTTAACTGATAGCCACGCCTAACGTAGGGCGGATAAGCGAAGCGTCATCCGCCATAACCATGCCAGCTTACGTGAAATTCATCTCCCATCAAACACCATAATAAATTTTGGTGCATGACGCTAACGCTTATGCACCCTACGTAGTTTGTATGCGGGGTACGCGGTGGAGCGTTGAGTTAGGCTTTCAGGGTTCAACACCTACGCTTTACCGCTTAGCCCCAGCACCCCATGTTGGCGGATAATATCTCCAAGAGAACGCAAAATAGCATTTACTTCTTGAGATGTAGGGAACATTGCTACGACATCATCATCTAAACGGACAAGGTTAGTTCCCTCGCTATACCGCTTTGCGTATTTTCCTCTTACGCCATCAGAAAAATCGTATTCGTCTAGCATGTCAGAATCATTTTGATTGTTCATAATTTTCTTCGTACCTCTTTCGTTCGTGGGCGTTTGCTAAACGTGCTGAAATTAACCTGATAATATCGTCTCTTTCAGCGTGAACCACAACAAGAGTTCTTCGTTTATCGGATTGACCTATTGTGACCAGTCGCTCCTCATGTTCTGGATGCAACGGGTCTATGATGGTAACGGACAAAGAATCTGACAGGACTGTACCCGCTTCTTCAAATGTTACCTCATGTTTCGTTTTATTTGAATCAGCCTTATCAATATCCCATTCAAACTTTAATCCCATCACCATTACTCCTTTATGGTAAATTTAATCTTGAAAAAAATATCGACTAGCCTAACACAAAACTGTACCTTGAATAAGGATGTTTTATATGAAGTTAGGCGTGGTGGTGCGTAAACATACGGCGTATACGCTATCGCTATTGCGCCGTACGATTACACTTTACGCGTTGCCCATAGTAGCGTTCCTGGTTTCGGGAATTCTGTATCGGATGGCATAAATTGCTCCTTCTAACGCCTAACGTTACGGTAAGGGGCGCGCCGCTAACGAAAGCGAAACGAAGCCACCGAACCTTGATAAAAACCAAAACGTCAAAACCACCAACGGGCGGTGCGTCCCTTTGACTGACTTGTTAGGCCAAGCAGCACAGTCAAAGCCAAACAATCACCAAACAAAAATGCCTGATTAGCTTGAAAAGTTGGGTTGCAAAAAGACGCAACCCAACCTACGCCGCTAATGTTTGATATTTCCTCTAGCATTCTATGATGATCTCGGCTTGTTAATTGATGTTTTAGCTCACTTCTTATAAATTCCCCCTACTGTTGTAGTCTTTCTCTCCTGGATCATAACGCGCCTATTCAGAGGCTTCGTCCATCCTTGGATTGCCTTAAATTGAATAGGTCTAGGTCCTACTAGGATTCTCGACACAGTCTTACCACTATTCATCCATGGGCTCCAGGTACCGTCTTCTCTTCGGAACATCCATTTGGCACCGGCAGCAACTGCCTTAGTGGGAGAAATATTAACTTGGAGAGAACCTGAAAGACGACGAACTTGAACATTCTTAGCCCCAAAACTTAACACAGCATCCCCGACGCGTAAGGTTTGACCTTGATTGAATAGAATCTCTTCTTTGACCCAACCCTTTTCATGAGTGGACGGATCAAAGATGATTGCCCAATCAGTGGCGTTCGGATCAATCGGCTTTGGATAGCGTACTCCCACCAAGTAGCTTGGCGGGATTCCCTCCAAGAAGTCTAGTTTAATTGCCTGAGTTTGGCTTAATGTTGGTTGTAATTCAACTGTAATAATCTTGCCATCCAATTGGGCAATTGTTAATACTAAACATGCTGACCCTGTTTCACCCCAAGCCCTTAGATCGAAGATTGACTTCCCCACAGGTACATTACATACACTCTCTTCTGGTAAGATATTTGCCATCCATCGATTGGCAGTCGTTAGTGGTGAAGCAATAACCCCGAACTTAGAGTTAAGCTCCAATCCACGATACTCGCCGTTCCCATACATTATTGAGTAAGCATTAGCATATTCAAGCGAAACTGGCTTGAGTTTAAAGTTAGCCATATTGCTATGAAGAAGACTTCGCAGGCGAGATTCTGGAAGAGAGACCGCATGTTGAATCTCATGGTGGATGATATTTGGATCGGAGTATTTTGACATCCATACTCTACCTCCACCACCATAATTTGCACCTAATTCATCATTAAAGAACATCACCACTACATCAAAGTTGGTGGGATTTATGTCAGGGTGAACAGCTAAACAATCAGATTCCATTGCTCCAAGATTAAACCCTCCATTGGCGTTGTATGAGCTCTTTGGGCCAATATCCTTCCAGTTACTGACAAAGCCGTCACACTTTAGACCGGCTTCTGCGAACAATTCATTGTGTAAGTAAGTTTTCATTCCTACTTCAATATCATCCACCCATGCTTGAATTCGATCTGATGTCCACTGGTTATTTCCTGCAAGTCCGTTCACAATCGCCAAGCCAGGTATATCGCTAAATTTACAACCAACAAACGCAACATCTAAAACCTGATCTGTGCTGCCTGTTCGTGAGAACGCTTGGTCAGTGAGATCAATATTGTTAACTTTAACTACTTGACTTTGAAATTGATCAGCGGCTTTATTCATATCTACTGTTACGATGACTTGCCGACCAGACAATTGATAATAATTGTAACCATTCGGATTGGGCAGGCTTAACTCTGTAACTGTACCATCTTGCTGCTGTAGTTGGTAACGTTGTGATACAGTTCCATCGTTATGATCGACAGTGATTAGACGAAACCTCCCCGTAAGTCTTAGAGCGTCCTGTTCCACTTTCAAACTGCTCTTTTCATAATCCGGAATAAGTGCTTCTTCTGTGTTCTTCCTCAAGACAGAGAAGGAACTATGAGGATACTCAAATCCAAGCCCAGCGATGTTCTGTCCAGCAAGTGTGACGAGCGGTGCTTGGAAAAACACAGCAATCAAAAACAAGAAGATAATCGGCTTTTTCATTATTTTGGCTCCTAACACTTTGATATTTCATAACGTTACGGAAAGAAATAAAAACCATAGTTTGTTCCCTATTTTCCAAAATCAACAACACTGCCCCCCCCCATTGATTCTGGAATGGGTTGGTTAGGCGAGTATGTTAAGTGAGAATGTTGGGCAACGATAGAGTCGTTGCTCTATTTACTTGGCTTTACCGCGCTAACCACACAAAAATAAAAATAAAAAGGTAACTTATAGCTATAATCAAGAATAGAATATTCCCAATCTCGTCAAGATCGACTTTCCAAAATCCACAACTTTTAGGATTCCATAGTTTAATTTCTGTAAGAAATTTTTGTGTGAATTTAAGCAAGTCAAAGTCGTCACTTGTGGCGGTTTTGGTTAGCATGATTCTTGTTGCAAGCTCTTCGAGCTTCTCAGCTTGCTTCTTGCAAGTAAGCATTGCATTTAGTAGCCAATTACTAAGAAATACAAGACACACTAAAAACAATCCAGGAATAATAGCCAACGCCGGGAAGTTATTCGTAATAAGCTCATATCCAGAAACACCAGCTATCGTAATAAGTACAGTAATAAGCGAAACCCGAACATTGCTGTAATGAACGTCATAATCAAGTATACGATTATGAAGTTTCCATATTGAGTCAAGCAAAAGCTCAAGGTCTTTGCCAGTAGTCAAATCTATTTTTTGATTTTCCATAGTTGTATCTAAGCCTCGAAGATGTTCAGTGCAAAATATAACCCAATTACGCCTAACGAAAAAGCTCACTGGCGGAGCGAAGCGGAGTCCGGTGCAGCGCAGGGTTAGGCGTTCATGGGCGTTCATGCAAAAACCACTTGTTAGTATGTAGCAATGCTCGCGCATGATCTCGGAGAGAAACTCCCGGCAAAATAATAGTACACGGCGCGACCATATTCTGTTGCCAAGCCAAGTGAAACGCTTCTTTAGGAGTTGACGGACGACGCGCAACAACAAAGTGGAGCATGGTTCCATGATGAGCAACAAGCTCTGCTCCATACTTTGAATGCCACTCCTCCAGCAATGCAACGATGAATTGGCTATTGCATCTACCCCCTCCTGCGGCAAACCAATTGATATAAGCTGGTATCTCCCAATCACGCAACGATGGCATCAACAAAAGAGCTTCGCTCTCAGGCTCAAACCATTTCATATGCGCAAGTCCATATTCAGGAAGAGACAAAGGATTCGCACAGTGTTTGATTTCCCACTCAAAGAACCATTGCTCAATATCATCATGTGTGGATAGAGACTCATTGCGCAGAAAAGCTAAACGATCCTCTATCAACGGAACTTTTCCAAACTCCCCTTGCGTTCCTTCCAATGCTATTTCAACTGCATCTTCTATACTGAGACTATCATCTAGTGGGAGACTAGCAAAATACTGTGCTACATCAATACCATCTGACGCTTCAATTATTGCATCTGGGTTATCGCCTCGGCGATTATCTCGGCATTCATCTTTGAAATAGAACCGACTAAACAAATTTGCATTTTTTAGTTGTTCATCAAATGATTTGGAAGGATCAGCCCAAAGTGCGGTAAGAACCGGCCATCTACCAATTTGATCGGCAAGATCGCGCAGAAGGCTCCATGCTTCAAAGGAATTAAAATTTTTGACATCAATTGCAAACACAGTCTCGCTGGTATCCAATACTGTCATTTCAACAATATCATTTAGCTCAAGGAATGTTCCCCGAAGTAAATTATGAAGTTCGTTTATTGTTTTAATCATATTTTATATAGCCTAACGAATTTGCTCACCGGGGCCGCGCCAATCTGATGAGCGTTCAAATGCCAACACTGGTTATGGCGCGGTCTCCGGTGCAGCAGCCCGTTAAGCTCGGTTGATTGAATGTTGGGTTGCTAAAACGGCAACCCAACCTACGCGCTGGTTCAGTTTCATGTAGCCGTTCCTTTGCGAAGTCGCCTCTTGAGGTAGAACACACCAGCCCTTGCGTGTGCCGCAACTACAGAGTCTTCATGGGACGTGAAGAGCGCAAGGCGTTTCAGTTCTGTCTCCGAGCCGACCACTGATGCAACTTGAATGGCACGACACAGGAAGTTCTGATCAGTAGATAACAGCGCCAGTTCTGCAACATGCTTGGCCCGGGCAAGAAATGATGGATCAACCTGCATTCGTTCAGCGACAATTTCTTGGAGGTGCTCAACACCAATATAGCCAGGTGGCTCACCACGAGTCTGACTCCAAGTGAATGAGTTGCCGTGCGGTCCGTGGCGTAGAAACCACCGCCATACCTCATCAGTCGGGTCGCCATCTAGGCGCCGAATTTCGGCTGTCAGTGCGCTTTTCATGAGTCAGAGGTGCCGAGAGCATCTAGCCGCCCAATAACCTAATTCTCCTGCCCCATGTAGCGGGGTCAGGTGCAAGCCACAGTTAGGCTCCGGTTGGTTGAATGTTGAGTTGCCAAAAAGACAGCAACCCAGCCTACGCATCTGTCCACAAAACATAGGGCAATGGTCTGATCACACGCAATGCGGTAGTTAGTTGACTATTAATTGTCCGCTAACTA